>LNAP01002128.1_pt1 | contig 20118 bp, 17 predicted proteins | sample 602601 | NCBI WGS metagenome assembly LNAP01 (sample SAMN02440304, study PRJNA202911) | soil metagenome | biome: Subtropical and temperate rainforests or woodlands; isolation source: soil samples (1 kg each in a 20% v/v slurry with milli Q water) were... ...
CGGGCTTCTGGCGCGCCTGGATGACCGATGAGTTTGTCGGCATCCAAGGCGTGTTTACCGCGCCCACCTGGCCGGTCAAGGGGATTGTCGTATTGGGGTTCGCCATAACCGCCGCACAGTACCTGATCCTGGTCGTGGATCAAGCCCGCACGGCGTGCGCACGCCCGGGTAGCCGGCCATGACCGGGATCGAAGTCGGCCTGTTGGCGATTGTCCTGCTGCTGGTGGCGATCTATATCGGCATGCACATCGGCATTGCGCTGATCCTGACGGCTCTGGTGGGCGTCGGCCTGCTGCGCGATCCCTGGGTTGCCATGCGCATGGCCAGCGCGGCCGCCAACGACAGCATCCGGGAGTATCTGTTCGGCGTGGTGCCGCTGTTCGTTCTGATGGGGCTGCTGGTCAGCGTATCGGGTATCGGACGCGATATCTTCGATGTGTTCGAGTGGCTGTTTCGCCGTGTGCGCGGCGGCCTTGGGGTATCGACGATCGGCGCCAATGCCGTGTTCTCGGCGATCACCGGCATCAGCATCGCCTCGGCATCGGTGTTCGCCAAGGTGGCGGTGCCTGAGATGATCCGGCATGGCTACACCCCCATGTACGCTACCGGCGCGGTGGCAGGCAGTTCCGTGCTGGGCATGCTGATTCCCCCCAGTCTGCTGATGATCATCTACGGCGTGCTGGCCGAGGAATCGATCGGACGCATGTTTCTGGCCGGCGTTATTCCCGGCATTGTCCTGGCGCTGGCATTCTGCCTGGCCACCATCGCGATGGCGCGGTTTACGCCGGACTTTATGTTCGTCAGGAACCACCAGAAGCTCGTCCACAGCGACGAGACCTGGCTCAGCGCGACGGCCAAGAGCCTGCCGATCGGCGGCCTGATTCTGCTGGTGCTGGGCGGCCTGTATGGCGGGCTGTTCACGCCCACGGAGGCGGGCGCGGTGGGGGCGCTGGGCGCGCTGGTCATTGCGCTCGGCCGTCGGCGGCTGGATCTGCCGAAATTCTGGCAGGTACTGGTGGAAACCGGGCATGTGTCGGTGTCGGTACTGTTCCTGATCATCGCCGCCAGCTTCTACAGCCGTATGCTGGCCATGACCGGCCTGCCGGGCGGGCTGACCCTGATGCTCCAGGAATGGGAGCTGGGGCCGTACGGGTTTCTGTTCGCCTACGTGCTGATCACGCTGGCGCTGGGCTGCATCATCGACTCGGTATCGATCATGCTGATCATGCTGCCCATCGCCCTGCCCATTGTGCGCGCGTTCGAGATGGACCTGATCTGGTTTGGCGTCATCACGGTGGTGGCCATCGAAGTGGGCCTGATCACGCCGCCGTTCGGCATCTCGGTCTATACGGTGCGTTCGGCGCTGGGAAAGACGGCCGCCGTCAATATCCGGCAGATCTTCATCGGCTGCATTCCGTTCATTTTGTGCATGCTGGTGCTGATCGCCCTGCTGATTGTGTTTCCCAACTGGTCGACATGGCTGGCCCGGCTATAGGCATTGTTTTCGTTTATCCGCGGGCTGCTGCAGGTGGCCGGCGAGCTTGCCTGGTTGGCGGGCGCGGGCTAGGTTTATGTCGATATCAGCACGATGCTGCGGCAGGCATCTTCGCAGGCCGCGGGCTGGTCTTCAAGGAGGCGCCGGTGGCGGAGATTCTTTCGCTGGAGGGGGTGAGCAAGTCCTTCGGTGTGCTCAAGGTCACCGAACTCATTTGCAGTTTCCCGGATATCAGGTTGAGACGAATGTTTGAAAAAGACGTTCACAAATCACCTGAATCGTGGTGCAGAGAGTCAGCTTCCTCAAAAATAGCGCCTAAAAACAGCGAACTGGATATGCACTCATTGCTGGCACGGTATTTGTTTACAAATGCTTGCACGCTGGGATTTCACCGGCGGACGACTGCCGCGGCACGTGCCAAGTTGTTGCGGCTTACCACAGCAAAGGAGGCAATGAATGAATTCAAAATTACTCGTCGCAGCGATTTGCGGTTTCTGCGCCGTATCTTCCGTTCACGCCAAGGAGGGCGGCGATCAGTACCCGAACGGCGCCGAAAACTGGTTTGCCGGGGCGGTGCCGCCGCCGGGCAACTACTTCCTGAATTATTTTGGCCATATGTCCGGAACGCTGCGCGACAACAACGGCCGCAAGGTGCTTGCGCCGAACGGCAAGGACGTCGAGATGAACGCAACCTTTAACGCGTTCCGCTTCGTCAAGGTAACTGATTTAAAGGTATTCGGCGCCAATTATGGTTGGGCGGCAATCCTTCCGGTCGTCGATCTGTCGATCAATGCGGCTGGCGCAAAAGATGGCCGCAGCGGCATCGGCGACGCCACCATCACGCCGATGATTCTCTCCTGGCATTCCCCCGAGTGGCACTACGCTCTGGGCCTCGACATCAACTTGCCGACCGGCGCGTATAGCAAGAATGGCCCACCCGGAAAGAACATCGGCGCCAACTATTACAGCATTGAGCCCATTTTTGGTGTTACCTACCTGAACAGGAACGGATGGGAGGTCTCCGGAAAGTTCATGTACAACTGGAAGACCAGGAACGACGATACCCACTATCAGTCCGGCGATGAATTCCATATGGATTACCTGGTCGGCAAGCATATTGGTCCGTGGTCGGTCGGCTTTAGCGGCTATTACCTCAAGCAGCTCACGGATGACAAGTTGCACGGGGCCAAGGTAGGGCCGGATGGCAACCGCGGCCAGGTATTTGCCATCGGTCCGAGCATCAAGTATGAAACGGCGGCAAAAACGCAGCTCATTTTCCAATGGCAGCACGAAAGCAATGTCAAGAACCGCTTCCAGGGCGACAAGTTCTGGTTCAAGTTGATTATGCCGCTCTAAGGGACTGGTTCGGTCATAACGACAGCACAAGCTGCGAGTTCTTGATTTTTTCGAAGGGTCTCCGTATTTCTGAAGTGCGGTCTCGCAACTGTCGTCGCAGTTTGTGACAAGTGTGTGAGACGACATCGTATCGCACCTGGCGAAAGGACGGGATTCTTGGGATAAACATGAGTAATTCATTGATATATAAGAAATATCATGTTCAGGATTGAGCATGGCATGGAACTTGCGTTTTGTTCATAGATCAGGGATTCATACAAAAACACCATGAGGAGGAAGATAGAGATGAATGACAAGCGTGTTGTGCATGGGCTTTCCGACCCGAAGCGTCGCCGCGTTATCAAAACTCTCAGCGCAACGGCCATGTCCGCTGGCTTGGGTAGCTTGGCGGGGTTCAGCCCGCCGGTTCTCGCCGCTGCGTCGCGCAAGGTCAAGATAGGGTTCGTGACGCCGTTGACCGGGCCGCTTGCGCCATTTGGCGAGGCGGACAAATTCGTCCTCGAAGGAATAAAGAAGGTATTCAAGAATGGGATCATGGTCGGCGACCGGATTCATCCCGTGGATGTTGTCGTCAAGAACAGCGAATCGAATTCCAATAAGGCCGGAGAAGCGGCCAGCAGCCTGATCCTCAGGGACAAGGTCGACCTGATGCTGGTCGCCTCCACCGTGGAGACGATAAATCCGGTGGCCGATCAGTGCGAACTCAACGGCGTTCCATGCATTTCTACCGTAAACCCGTGGCAGCCGTGGTTCTTCGGTCGGGGTGCCAAGCCCGAATCCGGCTTTGAGTGGACTTATCACTTCTTCTGGGGCCTCGAGGATGCTATCGGCGTCTTCCTCGACATGTGGAAGTCGCTTCCAACCAATAATGCGGTCGGCGGTCTATTTCCGAATGATGCGGATGGCAATGCATGGGGGGATGCCAAATTCGGATTGCCATCCGCGCTTGCCAAGGAGGGCTTCGATCTGACTGATCCGGGGCGCTACCAGGTGTTGAATGCGGATTTCAGCGCGCAGATCGCCGCATTCAAGAGAGCGGGTTGTGAGATTGTCACCGGCAACATGATTCCACCCGACGTCAAGACCTTTTGGACGCAGGCGCGCCAGCAGGGCTTCAAGCCCAAAGTCGCGTCCATCGCAAAGGGCGTGCTGTTCCCGTCCGCGGTCGAGGCCATGGGTGATTTGGCCGAGGGGATGTCGACCGAGCTGTGGTGGAGCCCGAACCACCCATTCAAATCGTCGCTCACCGGCGAGACGGCCGCCGAGTTTGCCGCGGCGTACGAGAACGCCACAAAGAAGCAGTGGACCCAGCCGCTCGGGTATTCCCACGCACTGTTCGAGGTAGCTGCGAGTGTTCTCAAACACACGAAAGACATCGACGACAGGGAGGGCGTCCGGGATGCCATCGCCACGACCGCCACCGAGACCATTGTAGGCCGGGTCGAGTGGGGGAAAGGCCCCGTCAAGAACGTCGCGAAGACGCCGCTGGTCGGCGGCCAGTGGGTCAAGGGCGGAAAATTCAAGTATGACCTTGTCATTGTCTCGAACAAGGCCGCGACACACATTCCGCTCGGCGGCAAGTTGGCGCTGATTGCCTGACCTTGGGCATTCCGGGAGGCGTCCTGCCTTCCGGTTTTACATAGACCGAAAAAATTGCAACGGAGGCGCCGGTGGGGGAGATTCTTTCGCTGGAGGGTGTGAGCAAGTCCTACGGTTTGCTCAAGGTCATCGACATGATCAGTTTTACGCTGGGCGACGGGCAAATGCTGGGCATCCTGGGCCCCAACGGCGCCGGCAAGACGACACTCTTCAATCTGATCAGTGGCGACGTGTGCGCCGACGAAGGGCGCGTGATATTCCGCGGCAAGGACATCGGCGCATTGCCACCGCAGCATCGCTGTCGCCTGGGCATAGGCCGTTCGTACCAGATCCCGCATCCGTTCGCGGGCATGACCGTGTTCGAGAACCTCCTCGTCGGCGCCACGTTCGGCGAAGGCATGGCGGAGCAGGATGCCGAACCCGTCTGCATTCAAATCCTCGAGAAGACTGGCCTGAAAAAGAAGGCGAATCAGTTGGCGGGATCGCTGACGCTGCTTGACCGCAAACGCCTTGAACTGGCTCGCGCGCTCGCCACCCGGCCCAAGCTCCTGCTGCTGGACGAAATTGCCGGTGGATTGACCGAGCAGGAAGCGAAGGAACTTGTAAGACTGATTCAGGAGATCAAGGCGCAGGGCGTATCGATGATCTGGATCGAGCACGTGGTGCGCGCTTTGCTCGCTGTTGCGGATCGTCTGTTGGTTGTGAACTTCGGATCCAAGCTTGCCGAGGGTGAGCCGGAGTCGGTGATGAACAACCCGGAAGTCAAGCGCGTATATATGGGTATCGAGGTATGAGCCAATTGCTTTCGACGCACGGCCTGAAGGCGTGGTACGGTGATTTCCAAGCCTTGTTCGGTATCGATTTTGAAATCCGGCCGCAAGAAATCGTCGCCATCATCGGGTCCAATGGCGCCGGAAAATCGACCTTCCTTAATACGGTTATGGGCGTGCTGGCGGCTGATCCCGCAAGCGTGCGGTTCAAGGACCAGCCAATTGGCGGCTGTAAAACCCACCGCATCGTGGCCGGCGGGATTGCCATGGTTCCGGAAGGCCGCAGGCTGTTTCCGAGCCTGTCGGTCGAGGAGAATCTGAGGATGGGCGCCTATACGAAGCGCCCCGGCCCGTGGGATCTGGAAAAGATCTACCGCCTGTTCCCGGTGCTGAAAGAAAAGCGGAGTGTCCCCGGGACGGCGATTTCCGGCGGTCAGCAGCAGATGGTGGCGATTGGCCGAGCGCTGATGAGCAATCCAGAGTTGCTGATCTGCGATGAAATCTCGCTGGGTCTCGCGCCCGCCGTCATCAAGGAGATATATGCCGCGCTGGCGGAAGTCGCACGCAACGGGCTTACCGCGATCATTGTCGAGCAGGATGTGTACACGGCGCAAAACATGTCGCAGCGGCTGTATTGCTTCCAGGAGGGAAGGGTGTCGCTTAGCGGGAATTCCTCCGATCTTACCCATGAGCAGATTTCCCATGCCTATTTTGGGGTTTGAACAATGCGCCGGCACGGAGACGAAACATGATAGTTTGGATTGATGCAATCATTCAGGGAATACTTGTCGGCGGTCTTTATGCATTGTTTGCGATGGGCCTTTCGCTGATGTTTGGCATCATGAGGCTGGTAAACGTTGCCCACGGCGACATGGTCATTCTGATGTCCTTTATCGGGCTGATGGCGGTGGAGAAACTGGGGCTGCAGCCATTCGCCGCGATGGCAGTGGTGGTGCCGGTTGCCTTCAGCATAGGCTATTTGCTCCAGCGCGGGATTCTGAATTTCACGATCGGCAAGGACCCCTTGCCTTCGCTGATTGTCACATTCGGCATATCCATCATGATCCAGAATCTGCTGCTGGAGTTCTTTTCCGCCGATACGCGCGCGATCAGCGCGAGCGGGCTCGAGTCGCGAAGCATAACGATCACCGATAACCTGGCGGCTGGTGTCCTGCCGTTGATCGTATTCGGTTCCGCAGTGCTCCTTACCATCGGGCTGCAGTGGCTTTTCGGCAATACATCCATGGGCCGCGCGTTCCGCGCGACCTCGGATGACCACGGCGCCGCAGTGCTGATGGGAATCAATAATGCGCATATCTACGCTTTGGCAACGGCCATCGCAGTCGGCATCCTCGGTATCGCCGGAATATTTCACGGCATGCGCACCACCTTTTCTCCTACCGATGGGCCGGCGCAGCTGATCTACGCCTTCGAGGCGGTCATCATCGGCGGTATAGGGTCGTTCTGGGGAACATTGGCCGGAGGAGTCCTTCTCGGCATTGCGCAATCTATCGGTTCCCGCCTCGATCCGGGTTGGGGGGTGCTGGTGGGCCATGTAGTGTTTGTCGCCATTCTGCTGTTCAAGCCAGATGGCTTCTTCCCCAGGACACGATAGCGCATAGAGAGAGGATCAAATGAACACAGCAGCGGAGTTGTCCAACGATTGTCCCGCCGACGGCCATAGCGGCAAGTATATCGTCGAGCGTTCAACACGAGCCGGCATTGCCACCATGGTCTTCTTTGCCGCATCGCTGGGCTTTTCGATTTCCATGCCCTTCTGGGCCGACGCAAGCTATCTGCGATGGCTGTCGGAGCTGGCATGCTATTTCGTCATGGCGCAAATGTGGAACCTGCTCGGCGGTTATGGGGGGCTTGTTTCGGTTGGTCAGCAGGCCTACATTGGCATAGGCGGCTATGCGCTGATCGTGCTGGCCAACATGGCAGGAATCAATCCCTTCTTCGCCGTGCTGTTGTGCGGGATTGTCGCGGCGCTGATTGCGATGCCGATATCGCAGATCGTTTTCCGCCTGCCCGGCGGAGCATTCGCCATCGGGACCTGGGCGGTGGCGGAGATTCTCCGGCTGCTTGTCGCGAATACAACAGAGCTGGGCGGTGGATCGGGCGCAAGCCTGATGGCCCTGAAGGGGTTCAGCCGCGGCTCCCGCGAGGCAATCACCTTCTGGATTTCGATTTCGGCGTCCTATGGATCGGTGCTTCTGGTGTACTTTCTGCTTCGTTCGAGATTCGGGCTGGCCCTCACGGCGATTCGCGATTCGGAAATCGCCTCGCAAAGCCAGGGTATCGATGTCAAGCGGATCAAGTTTCTGGTCTACGTGATATCCGCTTTTGGTTTCGGTATTGCCGGCGCGCTGTATTTTCTTGGTACTTTGCGCATCTCTCCGGATGCGGCATTTGGCGTGTCGTGGTCCCCGATGATTATTTTCATGGTAATCATCGGCGGTGTCGGCACAATCGAAGGACCTCTGTTCGGCGCCATTCTCTTCTTCGCTCTATCGAAGACATTTGAAGATTATGGAACCTGGTATTTGACCGTACTGGGTTTGCTGGCGGTCGTGGTGACGATCCGGTTCCCGAAAGGCGTGTGGGGATTCATCGCGGACCGGTTCGATCTGCATCTATTTCCCGTACAGCGTCGTTTGCGGTTGCACAAGCGCTCATAAAGGTTTTTCACGAGCCTCCGTGGGAATCATGCGGCGCTTACGCGTGCTCATGTTCCAAGGGCTGGAGCTCGGCGAGCACATCGGCCAAGGCGTCTTTGCGATAGTGACCAGCGGATGGAGCCTGGATTCCGGGATTGGATCATCTACCTGTCGGCGCTTTATCATAGCCTCTGCTACAGTGAACGTTCCCGCCAGCACACTATCGAGCCCGCCTTATGAAAACTCTGTTTGTGGCCAGCCTGCTTGCTTTCCTGGGCGCGCTGCTGATCACCAGCCTGTATAAACCGAAGCCTCTGGAAGCGCAACTGCTGCATCTGCAGGTCGAACAAGTCATGCCGGAAATGGCGAGCGAACTGAGCGGCGAGCCCGACGAGCTGCAGGCGCTTTTTCTTGCCTATGCAGAGGATCCGGTATTGCTTGCGAAGGCAAGGATCGCGCTTCTGCGCTATCCCGATATGGCCAGACCCATCTTCGCGATGCTCGGAGAAAGCCGGGAATTCCAGGATGTGCTTCGCAGCTACGGGGAAGATGTGACTCTGCCCATTCATTATTTCCTCACGCATGAAGTCTTCACGCTGGAGTTGATGCGCGGCATGAGCGAGACAGCCCGCTCGGCCCTGAACACTGTCCGGCGGCTGTGGAACGACAGTGCGCCCGCCGAGGCCGCAGAAGCCCCTGCGGCTCCCGAGGCCCCCGGGGCGGGGGCGGCGCTGTCGAGCGAAGAACGGGGCCGGTATGCCGTGCAATTCCTCAAGGCGGAAGGCTACGATTTCCTGGGCCAGTTCGTGATCAGCCCGGCGGGAGAGGTGGCCTGGGTCCAGACAGAACGCGTTCTCGAAGGTATCAACAGCTTCTTTGCCGGCGGCGTAAAGGGGCTGGAGACCAAGCTTCGCCGCGATGAGACGATAGCAGCGGGCGACTTAGGGTGGGCGGCCCTGGATGTGGCGATCGGTGTGAGCGCGCTCAAGGTGCTGCGCATGGGCAGGGCCGGCGCGGCGGGCGGCCGGTCCCTGACCTTTTCCGAGCGCTCGGCGGCGCTTGGGTCCGGCTTATGGCGCGGCAGCGCGGTTGGCGCAAGACTGGTGAAGTACGGCGCGCCGGCGGTGCTGGCCTATATTGCCATTCGGCACCCGAGCGTCATCAATTCCCTTCTCGGATCCGCGGCGGAAAAGCTGGGCCTGCCGGCAGGTCTGGTGCAGGTAGTGGGCTGGACTCTCGTCCTGCTTCCCATCCTGCTGCTGTTGCGGTTCATCCTGAGGCCGCTGGCCTGGGCGATGGCCGGACTCGCGGGCCTGCTTCGCTGGCTCGACAGGCTGCCGCGAAGGCGGAGGGCCGGTCCCGTATTCGCATCGGAACGGCGCGCCCCCTCGCGCGCCGCGTAAACGGCTTATGCAATATTTCACGACAAAAACACATTCCTCTCGGAGACAAACTCATGAAATCACTCGCGCTTCCGGCATTGGGCTTTTCCCTGATTGCCTATTGTGCAGGCGCTTACGCTGGCGCCGCAAACAGGGATGAATTCTTCTGGCTCGGGGAAATGAACAAGGCCTCGCTCGTCATCAATACCGACGAAGGCCTGATAGAAAAGGCGTCGGCGCCTGTTTTCGCGGAAGGCATCGACAAGGTGATCACGGCCGGCAATCAGAAAGGCGCCAAGAGGCCCTCGTCGGTCATTACCTTCGAACCGCTGCTGATAGCCGCGGCCGGGCCTGAAATAACGCTGTTGCACGCGGGCCGCTCCAGCCAGGACATGCATGCCACTTATCGCGCGGCCATCCTGCGGGATGACCTGCTCAGGCTTGCGCAACAGCTGCACAAGACGAGCTCCACATTGGTGGCTCTGGCGGATCGCCACAAGGAAACGATCGTGCCCAATTACACGAATGGCGTTGCGGCGCAGCCCAACAGCTATGGCCATTATCTGCTCGCTCATGCCGCCGGACTGCAACGCGACGCCCAGCGAATACAGGAAAGCTATGCGCGCATAGACCGCTGCGCAATGGGCACCACCGTGCTGAACGGGACGAGCTGGCCGCTCAATCGCCAGCGCATGGCCGATTATCTGGGCTTTTCGGGTATCGTCGACAACGCCTACGATGCGTCCCAGATTGCTTCGATGGAACATCCCGTCGAGGTCGGCGCGGTGGTGACCAGCATCGCATTGCACACCGGCCATTTCGTAGAAGACCTGCTGACGCAGTACGCCCAGCCGCGGCCATGGATATTGCTGGAAGAGGGCGGCGAAAATACCTACGTATCCAGCGCCATGCCGCAAAAGCGCAATCCCGGGCTTCTCAACGATACGCGCAGCAGCGCCTCCACGGCCCTGACGCTCGCATTCGGTCCGGCGATCCAGGCGCACAACATCACGCCGGGCATGTCCGATCCCAAAAGCTCAAAGGCCAATAGCGCGATGGTGGACAGCGCCATCAAGGCGCTGTCGAACTGGGACCATGTCCTGAAGGCGCTGGTCGTGAGCCCCGATCGCGCGCTCGAAGAACTGAATAGCGACTGGACGGCATCGCAGGAGCTGGCGGACGCGTTGATGCGCAATCATGGGCTGCCTTTCCGCATCGGCCATCATTTTGCCTCTGAAGTCGTAAGCTATGCCAGGAAGAACAACATCAAGCCGCTCGAGTTTCCATATGCCGAGGCGCAGCGCATCTATACCGTAACGGTTAAAGACACGGACTACCCGCAGACGCTTCCAATGAGCGAGGCGCAGTTCAAGGAGAACCTGGACCCCGTCATGATAGTCAAGAACCGCAAGACAGTCGGCGGCCCGCAGCCAGCCGAAATGCAGCGCATGATCGCCGCGGCCAACGAGGACCTTGCCGCCCGGCAAAACTGGATCGACAGCCAGCGCGGGAAGATCGCCGCGGCGCTAGGCCAGCTGGATGCGGATTTCGACAAATTGTTGAAGCCCGGGCAGTAGGGCGGCGCAGCGGCTCCGCGTTCAACGATAGGCACTGTTCGCGCATCCGGGAAGGCCCGAAGCCAAAGCGTCGAGGCCGAGGTGTCGGGCGAGCCGCGGCAGGGTCCGCCGGCTAGGACAGAATGCGGCCCAGAAAATCCCGCGTGCGCGGATGCGTCGGGTTTTCAAAGAACGTCTGCGGCGCTCCCCGCTCCAGAATACTGCCCGCATCCATGAATACGATGCTATCGGCCACTTGGCGCGCAAACCCCATTTCGTGGGTCACGCACAGCATGGTCATGCCCTCTTCGGCCAGCGACGTCATCGTATCCAGCACCTCTTTCACCATCTCGGGGTCAAGCGCCGACGTTGGTTCGTCAAAAAGCATGATGCGCGGCGTCATGCAGAGCGAACGGGCGATCGCCACCCGCTGCTGCTGCCCGCCGGATAGCTGGCCGGGGTACTTGCCGGCCTGTTCGGGAATGCGTACCCGCTCCAGGTAGGTCATCGCGATGTCCACGGCCTCGGCGCGCGATTTCCGGCGCACGTGCATAGGAGCCAGGATGCAGTTTTCCAGCACGGTGAGATGGGGGAAAAGATTGAAGTGCTGGAAAACCATGCCGGCTTCGCTGCGGACTTCGTCTATGGTGCGCAGGTCATCGTTCAATGTGATGCCGTTGACGACTATCGTGCCCTGTTCATGGCGCTCGAGGCGATTGATGCAGCGGATCAAGGTAGACTTCCCCGAGCCCGAGGGGCCGCAGATCACGATGCGCTCCCCTTGTCCAATGGAAAGGGAAATGTCGTTTAACGCGTGGAAATCGCCGTACCATTTGTGCATGCCGGAAATATGGATGGCATCAGTGCTGAGCGGTGTCGTCATGCTCGTTTTCCTCTTTGGTAGCGCCGCTCCAGCCACATGGCATAGCGCGACAGGCTGAACAGATCACAAAGTAGATTGCCGCGATAAAGGAATATGTTTCGGCAAAAGGCGACGGCCAGGCCGGGTCTGTCAGCGCGGCGCGGGCGGCGCTCAGCAGGTCGAACAGGCCGACGATGAACACCAGGCTGGTGTTCTTGACCATGACAATGGCGGTATTGGTCAGCGGTGCGATTACATAACGCAGCGCCTGCGGCAGCACGACCAGGCGCATCATCTTCCACCACGACAGTCCCAGAGCGCGCGAGGCCTCCATCTGGCCGGGCGGAATCGCCTGCAGCCCGCCGCGGACGACTTCTGCCAGATAGGCTGCCGAGAACACGGTGAGCGCCACGCCCGCGCGCAGCAGACTGTCTATGGTGATGCCTGCCGGCAATAGCAGCGGCAACAGGATCGATGCCATAAACAGCAGACTGATGAGCGGCAGGCCCCGTATCAGTTCGATGACGAGCACAGACAGGAAGCGGCAGACCGGCAGGTCGCTGCGGCGTCCCAATGCCAGCACCACTGCGAACGGAAAACCTGCGCCGAGCGCGCATACCGCCAGCAGCAGCGTCACGGGCAAGCCGCCCCATGCGGATGGGGGCACCAGCGCCAGGCCAAGCCAGCGGCCGTGCATCAACGCAATAGCGCCGACGATGCCTGCCACCCAGGCCAGGGCGGTGCCGCGGCGCCAGTGCGACGGACTGAGCGAATACACCGTCATCGCCGCGATGAATATACACACGGCGATGGGCCGCCACTGTTCTTCGGGCGGGTAGATGCCAAACAGAATCAGGCGGAATTTTTCGGCCAGAAATGCCCAGCAGGCGCCGCTTGCCTGCCTGCACACATCTGCCGAACTGCCCGGCCACACCGCATTCAGCAGGCCCCAATCGATTATTCGCCGCAAGGCGTACAGGGCGATCCCCAGGGTCGCCAGCGTGGCGGCGGCGCTGAAAATATCACCGAACAGTTTGTGAGCCAGCGTATCCCTCGGATCGCGCGGCGGCCTGGCCATGGCCATATTGACCGGCGGGATGGCGGTTGAAGTGACTATCGTGCTCATGGCCGCTGCGTCCGTGTGATGCGACGGTTATAGACATTCATGAAGATCGAGATGGCAAGGCTGATGCTCAGGTAGACCGCCATCAGGATGGCGATGCCTTCCACGGCCTGGCCCGTCTGGTTGATGGTGGTCGCGATGACGAATGACAAGTCGGGATAGCCCACCGCCAGCGCCAGCGTCGTATTCTTGATGATGGAAAGAAACTGGGTGGTCATGGGCGGCACGATGACGCGCATGGCCTGCGGCACGATGATCTGGCGCAGCGTCGGCCAGGGGCGCAGGCCCAGCGACCGCGCGGCTTCCCATTGGCCGTTGTCGACCGCGTCGATGCCGCCCCGGATAATCTCGCCTGAAAACGCCGTCGAATAAAGTATCAGGCCGATCAGCAGCGATGTGAACTCCGGGGTGAACACGGATCCGCCCACGAAGTTGAATCCCTGGAGCACCGGTTTCTCAATATGCATCTGTATGCCTCCGGCAAGCACGCCGAAGACCACAATGATGGCTGCCGCGCTCCACGCGCCGCGGCGCCAGGCGTATCGGGACCCGGAACCCGCCCCTGATCCGGAACGGACGATACGCCGGCCAAGGGCGGGGCCCGCCATCACTACAAGCAGGGCGACGACCATGGATGCCCAGAACAGCGCCGTGTTGCCTTCGAGCGATACAGCGGGAAAGAAGAGGCCTCGGATCGAAAGAAAGAACCCGGACACGGGCTCATAGGCCCGGCGCGCGGCCGGCAGATTGAGCGTCAGTACGCTGTACCAGAAAAGCAACTGCAGTACGAGCGGCGTGTTGCGCATGGCCTCCACGTATACGGCCGCCAGGGCTGACACGAGGGGGTGCCGGCTGCGCCTGGCCAGGGCCAGCAGAAAGCCCAGCACGGTCGATGCGCCGATGACCAGGAGCGAAATGTAGAGCGTGTTGACCAGGCCGACCAGAAAGGCCCGGCCGTAGCTCTCGACCGGCGTATAGGCCAGCAGGCTTTCGGAGATCGGAAAGCGGGCCGTCTCGGCCAGAAAGCCGAAGCCCATGGCGATCCCCCGCGCCGCGAGGTTATGCTGCGCATTCCATACCAGCCAGCCGAGGCCGCCCATTACGGCGGCAATCGCCGCGCCCTGGAGCAGCCACGCCCGCCCGCGGCTGTCATACCATAGATATCTGAACATGATGTATGCCCTCTGTTGCGCGGACTCGCCTGCCAACCGGATCAATTGAAAACATACGGATACATGAGGCCGCCGTCGGTATACAGGCGGTTCAAGCCGCGATCGAGCTTGAGCGGGCTGTCCTTGCCGACGTTGCGTTCAAAAATTTCGCCGTAATTGCCTAGCTGCTTGACGATGTTGTAGGCCCATTTCTCGTCGAGGCCCAAAGCCTGGCCATTGCCCGGCTCGGTGCCCAGGAATCGCGCGATCCGCGGCGCCGTGCTCTTGAGCATCTCGTCGATATTGGCCTGGGTGATGCCCATGGCCTCGGCAGCGATGGGGGCCTGAATGGCGTATTTGACGATATCGAACCAGCGGTCGTCGCCATGGCGCACGGCGGGCGTCAGCGCTTCGCTGTCGCCACTGGCCGGGAAGATGATGTAGTCGTCGGGGTTCGACACCTGCGTGGCCCGCATGGCCGCCAAGGCGGATCCGTCGGTTATGTATGCATCGCATCGGTTCGAGTAGAACGCCTGCCTTGCGGCCGTGGAGTTATCGAACAGCACCAGCTTCAGGTTCAGGTCATACTTGCGCGACAGGTCCGCCACAGTCACTTCATTGGTTGAACCGGATTGCACGCACACCGTTGCGCCCTTCATCTCCTGCGTCTTGGTGACGCCGAGATCCTTGCGCAGCATGAAGGCATCATGTTCGTAGTAGTTGGGATAAGTGAAGTTGATGCCGTTCGCATCCCGGCGCAGCGTCCAGCTTGTAGTGCGCGGCAGCACATCGATCTGCCCCGTTTGCAAGGCGGTCAGGCGCTGCTGGCCGGTGAGCGGCACGAACCGCGCCTTGCTTGCATCGCCCAGTACGGCGATGGCAATTGCGCGGCAGGTATCGGCGTCAAGGCCTTTCCAGACGCCGTTCTTGTCGGGCGCCGAAAAACCCGTGGTGGCGTGGCCGGAACCGCAGATCAGATAGCCGCGGTCCAGTATTGCCTTGACGGTCGGGCTGGCCTTGGCGGCCGCAGCGGCGGGGGCCCCCGCGACCGGAGAGGGCTGCGCCCATAGGTTCGTGGCAGAAAACCCGAGCACAAGAGCGCTGGCGGCTGCCGAGAGTGTTTTGGCGGATAGATACATAGTTGTCTCCTGATTGGATGGTTCCGCGGTGTGTCCCGCGGTCAAATGGCGCGCTCGCTAGATATGCAAGCCGCGCTATGCCGCAATGTCTGCCGAAATCAGCCGCTCCAGCAGGCCCAGCAAGTCTTCACGCAGGTCTTCCGGGTCTTCCAGGCCGATGCTTACGCGCAGAATCACGCTCGAGGCGCTCCAGGCGGACAGGGTTCTGTCCTTCGCAATGGACATCGGGGCGATCAGGCTGTGCGTGCCGCCCCAGGAGGCTCCTATCCTGAACACCCGCAGACCGTTCAGGGCCTGCTCGATCGCCAGGTCGCGCCCGTCCTCGAGCACGATGCTGAAGACGCCGCTGGACCCGGTGAAGTCCCGCTTCCACAGGGCATGGCCCGGGCAGGACGGCAGTCCCGGGTGCAGCATGCATGCCACCGCGGGGTGGGCGGACAGTTCTTCGGCCAGGGCAAGCGCTGTCTTGCCAGCGTGGGCCAGGCGCACGCCCATGGTTTCAAGCCCGCGCAACGCGAGAAAGCAGTCATCGGGCGATACGCCCATGCCCAGCATGCGCATGGTGGCCTTCAATCGCCGGTGCATTTCTATCGTGGCAACGGAAACCGAACCCATGAGCAGGTCGGAATGGCCGCCGACGTACTTGGTGATCGCCTCGATGGAGAAATCCGCGCCGTGCGCCAGCGGCTTGAAGTAGAGCGGCGTCGCCCACGTGTTGTCGCAGCCCACCAGGGCGCCTTTCGCTTTGGCCGCGGCGACAATGGCCGGAAGGTCCTGGATTTCCATGGTGGTCGATCCCGGCGATTCCACCCATACCAGTCGCGTGTGTTCATCGATGAGGCCGGCGATGCCCGCGCCTATGCACGGGTCATACACACGATAACGAATACCGAAATCGTTCAGAAAATTCTCTGCGAGCCCCCGCACTGGCGGATAAGCCGTGTCGGGGATAAGCACCGAGTCGCCCGGGCGCAGGACGGTGAGCAGCACGACGGCGATGGCGGCTTGTCCCGAAGGCATCAATGCCGTGCGTACGCCTCCTTCCAGCGCCGTGATGCGCGCCTCGAGCGCGCGGGTGGTGGGGGTGCCATGCAGGCCGTAGGTGTAGCCATCGGGGCCCCGCTTGCCCCGTTCCGCATACTGTTGCGCGTTGTCGAACACGATCGTGGAGGCCCTGAAGGTAGGGACTGAAAGGCTGGCGAAGCCTGAATGTTCTATACGGGGGTTAACAACGCATTGGGTCAATTCACGCATATCTGCTCCTTGCTGATGGAGGCAGTATATGGAGCCGATATGTAAATAACAATGACAAAAACGGTGTACTCTATGCTGATAATTTATAGGTTTAGAGAAGCTAATGCAATGAACTTCAGGCAGCTCGAGGCGTTCCAGGCCATCATGAAAACCGGCTCGGCCTCCCTGGCGGCCGAACTTCTTCAACTGACCCAGCCGGCCATCAGCCGCTCCCTGCAGGAACTGGAAAAAGCTATCGGCTTCGCCCTTTTCGATCGCGTGCGCGGGCGGCTGGTACCCACCGCGGAAGGCCAGCTGTTCTATCGTGACGTCTCGGAATCCTTTATCGGGCTGGACAGCCTGCGCGCCAGCGCGGCGCGCATCCGGGACTTCGGTTCCGGCGAGATCCGCTTGGCGTCCCTTTCAGCGCTTGGCCAGAACCTGGTGCCTCGCGCCCTGGGCCTGTTCTACAAGCAACACCCCGATATCGCGATCACTCTCGAGATCATGTCGTCCTCCGCCGTCCGGGACCGGGTGGCGACGGGACAGTTCGACCTCGGCCTGGCGGCTGACGAGATCGACACGACGGGCGTCGATCACCAGACCTTCTCCACGCCCCGGGCGGTGTGCGCGGTGCCTGCCGGTCATGCGCTTGCGGCGCGCGACGTCATACATGTGCGCGACCTGCACGGCCAACCCTTTATTGCGCTGGCTCCCGAAGACACTACGCGACGCCGCCTCGATGCCTTGCTGGCCGATTCGGGCGTACAGCCCAAGGTGGTGGTGGAAACGCCTCACTCGGCCACGGTATGCGCGCTGGCTGCGGAAGGCATAGGGATAGGGCTCATCAACCCCTATGGCATTGCCGTTCCGCCAGATCCGCGCGTGCGGATCAAGCCATTCATGCCCGCGCTTCATTTCAAGGCCTTGCTGATATTCCGGCCGGACATGCAGAAGTCCCGCATTGTTCACGCGCTCGTAAAGACGCTGCTCCAGGCGCGCTTATCCTGAGGCCACTGTAAAGCGCATGGCGCCGCGCGCTCCGGCACGCTGTTCTTGCCCGCCGGCAAAGAGAGCGGACCAGGCCGCCGCTCAGGTGTAATGCACGCAGATGCGCTGGCCGTCGAGGTCGTGGATGGCGACATCCAGGCCGTACAGCGCCTTCAGCGTCTGCGGCGTAATGAGCGCCTGTGGCGGTCCTTCGCACAAGACCTTGCCGTCGCGCATGCCGATGATGCAGTCCGAATAGCAGGAGGCGAAATTGATGTCATGCAGCACGACCACGACGGTTTTACCCAATTCATCCGCCGCGCGCCGTAGAACCTTCATGATATCGACGGCGTTTTTCATGTCCAGGCTGTTCAAAGGCTCGTCGAGCAGCACATATTCGGTATCCTGGCACAGGACCATGGCCACGAAAGCGCGCTGGCGCTGGCCGCCCGATAATTCATCCAGGTATCGGCCGGCCAGTCCTTCCAGATTCAGGTACCGGATCGCCTGCTCGACATGTCGTCCATCCTGGACGGTCATGCGCCCGCGGGTATGCGGGTAGCGTCCGAAGGCGACCACGTCTTTGACAGTGAGCCGCAGCGGCAGGTGGTTATCCTGGCGCAGGATGGACAAATGCCTGGCCAATTCCGCGCTGTCGCTGCGGGTAATGTCCAGGCTTCCCACCGTCACGCTTCCGGCGGACATGGGCGCGAGCCGGCTGATCATGGCAAGCAGCGTGGATTTGCCCGCGCCATTGGGGCCCACGATGGATGTCAGGCCGCCGGCGGGAATCCGCAGCGTTACATCGTCCACCACTAAGGTTTGCGCATAGCGCTTGCTGACGCCGGTGACCTCTATCATCGCTGCGCCTTCCGCAGCACCAGGGCGATGAACATCAGGCCGCCGATGAATTCGATCACGACGCTGACGGCGGTATTGAGCTGCAGCACCCGCTCCAGTATGGTCTGGCCGCCCACCAGAAAAATGATGGCCAGCAGCACGGCCGCGGGCACGGTGAAGGTATGCTTGTCGGATTTCATGATCATATAAGCCAGGTTGCTGACGAGCAGTCCAAAGAAGGTCACGGGCCCCACCAGGGCGGTGGAGACCGAAACCAGCACCGCGATGAGAACCAGGGTAAGCATCAATACCTTGCGGTAGGCGACGCCCAGATTGATGGCCGTGTCGCGGCCCAGGGCCAGCACATCGTAGACGCTGCGCAGCCGCCAGCCGATGATGGACACGGCGGCGACCGTCACCGCCGAGACGGCAAAGAGTCCGGTCCGTATGCTGTTGAAACTGGCGAACATGCGGTCCTGCAGAACGATGAACTCGTTGGGGTCGATCAGCCGGATCATGAAGCTGGACAAGCTGCGGAACAGCAGCCCGAATACGATGCCCACCAGCATGACCAAGTGCAGGCTTTGCGCCGCCCCGGAAAAAAGCCACTGGAACAGCAAGCTGGCGAAGGCCGACATGACGGCGACTTCGAACAGGAATTTCCAGGCCGGGCTCCATTCCGCCACGCCGTTCATGCCGAAGGTGAATACCACGATGGCCTGGATGAGGATATACAAGGCGTCGAAACCCATGATAGCCGGTGTCAGGATGCGATTGTGAGTAATGGTCTGGAACAGCACCGAAGAGACCGCGATCGCATAGGCAACCAGCACCATGGCCGCCAGCTTGAGGCCCCGGAACGGAAGCACGAAGGTCCATAGTCCGTTGGCGCCCAGGACCATGAAAGCGGTCACCGCGGCGGCGGCCAGCAGTGCCAGAATGGCAAGGCGCGCGGCAGGCGTGAAATCAGGCATAGCGGCTGCGCCTATTCAGCAGCAAATACAGGAACAAGCCGCTGCCAACAATGCCCACGACAGTGCCCAGCGGAATTTCATGAGGGTAATACACGAGGCGGCCGATAATATCGCAAGCCAGCACGAAAATCGCGCCCAGAAAGGCCACCCACGGCAGCGATTTGCGCACATTGTCGCCAAACAGCATGCTGACCACATTGGGCACCAGCAAGCCCAGGAAGGGAATACTGCCCGCCGTGACCACCACGACCGCGCTGATCGCCGACACAATGACCAGGCCCACCACGGTCAGGCGCCGATGATTCAAGCCCAGATTGGTGGTGAACTGTTCTCCCATGCCGGCCACTGTAAAACGGTCGGCCGCCGCATAAGCGGCGCAGGCCAGCAAAAATCCGCCCCACAGCAATTCATAGCGGCCGCGCAGCACGCCGGAGAAGTCGCCGGTGGTCCAGGCGTGCAGCGATTGCATCAAGTCGTGCTGATAGGCGAAGAAAGTGGTAATGGCCTGCACCACGCCGCCCAGCACCAATCCCAGCACCGGGACCAGGAAAGGCGAGCGCAAGGGAATGCGGCGCAGGATCGTCAAAAAAAGCCCTGTTCCGGCCAGCGCGAACGCCGCCGCCACCAGCATCTTGCCGAACACCGGCGTATCGGGAGCGACGAGCGTAACGGCCAGTATGCCCAGGGTGGCGGATTCCACGGTGCCCGCCGTGGACGGTTCGACATAGCGGTTGCGCACCAGCATTTGCATGATCAGGCCGGCGACCGCCATGGATGTGCCGGCGAGCATCAGGGCCAGGGTGCGCGGCAGGCGGCTGATGAGCATGAGCTGCCAGGCTTCGGCGCGCGTCGAAGGGTTCCATAGGCTGGACAGCGTTACATCGCCCACGCCCAGGAACAGGCTGACCGCGCATAGCGCCGCCAACAGTGCGAACAGCAGCAACAGCAGGGCGGGGCGCGCCGGCGCCGCGCGCCTGTAAGGCAGGCC
>LNAP01002647.1_pt1 | contig 20118 bp, 21 predicted proteins | sample 602601 | NCBI WGS metagenome assembly LNAP01 (sample SAMN02440304, study PRJNA202911) | soil metagenome | biome: Subtropical and temperate rainforests or woodlands; isolation source: soil samples (1 kg each in a 20% v/v slurry with milli Q water) were... ...
GGCGAAGATCCATACCCTGCACTTCCATGACAGCCGCGCAGAAGCTATCTGGCGGCTCTCAAAGAAGCTGGACGTGATGGAATTGGCCAGGATGATCGGACATCGGGACTTGAGATCGCTTTTGGCGTACTACAACACCGACCCTGACGACCTGGCCGACCGGCTGTAGCGTCGCCGCCCTCCCGCCGATTTTCCATGCCGCTGAAAGCAACGCCGCGCAGGTAGGTCATGTCGGGGACTCCTTTGGATTTCAGGGCCGCTACGATCGGCTCCTCCTAGATGCGCAGCAGGCTGAGGCACGGGCCACTGCCGGCGGCCACCACACCGAAGGCCTGGCCGTCGACCTTTACGCCTGACCCGTCGCGAGGTTTGCGACAGAGCGACCATCCTAGCGAAATAGTTCCAAGAGCTTCCCCGCAATGAGCTTGTGTCCTGCCATGTTGGGATGATTTGGAATGGCCATAAGCGAGTATGGCTTGCCTTTCCATCCGGAAAATGCCTTGGCGCTATCCGCGACCGGCACATCTTCAGCGGCAGCGAGAGCGCGGATCATGGACTCCTGCTGTTCCAGTGTTGACTTTGAGCCCGGTGGGTTTCCTGCCAAATCCGGGCTAGGGGTCAATAGAATCACGCATGACCCAGCTGCCTTAGCCTCATGCACCATGTTCTCCAGGTTGGACCTAGCTTTTGAAATTGGAATCCCGCGATCGTTGAGACCGTAATCGATCAGAATCACGCGCGGGTGGTACGAAAGCGCCTCGCGGCCAAAGCGAGAAGCGCCCTGCGTCGAGTTCTGTCCACCAACGGCGGAAGTAATGACGTTGATTACTGCGTGCGGGTACAGCGCAGCCAATCCGTCAGCAAGTTGCCTGGGATATGCCTCGCGCGTGTGCACGTTTGGAGTATCAAAGTAGCCGGCGGGGACGCTATGTCCAAAGGCCACGATGTTGACTGTGGAATTAGCGGGCCACTGCGCACGCAAATCATTCTTGACCAGGTCCAAGCAACCTGCACCAGCAGTGGAAGAAATCGTTAGGAACGCGAGAAATGTTATAAGTCTGATCATTGGATGAAGTTTAGCTCAATAGCGTAAAGGGCCGCCACCTCATAGTAAGGACTTGGGAGTCCTAAGCGGAGTTGACCGAAATAAATCCTTCCATTTCTGACAGGTCAATGTTGCCTATGGTTGACTCGGCATGCGCTCCAGCCACTTGCTTTACCATAATTGTTGGAGATGCAGCCGCAATAATATTGGCATCGGCTAGTCTGGCGAGAGTGTCAGAGGCCCCGACCCATAGCTGCCCCTTAATTCCAGAAAGTGCGGCTGCGTACGTAACAGGATTATATGAAGCCCCATGCGCAGCCTCACTGTACGTACCTCCATAGGCTGAATTTATGGCCGACGTGTAGCCTGTTTGCCACGCGTTTGTGAGATTTGTTACCGGAATTACTCCTACGACACCGGCCACTTTTGACTTATTATTCTTGGCCCAATTCATGGCAGACAAGCCGCCCATGGACTGCCCTATGAGTATGACTTTCCCCGTTTTTACGTTCGGCAGCGTTTGGGTATATGCGAACGCTGCATCGAGCCTGGATTGCAGGGTAGCGTTTCCCCAGGTGGCACTTCCTCCCATGTCAGCGCTGACTGCATAAAGTCCACATGCATCTACCAAGCTCCTTACCACCGGCCACCGATATTGGCTTGCGCTCATCCAATCCCACGCCCCTCCGGCCGCCTCTACGCCATGAACCATGATGCAGGCGTATCTCGCAGTCGAGAATTTGTTGGGAGATATCACCATGTCTTTTTCTGCTGTAAACACATTCCCAACGCCAAGTGTCAACTTCATAGCGTCACCACGTAGATATATGGCTTGTCGGCTGTATTACCAAAGACTGTGAATGTCCCTTCCCCCATGTTCAGCCACCACTCCAGAGTTACTGAGGTTCCTGGCGCCACCCCGGATAGGGCATACTGCTTACCCTGCGACCAGTAATTCGTGATCGCAGCTGAAAAGAACAGCTGCGCTGTATCAGTACCATTCACTCTGAGGATGATTGCTGCTAAATTTGTCGAAGTGGTTGAATCATAAAATGCGGTTGAGCCGAACGAAATCATGACAGGCCTATCCGGCATTAGAAAAGAAAATTGCATCCCGGTTATTTTCACGATCACAGCAGATGTGACTGTGGACACAAAAGAAGATGTTAGCTCAACTCCCCCGATGAATTTCCCTGAAATGTCCGCCGCTGCCGCCCCGGCCGCATCCACATACCCGGCATCGTTGGCCAGCACGGACACGCCGGCACCAGGCTGCACAGCCGAATCCGCGGCATCGAGCGAGGCCTGCACCGCGGCCGACAGCGTGGCGTGGAACGTGCCGTCGTAGGTCAGGGGCACATCGCCGGCCCCGTCCAGCGCCGCGCCTACCGCGTCGCGTGCGCGAGCATCGGTGAACGCCTTCCGGCAGGTCGGTCGTGGTGGCGTCCTGCGTGCCCGCCAGCCGCCCGTAGGCATCGCGCGTATGGATCTTGATCGGTGAAATGCCGATGCCTGAATCTGGCAACTGCGCCAGGTCGAAGGTCGTTACACCGTCGAGCCCAACAACCATGTCCAGCCGCGCATCGACCGCGAGCGCAGATGCGACGGTGAACCATCCCTTGATGCCATCCTGTCCGGTGCCGTAGTAGTAGGTGTTGCCAGGATCTGAGTTGTCGTTCTCCAGTGTGATCTGCACAATTCCAGCGGCCAGGGTGCCGAATGTGCGAATCGATCCGAAGCCGGTCACGTTGGCCGTCACCGGCAAGAACGCCCCTTCGGGGATGTTCTCGACTGTCCCGTCGGGTGAGCCAAGCGCAGTAGCGATGGCCTTGATCTGGTCCTGCAAGCCCTCTACTGACAGGACTCCGGACTGTAGCGCGCGCTCAAGCGAGATGAACCAGACGTAGAACGGGTTGCTCGCCCGGCCTGCGGAGTCGGTCAGCGCAACATCCTGGCGCGGCAGGAAGTCCTGGCTCACGGTGCGGCAACCTCAATGGTGCCGGTAGCCATCCAGTCAAAGGTGACCGCGCCGATGATGTTCGAGGACGAGAAGTTGTCAGCCGATGTTCCGCCAGTCACCGTGGAGAATGTCACCGTAAAGCCCGTCTGCGACTTGGAGGTGATCGCCCACGCGGGAATGAGATTGGCTGCACCAGTGGATGAGGCCGTCGTCGGGCTGATCGCGATATGCTTCGGCGTAACGGCGTATGGCGTTGCGAAGGTGATTGATGCGGTCGCCGTCTTGCTGCCTCCAGCGGTGGCAGATGCTGTGCCAATCTGCACGAACCATTTTGTGTTGTCGGTGCTGACGCCTGCCTGGAACGTGGCGTCTGTCACCACGATCTCTGGATCAACCGGCGTCGGCTCGGCGGGCTGCGGAACCAGGATATATCCTGCACCATCAGCCACCACCATCTTGCCATCCTGGCCGGTCGGGTCAGGCAGTTGCAGGATCTCTGCCCACAGCAGCAGCGCGCCGTTGTTGGTCAGGAACCAGCCATCTACCAGCGTCGGAATCGTCGCCGCGTCGCCGCCGGGGATCTCGACATCATCGACCTCGCACCCTGGCACCAGCGTTCCGTCTGCATCGTAGAGCCGAACGCGATAGGTGCCGTCGCCCCAGATATCGACGACAGGACGCCCGTCTGATCCGATGTCGATGACCGGGCCGTTGTCGACCGTGAGGCCCGGATCTCCAAAGACGGACTTCGGCGTCGTGGTTCCGCTGACGTAGAACCGAAGCTCTCCACCAACCAGGGGGAGATCGTCTGCGCCGCGGTACACGGGGAAGTTATTCAGGATTCTGAAGGCTGCCATTCGGTGTTATTCTCCTGTTGAAAGGGCCGCGCTGTGCGGACTTGGACATGCATGTGATTCGGTTTCTAACGACATTCGTAGGCGTTGTCGTTATGGTGCTGATTGGTCAGGGCGTCCGATCATTGGGACTTGCGTTGTTTGCGATCGCAGTTTCGCTCATGATTTCATTTCTCATCGGCTGGGGAGCCGCGCGTCTCACATGGCGCAAGCGCGGATACGTCCCTAAGATTTAGCGAGATCCTTCTACGGTAGCCGCTGCGCCTACCGCTGGTGTCATCGGTCCGCTTCGCGCAGGGAGCCGCAACGGCTGGTTCAAAGCCCGCTGAGCACGAACGACATTCACACCTTCTCCGACGCCTTTCACCATTTCTCCAATGATCGGGAGGCCGCCGCCAATACGCGAAAACAACATGCGTGCCATCCGCTCACTTGTGCCCGACGAGCGCGCAAAATCCCCTTTGGCAACCAGTGGCTCAAGTGCTGAAGCCAGCCGCTTGATCTCAGCCCACTGCCCGGGGGAATAGAGCGCCTTCACGACGCTGGCGTTGTTGTACTCCGTCGTGTTGATGTTGCGCACGATCTGCCCCATTGTCAGCGGTTCACCATTGTTGCCTCTGGTCAGCCGCATGAAGTTCGCTGCGCGCAGGCTTCCGATTACCTCAGGATCATCTGCGGCCGCCTTTCGCAAGCGATCAATGAATCGAGCGCCTCCGGCTTTGCTGACCTGGCTAGCTGAAAAGGCAATGTTCACAAGTTCCTCTGGAGTTCGGCTTCCATCCAGCATGCCAGAGATGAACCTGTCAGAATCTTGTGTGCCCTCGAACCTTCTCCCGAATTCAGCCCGCAGCGCGCGCGCCTTCTTCAGCGCCTCAAGCGCGCCGGGATCGCCAGATATCAGCGCAGTATCAACGGCTTCGTCCATCCAAGAGTCAAACTCCCTTTTGATCTTGACCATCGCTGCACGGTCTGCTTTGTTTGTCGCGGCGTTGATGTTGTTGTTGAGAATGCGCCTTTGGGTTTCCAGCGCCTTGAGCGTAACGCCAGCCACGTTCCCGCCACCTTCCTCTCCGCTGGCGAGCAATGAATTTGTGGCATCTTCGATCTGCGAGAGCGTTCGTGCCGTGACCGGCGTCGTGATCGGGTTAGGATCAAAGTCGTCAACGGATGTCCGCAGCATCTGCGGAAGTCCGCTCACTGCATCGATACTGACTGCTGTTCGATTTCCGGCACCAGCAGCGAAGTAGGCATCGGAAATGCGCGTGTTGAGTTCGTCAGCCTGTCTACGAATTCTCGATGCTGCGCCAGCGGCCAGTTCAGCGGGAGTCGTTCCAGGCCTACCCCCGAGATTCGTTGTAATCCCGGACAGCGCCTGGTCCAGCTGGTTGACGTTGTTGGTCGCTGCGTCTCGCAGTACCTGGCCACCGGCCGGACTCTGCCGCAATAGCTCCTCCTGGCTGAGCAATGCAAATTTCTGCTTAGGATCGGTCGCCCGCTGCCCTTGCGTGTATTGGAAGCCGTACTGATTTGCACCAAGAAGCGCGTTCGGATTCGCCCCAGCGTCGATCTCCGGTACGGTGGCGGCCAGTCGATTCACAGCCTCAGGCGTCGGAGTTATGCCTTCTTGCCTGAGCAAATCATCGGCTCGTGCGACATTTCTTCCGGAAACCCTATTGAATGTACTGGCCGCGCGGCTCCCTACCGCAGCCAGGCCAGTTCCTACGGCTTCGCCACCAGCGCCGCCTACAGTCGCCGCAGCAGTTCGCACGGGGTCGATCTGGCCACCGTTGACACCGGCTTGTAGGGCTGCGTCTGTTGCGCCTGCCGCGATTCCTTGCATGCCCATTCGTCCAGCCAGACCGACATTACGTGCTTGTCCAACTCGCGCAGCCCATGATGCTGGCAAAAATGCCGCTGCAACGTTTCCTGCGACATTTGCAACGTCATTGAGGTCAATCCCTGGATCATTGAGTCTGTAGCGTGTGCCATCAGGAAGAGAGAGGACCGGATCTCCGCGTTCGTCCTTCTCAACACGACCACCGGTCCTTTCGGCCAAGAATTTGGCTGCGCCCTCTCTCGATCCGAACATGTCCTTCGCAGTTGCGCCGAGCATCTCCGGGATACTGACGTTTGCGCGTTCGCGGAAGTCTGAGTCGAGACGGAACAACGACGGGCGTGGTTGTGACTTTTGAGGCGCTACGGGATTTTCTCCGATAACCTCATCTGCGTCCCATGGCATACCGCCTGCGGGCGGTCGCTGAGTGCTAATTGCAGGAGGTTGCGCGCTTCTAGCAGGCTGCCCCACGACCTCATCAGCGTCCCATGGATTCGCCATTACCGCTTCCTCCGCTGTGTGCCGTCTGGCGCGACGTAGAGTGCGCCACTGGGAAGCGCATCGTAGTCGGCTGCAGACTGAATGCGTACAGGAGCATTTGGATTTCCAGGCGGATTACTGGAACTTCCAGACGGCACAGCGCTACCAGCAGCGATGCGTGCAGCTTCGATTACGTTCGTCAGTCTTGCAGCCTTGTCACGCACTGTTTCTTCTGTATCACCAAGCTGCGGAAAGTACGATCTGCGATAGCCCTCCAACTGCTCCCTCGTGTATGCAGCGCCAGTGCCAAGAGTCAGTGCCGCATCTAGGATGTCAAGCTGTGCAGCCTCTACACGCTGGCGCTCGCTGCTGTTCAAAGCATTGCGCGCAGCATCACCAACAAACGGAAGAGATCCAGCAATGCTGGCCGAGACACTCGGAGATGCTGCGTCAGGATCATCCTCCACGGCAGCCTGCAACTGGGTAAGCGATCCATTCATTCGTTGCAGTAGCGTGGCGGCCTTCTGTTCTGAGGCAGTTACGTTTGATTTATTCGGAGTCGGGGCACCTGGAATCGGCTCAAGGCTCCCATCTTGCCGGAAGCGAAAACCAGCCGGAGCATTACCAAGAGATGCGCGACCTTCTGCACGGCTCGCGCGATCGTTCGCTTCTGCGGCTCGCGCGTTGGCTTCCTGGGCCAATCGCAGCCTTTCGGCTTCAGCGGGTGATGTTGCTGGACGTGGAGCAACAAGTCCGCCTTGCGGGATTTGCGCAGGCTGGGTGCCTTGGCCCGGCATACCATTTACCTGAAGAAGATCGTTCCCGACATTGATGCGCTGCCCATCCGGTCCGATGAACTGCGTGACCGGCATCAAGCTGCCATCCTCTGCCTGTATGGTGGTCGGCGCAGATCCTTGGGGTGGCGGCATAGCCTGTGGACCACCTGCCGCGCTGAGCGGCGACACGGCGCCCGTGCGAAGGTCAACGAGTCCAGGCTGAAGTCCAGGCTGGTCACGAAGCTGAGTACGCGCATCAGCTTGGATTCCGGTGTTGACCAATTGTCCTCCGCGAATGGCGTAGTAATACCCGTCTTGTCCGACGCGCAGAGACTTCAGGTCATTTCCGTTACCCTCATCCAGATACGCCGTCTTCGCCAGCGCCTCCTGCAATCCAGGCATCAGCGCCGGGTCCCACTGCTCCGGCGGCACCATACCCTGCGCCGCCCCAGCACTTGCCAAGAACGGTCGTACCGCATTCCAGGCGCCCTGGATCTGAGCCGGGTTGTCTGACGCCAGGGCCTGCTGCATGTACTTCGCCGCTCCACGCACGCGCTGTGCCGAGATGTCTGAGGCCTTCTGCACCTGCATCGCCTGCGCCGGATCGATTGCCACCTGCTGGGCGTATGCGTCCGGGTCACCGGTGAGAGCCTGCGCCGACAGCGCATTGAACTGATTCTTGCGTGCCTCCGCCTCGTTTGCCAAGCGTGACTTTTTCCCAGCCTCGCCCATCGCGAGGACATTTCCCATGACGTTCGGGAACATGAGTTCTGCCATGTCTGATTCCTCTGGCGGTGGGGTTACCACCAGCCCTTTTGGTTGGCGGTGTAGTTGATGCCACCTGCGAGCCCATTGATGGCATTGCCCCAAGCGTTCGCCTGGTTGATGTACCCAGAGGCGCGCGCATTCCCTGCGCCGATGGCATTTTGGCCGATCTGATTTGCGGCACTCTGGCCGAAGCTGCCGATCTGGTTGGCCGTGCTCTGGCCGGTGCTGCTCAGCCCGGCCAGGCGGTTGTAGTAGTTGCCGAAGTTCTGCGACGCCAGCCCCTGCCCGAGCGCGATCCGATCGGCATCGGCACCACCAGAGGTCAGAGACAGATTCGCCGCGTTCTGGCGATCCAGCCCCTTCATTCCCTGCTCGTAGGCATACAGGTAGTCCGGCGAGTCCTGGAACCCCGCCCAGTCGCCGCGCAGTGCGTTCTGCTGCTCGCCAAGCGCCCATCCACCGGCCTGCATCCACGGCTGCAAGTCCTGGCGCGTCTGGTCGTACTGGCGGCGCTGTTCGGCAGTGGCTTCGGCAGAACTTGCCGCCTGCGCGTCTGCCGCTCTATCTGCCGCTTTGGATTGCTTCGACCCCGTAGCGAGCGTGGCTACGGCTCCGATGGCCGCGCCCCACGGCACCCTCAGACCCTCCCTTCAAGGTATTGGCGTCGAAGGCCGCTACCGATTCTGGATACAGTCGACGGATTGATGCCGAACTTTTCAGCGATCACCCGCTGGCACATTTTGTTTTTGGTCATTGCTCTGATCTCCAATGCTTGTTCCGCAGTCAGTTTCTTGGATGCCCGGTCTTTGGAAACCTTGTCCGCAATGTTTTCGGAATTGCTTCCAAGGAACAGTTGTTCCAGATTGCAGCAGCTCGGGTTGTCGCACTTGTGAAGAATGTGACCCCCGCTTGGAATCTGTCCATTGTGGACTCGCCAAACAAAGCGGTGTATTCGAATCATCTTCCCATCGAATCGAACTTTGCCATATCCTTTCTGGTCCTTGCACCCAGACCATTCCAGGCAACCCGTTTCTTCGTTCAACACGGATCGCGACATGACAACGCTCATTGCGTCATTCGTAGAATGCTTCCGCATCACGCACCTCCCGAAAGTCAATTCCCTTCAATGGTTCGCCGGCGGATCATGACCATCTCGACCGCCATGTCGCTGCACTCTTGCATGGTAAGCCTCCGATGTTCCTTCGTGCCAGCCCCTGGGTGCGCCTGCATCGACATCAGCGAGGCGAAATATAGGTCGAACGGGATAACTTCGCTAGGTTTCAGCATGGGAGATGCTCCTTTGATGCAAATGATCAGGGTCATCCGATCCTCGTCGCTGTCATTGGTCACCCAATGCAGCTTGGAATTGTCGAATGTGTAGAGGTCGCCCGGAAGAGACGAAAGCCGCGCGTCTTGGAAGCAAAACGCCTGCTGCGCGTTGCCCTTCAGCTGCACCGCGAATTTCTCGTAATGGCCTGCGTGCCAGCCGGTGTCAATGTGCGGTGAAACGCTGGAGCCTGGAGGAATCCTGGTAATCAGGACACCGCCGAGCTTCGAGCCTCCGACATCGCTGTATACGGTCTCCACCAGCGCGCGCACGGCCGGTAGCTGATCTGCGACCGGATACCAGACAGATTCGTGCTCGCCCTGGAAGAATGCGATCTTGTCTTTCTCCATGTTCTCGATTGCGTTGAAACGGACCCAGATGTCATCGACGTGCGTGTGCGGAGATCCGTAGCGATCAAGGCGATCTCGGTAGCGATTCCAGACATCAGGCTGTCGGTCGATCTCGGCCACGGCGGCAGTCACGTCGTATTTCTGGGGAAGCGCACGGATGCTCATCACGTTACCTCCGGCATCCATGAGGCCGCCAGCAGGTCCCGCTTGGTGGGGCTACTGACCTCGACCTCCCACACGCGCTGTTGCGTCCGGCCAAGCCGACGCTCCTCGATCTGTGTGTTGAATTGCCCAGTCGCACCGATCGACGCCAGACGCGCAGCGCAGTAGTTGTGGCCGCCGTCGTCGCTGTATCGCACGCTGCAATAGTGATCCGTTGCGCCCGCAGCGATTCGGCCGAAGTCGAAGCCGAGCTTCAGGCCAGCGATGACGATATCGTTTCCTTCGGCATGCACGACCGGCGAGCGCAGGCTGGACACCAAGTTCTCGCCGTCCTCCGTCTGCGTTGCGTCGTCGAGGCGGTAGAGCTTGCCATTGGCGAAGTCGCCGCCGATCCATACACCGCGAGATTTCGTCAGCGTGTTCAGCCTCCAGCGATTGAATCCCCTGCTCTCACGCCGGTGCCAGCGATCTGTCCATGCGTCATAGCCGAACGTCTCGCCGTCCGGAAATGTGAAATACACGACCTTGTGCTTGCCGCTCTCCCACACTGTGCAAAACGCGCCAGAGAGGTTCAGGCGCTTCATTGCCTGAGCGATTGGGCCAGTGCTGACAATCTGAGGCGTGTGGCCGGACAGACGATACACAAGCGCATCGGTCGCCAGCCAGTACACGGTATTGTCCATCACCGCGCTCGCATACGGCGCTGCGCAGCCGACGTTGATCTCCATGCCAGAGGCGTTCTGGAACGTCCCGGTCAGCGCCCCGGTGTTGCGGAAGAATTGGCCGCTGCGCTCGCTGAGCACCAGAACCTCACGATTGCTCGACTGAAGCCCGACCATCTTGTCCGGCGTCGCTTCGGCATCGTATCGATCGAGCGTGTTGTATTGGGTGGCCTGGCGCAGTTCGCTGTGCGCCCAGAACCGGCCCTGCGGCTCGATGCCGGCAATGTAGCCGTCGATGTAGACCGGCGTGCGGAAGCCTGGAAACCCTGGGTCTGTGATCTGCCCGAAGGTGTTGGTCGTGGTGTTGAAGACGTATCCGGATTGGTTGTTTCCAATCAGGACCTCGTAGCCATTCGGGATCTGTAGATGCGCGAATCCGACTCGCCCGGTCCCTGGGATTCCGCCAATCGTGGTCGGCGTTCCGTCAGGCGCGACAGAAAACAGCGTGTTCCCTGACACAGCCAACAGCATGCCCTCGACGTCATATGTGCCACGCACTGTGGTGCCGGTGCCGAGGTCCGCGTATTCGACAAGGCCCGGGGGGCTTTCAAGCTTCCACTGCGATCGCGTTCCAGGCCGTTCTGCCTGCGTTGGCAGCCAGTTCACGACATCCTGCGCAGACCATGGCAATGCTTCGTCGGCATACGCCTCGCCGATGATTGGGAGCGGCTGCCAGGCCATCAGTAGCAGTCATCCGTGGTGATGTCGTAGCAGTCAGGCCAAAGCGGACTGCGCTCATGTCTCAATGGCATTTCGACCATGCGGTCGCGCCGAAGTTCTGATAGTCCCGCCGCCGCCATACCGATCACATCGGCGTCGAGTGCTGTGCGATAGCGCGAACGCAGGCGCAACGCGAGATTGTAGCCGATGGCTTGTTCGGCCTCGGGAGGTACAGGCAGCGGGTCAGTCGCGTTGGCTACGTCTGACCAGCCCATTGCCATGCCGTTGGCTTCCCAGCGGCGCATCATGAGGTTGAGCGCGCGGATGCTATCGCGCATGTCGATTGCGTTGACCGGATTGTTAGCATCGATGACGCCAAGATGCCCAAGCGCGTCACGTACGATGTCTTGAACCTGGGCCATGCCTTGTACTCCAAAAGAAGGGGCCAGCGCGAACGCCAGCCCCTTGGGTCATTACTTCTTCGGTGTCACGGACTTGGCAGACTTCTTCGCGTCGGCATCGGCCTTCTTCTGCGCCAGGCGCGCTGCGGCATCCTGGGCCGCAAGATCGCCATCAGCATTCCATTGCGTGCCATTGGATTTCGGAAAATCAGGCTCAGACCAGCCGTTTGCCTTCGCGGCCTCAACGTCGTCACCGTGGAACAGCCGAGGGCTGCCTTCGCCTTCCTTCACCAAGTACGTCGCATGTTTGCTTTCATTTGCCATTGCGGAGTCCTCCGTCAATCCGACTGCGTGATGATACCGAGCGCGACGAGCGCGTCGATGACATCCTGGGCATCCGGGGTTGTGAGCGGGACCACCGGCCGGATGATCGGCGTAGTTCCATAAAACCCGACCTTGGAGCCGGAGTTGCGGCCGACCAGCGTGCCGTCTGCGGTTTCCTGCGCAGCAGCGGCCTGGGTGTCTGTTGCAAGTGCCATGTCATTCTCCTATCAAGTGAAGTCGGTGGGATTGTTGGGGATGACGACGCCGAACTCAGGCCGCAGGACCGCCGATCCCCAGAGGACATCGATACGGTTCAGGAACTGGTCGTTCGGGGTGTCGTAGTCGCGGATCATGCGCAGGCTCAGCCCGTCGAACGTCATGCGCGTGGCGTCCTTGTTGTCAGGCAGCGGAAGATCGACGCTCGCGAAGGTCAGGAAGTCCCGCGCGAAGCCGAGATTCACACCAGTCTGTGCAGTGGCACCGATCAACACGACGGCCGAATTGTCTGCCGGCAGGGCCGTGACGTTCTGCTCAGGACCAGACAGCTGGATTGCCGGGCTGATCTTCAAGTTTCCAGTACCGCCAGCATAGTCGGCCGTAACCACGAAGGTGCGCAGGACGCCAGTGCTCACCTTCGTCTGCGGATGCACTGCATAGACGTTTGTGAACTGGACGTGCTGCCCTGCCTTAATCGTTCCGGTGCCAGTATCGACCGCGATGCTTGAGGAGCCATCAGTCACAGCGCCAGCGATAAGGTAGGCGCCCGGAATCGTGCTGGTACCGTATGCCTGTGCCGGCATGTTGGTCGTCTCGAACCAGTCGAAGCCGGCCGCACGCGCCATCAGGCCGTCCTCATACTGATCTCGTAGCCGATCCTGACTGTTGAACAGGCCCTTCAGCTCATCGATCACCTGCACCGTGGCACTGGTGTTGGTGACCATGAACCGCCTGGTCGGAGCCAGGTTGTCGGTGAGCATCTTGTTTGCCAACAGGGCATCAACCAGCCCCATCTGCCCATCGGTGTTGGCGACAAAGCCAGCGGCAAACGGCAGTGCTCGCTGCAACACCATCGACTCGATCCCAGAAGCCATGTCGGCAATCGGCTGCTCAATGTAACGTGCGCGGAAGTCGTCGATCGACAGGGCCTGGTCTGAGCTGTTCCAGACAAGATCCACGCCGGTCTGATCGCTGATCGTCAGCGGCACGGTCTTGTCAACCATGTTGCTGGCATCCATGATCCGGCCCTGACGCACCTTTGTATGAGTCGGGACGCGGATGTTGATGGTGTTGCCGATCTTCGCACCGGTGACGGCGAAGGAGTCGTCGTATTCCATGTTGATCTTGCGCAGAAACGTGAGCTTCTGCCGCAGCACCGAGAGAATCTCCCGAGTGATCTGCGAGGTAGTGAGGAAGGTGTTAGCCATGATTGCGTTGCCTTTTTGTCAGTTTAGGGAGAGAGGCCCTTCGCCTTTCGCTCTGCCCTGCGGTGCGCGTCGTATTCGGCCATCGACATGCTGTCAATGTCCTTTTTGATCGTCGGCGCACCGGAGAGGGTCGTTACAGGCGGAGGTGCCCGTGTCACGGTCTTGGGTTCGGGCTGACGGGGAACGTCCGATGCAGTGGGTGGCGCGCTCAACTTCGCCTCGATGCGGCCGATTGCGCGGCCGATCTGGTGAGGCGTCATCTGCGCGATTGCGGCCGCTTCGCTTGGGTTCTGGCCGAGGTAGTAGGCGATTGCCGGCGGGTCGTCGGTTTCGAGAATGATCTCGGCCACCTGCTGGGTGATCGGTAGCGCAGGGTTGCGCGCAACGGCATCATAGTCGGGGTGTGCCGCGCGGAACGCGGACTCCTTCTCTGTGAACGCCTTCACGCGCGCCTGCGCGGTTTCTACCTTCTTGTCTTCGTTCCTGCGCCAGCTGTACCACTTGCGCTGGAACTCGACCTGGTCGAAGTCGCATGACTCCAACGTCGGCTCATCACTTGCTTGTGCGGCCGCAGGCGCTTGCGGTTCCGGTGGCTGGGATTGGCGCATGGCCTGTTCCCGCCAATGGTCACGCTCGCGTTCTGCGTCGTATCGTGCCTTTGTAAGCTCATCGATGCGTTGATGCACTCCCGGCTTCCTGCGGGATTGCTGTGCGGGCGCATCACCCGATTCCGAGTCTGCCGACTGCTCGGTGGTGTTCTGCGATTCGTCCTGTTCGGTCTGATCGGATGCGGCATCGTCCTGCGTCATATCCGCCTTCGCTTCCTGCTTTGGCGTTGACTCTGCGGACTTCGCGGCGGCCGATGTTTCCTTCTTGGATTCACGCGCGGCAACGTTTGCATCCCGGTGGCTGTTGTCTACCGGTTGCGGCTTCACTTCATCGTTCATGGTTGTTTGCGCCTGTGGCGATTGGCCCTAAAAGGGCAAGCCCGGGGGACCGCCCGGTTCGGGGTCTTGTGGAGGCATTGGAAAACCGCCTTGTGGCGGCGTCTGGTTGGGTGGACCCATCTGCATCGGAGGTGCCATGGGCGGCGGCTGCGGTGCCTGCATGGGTGACGGCTGCTGCATCTGCGCAGGCCCTGTCATCGCAGGCGGCGGCATTCCCATCATCGCCGCTTGAATGCCCATCTGACGGACGAGGGCCATGTTCTCGATCTGCGTCTGCTGCGCTTCGGCACCGTACTTGGCAGCCATCGCCGTATCCTTCTCAGCTCCTGCAACGTCCTTGGGGTTCGGGGGCGGCGGCTGCGGCGGCGTGGGCGGCTGGTCTCCATCCTCCGGCTCCAGCAAGCCAGCATCGACCAGGATCTTGCGCGCGGCCTTGCGCACGTCTTCCAGGCCGGGCGTGTCCAGATTCTTGATGAACCCATACTTTGCCACCATCCCGATGGGGGACGGATCGTTTGCCAGCTGCATCATGGCCTCTGCGGCCTCCATGCGCTGCGTGGTGTAGCTCGGCCCGACCGTGACAGAGACATCGAACCGGCCCTGGTCAAGGGGCATCAGCGTTATCTGTTGCCCGGTCTGCTGATCGATGACGACCTTGTTCACCTCTACGACCTTTTCTGCTCCGTCCTCTCCGATGATGCGAATCTGGCGCTGCGTGTCATAGATCTTAGTGATCAGGTCGTTCATGACCTCGAAGTCGTACTTCAGCGCGTACGCCAGGTTGTCGGTGTAGTCGAAGTTGGCTACGTCGCCTTCCCTTTGCCGAGCAATGATCGCGCGGCCGCTTGTTTCATTCGACCTCGCGCCGAGGCTGGCATCGTAGATTCCGGTGGCGGCCTTGATGTCATCGCTGCTGATCTGCGCAAGATTCGCCAATGCGGCCGGAAATGCCGGCGGCGGCTCCCTGCTCGGCTTGCCACCGTTTGGCATCGCCGGATTCGCGTTGTACAACAGCACCGGCGGCCGTTTGGTCCGCAGGGCCTGGTACTGGCCCTCGTAGCCCTCAATGCTCGCCGCGTCCGCCATTAGCGGGCTGTAGGGCTGCTCTCCGACGTACTCGATCGTGACGCTGCGCTCGTAGTTGTACATGCGCTGCGCATCCTTGGCGAAACGCACGGCTCCGAAGAACCTCTCGCGGCCGTCAAGGTCGAGGATCTCGCCCCACACGGGGACCAGCGGGATGAACCGTCCAGGCCATTCGTTCGGGCCTTCCAGGATCTCGGCACCGGACACGATGCACTGCCACACCTTCTCGCGCTCCACGAAGCGCCGACGCTGTTCGTTGATTCCTGCCTGCGTCAGTTCGTCGATGATCAATGCGATCTTGTCGGAGTCATGGACAGATCCGTCCGACATCAGCACGATCTCGGCGGTCTCCGTGGTCTTGTACCAATACTCGGCGACGATGACCTCGTGTTCATCGAACCACGCGCGTGAGGTGTCGGTGTTGCTGTCAACAGAAACCAATTTCGCCTCCGGCCAGCGCTCGCGAAAGTCTGAACGCGAGAACTTGCTTTCGATGAAGGCGTATCTCGCGTCTCGGCGGTCCTTCTTCTTTGCCGATGGATCGAAGGTCACCGAGTATGGATTGCCGATCTCCTCGCGTTGGATCACTTGATCGAATCCACCGTCTTCTTGATACGAAGTCGTCAGGCGCCAGACTCCGTAGCCGCCGCCGACCGCGAACTGGAAGGCAGTGTCGAGCGCGCGCTGTGCGTCCAGCTGCTGGTCGATGCCACGAATCAGTCCCTGGCGCACCTCGGCAAGATCCGCATCTCCGCCTTCAGTGGCGCGCACCTTCGCCTGCGGGCGGTTCTGCCGCTGCTCGTTGGTGATCTGCTTCATTGCCTGGCGGACTTTGTTGACCGTGTACATGGGCCGACCCTCTCGGGTCTTGGTCATCCATTCGTCCCACTGTGATTCTGGGGAAAACGCAAACTGCATGTCTTCCCGCGCAAGCTCGTACTCCGACGCCCAGTAGTCGCGGCACTCCTCGAAGCGCGCCATCATCTCTTTGTGCAGGTCCTCCTTGTTGACGCCTGGGCGATCGGTCGCATACTTCGGGCCGTCCGGCTTCGTATTGTCGATCTTTTCAGCCATGTCCGAATTCCGATGCAAAGTTTAGGCGGACCGTCTTGCGCTCGACGGCAATAGGCTCGGCAAAGGTCAACGCCACCGCATCCCACCCATCGGGGCTCGGCATACCGCGCGCGCGCATGTGCTCCTTCTTCTCAAGCTGGACGCGGCTGTTGCTGTCGTAGGTGTAGCCTGGCCCGCAGGCCTCGCCTTGCAAGGTGTCGTCGTCCGGGATATCCGCTCCGCCCTCCTGCATCAGCCAGTCCCGCGATGACATCCAGATTTCGGCTCTCCGATTCTTCGGACCGCCACCGACCTCCTTGCCATCCGCACCGATCAGTGGCGGGGCCAACGGCGCTCCTCCGAAGTTGACAGCGCGCACAGTCTGGCCGTAGCCCATCTCGACCAGCCTGTCGTAGATCCCGACGCCAAGGCCGCCGGTGTCGATGAACAGACGCGCCGGCTTTTCCGTATCGATGACCTGCTTGATCCAGCCAGCGCCCTCCATCGTGGTGAGCTTGTAGCGCCGCTCAACCCCGAGCAATTTTCGGCCCCGGCGACGTGCGATCGCGAACCCGTCATCGCCGAACCGTGATGGGTCTGCGCCGATGACCAATGGTCCCGAAGGTTCGCATGTCCTGGCGCGTGCTGCAGCGACTAAAGCCGGCTTGATGAAGCTGTCGTGCCCAGACATCTGGAACGCTTCGGCCGCGCTCGCGGGGTACTCCTGCTTGAACAATGCGGAATCCTTCAGCTCTGCAATCTTGTTACGACGCCAGGCCATCTGCTCGAAGTCCAGGCCGTGCGCGGTCGCGTATTCGCGCTCCTCCTCGTCGAGCATGAAACCTTCGGGAACCGGCTTGCGGTACTCCTCTTGCCAGAACCAAGGCACGAAAATGGCAATGAACTCCCCGATCCCGCGCTCAGCATCCATCCATTTTTGGTGGAACAGGTTGCCGATGCCGTTGGCTGTCGATTCGAGGATGACTTCGGTGCCGTCCTCGTCAGGGACAGCCTGCAGCACACCGGCCGCGTGGGTGTCCGCGTTCGGCCAGAAAGCCACTTCTGAACCGTGGAAAAGCTGGATCGTGCTGGATCTGCCGACGCCCTTTGTCCCTGCCGTGCCGACCTTGTAGCCACTGTCGAGCTTGTCGAACAGAAGCTCCTTCGCGTTGGCTGCTTTCGTCGATGGCCTGAAGTAATCCGGCACGTGCTCGTGGTAGCGATTCACCATCTCGAACAGGTTCTGCGTTGCTGCGTCCTCATGGGTCAGGATGAAGGTGCGAATCCCACTGTGCATGCTCGTGCGATGGTAGTAACGCGCGCCGACATACGAACTGCACCCTTGCTGCCTGCCCTTGAGGATCAGGGCGCGAATTCGGCCATAGGCTGCCAACTGCTCTTCGAGTCGCTCATGGATGTAACGCTGCGCGCGGTTGAGCTTGAGTGAGATCACCTTCCCAGACTTCGCCCGGATGCTCAGGCACCGCTCTGCGTAGTACGGGAAATCCCCCGGAAATCGTTCGCGGTCATCCCTGCGTTCGCGCTCAAGCATCAACGCCAGCAGCTCTCGCTTTTCGTCTGTGGCCAGTGCAAGGTTCATGGCTGCTTGGAAACAACCAGATCGTAGGGGCCAGACATCGGCGGCGTTTCGCCCTGGAACCACGGGAAATTCTTCACCCGGACGATGAACAGCTGGTTGTAGACCTCTCCGTTGTCGAGCGTCACCTGGCACTTGATCCGTGCGCCTCGCCCGTATTGCCCGGTGATATCGACAGCTGACGAACGGTCGTTCTCGAAGATCCTTGCGGTTTCCATCGCAACAGCGAAGGGCTGGTCACAGCGCCAGATTGCCGAGGCGATGGTCCTGCCAGGCGGAAGCGCGCCGTTGAAGTCTGCGACCAAGCACCGCCGCTCGCCGCGCACGATGCTGGAATAATGCACGCGGTCGCGCTGGTGGGCGGAAACGTAAGCGCGCGTTGCGCGGCCTATTTCCTTGCACGTGTCGGGCGGCGGCGGCGGCGGAGGTGGCGGAGGTGGTTCGACACCCACTACGTATATTCGAGCTTCGCCGGCATACTCGAATGCCCCTACTAGCGCCGTCGCCAGCCTTCCACCGGTAACCGCAGCGAATGAGAACGCCACCCGAGTGCCAACGATCCCCTCCACAGTGCCCAGAACTGTCGCGCCGTCTTCGGTATAAAGCTTGAGGCTTGGCACTCCGTACGGCGAGGTAGTCAATGCTTCAAAATCACCTTCAAATACATCACCTGGTGCGACTGACGCCACGAGCCGCATTTCAGTTTCCTGAATTGAGTACGCATCGCCGTAATAGAAATATGAATTCGTTGCTGCGTCCCAAAACGCGGAGGGCGGGCCTATGTATCCGCCGCCAGTAAATGCGGCGTAACTCTGCCAATTGTTCGGATCGGCCAGTAAGTTAGCCATGCGTCCACGCCCTCTTCAGTTCGTCTTGATGCTGGCGGCGCAGCAGTCTTCCAGGGCTTTCGTAGAGGCGATGCACGTAGCTGTAATCGGAAACGTCCACAACCCCGGCCATCGCCTTGAGCAATCCCGTAAGTGCGAGGTCGCCGCATACCTGCCAGTCGGCGTGCGGGAATTGGTTGGCGATCTCCCGCCGGTAGGCGATCAGGTGATGCCGCTTCGGCCGACGCAGCAGGTAGCCACCCTGAAGGACTGTCTCGCCTGGGCATACCGCGTCGGCACCAGCATCGAGCCCTGCACGCAGCGCGGCGAAGGCGCCTGGCAGCAGGTAGTCGTCGGCGTCCACGTAGGTGACGTAAGGCAGCTCGCCCAGCGCGTAGCCACGCTTCCGACCCCGGCCGATATGCCCTACCTCGCCATCCACCTCGCGCACGACGACGGGATAGCCGGATTGCTCCACTGCCGCGAAGATCGACTCGCGGCGTTGCGCTACCCATTCCGAGCGCGTATCTGGCATGGTCAGAACGTGCACGTCCAGCCCCATCACCGCGACTGCCCAAGCTTCGCCATCTTCTCGGCGATGCGTGCGTCAAGCTCTGTGTCGGATAGCCCGGACAGCGGCGCTTCGGAGTCTCCGGCGAGCGTGACGTGATCGCCATAACGACCACGGCACCATTTCGCAAGCAGTTTCAGGTCGGTCTCGATGATGAGCTTGTCGCGTTGCACGTCGTTTGTGCTGTCGCCGCCGTGGTGAGCGCCCAAGCCCCTTGCTGTCTGGCGTGCACGCACTGCGATGGCGTCGAATCCGTCGTCGCGCGCTTCCTGAAACTTGAGCGCGAAATCCTCGTGCTTGGCTTTCCAGTCGGACACCGTGCGCAGGGCCGGCATGTGCTCATCGCGGCAGATCTGTGCCAGCGGTTCGCCCTCGGACAGCCGCTCGCAGATCTCCTCGGCAGCCTCGACTGTGTAGTTGGTCGGCCTGCCGCGTCCCCTTTTTTTACCGTACTCGGTCATGATCGATCCGCCATGATTACGGCCTGGCAGTCCCTGATTCGCTGGTCTGCTTCTGCGCCGATCCGAAGAATTCGTCCGACAGCTGCTTCTCGGTCGTCGGCGGCGCCATCACTGCCGGCGGTGGCTCCGCCAGTTGCGGGCACTGCGGAGGCGGCGGGGCACGTCCAGATGTTGCGCAGCCGGCCAGCACGCACATCAGCAACAGCGCGGTTGTATGCCGCATCACCTACCTCCTTCGCTTTTTCAGCTGCCTCCCGCTGGATGCGGGCCATGTCTGCCGAATGACGCTGTTCCTGCTGTCGCGCCTCGACCTGGAACTGTTCGAGCGCCCTGGCGTTGTCTGCGGTGTAGTCCGCAAGCGCATTCTCAGCGTCTGCGGCCCGCACAAGCGCGCGCTGCTTTGCACTCCATTGCACGCCGGTCGCGATGCCAAGCAGCAGGCACAGGGCGGCGAGGGCGTACAGGACAGGGGCGGTGACCAGATTCACT
>LNAP01002129.1_pt1 | contig 20117 bp, 15 predicted proteins | sample 602601 | NCBI WGS metagenome assembly LNAP01 (sample SAMN02440304, study PRJNA202911) | soil metagenome | biome: Subtropical and temperate rainforests or woodlands; isolation source: soil samples (1 kg each in a 20% v/v slurry with milli Q water) were... ...
AAGCCGCTGCTGGCCGCAACCGCCGGCGCCGCCCGTGCGAGGCTGAACTGCGCCAGTGCGATCACCTTGCATGGCTTCAGGCCGGCTGCGGCCTGCGCCGCCAGTTGGTCGTGGCGCGCGCCGTCGCCGGCATTCAGGGCGGCGAGGGCGCCCTCGGCCAGTTGCGGCACGATTTCGATGGTGGGCGCGATGGCGGTGAATTCTGCGGGCATCGAAGCGAGGGTGGGCCCGAAGGTTGCGAGCAGGCCGATCGGTCCGCCGCTGGCGATCGCTTCGTCGATCATGGCTTCGTTCGGCGTCAGCACCGGCAATGGCGCCAGCGCGGCCTTGCAGGCTTCGATGCACGGACCGAAGGCCGAGCACGTGAACAGGATGCCGCCGGCGCCGTTATCCACGGCATAGCGCGCCAGCAACAGGAAGCGCTCGGTCATGCTAGGCGTGATCTGCCCGGCGCGGGCCAGATCGCTGGACAGGCTGTCGTCGAAAATGTTGACGAGATCGGCCTCCGGCCACAGCCGTCCGAACGCTTCGGCGGCGGGATCGATCGAATGCCGAAGCGCGTGGATCAGGGCGATGCGCATGGATGCTCCAAATCAGGACGATGCCGCCGCGCCGGTCGCGGTGCGGCATGTTTGCAAATTGCAATGGGCAAAAAAATTCGCAAAGGCAACGGATTCTTCGCCGACGCCCTACGCCAGATGGCAGGCCACGAAGTGCCCGTCGCTGCCCTGCCTGGTTTCCGGCACGATCTGCGAGCACATCGGCACGGCGATGGGGCAGCGGGTGTGGAAATGGCAGCCGGCCGGCGGGTTCATCGGGCTCGGCACATCGCCCTGCAGCCGGATCCGCTTGCGTTTGGCCTTGGGATCCGGCACCGGCACCGCGGAGAGCAGTGCCTGCGTATAGGGGTGCTGCGGATTGCGGTAGAGGTCGCTGGATTTTGCCAGCTCCACGATGCGGCCGAGATACATCACGGCCACGCGGTCGGAGATGTGCTCGACGACAGACAGATCGTGCGCCACGAACAGGAAGGTCAGGTTCAACTCGGCCTGCAGGTCTTCCAGCAGGTTGATCACCTGCGCCTGGATGGAGACGTCGAGCGCCGACACCGGCTCGTCGCAGACGATGAATTCCGGCTCGACCGCAAGCGCACGCGCAATCACGATGCGCTGGCGCTGGCCGCCGGAAAATTCGTGCGGGTAGCGGCGCATCTGGTCGCCCTTCAGCCCGACCTTGACCAGCAGGCTGGCGACGCGATCCTCGCGCTCGCTGGCGGAGCCGCCGAGTTTGTGGATGGTCAGGGCCTCGCCGATGATCGCGCCCACGGTCATGCGCGGATTGAGCGAGGCAAACGGGTCCTGGAACACCAGTTGCATCTTTCGCCGCAGCGCGCGCAGCTCGTTGCCGCCGAGTGCGAGAACGTCGCGACCGGCGAACGCCACTTCGCCAGCGGTCGGCTCGATCAGCCGCAGCACGCAGCGGCCCGTGGTCGACTTGCCGCAGCCGGATTCGCCGACCAGCCCCAGCGTCTCGCCGCGATGCACGGTGAACGACACGTCGTCGACGGCGTGCACGCGCCCGACCTCGCGCGACAACAACCCGCCGTGCACTGGAAAATGTTTCTGCAGATTGGTGACGCGCACCAGCGGTTCGCTCATGAGAGGTTCGCTCATGGCACGTCTCCCAGATGGCAGGCCATGCGATGGTCTGGTGCGATCGGGCGCAGCAGCGGCTCGCGTTCGCGACATACGTCCATGACAAAGCGGCAGCGCGGCGCAAAGCGGCAGCCCGGCGCGGGATTGATCAGCACCGGCATGGTGCCGGCGATGGTCTCCAGCCGGGTCTTCAGCCCGGCGTCGAGGTCGATGCGCGGAATCGAGCGGATCAGGCCCTGAGTGTAGGGGTGGCTCGGGCGTTCGAACAGGCTGTCGACGCCGGCCTCCTCGACCACCTTGCCGGCATACATCACCACGACGCGCTGCGCGGTTTCTGCCACCACGCCCATGGCGTGGGTGATCAGCATTACCGCCATGCCGAAGCGTTCCTTCATGTCCTGCAACAGGTCGAGGATCTGCGCCTGGATGGTGACGTCGAGCGCGGTGGTGGGTTCGTCGGCGATCACCAGCTTGGGGTGGCAGGCCAGCGCCATGGCGATCATGACGCGCTGGCGCATGCCGCCGGAGAACTGGTGCGGGTAGTCGTTGACGCGGCCGGCGGCGTTGGGAATCTGCACCAGCTTCAGCATCTCAATCGTGCGCGCCATCGCCAGCTTGTGCGGCAGCCGCTCGTGGCGGCGCAGGCTCTCGGCGATCTGCTCGCCGACGGTGAGCACGGGGTTGAGGGAGGTCATGGGCTCCTGGAAGATGAAGCCGATCTCCTTGGCCCTGATCTCGTCGAGCTGCTGGCTGGTCAGCGGCACCAGGTCGCGGCCCTCGAAGATGATCTCGCCTTCGACGATCTTGCCCGGCGGCATGGCGATCAGTTGCAGGATCGACATCGCCGTCACCGTCTTGCCGGAGCCGGATTCGCCGACCACGCAGAGCGTCTCGCCGCGGTTGATGTGGAGGTCGACGCCGTCCACGGCCTGCACGATGCCGTCGTCGGTGGTGAAGTGGGTCTTCAGGCCCCGGATTTCGAGCAGCGCCATCAGATCACCCGTCGCGCATCGAGCGCGTCGCGCAAGCCGTCGCCGATGAAATTGACGGCCACGACGGCGATGAAGATCGCCGCGCCGGGAAACAGTGCCCAGTGCGCGGCGATGTCGAGATAGTCCTTGGCGTCAAACAGCAGCCGCCCCCAGGTCGGGGTGTCCGGCGGAAAGCCGAGGCCGAGAAACGACAGCGTGGATTCGGCGATGATCGCGGCGGCGACATCGATGGTGCCGGCGATGATCACCGGCCCCAACGCGTTGGGCAGGATGTGGCGGATCACCTGTCGCGCGCGGCTGGCGCCGAGGGCGCGCGCGGCCTCGACGAATTCCTTTTCGCGCAGCGACAGGAACTGGGCGCGGACCAGGCGGGCAACGGGCATCCAGCGCAACCCGCCGATCACCACCACGATCAGGATGAAGATGCCGCCCTCGGGGCCGAACGCGGCCTTCAGCCCGTCGCGGAACAGGTAGATCAGCAGCAGCAGCAGCGGCAGTTGCGGCAGCGCCAGGAACAGGTCGGTCAGCCACATCAGGAAATGGCCGAGCCCGCCGCGCGACATGCCGGCCAGCGCGCCGATCAGCGTGCCGACCAGCACCGAGACCACCATCGCGGCAAAGCCGACGGCCAGCGAGATGCGCCCGCCGGAGATCATGCGGGCCAAAATATCTTGCCCGAGATCGTCGGTGCCGAACGGATGCGCGAACGACGGGCCTTCGAGCCGCGCGGTGAAATCGATTTCGTTGATACCGACGCGCCACAGGAATGGGCCCAGCACCACCGCCAGAACCAGAACAAGCAGCAGCACCGCGCTGACCACGGCAAGCTTGTGGCGGCGATAGCGCCGCCATGTCTCGCGTAGCGGCGAATAGCTGCGCCGCTCAGCGGAGCGAGATGCGAGGGTCAAGCCAGCCATACAGAACGTCCGCGATGAGGTTGAAAAGCACGACAAGACAAGCGAAGACGAAGGTCACGGCCATCACCACCGGCGTATCGTTGGCGAGGATCGAGGAGATCAGCAGCGAGCCGATGCCGGGGATGCGGAAGATCTGCTCGGTGACGATGGCGCCGCCGAACACGGCGGGAATCTGCAGCGCCAGCAACGTGACCACCGGGATCATGGCGTTGCGCATCGCGTGCTTGATGATCACCCGTCGCTGGCCCAGGCCCTTGGCGCGGGCGGTGGTGATGTAATCGAGGCGGACCACGTCGAGCATCGCCGAGCGCACGAAGCGGGTCAGGGACGCAGCCTGGAACAGGCCGAGCACCATCACCGGCATGATGGCCTGCCGGATCATTTCGCCAATCCAATAAATTCCGGTGGCCCTGGTGTCCGTCGAATAGACGAACGGCAGCCAGTCCAGCTTGACTGAAAAGATCAGGATGAACAGGATTCCGGTGAAGAAGGTCGGCAGCGAGAAGCCGATGAAGGCCAGCGTGTTGGCGATCTGGTCGAACAGCGAATAGGGCCGGGTGGCGGCGTAGACGCCGACCGGAATGGCGATCGCCAGCGCCAGCACCTGCGACGAGCCGATCACGTACAGCGTGGTGGACAGTCGCTGCAGGATCAGCGTGTCGACGTTCATGCGGCTGACGAAGGAAAAGCCCCAGTCGCCGTGCACCATGGCGACGAGCCAGTGCACGTAGCGCAGGTAGATCGGGTCATCGAGGCCGAACTTGGCCCGCAGCGCTTCGCGCACTTCGGGCGGCACGTTCGGATTGGTCGCCAGTTCAGAGAACGGATCGCCCGGCGCCAGCGCCAGCACGACGAACAGGATCAGCGAGATTCCAAGCAGGCTTGGAATGGCGATCAGCAGGCGGCGCAGGATGTACTGGCTCATGACGGAAGCCGTCTGTCCGCCGTCCTCACGCCTCCCGGTACCATTCGTGCAAGTTGTCGGTCTCGTTGGCCCAGCCTGACAGCACAGGACGCAGCGTGTTGGATGCAGCCTCCACTTTCAGCCGGTGCATCGCAGGGATGAACACGGTATCCTGCCACATCAGATCGTTGGCCTTGATGTAGAAGGCAGCCCGCTTGAGCGGGTCGATCTCGCCCTCGGCCGCGTCGATCGCCGCGTCGTAGTCCTTGTTGACCCAGCGCGGGAAATTGTTGCCCTGCCACTTGTTTGCCTTGGTGGCCACGTTGCTGGAATGAAAGCGGCGCATCAGTTGGGCCGGATCCGGCTGGCTCATCGGGATCTGGAACATCTCGAGATCGGCGTAGAAATGCGGATAGGTGTCGGGATTGCCGACATCCGAGGAAAAGAAGATCGACGCCACCACCGACTTCAGCTCCATTTCAATCCCGGCCTTCTGGCAGGCCTGCTTGACGATAGCCTGGGTCTTCTGGCGCGGGCCATTGATGGCGGTCTGGAACAGCAGCTTCAGCCGCTTGCCATCCTTGGCGCGAACGCCGTCCGGGCCCGGTTTCCAGCCGGCGTCGTCGAGCAGCTTGACGGCCTTCTCGATACTGAACTCCCACGAGGTGTTCTTGGAGACGAACTTTTCCGGTCCGTTGAGGAAATTGGCGGTGGTGCGGCCGGCGCGGCCGTAGATGACGTTCTTGATCGAATCGCGGTCGATCAGCAGCGCCAGCGCCTTGCGCACCGCCGGATCGGAGAACAGCGGATGCTTGGTCTTCATCGAGGAGCGCTCGCCGTCGACCTCGACATTCGGGTCAGTGAAATTGAGGGCGATGAATTCGGTATCGCCGCCGACCGCATAGACCGCCTTGCCCTTGCCGCCCTTCTCGAGACGCAGCAGGATCTCGTCCTCGACCTGGATGTTCCAGGCGAAGTCATATTCGCCGGTCTGGATCACCGCGCGCGCCGCCGAGAGCGCGTCGCCGCCGCCCTTCATCTCGATGGTGTCGAAATGCGGCCGGTTCGGCATGTGATAATCGAGGTTGATCTCGCCGCGGATCATGTCGCCCGGCTTGAACTCGACGAATTTATAGGCGCTGGTGCCGACCGGCTTGAGGTTGGTCGGGGCATCGCGGGATTTGTCGCCCTTGTAATCCTGGAACAGGTGTTTGGGGATGATCCCATTGGGCGCGCCGACGAAGGCGTCGGCCCAGAACGGCGTCGGGTTCTTGAACGAGATCTTCACCGTGAGGTCGTCGATTTTCTCGACGGTGATGTCGCGATGGGTGGCGAGCGTGACCGTCGCGGTCGCGGGATCCCGGGCATATTCCCAGTTGAACACCACGTCGTCGGCGGTGAACGGCTTGCCGTCGTGCCATTTGACGCCGGGCTTGAGTTTCCAGGTCACCGACTTGGCGTCGGCGGCGAGGCCGCCATTCTGGATCGAGGGAATTTCGGCGGCCAGCACCGGGCTGAGATTGCCGTTGGCGTCCCAGCTGGCGAGCGGTTCGTAGAACAGCCGCGAGCCGTCCTGGTCCTTGGTGCCAGTGGCAAAGTGCGGATTGAGCAGGGTGGGGCCCTGCCACCACAATAACTTCAGCGCGCCGCCGCCGCCGCGCTTGGTCGGCTTGTAGGTGGACGGGCTCTGCGCCATGGCCACGCCGCCGATCGCGAGAAGCTGCGTGGCCATCGGCGCGGTGAGGCCCAGCGCGATCATGCGTTGAATAAAGCCCCGACGATCCATGCGACCGTCTTTGACGCCATCGATCATCGTTTGCAGTTCGGTGCCCAGCTTCATCGTCCACTCGTTCCGTTGGCGTGATCGCGGGTCGCCCCGCCGTATAATCCAAGGACGCAAGATGGCACACCGAATGCGCCTTAAGTCAACGTCATGCGGTGAGGCCGCACGCAGCCGGTTGATCGTTGCTTGGGCAAAATCTCATTGCAGCGCACAACGCTTCGGCAAACCGATGCTATCGATGTGCCAAAACGCGTGCCGAGACGATCCAACTTGCTAAAGATTTGTTCGCCGGGCGGGTGGGGGATCAAGTCAACGACATGCTCAGCGGTGGCGCAACGTCGTCCGGCAGCGGACTCGCATAGGGCGTGCGGGCCGTGCGCCTGTTGAGGTCAGCCCTGGCTGCGGTGATCAGATCCGGTTCGGTAAGTGCTTTGACGCCGAGTCCCGCCATGGCCTTGGCCGCCTGCACCATGGCCTTGTGGGCAGCCGGGCTCTTGCCCTGCGCGACGACCTGCCAGGTGTGCAGCGGCGTTCCGATGGCGATGGTCGGCGCATGGACCTGAACGGTGGGGACCACCCAGCTGACGTCGCCGACATCGGTGGAGCCGACCAGCGGATTGCGCTTGGCGTCGAACGGCACGAGGAAATCCGCCAGCGGCTTGTCGGTCGGATCCATGCCGATGGTGTAGTAGACCGAGTTGATGTCCTTCTCGGTCAGCGTGGCCTGGATCTGCGACGCGAAGTCCCTGTCGTCGTCATCGAAATGCGGGGGGCCAAGGTCTTCCATGACCTTGAAGAGCGCCTCTTCAAGCGGGGTATTGGCCAGGGTATTGGAGACGGCGGAAACGATCTGCATCTCCACCGTCGTTTCGGTCATCAGCGCCGCGCCCTGGGCGATCTTTTGCACACGCCCGACCAGTTCGGTCATGCCGGGCAGGTCGCGGGCGCGAATGGAATAGCGCACGCGCGCGTGGGCCTGCACCACATTGGGTGCGATGCCGCCGGTGTCGAGCACGGCGTAGTGGACGCGGGCGTCGCTGGGCATGTGCTCGCGCATGTAGTTGACGCCGACATTCATCAGCTCCACGGCATCGAGAGCGCTGCGGCCGAGATGCGGCGACGCGGCGGCATGGGACGTCCGCCCGGTGAAGCTGAAATCGGCGCGCGTATTGGCAAGCGACGGCGTCACCGCCACTTCCCAGAAGCTGGAGGGGTGCCATGTGATGGCGATATCCACGTCGTCGAAATCGCCGGAGCGCACCATGAAGGCCTTCGCGGCGCCGCCTTCTTCTGCCGGGCAGCCGTAATAGCGCACTCGCCCGGGCACCTTGTGGGTGGCGAGCCAATCCTTCACCGCGGTGGCGGCGAGCAACGCGGCGGAGCCGAGCAGGTTATGGCCGCAGCCATGGCCATGGCCGCCGGCCTCGATCGGGCGAGGCTCCGCCACACCCGCTTCCTGACTGAGGCCGGGCAGGGCGTCATATTCGCCGAGAAAGGCGATGACCGGACCTTCCTCGCCCCATTCGCCCATCAGCGCGGTGGGAATGCCGGCGACATTCTCGGTGACGCGGAAACCCTGATGGCGCAGCTCGGTGAGATGTTCGGCGCAGGAGCGCGCTTCGGTGTAGCAGACCTCCGGCATCGCCCAGACCCGATCGCTCAGGGCGACGAAGCGCGGCTTGATGGCGTCAACGTGACGCCAAATGTCAGTGCGGTTGTCCATCTGCGAGTTCCTGGCCGAGTTCGAGAGTGAAATGGCTAGCAGCTTCGCCGCACCGCGCCTAGCGCTGCTCCGGCACACCTGCCGCGCCGGCAGGTCATATGCGCATCCCGTCGACCGCCCTCGATGATCCACGCAGCGGCAGCGGCGCGGATTCCGTCTGCCGACTAGCCTGCCGTCCCCCTATCCCGCCAGCAGCCGCCGGCAGGCATCGACATAGACCTGCGCGCCGGTGACGATGTCGGCGTCGCTGGTGTCCTCGGTCCAGTGATGGCTGACGCCGCCGATCGACGGCACGAACAGCATGCCGGCCGGCATGATGGTCGCGAGCACCTGCGCATCGTGGCCGGCGCCGCTCGGCATGCGCAGCGACCGGCCGCCGGCAGCAGCGGCGCTCGCCGTCTCGATGGCCTTCTGGATCTTGCCATCCATCATCGCGGGCGCGCCGATGCGGAGTCGCTCCACTGTGACGCGGCAGCGACCCTGCGCCGTGGCCTCGTCCGCCATGCTCTGCAGCAGATCCTCGAGCCGCGCGATCACGGCCGGATCGTCGTCGCGGATCTGGAACAGCATTTCGGCACGGCCCGGGATGATGCTCGGCGCGCCCGGCTCCAGCGTGATGCGGCCGGTGGTCCATACGGTGCGCGGGCCGCATTGCGCCAGGAAACGTTCGTCGATGGCGACGCAGAACCGCGCCAGCGCCAGCCCGGCATCCTTGCGCACCGCCATGCGGGTGGTGCCGGCGTGGTTCTGTTCGCCGGTGAAATCGATCCGGTATTGCCAGATGCCGACGATGGAGGTGACCACGCCGATGGCAAGGCCGCCATCTTCCAGCGTCTGGCCCTGTTCGATATGCGCTTCGAGATAGCCGATGTGCCGCCCGGGTTCGGCGGTGATGCGCGCGCGGTCGGCCAGTCCCGCGTCGCGCAGCGCATCGCGCAGGGCACGGCCGCTGCTACGGTCGCGCGCGGCATCGATATCCGCCTCGGTGACGTCGCCGACAAAAGACCGGCTGCCGAGGAAGCTGCCGAAGTGTCCTTCCTCGTCGCACCACGCGGCCACTTCCACGGCGCCATTGATGCCCGCATCGGGATTGATGACGCGCGCCGCCTCCAGCGCATAGATCACCCCCAGCGGCCCATCAAGCCAGCCGGCATAGTTCTGGCTTTCGAGATGCGATCCGGCCAGCAGCTTAGGTCCGGCCTTGCTGCTGGTGCCGAGCACGTTGCCGATGCCGTCGATGGTTGCGGTCAGCCTGGCGTCGGGAAGCTTCGCGGCCAGCCACTGTAGCGACTGCACGTGCGGCTCGGACAAGGTCGGCTTGTGCACGCCGGTCTTGTAGGCGCCGATGGCGCGCAGCGCATTGAGGTCCGCGAGAACCCGGGCGCCGTCCACGTCGAATCGATTGTCAGGCATGATCTGCTACTTTCAGGGCCTCGACGCGGATTTCCTCGACCAGCCGTTCCTTCAGGGCGACGAATTCCGGCGTCGTCTTGATCTTGTAGGAGCGCGGATGCGGAAGGTCGACGGCGATCTCCGCCTTGATGCGGCCCGGCCGCGCGCTCATGACGATGACGCGGCTGCCGAGGAAGATGGCCTCTTCGATATCGTGGGTGACGAACAGCACGGTCTTCTGGTCGCGCTCCCAGATCCCGAGCAGCATTTCCTGCATCAGCGCGCGGGTCTGGTTGTCGAGCGCCCCGAACGGCTCATCGAGCAGCAGGATCTTCGGGTCGTTGGCCAGCGCGCGTGCAATGGCGGTACGCTGCTGCATGCCGCCGGACAGCTGCTTCGGCCAGTGGTTCTCGAAGCCCGCGAGCCCGACCCTGTGGATGAAGCCGTCGGCGATCCCCGCGCGCTCGGCTTCGGACACGCCGCGCTCGCGCAGGCCGAAGGCGATGTTCTCGCGCACGGTCAGCCAGGGAAACAGCGTGTAGGACTGGAACACCATGCCGCGGTCGGCGCCGGGTCCGGTGACTTCCTGGCCGTCGAGCATCACGCGGCCGGTGGAGGGACGGTCGAGCCCGGCGATGATGCGCAGCAGCGTCGACTTCCCGCAGCCCGACGGGCCGAGGATAGTGACGAAGTCGTTGTTGCCGACGCGGAGGTCGGTGGGCTCCAGCGCCCGCGTGGGCGCATGGCCGGCGCGCGCGGGGAAGGTGCGGGAAACCTGATCGATCAACAGCGTGGTCATGCCAGCTTCCACGGAAACAGCCAGGCGTTGAACGCCTTGAACAGGAAATCCGACAACAGGCCGATCAGCCCGATGACGATGATGCCGAAGATGATCTGCCCGGTGTTGAGCAGCGCCTGGCTGTCGGTGATCATGTGGCCGATGCCCGAGGACGAGCCGATCAGTTCGGCGACGATGACATAGGTCCAGGCCCAGCCGAGAACCAGCCGGAGGATTTCCGCGATCTCCGGCGCGGAGGAGGGCAACAGCACGCGGCGGATCACGCCGCTGTCGCTGGCGCCTAGCGTGTAGGCGGCCTCGACCAGGTCGCGCCTTGTGTTGCCGACATTGACGGCGATCATCAGCACGATCTGGAACACCGAGCCGATGAAGATCACCAGCAGCTTCTGCAATTCGCCGATGCCCGCCCACAGGATCAGCAACGGAATGAAAGCCGAAGCCGGCAGATAGCGCGCGAACGAAACGAAAGGCTCCAGCAGCGCCTCGATCGGCTTGTAGGCGCCCATCAGCACGCCGAGCGGCACCGCGACGACCGTCGCCAGCACGAAGCCGCCGACCACCCGCCAGATCGTCATGCCGATGTCGAACAGGAAGCCGTATTTGGTCAGCAGCTCCCAGCCCTCATGCACCATGGTCAGCGGGTTGGCGAGAAACGTCTTCGACACGTAACCGCCGAAGGTCGCCCATGACCACACGGCCACGAACAGCACGAAGAACGCGAAGCCATAGACGACGCGCTGCCGCGATGTCACGGGGTCGAGGGGACGTATCACAGAGCTATCCTTGGTATCGGACAAAATGGCTGGAAGGTTGTCCCGGACGCGCCGCACTGCGTCCGGGAAACACGTCGCACCCGCAGGCTACTTGATGTAGCTGGCGTCGAAGAGATCGTCGATCTTCGGCACCGCCTTGATGATGCCGATCTCCAGCAGCAGCTCCGCAGCTTCCTTGTTGAAGGCCTGGAACTCGCTGGTGAAGAACTTCTGGTTGGCGGCCTTGTCCTGCCAGCGCAGGTACTTCGCCGAATTGCCGAAGGCTTCGGCGGACTGTTTCACGTCGGCGCCCATGATCTCGTAGGACTTGGCCTGGTCCTTCTCGATCATCGCAATGGCCTCGAAATAGCTGTCGGCCAGCGCCTTGGCGGCTTTCGGATTGTCGGCGAGGAATTTCGGCGTGCAGCCGAACGTGTCCATGACCATCGGATAGTCGAGCGTGGTGGCGATGATCTTGCCCTTGTCGGGTGCGGCGCGCACCGTCGAGAGATAGGGCTCGTAGGTCATGGCGGCATCGTTCTGGCCGGAGACGAAGGCCTGCGCCGCGGCGGCCGGCTCCAGGTTCACCACGGTGACATCCTTCACCGTGAGGCCGTTCTTCTTCAGCATCCAGGCCAGCGCGAAATAGGGCGAGGTGCCCGGCGCCGAGGCGGCGACCGTCTTGCCCTTGAGATCCTTGATCGCCGCAATGTCGCTGCGCGTGGCCATGCCGTCGGCGCCGTAGCTCTTGTCGAGCTGGAAGATCTGCTTGGTGGCAACGCCGTTGGCATTCCAGGAAATCCAGGTCTCGACCGTGGTCGCCGCGCACTGCACGTCGCCCGAGGCGATCGCCAAGTGGCGGTCCTTCTGCGGGATCTTCTTGATCGTCACGTCGAGGCCGTTCTTCTTGAAGATGCCGGCCTGGCTGGCGAGGGTGAGCGGCGCAAATCCGGTCCAGCCGGAGATCGCGATGTTGACCTTCACGTCCTGCGCAACGGCCGGAGCGGCGGCGAGGAGCGCGGCGGTGGCGACGACTTTTCCAAGATGACGCATGGCTGTATCCCTTTGCTGGTTATCGATTGTGTCGTGTTGGTTGTTTCAAACCCGTGATGTGCTTCTGCAAAAACCGCTGCATAATTTGTGCCGGACTCGTATCGATATCATTCTCAGCCGCCCTTGAACCGTGCAACCAGTTTGTGTGACTCGCCGGGATAGACCAGGCGCACGGCGGTAATGGCTTGCGAGCCGCGCCAGGTGTGCCGTTCGATCACCAAACAGGGCGCACCGACTGCAATATCAAGCGCTGCGGCCGTCTGATCGTCGGCGACAATGGCGCTGATCGCATGTTCGGCCTCGGTCCATGGGACGTGATGTAGCAGCCATGAGCCAGGCGGCTCGGCCGCGAAATCCGCGGCGGTAGCATCCGGCACCGCGTCGAGATCGATCAGCCGGTCCTCGATGGCGAACGGCACGCCGTCGGCGCTGTGGCGGCAGGCAATCGCCATCACCCGGCCAGTCTTGCGCACCCGCAGCCGCGCGCGATCGGCAGCGGTGGCGGCGCGGCGCACGGACTTGATCAGTTGGTAGCCATAGCTGCGGCCGAGTGCAGTGATCTCGGCACGGATATCGGCGATCTCAAGCACCGCCGACAGGAATTTGGGACGGCGCACGAAGGTGCCGGCGCGCCGCCGCCGCTCGATCAGGTCGCCCTGCGCGAGTTCCGACAGCGCCTTGCTCACGGTCATCCGCGAGCAGCCGTAATGCGTCATCAGCTCGTGTTCGAACGGGATGCGGTAACCCGGCGGCCATTCGCCGGTCAGGATGCGCTGCTCGATGTCGAGCCGGATCTGCTTGTACAGCGTCGGCCTGTCGGCCGCGTCGGTCTTATGATGAGTGCGATGCGTGGCGACGCTCATGCGACCAGCCTGCGCATCGCCGCGTTGAATGTCTCGCGCGCCTGTTGCCGCAGTCGGTGGCGTCCGCCTTCGACCAGCCTCGCACCGCCGGCCCAGACGCAATCGATCGCTCCCGCGCCGGCGGCAAAGATCCAGCCGTCGAGCACGGCATCGCGGCTGCGCCCGGCCAGCGAGGGATGCGTAGTGTCGAGGGTGACGATGTCGGCGCGGGCGCCGACCTGCAGTCCGATCGCCGGTTGCGCCAGCGCCTGGCCGCCGCCGGCCAGTGCGGCATCGAGCAGCGCACGGCCGGTCGAGACGCCGGGGCCTCCCGAAAGCACGTTGCGCTCGCGATGCTTGAGCCGCTGGCCGTATTCGAGCTGGCGCAGTTCGGCATCGACGCCGATCAGGATGTTGGAATCCGTGCCGATGCCGATGCGGCCGCCGACGCCAAGAAATTCCCGGCCGGGAAAGATACCATCGCCGAGGCTCGCTTCGGTCAGCGGGCACAGCCCCGCGACCGCGCCGCTTCTGGCCAGCGCCGCGGTTTCAGCCGGCGTCATGTGCGTGGCGTGGATCAGGCACCAGCGCTCGCCGACGGGCGCATGGTCGAGCAGCCATGCGACCGGCCGCTGGCCCGACCAGGCGACGCAGTCCTCGACTTCGCGCACCTGTTCGGCCGCGTGGATATGCATCGGCCCGCCACCGGCCAGCGGCAGCAGCGCCGTCAGTTCGTCCGGCGTCACCGCGCGCAGGCTATGCGGTGCGATGCCGAGATTGGCGCCGGGCAAAGCGCGGATCGCGGCGCGGCTGGCGTCCACCAGCTTTGCAAACTGATCGACCGAACAGATGAACCGACGCTGGCCCGCATGCGGTGCGGTGCCGCCGAATGTACCATGGGCATAGAAGCACGGCAGCAGCGTCAGGCCGATGCCGGTGAGCTCAGCCGCGCGCGCGATGCGCGTCGCCATCTCCGCCGGGTTGGCATAGGCCGCGCCGTCGTGGTCGTGATGCAGATAATGGAATTCGCCGACCCGCGTAAAACCCTGTTCGAGCATCTCGACATAAAGCAGCGTCGCGACCGCCTGCGCGTCATCGGGAGTCATGGTCAGCGCGAAGCGATACATGGTCTCGCGCCAGGTCCAGAACGTATCCGCGGCATCGCTGCGGATCTCCGCGAGGCCGGCCATGCCGCGCTGGAACGCGTGGCTGTGCAGACTGGCTATTCCGGGAATTGCCAGTTGATGGCGTTCATCGCCGGAAGCCGGCGCGACGCCCGCCGTGACCTTGGCGATGGTGCCATCGGTCACCTCCACCTGCACGTCATCGGCCCACCCCGCGGGGAGCAACGCCGATGCGAAATGCAGAGTTGACATGTTTCCAAAACCGGATGGACAGGACAGCAGCGCGGTAATATGTATAGACATATCGAGTTTGTCGTCAAGCTTCTGTAGTTGGGAAGTCCCGCATGGCCGAGCGCTTCGATCGGATCTGGCACGATGCCCGGCTCGCCACTGTGCGCGCGGATCTTCCCGACCTCGGCGCCATCGACCATGGCGTGATCGCCGCCCGCGATGGCCGCATCGTCTTTGCCGGCGCGCAATCCGATTTTCCTGTCGATGCCGATGCGGTCGAACGCATCAATTGCGCCGGCCGCTGGATCACGCCGGGGCTGGTCGATTGCCACACCCATCTGGTGTTCGGCGGCAATCGCGCCCACGAATTCGAGTTGCGGCTGCAGGGCGCGAGCTACGAGGAGATCGCGCGCGCCGGCGGCGGCATCGTCTCGACGGTTACGGCGACGCGGGCCTGCAGCGAGGCCGACCTCGTGGCCGGCGCGCTGCCGCGGCTCGACGCGCTGATCGGCGAAGGCGTGACCACGCTGGAGATCAAGTCCGGCTACGGGCTCAACACCGAAACCGAAATGCGGCAGTTGTCCGCCGCGCGCGCGCTCGGCCGGCAGCGGCCGGTCACCGTCCGCACCAGCTTTCTCGGCGCCCATGCGCTGCCGCCGGAAGCCGGTGGCGACAAGGATCGCTATATCGATCTCGTCTGCAACGCGATGCTGCCGGCGGTGGCGCGGGCCGGCCTTGCCGATGCCGTCGACGCCTTCATGGAAGGCATCGCCTTCTCCGCCGAGCAGAGCGCGCGGGTGTTTCATGCAGCAACAGCGCTCGGGCTTTCGGTCAAGCTGCATGCGGACCAACTGTCGAATCTCGGCGGCGCTGCGCTGGCCGCGCAATTCTCGGCGCTGTCCGCCGATCACCTCGAACACACCGATGACGCCGGCGCCGTGGCGATGGCGCGCGCGGGGACGGTCGCGGTGCTGCTGCCCGGCGCGTTCTATTTCATTCGCGAGACCTTGAAGCCGCCGATCGATCGCTTCCGCGCCCATGGCGTGCCCATGGCGCTGGCCACCGACTGCAATCCCGGCACCTCGCCGCTGACTTCGCTGCTGCTGGTCATGAACATGGGTGCGACCTTGTTTCGCATGACCGTTGCCGAATGCCTCGCCGGCGTGACCCGCGAAGGCGCGCGCGCCCTCGGCGTGCTCGCCGACACCGGCACGCTGGAAGCCGGCAAGAGCTGCGATCTGGCGATCTGGGACATCGAGCGCCCCGCCGAACTCGTTTACCGCATGGGCTTCAATCCCCTGCACGACCGGGTCTGGATGGGCCGATGAGCGAGCATCCCGCATCTCTCGTCGTCTCGCCGGGCAAGGTCAGCCTCGACGATCTGCGGCAGGTGCTGGCGGGCGCGTCCGTGGTGCTCGATCCATCGTTCTGGCCATCGGTCGAGGCGGCCGCCGCCATCGTTGCGAAGGCCGCCGCTGCCGCCGCGCCCGTCTATGGCATCAATACCGGCTTCGGCAAACTGGCGTCGAAGCGCATTCCGCCAGACCAGACCGCGCTGCTGCAGCGCAATCTCATCGTGTCGCATTGCTGCGGCGTTGGATCGCCCACGCCGGAGCCGGTCGTGCGGCTGATGATAGCACTCAAGATCATCTCCCTGGGGCGCGGCGCCTCCGGCGTTCGCCGCGCGGTCATTGAACAGTTGCAGGCCTTGCTGGTCCACGGCATTTATCCGCTGGTGCCGCAGCAGGGATCGGTCGGCGCCTCCGGCGATCTGGCGCCGCTGGCGCATATGACCGCGGTGATGATCGGCGAGGGGCAGGCGCTGGTCGACGGGGCGGTGGTGCCCGGTCGCGATGCGCTGGCGGCTGCCGGCCTCGCGCCCCTGACGCTCGGCCCGAAGGAAGGCCTGGCGCTGATCAACGGCACGCAGTTCTCCACCGCCTATGCCATCTCCGGATTGTTGCGCGCATACGATCTCGCTTGCGCGACGTTGGTCACCGGCGCGCTGTCGGTCGATGCCGCGATGGCCTCGACGGCGCCGTTCCGTCCGGAGATCCAGCAATTACGCGGTCATGCCGGTCAGATCGCGGCGGGTGCGGCGCTGACGGCGCTGCTCGACGGCAGCGACATCCGCAACTCGCATCTCGAAGGCGACGAGCGCGTGCAGGATCCTTATTGCCTGCGCTGCCAGCCGCAGGTCGCCGGCGCTGTGCTCGATCTCTTGACGCAGGCGGCGCGCACCCTGACCATCGAGGCCAATGCGGTCACCGACAATCCGCTGGTGCTGGTGGAGACCGGCGAGATCGTCTCCGGCGGAAACTTTCATGCCGAGCCGGTGGCGTTCGCCGCTGACCAGATTGCGCTGGCGCTGTCGGAGATTGGCGCCATCAGCGAGCGGCGCATCGCCACGTTGGTCGACCCCGCGCTGAATTTTGGCCTGCCGCCGTTTCTCACGCCCGACCCCGGCATCAATTCCGGCTTCATGATCGCCGAGGTGACGGCAGCGGCGCTCTATGCCGAGAACAAGCAGCGCGCCGCGGCCTGCTCGATCGATTCAACGCCGACCAGCGCCAACCAGGAAGATCACGTGTCGATGGCCGCGCACGCGGCGCGCCGGCTGTCGGACATGGCCGACAACCTCGCCGCCATTCTCGGCATCGAGCTGCTGGTGGCGGCACAGGGCATCGAGCTGCGCGCGCCGCATGCGACGAGTCCGGCGCTGGCAGCCGTCATTGCCGCGTTGCGCGAACAGGTGCCGGCGCTCGGCGCCGATCGCTACATGGCCGACGATATGGCGAAGGCCACCGCGCTGGTCGCGTCCGGCGTCTTGCCCGCTGCTGCGATCGCGGTGCTCACCAATAACCCGTTTCCAGAACTTGCCTGAAGCAAGGCTTGCCGAGAAAGGTCTTTCGTCATGAACCGCCGACTGGACAACGCGCGCGTGATCCGTTCGCCGCGCGGACCGGAGATCAGCGCCAAGAGCTGGCTGACCGAAGCGCCGTTGCGCATGCTGATGAACAATCTCGATCCCGACGTGGCCGAGCGGCCGAGCGAACTGGTGGTCTATGGCGGCATCGGCCGCGCCGCCCGCGACTGGGACAGTTTTGATCGCATCGTGGCGGCCTTGCGCAAGCTCGATGACGACCAGACGCTGCTGGTACAGTCCGGCAAGCCGGTCGGCGTGTTCCGCACCCACAAGGACGCGCCGCGGGTGCTGATCGCCAATTCAAACCTGGTGCCGCACTGGGCGACGCTCGATCACTTCAACGAGCTCGACAAGCTCGGCCTGATGATGTTCGGCCAGATGACCGCGGGCTCGTGGATCTACATCGGCAGCCAGGGCATCGTGCAGGGCACCTACGAGACCTTCGTCGAGATCGGCCGTCGTCACTACGGCGGCAGCCTGGCCGGCCGCTGGATTTTGACTGCGGGCCTCGGCGGCATGGGCGGCGCGCAGCCGCTCGCCGCCACCATGGCTGGTGCGTCGATGCTCGCGGTGGAATGCCAGCCGAGCCGCATCGAGATGCGGCTGCGCACCGGCTATCTCGACCGCCAGGCAGCGACGCTCGACGAGGCGCTGGCGATCATGGCGCAGGCGGCACAGGACAAGCAGCCGGTCTCGGTCGGCCTGCTCGGCAATGCCGCCGATATCTTTCCCGAACTGGTGCGCCGCGGTGTCCGTCCGGACATCGTCACCGACCAGACCAGCGCCCACGATCCGATCAACGGCTACCTGCCAAAGGGCTGGACGCTCGATCAATGGGCCTCGAAACGCGAGTCCGATCCGAAGGCGGTGGAAGCCGCCGCCAAGACCTCCATGGTCGGCCATGTCCAGGCGATGCTGAATTTCCACGCTCTGGGCATTCCCACCCTCGACTACGGCAACAATATCCGCCAGATGGCCAAGGACATGGGCCTCGCCAACGCGTTCGATTTCCCCGGCTTCGTGCCGGCCTATATCCGCCCGCTGTTCTGCCGCGGCATCGGCCCGTTCCGCTGGGCCGCGCTATCCGGCGATCCCGAGGACATCTATCGCACCGATGCCAAGGTCAAGGAGCTGATGCCCGACGACAAGCATCTGCATCACTGGCTCGACATGGCGCGCGAACGCATCCAGTTCCAGGGATTGCCGGCGCGGATCTGCTGGGTCGGCCTCGGCGATCGTCACCGCCTCGGCCTCGCCTTCAACGAGATGGTGGCGCGCGGCGAGCTGAAGGCGCCGATCGTGATCGGCCGCGATCATCTCGACAGCGGCTCGGTGGCCAGTCCCAATCGCGAGACCGAAGCGATGCTGGATGGTTCCGACGCGGTGTCCGACTGGCCGCTGCTTAATGCGCTGCTGAATTGCGCCAGCGGCGCCACCTGGGTGTCGCTGCATCACGGCGGCGGCGTCGGCATCGGCTATTCGCAGCATGCCGGCATGGTCATCGTCGCCGACGGCACGCTGGACGCGGCCCGGCGCATCGAGCGCGTGCTGTGGAACGATCCGGCCACCGGGGTGATGCGCCACGCCGATGCGGGCTATGACAGCGCGATCGAATGCGCCAAGACCAACGGGCTCGATCTGCCCGGGGTGACGTCGTAGCGGGTTCTAGTTGGGGTTCGTTCCCCGGACGCGGTGCACTGCGCCGCCGCTTGGGCGGCGTGGTGCGCCGCAGATCCGGGGTCCCGGATCTGCAGTGCGGCACTTCGCGCCGCGCTGCGTCCGGGACACGACCGAACTGAATCAGCCGCTACGCCGCAGTGACGCGCCAGATCACGTCGCCGACATCGTCGGCGACCAGCAACGCGCCGCCGGGCGTGAGGAACACGCCGACCGGCCGGCCGTAGGATTCCTTCTCGTCGGGGGCGAGGAAGCCCGACAGGATATCGCGCGGCGGCCCGGACGGGCGGCCGTTCACGAACGGGATGAACACCACCTTGTAGCCGCTCAGCGTGCTCCGGTTCCACGAGCCGTGCTGGCCGATCACCATGCCGTCGGGAAAGCCCGGCCAGGTGCCGGCCGGCAGCCAGCACAGGCCGAGCGAGGCGGTGTGTCCGCCCAGTGCGTAGTCCGGCGTGATGGCGCTCGCGACCAGGGCGGCATCCTGCGGCACGCGGTCGTCCACCGTCTTGCCCCAGTAGCAATAGGGCCAGCCGTAGAAGCCGCCGTCGCGCACCGAGGTCAGATAGTCCGGCGGGGTCTCGTCGCCGAGCCCGTCGCGCTCGTTGACGACGGTCCACAGCGCGCCGGTGGTCGGCTCGAAGGCGAGGCCCACGGGGTTGCGCAGTCCGCCGGCGAAGATGCGGCTGTTGCCGGTGGCGACATCGAGCTCATAGACCGCGGCGCGGCCTTGCTCGGCCTCCATCCCCATGTCGGCGATATTGGTCAGCGAGCCGACGCCGATGTAGATCTTCTTGCCATCGGGGCTCGGCAGCAGGCTGCGCGTCCAGTGTCCGCCTGATTTGAAATCGGTGAGCTTCTTCCCCGGTGCGGTGATGCTGTCGGCACCCGCCGCATAGGGAAAGGCCACCACGCCGTCGACATTGCCGACATAGAACGTGTCGCCCAGCAGGGCCATGCCGAATGGCTGGTTCAGCCCTTCCATGAAGGTTTTGCTGATTTCGGCGGTGCCGTCGCCGTCGGCGTCGCGCAGCAGCGTGATGCGGTTGGCGCTTTCGCCGAGGGCTGCGGCGCGCCGCATGGTCGCCTGCATGGCGTAGCCGAACACGTTCCTGACCGGACCGGCGATCTGCGATGCCTCGGCGATCAGCACGTCGCCGTTGGGCAGCATGTCGATCCAGCGCGGATGCTTCAGGCCGGTAGCAAAGGCATTGACCTTGAGCCCCGCCGCCACCGTCGGTCTGTGGCCGTCGCTCCAGCCGCGCGCGGTCGGCATCTTCAGCGTCATCAGGGTGCCCTGCGGCCTTGCCGCGGGCACCACCGGCGGCGTAGGCACGGCCTCATGCT
>LNAP01002280.1_pt1 | contig 20113 bp, 19 predicted proteins | sample 602601 | NCBI WGS metagenome assembly LNAP01 (sample SAMN02440304, study PRJNA202911) | soil metagenome | biome: Subtropical and temperate rainforests or woodlands; isolation source: soil samples (1 kg each in a 20% v/v slurry with milli Q water) were... ...
CCGGTCGCCTGTTGGCTGCTGCGACTTCGCGACCCAGATTAAGCCAAGACAAGCGCCGGCAACTTTATTCGTATCTTGCCCCTTCCAATATCGAGAATATGAACTACCACTTATGAGTGATCGAACCATGCTGGTTCAATGCTTTCTCGATGATGGCTATTACCCTTATTTCGAAAATGCACACTTGCCGGGATCTAATCCATGCAAACCAGATCAGGTGCAATGCCCGCCTTCACGTTATTGGCCCTGTGCAGTCAGCAAGCCTGGGCCGGCGGTATCATGCTCTACGAAATCGGCACCGATAACGTTGGCCTGGCCAATGCCGGTGCCGCCGCCCGTGCCCAGGGCCCTTCGACTATTGCCAGCAACCCGGCGGGACTGAGCTACCTGCCAGGCACGCAGATTACCGGTGGCTTGCAGGTGCTGTATGGCGACCTGAGCTTCGATCGCGATGCCGACACCAATGTGCCTGGCAGCGGCAGTGGCAATGCCCTCGATCCGATTCCCGGCGGCAGCTTTTTCATCAGCCATGAACTGGACGACCACTGGAGCGTCGGCTTCGGCCAGTACGCCGACTTCGGCCTGGCGGTCAACTACGACAACGAGTGGTCCGGGCGTTACTTCGCGCAAAACGCCAGCCTGGGTGGTTTGTCATTGGTGCCCAGCGTGGCGTACCGCTTTAACGAGCAATGGTCGGTGGGGCTCGGCGTAAAAGCCATGTACGGCATGCTCCAGGCCCAGACCGCGATTGACCGTTCGCCGTTCGGCTTTACCGACCGCGGGGACGGCCAGTTCAAATACAAGGATAAAGATTGGGGGTTCGGCGCCAACGTCGGGTTGATTTACGCCCCGCAAACCGGCACTCGCATTGGCCTGACCTACACCAGCAAGGTCGACCTGGATTTCGAAGACGGGCTGGATGTCAAAGGCAACGGCCCGGCGCTGGATCGCCTCGACGGCCTGAACACCCAGCTCGACATGACCGTTCCACAGACGGTCACCCTGAGCCTGTTCCAGCAACTCGACCGACAGTGGGCCTTGCTGGCTTCGGTGAACTGGCAGGACTGGTCGGAGTTCGGCGACATCGCCGTGCAGGTGGACACCACGGCCCTCGGTGCTCAGTCAACCACGGTCGACGCGCACTTCAAGGACACCTGGCACCTGTCGCTCGGCGCGCAATACCAGGCCACGCCGCAATGGCTGTGGAACGTCGGCGTGGCTTACGACAGCAGCGCCGTGTCCGACAATAATCGCACCGTGACCGTACCGATGGCTGAATCCTGGCGCCTTGCGACAGGAGCCACCTATGCGCTGAACAAGGTCACCGACGTCAATGTCAGCTGGGCCATGATCTGGATTGGCGACATGCCGGTGGACCAGACCAAAAACGTTTCGGGCCATCGCATTTCCGGTCAATTCGACAGTGCCTGGATTCAAGCCGTGACCGGGAACATGACCTGGCGTTTTTGAGTGTTTTGCCACACCAGAACGACATCATCCGAGGAGCACACAGCATCATGAATCTGTCCCGAAATTTGCTCATCGGTGCCACCGTGGCCGGGCTTCTGCTCGGCGGTTGCACTTCCAAAGTCACCGAGAAGGAACAGTACTCCGGCTACCTGTCCAACTACGACAATCTGCAGGAAGTAGCCACTCCCAGTGGCGGCACGACGATGCGTTGGGTGAGCCCGTCGTGGAACCCCGATGCGTACAACACGATTGCGTTCGAGCGTCTGGAACTGTATCCGGCGCCCAAGCCCAATGAGCGAGTCAACCAGCAGACACTCGATGACATCCGCAACTACATGAGCAGCAAGGTCAGGGCAACGCTGGGGCAGAAATACCGGGTGGTCTCGCGCTCGAGTGCCGCGCCCAAAGGCTCGAAAACCTTGATCATGCGCGCGGCGATCACTGGGGTGAGCGCTTCGAACGAAGGCATGAAATGGTACGAAGTGGTGCCCATTGCCGCCGTCGTCGGGGCGACACAAGCAGCTACCGGTCACCGCGACCAGGACACCGAGCTGTATATCGAGGCCGAGCTCGTCGACGAGAAAAACAACGAGATCGTGGCCAGGGTTGTACGCAAGGTGTTCGGCAAGCAGCTGTCAAACGAGAGCCAGAAAATCACCGCGCAGGATTTCAAGGCCGCGATTGACAAGTTGAACGCCGATCTCTGGGCATTCATCCGCAGTTGAATCACTCCCGATAAAGGAATGGCTGACATGGCTACTCATGCATTGCGTCGACTCTCGAATTTGCACAGGCCTTTATTCATCGCAGCGCTCATTGTCAGCGCACTTGCGTTAAACGCCTGCGCCACAGTGGATGCGCAGACAACCGCCTACGTTGGGGTCGAGCATCCCGCGCCGACCCTGCCCAGCGACGTGCAGATATTACGCACCGAACCGACGCGCCCCCACGTACGGCTGGGTGAAATCCTCATCGATGCCAGCGTCGAACCCGCACCTCCCATCACCCAGGTTGAACAGAAGCTACGTGAAGAAGGCGCCAAGCTGGGTGCAAACGCGGTGGTGGTGGTTTACGACCAGATCCAACCCGTCGCCGCTTACGTGACGGGTCCTCTGTGGAGCCGCAACATCGATACGATTCAGGGTCGCAAGCTCAAAGGCATTGCCATCAAATACCAATGAGGAGGTGCACAGCGTCGCCAATACATTCACTGATTCGCAGACCCGCTAACGGCAAAAATGTTGCAGGGCACCTGGTACAGAACATGCTCTGTCGTACTGCCCACCCATTTGCCCAGTCCCTTGCGATGCGCATTTCCCATGACGATCACATCGGCCCGGTGATGGGCTGCAAAGTCAGCCAGGGCTTTGCCAGGGGGCCCTTCAACGAAGTGTTGGCGCTCAGTGGGCACGCCGTAGTGGTCGGCCAATGCGCTAAATGACTTTTGCAGTGACTTGCGCACTTCATTGCTGAAACCTGGCATCGTCACGGCACCAGCGCCTGCGTCGGATATATGGGTCAGCGACAGATCGTAGGCATGCAGCAAATGCAGTTCCGCGCTGCATTGCATGGACAATCCGTTCGCCGCCTGGATGATGCGATCGTTGATGCCCGTAATCTGAGTCTCAGGTTGTGACGGATCGACTGCCGCCACGACCACCCGCGGAAGTGGACACCTGATTTCACTGACCAAATGCACCGCCACCGGGCATTCGCGCAACAGGTGCCAATCCAGAGGCGTAATGAAAACGCGCTTGAGTGCTGATTCGTGTTGCACGTCCTTGATCACCAGATCCGGCTGCATTTCTGCCACATGTCGAAGTATTTCTTGCAGCGCAGTCCGCGTAACAAGCACTTCGGTACTCACCACGACCCCGTGCGCGCGTATTAGATCGGCCTCATCCTGCAACCATTTTTCGTTTTCTTGCTGACAGGCCTCACGAAAACGTGCACCCGCGCTCTTCAAACCCAACAGGTGGGAGTCCTCGATAAACACCGTGATGTGCAGCGCTGCGCCTGTGGCTTGGGCTATGGCGACAGCTCGCTCCAATGCCGGAGTGTGACGCATGCCTGGACCGGCTATCAGAAAGAGTCGTTGATACTGGCTCATGTAACACCTCCAAACGTTCCGGGATATCTAGCTCCCCCAGCGCTCTCGCCTGTCACACCACCGACGATTTACCATCGCCTCAACTATCGGGATCGACACTATCAATATACGCCTAAGAATGGCGAAGACCTCGCTCAGGCGAACATCCCTACTTCGCCGCCCCGGCACGCGGTTTATAAAAAAGAAACATCGAGGTCTCGGTGGTCTTGATGTATTTCCTGGCCCAAGCGGGTTTCACATTCCTGTCGTGAAAATACATTGCGCCGTGGGTTCGGTCGTTCAGTTGCTTGTTTAGCGCCTTGCGCGCGATTTCCTTGGCAATCGTGTATTGGGACTCTTCCTCGACCTGATCCGAGCGTCCATCGCACCACCACGAAAACTGACAATTTCTGGTTTCAGAACCCTGCTTGACCACGGCGCATACCGTGTCCGGAAAGCCCTCATGGCCCAGGCGGTTCATGACGACACTGGCCACGGCTTCCATGTCGGTGGTCGATTTTCCTTTGGCTTCCCAATAGATGGAGCGGGCCATACAGGTGATTGCATCGTCCAGCGGCGACGCACCGGCGGGATCGACTGCCTGAACTTCGGAGGTGGTGATGGCTTCGGACTTGGGCACTGGTACATCGCTGCCCTTCTCCGCCGCTTTATGCTCAAGAACTTCGGCCTTGTCCTCAGCCATTTCCTTTTTTTGCTGCTGCTCAGACGCGATGGCCTGGCCGGTGAAAAGGGTTATTGCCAAGCAGGTGGCTATCCAGACAACTCGCATGATCGACCCTTCGGACGGAACCGCAAGCACGCCGAACTGGCGACTTTGCTTGATTGTAGTTGTCAGAATCGATTCCAACAGACGGACAAAAAAACTGTCTTCGGGCGTGAAAGTCATTGCGCTCGCGGGGCGGAAATCGCGCATCATGGGCGCAGTCAGCCCAAGGGGATTTCCATGCGTTTCAAATCATCTGCTATGCGTCTTGCCACGTTGTCACTGGGGATGTTGTTTGCCGTGAATGCGTTGGCGGTCGACGAGAAACAACTGATTGATTCGATCAACCTCTACCGCAGCCAGGTGCAGCGCTGCGCAGGTCAGGTCTCGCAGGAACTGCCACCGCTGGCCGGCGACCCACGGCTGGCGCTGAACGCCAACAGCGTCGGCAATCTGCAGCAGGCAATGGCCAGCGCGGGTTATCCGATGAAGAATGTGCAGGCGATCAGCCTGTCCGGGCCGCGTGATGCGCCATCGGCGATGAAAGCCATTCAGGAGAGTTTTTGCCAGATCGTGCTGGACCCGCAATTCGTCGATGTCGGCGTCAGCCATCAGGACCGCGAGTGGCGCATCGTGCTGGCGCGCCCACTGTTGAGCGCTCGCCTGGGCGACTGGCAGGCGGAAGGCCAAAAGCTACTGGCCGAGCTCAACATCGTACGCAGCCAGCCGCGCCAGTGCGGCACGCAATCCTTTGCCGCCGCCACGCCACTGGCCTGGAACGCCACGCTGGCGACGGCGGCCGAGGAACATGCCCGGTCAATGGCCAACAACAATTACTTCGATCACAAGGACCGCGATGGCCGCATGCCGGGTGACCGGGCTGAATTGGCCGGTTACAGCGGCGGGCAGGTCGGCGAGAACATCGCTGCCGGCCAGGACACCGTGCGCAAGGTGGTCGATGGCTGGGTGTCCAGCGCCGGTCACTGCGCCAACCTGATGAACCCACAGTACCGGGAGTTGGGCGCGGCCTATGCGGTTGATCCGAAGAGTGATCCGGGGATTTACTGGACGGCGATGTTCGGGGCGCAATAAGTTCGGAAGGCCGATAGAAAAAAACCGGAGCCCTGTCATGGGGCTCCGGTTTTTTTTGCAATCAAATCCTTCATCGACCCTGTCGATCAGCCGGTCACTAATAGTGATTGGACGCCCTCTACAGTTGCTCTTAGTCTGCGCACAACAATTCCGGGGCTAGCGGAATACTCATTTCACGGATGCAGGCGAAGGGTTCATGTCAGAGCGAGTCTTGATCGATGGGTTCTCCAGGCGAGTGGACTATCTGCGGATGTCTGTCACCGACCGCTGCGATTTCCGTTGCGTGTATTGCATGGCCGAAGACATGCAGTTTCTGCCCCGGCAACGGGTACTGACCCTGGAAGAAATCTATCAACTGGCCGAAAGCTTCGTGGCGTTGGGCACCCGCAAGATCCGCCTCACGGGCGGCGAACCGCTGATCCGTCCAGGCGTGGTGCAACTGTGCGAAAAGATCGCTGCCCTGCCCGGCCTGCGTGAACTGTGCATGACCACCAACGGTTCGCAGCTGGGCAAGCTCGCAACGCCCTTGTTCGAGGCCGGGGTCAAACGGCTCAACATCAGCCTCGACAGCCTGGACCCGCAACGCTTTCGTGAGCTGACGCGCACCGGCGATCTGGCGCAGGTCATCAGCGGCATCGACGCGGCCAACGCCGCGGGATTTCGCCACACCAAACTCAATTGCGTGGTGATGAAGGGCCGTAACGACCATGAGATCAACGATCTGGTGAGCTTTGCCATCGACCGACATCTCGACATTTCTTTCATCGAAGAAATGCCGCTGGGCACCATTCATGAACACAGCCGCGCCGAGTCGTTTTACGCAAGCAGCCAGGTCCGTGAGCGGATCGCCGAGCGCTACACGTTGATCGAGTCCGCCGAGTCGACCCAAGGCCCGTCGCGCTACTGGCGCCTGGCGGAGGCACCGCAGATTCGCCTGGGGTTCATTTCCCCCCACAGCCACAACTTTTGTGGCACCTGCAATCGGGTTCGGTTGACGGTGGAAGGCCGTCTGCTGCTGTGTCTGGGCAATGAACACGCCGTCGATCTCAAGGCCGTGTTGCGCAGCCATCCCGGACATCCCGAGCGCCTGGAAAAGGCCATCATCGAGGCGATGAAACTCAAGCCCTATCGACACAATTTCGAAGTGAACGACGATGTCCAGGTGGTTCGCTTCATGAACATGACGGGCGGCTGAACTCACGCCTCCACCTGCACCACCTCGATCCCGAGTTTCCGATAGTCCTCGACATTACCCGACGCCACGTGGCGTTCGGTGATCAGGGTATGAATGCGCTGGCATGGCGCGACCACGAACGGCTCCACCGCCCCCAGTTTGTCGGCGGTGGTGACAGCAACGACATGGGAGGCGCTGGCGAGCATCGCCTGTTTGACAGGCACCTCATCGAAATGCAGGGAGCTGATGCCGACTTCCGGGTGAATCGCACAGACGCCCGTGAACAGCAGATCAGCCTTGATGCCCTCGATCAGCCGCAGGGTTTCATGCCCGCTGGCCGACATGGTCGCGGGGTTGAGTTGTCCGCCGGCCAGAATCACCGTAATGCCTTTGTATTCGGCCAAGGTGATCGCGATCATCGGCGAGGCGGTAATAGCCGTAATGGCAATGTCCGACGGTAGCGATCGGGCGATCTGCAGCGTCGTGCTACCCGAATCGAAAATCACAATCTGGCCGTTGTGTACCTGGCGTGCGGCGAGTTGTGCCAGGTGAGTTTTCACCTCGTCGGTTTCACTGACGCGGGTGAAATAATCCTTGCCGGTGTCCTTGGGCCGCGGCAACGCCCCGCCATGCACCCGCTGCACCAGCCCGGCGGTCGCCAGTTCCGCCAGGTCACGTCGAATGGTGTCCTCGGACACCGCGAAATGCTGGCTCAGCTCGCCCGCCATGACCTTGCCGTCACGTTCGAGAATCAACAGGATTTTTTGCCGGCGCACATGAGGGAGTTCGGCCGCCGAGTGTGAATCGTGCATGTTTTTGCCCGCTTTTGCGTGTAATTGCGTGTTTGTGCGAGACTAGCCAACTCGTGGGATAAACACAAACCAACCGGACATCAATTGTTTCGATGATACAAATCATAAAGCCGAATTTTTTATTTCTTTGTGACCTATTCAAGATGGCGCCATCACATGTGTTTTGGATGAAAACTTCATGAATCTAAATTTTGTCTTCGCCTGCATGATCGTGGTCTCGTTCGCGATTGCGTTGGGTCACGCCTGATCGGCGGAAACCAAGGGGTTGCCGAGGCAGAAGTGGTCGAGCGCCTGTCGGCAGTCCTTGGCAAAAGCCAGTAGAAAAGCCGTAATCCTTCCCAACAGGGTCTAAACCAGTGTCCACATGATGTGGATCAGGGACCATTGAAGGCTGCCTCGCTAAATTGATCTCTTGAAAAAAGCCGACAAGTGACTGTCCGCCAGGAGATTTCCCCCGCATGAAAGCAGCCCTGAAAATTGCCGCCAGTGATTCCGCGTTAGAGTGTTTCCAGACCTCCCGAGAAGTCATTCCGCTCAATCAAACCGACTACACCGATATCGCGGTTGCGGTGTTCTCTGTCGAGGATGTGATGGCGGGCGCCCTGGACACCTTGCAGCGAACCGGTTTCGATATCCCCATTTTCCTCGTCGCCTCCCCCGGTTCCGGCAACCGCGCCCGGGACGTCTACCAGCACCTGCAAGATGTTCTGCTTCAGGTGAATGGCATTTTTGACCCCTCGCGCAACAACGCCGAATACCATGGCAACCAATTGGAGACCGCGGCAAAAGCCTATGAAGACAGTCTGCTGCCGCCGTTCTTCGACGCGCTCAAGCACTACACCGAGTCAGCCAACGCGACCTTCGCCTGCCCGGGTCACCAGGGCGGCCAGTTCTTTCGCAAACACCCGGCGGGCCGGCAGTTCTTCGACTTCTTCGGCGAAACCCTGTTTCGCGCCGACATGTGCAACGCCGACGTCAAACTCGGCGATTTGCTGATCCACGAAGGCCCGGCGCTGCTGGCGCAAAAACACGCCGCGAAAGTGTTCAACGCCGACAAGACCTACTTCGTGCTCAACGGCACCTCGGCGTCGAACAAGGTGGTGACCAACGCATTGCTCACGCCTGGCGATCTGGTGCTGTTCGACCGCAACAACCACAAATCCAATCACCAGGGTGCATTGATCCAGGCTGGGGCTACCCCGGTTTACCTGGAAACCGCACGCAATCCTTATGGGTTCATCGGCGGGATCGACGCCCATTGCTTCGAAGAAGGCTACCTGCGCGAACTCATCAGCGAAGTCGCACCGGACAAGGCCGGACTGCCACGGCCGTTTCGCCTGGCGATCATTCAGCTGGGCACTTATGACGGCACCGTCTACAACGCCCGGCAAGTCGTCGATCGCATCGGCAAACTGTGCGACTACATCCTGTTCGACTCGGCGTGGGTGGGCTACGAACAGTTCATCCCGATGATGAAGGACTGCTCGCCGTTGCTGCTGGACCTGCATGAAAACGATCCAGGCATCTTTGTCACGCAATCGGTGCACAAACAGCAGGCGGGATTTTCCCAGGCGTCGCAGATCCACAAGAAAGATCGGCACATCAAGGGCCAGGCCCGTTATTGCAGCCATGCGCAGCTGAATAACGCCTTCATGGCCCAAGCCTCCACCAGCCCGTTCTACCCGCTGTTCGCCTCACTGGATGTGAACGCGCGCATCCATTCCGGCCGCAGCGGCCTGCGCCTGTGGGAAGACTGTGTGAAGTTCGGCATCGACGCGCGCAAGTTGATCCTGGAAGCCTGCACCATGGTTCGCCCCTTTGTGCCGGACACCATTGATGGTCGCCCCTGGCAGGACCATCCGACTGAGGACATCGCCAACGACATCCGGTTTTTCGAGTTCCATCCGAAGGATCGCTGGCACGCCTTCAGCGGTTACGCCGACAAGCAATACTTCATCGACCCCTGCAAGTTGCTGTTCACCACGCCCGGCATCGACCCGGTCGATGGCAGTTACACCGACTTCGGCATCCATGCCGGCATTCTCGCCAACTTCTTGCGCGAGAATGGCATCGTTCCGGAAAAGTGCGACCTGAACTCGATTCTGTTCCTGCTCACCCCGGCCGAAGACTGGGCAAAGATGACGCATCTCGCCTCGCAGATTGCGCGCTTTGAACGTTTCATCAGTGATGACGCGCCGATGAGCCGGGTATTGCCGGCCATCTATGCGCAGCACGAGGAGCGCTATCGCAACTACACCATTCGTCAACTCTGCCAGGAGATGCACGACCTCTACCGCACCCACGACGTGCAGCATTTGCAGAAGGCAATGTTCCGCAAGGAACACTTCCCGAAAAAGGCGATGAACCCGCAAGCAGCGCAGTTCGAATTCATCCGTGGCAACGTCGAACTGGTGGCGCTGGCTGACGCGCAGGGTCGCATCGCTGCCGAAGGTGCCCTTCCCTATCCACCCGGCGTGCTCTGCGTGGTGCCCGGGGAAATATGGGGCGGCGCGGTACTCAAGTACTTCCTGGCGCTGGAAGAAGGTATCAACTCGCTTCCTGGCTTCACGCCGGAACTGCAGGGTGTGTACTTGAAACAGGAAGGCGATCGCATTCGAGCCTATGGGTACGTGATCAAGACGCTCCCACATTAAGTGACGCGCACATCATCTGTAGGAGCATGGCTGCCCGCGATGGGGCCGTCGGGAACGCCAACAGCATCGCGAGCAAGCTTTGCTCCTACAGGGCTGGTTTGCAGAGATCTCATTCAGAAAACAATTGCCGCGCCGGATCGCGATGCGGCTCACGCGGGGAATCGGTCTTGGGATGAACTTGATGGCGAGTGGATATCTGCGAGAAGCCGATTATGCTTCAGTAAACCTTGCAGCGATGCGAGGCCGTCAGCCTGTGTGCATGCTTCGCGCAATCCGTAATCCGACGACTTCAGCCCCGGGGCCTGGGTGCGGCAATAAGGTAACGAGGTACTCCGGCCTATAACAAAAACGACGGAGAAGACTCATGGCCGCAATCGACAACACTTCCACGGGCAGCACGCCCCACCACGGGATCACCAAGGAGGAGCGCAAGGTCATTTTTGCCTCGTCCCTGGGCACCGTGTTCGAGTGGTACGACTTCTACCTTTATGGGTCTCTCGCGGCGATCATTGCCAAGCACTTCTTCGCCGGCGTCAATGAGACAACTTCCTTCATCTTCGCGCTGCTCGCGTTCGCCGCGGGCTTCGCGGTACGCCCCTTCGGCGCCATCGTGTTCGGCCGACTGGGGGACATGATCGGACGCAAACATACCTTTCTCATCACCATCGTGATCATGGGTATTTCCACCGCTGTCGTGGGCTTTTTGCCGGGCTACGCGACCATCGGCGTGGCGGCTCCGATCATCCTGATCACCCTGCGCCTGCTGCAAGGCCTGGCCTTGGGCGGTGAATACGGCGGCGCGGCGACCTACGTGGCCGAGCATGCGCCGAAAGGCAAACGCGGCTACTTCACCTCGTGGATCCAGACCACCGCGACCCTCGGCCTGTTCCTCTCGCTACTGGTGATCCTCGCCTGCCGAACCATTCTCGGCACCGAAGCGTTCGAGGCTTGGGGCTGGCGGATTCCCTTCCTGCTGTCGATCCTGCTGCTGATCATTTCGGTGTACATCCGCCTGCAACTCAGCGAGTCACCGGTGTTCTTGAAAATGAAGGAAGAAGGCAAGTCGTCCAAGGCGCCGCTGACCGAATCCTTCGCCCGCTGGGAAAACCTCAAGATCGTGATCATGGCCCTGCTCGGCGGCACTGCCGGCCAGGCCGTCGTCTGGTACACCGGGCAGTTCTACGCGCTGTTCTTCCTGCTGCAAACGCTGAAGATCGAAGCGCAGACCGCCAACCTGCTGATTGCCGGCTCTTTGCTGATCGGTACGCCGTTTTTCGTCATATTCGGCAGCCTGTCCGACCGCATCGGCCGCAAGGGGATCATCATGGCCGGCTGCATCCTGGCGGCAGTGACCTACTTCCCGATCTTCAATGCGTTGACCCAATACGGTAACCCCGACGTGTTCGTCGCACAGGAGAAGAACCCGGTCACGGTGGTCGCCGATCCCGGCCAGTGCTCGTTCCAGTTCGACCCGGTGGGCAAGGCCAAATTCACCAGCTCCTGCGACCTGGCCAAGACCGTGCTGGCGAAAAGGGCCATTCCCTACCAGAACGAGAAGGCTGAACCGGGCACCGTCGCGCAGGTCCGCATCGGCGGCAAAGTGATCCAGAGCTTCGAGGGCACCGGCATGCCGGCCGCCGACTTCAAAGCCAAGAACGACGCCTTCGCCGCCACCCTCGGCACCGCGCTCAAGGACGCCGGCTACCCCGAAAAGGCCGACCCGGCCAAGACCAATTACCCGATGGTGCTGCTGCTCCTGACCATCCTGGTGATCTACGTGACCATGGTCTACGGCCCGATCGCCGCCTGGCTGGTGGAACTGTTCCCGGCGCGCATCCGCTACACCTCGATGTCGCTGCCCTACCACATCGGCAACGGATGGTTCGGCGGATTTCTGCCGACGGTGGCGTTCGCCATGGTCGCGGCCACCGGTGATATCTACTACGGGCTGTGGTACCCGATTGTCATCGCCGTGATGACGGCCATTCTTGGCACGTTCTTCCTGCCGGAAACCAAGGATCGGGACATTCATCACACCTGAGGCTGGCGCTCGCCCTCTCCTGCCGGGGAGAGGGCGATCCAGAGACGGTCAAACGGTCTACGCTCATCGACATGGCTTCGGGGCTCTTTCCCCGCGCACTGATGATATTGCGCAGTAATGCAACTCGCACTATGTAGCAGCTGGCGAAGCCTGCGTTCGGCTGCGAAGCAGTCGTAAACCTGAGTGCAAGTTTTGTCTGAAACACCGCATCGTCTGATTTCACGACTGCTTCGCAGCCGAACGCAGGCTTCGCCAGCTGCTACCAGTGCGGGGTGTTATTGATCTATTTGTTTGGCTTGTTACGAGCGCAACACGCCAATCGCCCGCCGATATTTTTCAACGCGTTCCAGGTCTTCCCACGACGGCTGCGCGATCCGCGACAAGTCGCTGTTCTCTTCCAGGTCCGCCAGTTTCACCACCCGACCTATCGGGTTCTGCGCCGCGCGTTCGACGAAGGTTTCATAGGACTCGCCCGGCACTTTAGTGACGGACTCGATGGCGGTCAGAACGGCTTCGCTGAAGCCTTCCTTGCGCAGGTCATCAAGGCTGAGGCCGCAGTCTTCGACCACGTCATGCAGCACCGCGACGATGCGTTCTTCCAGCGTGTTGACCCGCAACATGACTTTCAGCGGATGCAGGATGTAAGGACTTCCGCCCTTGTCGACCTGGCCCTCGTGCGCGGTGGCGGCGATGGCAATGGCGCGTTCCAGTGTCTGGCTCATGTCGCTCTCCCTGGGTAATCGGCATTCGCATTGGAGCTCGCCGTAATAACCGTGAAAATCGGGGCTCAGCCCAACAGATGCTGTGAGATAAGTTTGGAAATCTCGACCATCGACGTCCTGCCGGTGAATTCAAACTTCACTCTGCCCAGCGCCGAGAAGTAGATTTCCAGCTCGGAATCCAGGTCGAAGGTGCCCGAGGTTTCCACGGAATAAGCGACGATGTTTTTGTAGGGCAACGAAGTGAAGTCTTTTTTGCTGCCGGTGATGCCTTGCACGTTCACCGCAATGATTCGCTTGTTGGTAAACACCACGCCATCGCGCATGGATTTGTAGGCATCAATGACCTGTTCACCGTCCAGCAGCAGCGCGGTGACTCGCTCCGCGTACTCGTTGTTTTGCTTGAGTTTGAAAAAGCCTTTGTTGTTGAAATCGATCATCCGCCATCCCTTCCTTAAAGAGTGTTCCCTGGATTGCCAGCGCGTGGCGCGGCGAGCATACCATCGGGCCTGCGCTTTTTGCCCCCCCGCCCACAGCGGATCCGAAAAACCAATGGAACCCCGCGCTTCATCGCGTTTTCAAAACCGTATCAGCGCTGGTTTTGTTCAAACAAGGCGCCATTGGAGAGGAAATCGCGATGAACAGTAGACTGCTGCTTCTGCTTGCCAGCCTGAGCCCGACCCTGGTCATGGCTGAAGGCTGTGATGTGCTGACCCGCTCTCAAAGCCCTTCGGTGCCGGTGGTCGAAACGCATAGCTGTTATGAGTACGAAAACATGCCGGTGAACGCGATCGATTGGTCATGCAGCAACGAGAGCAAAGAAATGCTGACCAGCACCAAGAAAAAAGTCGAACAGTGCGCCGACCACTCTCAGGCCACTTGCGTCGCCACGCTGACGCAAGAATCGCTGGCCAATCCTCACTCCACCAGCAAGGACAAGAGCAGCACATCGCTGATTATTCCGAACAATGCCAAGGTCACTACGTATTACTACGGCGCCGAGCACTTGGGTCAGGCAAAAATTGATTGCGAGTCGGGTGGAGGGCACTGGAAAACCCAGTAGCCCCCCAAGCAGGGTCGGTTAACCCTTAACAGCCGCTTCAATCGCAGCGATGTCGATCTTTCCCATCTCCATCATGGCGTCGAACGCGCGCTTGGCTGCTGCTTGATCTGGATTGGCTATCGCAGCGCTCAGAACCCTTGGAGTGATCTGCCATGACAATCCCCACTTGTCCTGGCACCAGCCGCATACGTTTTCCTGGCCGCCGTTTTCGACAATCGCGTTCCACAAGCGGTCCGTTTCGGCTTGGTCGTCGGTCGCCACCTGGAATGAAAAAGCCTCGTTGTGCTTGACCCCCGAGCCCCCGTTCAGCCCGAGACAAGGAATGCCCATCACCGTGAACTCAACCGTCAGGACATCGCCCTGCTTGCCTGCCGGATAGTCGCCGGGCGCGCGAAGAATAGTTCCCACCTCGCTGTCCGGGAAGGTTTTGGCGTAGAACGTCGCAGCCTCCAGCGCGGTGCCGTCGTACCACAGACAAATCGTGTTTTTGCTGATCATCCTGGTTCTCCAGAAGAGGAATGGGTTCGCTCATTCTGGTACGGATTGTCTCTTCTCGCACCTAGAAGGCAGGAAACCCCAAGCGACTCGGCGCCGATGCGACTCAGCGCGCGCCCTCCGCTGGATGGATCATCAGGTAGCTGTCGACGGCATTGCCGATGGTTGGAAAGAACGCCGTTTCGCCAAGCCGCGCGAACAGCCCGAATCGCTTCAGCTTGTCCTTGACCGGGTCTTTCATCTCGGCCACGCACAACTTGATGCCCGCCGCGTGCAAGGTGTCGTCCAATTCAGCCAGCATGTCGGCGGAGGTCACGTCCACACTGGTGACGGGTTCTGCCGCCACCACCAACCAGCGCACGGGCGTAGGCGATGCTGCCACCGCATCAAGCACTCGGTCATTGAACAGTTCGGCATTGGCGAAGAACAACGGCGCATCCCAGCGAAACAGCACCAGGCCGGGGATAAGGTGCGCGTCGGGATAGCGCTGGATGTCGTGGTAGCCCTTGACGCCATCGACTCGCCCCAGTACCGCGGAATACGGCCGCCAGCCATCCCACAGGAACTCGATCACAGCGATCACGATGGCCAGCCCGATGCCCTCGATCGCACCAAACACGGCCACCCCGACGGTGCAAACGATCGAGAGCCAGAATTCCCAGCGCTGGATGCGATAAATACGTCGCAGGTCAGCGACTTCAATCAGGCCGATGGCCGACGCGATCACGACCGCTGCCAGTGCGCTGGTGGGCAAGTTCTGCAACAGGTTGGGCGCCACCATCAACAGCAGGGCAACGGCCAACGCGCCGACCACCCCGGTCAACTGGGTTTTGGCGCCAGCGGCTTCGGCCACGGGGGTCCGTGAGGAACTGCTGCTGATCGCAAAGCCCTGGAAAAAGCCAGCCGCCAGATTGGCAAAACCGAGCCCCGCCATTTCCTGGTTCGGATCGACATAGGTGCGGGTCCGTGCCGCATAGACACGCGAGAGCACGCTGGTGTCGGCGAACGACACCAAGGCAACGGCGCACCCGCCGATGAGCACGGGGACAATATCGGCGCGGGTAATCCAGGGGATGGCGAACGCCGGTAACCCTTGTGGCAGAACACCGAGGACCGACACACCCGCACGCTCGGCAAGGTCCAGCACACCGACGGCGATGGTGGCGCCCGCCACGGCGATCAGGATGCCCGGTACGCGCTTGAAGCCCTTGAGCAGCAGGATCACGATCAAGGTAGCGGCGCCGATCGTGAACGTAGCCCAGTTGGTCTTTCCTTCAATCACCGCGTTGACGATTGCCCATATGTTTCTCAGCGGGCCATCGGACTCAATCGAAAAACCGAAAAACTTGGGCAGTTGGCTGATCAATACGGTCAGCGCGATGCCGTTCATGTACCCGTAGCGGATCGGCTTGGAAAGCAACTCGGTAATGAAGCCCAAACGCATGATGCCCGCCAGGATACAGACGACGCCTGAAACGATCGCCATCATGCTTGCAAGTGCGACGGCGCGATGCGGATCACCGCCCGACAGGGGCAGGACGACAGCCAGGATTACCGCGGCCAGTGAAGAATCCGGACCCAGCACCAGAATCCGGCTAGGCCCGAACAATGCATAAGCGAGTAGCGGAACGATGGTCGCATAGAGGCCATAGATGCCGGGTACGCCCGAAGCCACGGCATAGGCGATGCCGACGGGCACCAACATCGTGGTGAGCACCAGCCCGGCCATGATGTCGTGACGCAACCAGGCAATCTGGTACTCGCGCAACGTGCGAAGCCCGGGAAGCCAGCGGCTCCAGCCGGATTGCACACTGGTATTGCGGTGTGCAATCCGGCCCGGTTCCGGGACGGGAGACGAAGCATCCGAATCGCTCATAAAGCTATGGCCTATAGGTGTACCGCGCAGATCCGCTTGAACGTGTCCGTCAGAATTTTTCGGGCACTCGCCGGTGCGGATAATCCGGCTCTTTATAGCCACCTGGTTTCTGCCGCTTGGGCAACACCACCTCCTCGCGTGGGACTTCCTTGTACGGGATGCGGCTGAGCAAATCGGAGATGATGTTAAGGCGCGCCCGCCGTTTGTCGTTGGAGTTGGCCACCAGCCACGGGGCATGATTGGTGTCGGTTGCCTGGAACATGTCGTCACGCGCGCGCGAATAGTCATACCAGCGGCTGTATGACTTGAGATCCATGGGGGTCAACTTCCAGATTTTGCGCCCATCCTTGATTCGCTCCTGAAGCCGGCGGGTCTGCTCATCTTCGCTGACTTCCAGCCAGTATTTGAGCAGGATCACCCCCGAGTCGACGATTGCCCGCTCCACCAAAGGCGTTGTCTTCAGGAAACTGGCCACCTGCTCTTTGGTGCAGAATCCCATCACCCGCTCGACGCCCGCCCGGTTGTACCAACTGCGATCGAAGATCACCACTTCGCCGGCCGCGGGAAGGTATGGCAGGTAACGCTGGACATACATCTGGCTTTTTTCTCGATCACTCGGCGCCGTCAGCGCCACCACCCGAAAGACACGCGGGCTGACGCGTTCGGTGATCGCCTTGATCGTTCCGCCCTTGCCAGCGCCATCGCGCCCCTCGAAGACGATGCAGATCTTGACGCCCTTGGCTTTTACCCACTCCTGTAACTTGACCAACTCGACATGCAGGCCACGCAGTTGCTCAAGATAATCCTTGCTTTTAAGTTTCGCGGTTTCAGCAGCTTTACTCTTGGGGGCTTTTTTCTTGTCTTTTGCCATGTTCGAGACCTCACCAATAAACAGCCTAGGGTTTGCCATCTGCTCATCCGCCGAGGGCGATGATCGCAGTAATCAGTACAGCGCCGGTGACGGCCATCGCGAGTCCGCCTTGCCACGGTTTTGCGCCGGCATACGTCGAGAGCATCCAGCCGGCGATGAACAGCACCACAAGTCCGACCAGGTTAGACATGCGCACAGCGAGCGCTGTCTGGTCGAGCAACAGAAACGGCACGACTAGCGGAAATGTCGAGAACACCACCAACAGGAAAACGCCGAAAGCGCCCTTGAAATCATCCCAACCGAGGTTCGGTTGTACTGGCATGGATGAATACTCGACCAGGCGGCGGCGCAACGATTCCAGCTCATCAGGGCCGGCCGCTGCGGCAAGACGCGGGGGTAACGCCTCGGCAATGAGCGCTTGCCCGGCGGCGGCATCCGTCGCATCACGCAGATTGGTGCGAAGCGTACGGTTACGCGTGCGCTCGATCAGGGTTCGCAGCAAATACATCACCGCGTCTGCCAACCCCCAGGCGAGGTTGCAACCCAGCGCGGCGATCATCATCGTCCGTTCCTCCTCCTGACCAGATGTGGCCACGCTGATCGTCCCAGTGAACGTCATTGCCATGAGCAGGCCGAAAATGACCTCCGTGACACGGTCAACCGGATCAAGAACACGGGCCCGCTTTTGCTCTCCAGTGCTTTGCATGCGCTCATCCTCGCCACGGCGGCCGTGTCAGCGTGATCCTGGTTTTCAGCCGTGCCGGGGCGGTCAAGACCCGCCATCGGCAAGCACATCGAACAGCTTAGTTCAGACTTGATCTATCACAACGCGACCTATCCACAACGACTGATCTTTTGCGCTTGCACCTTGTTTTCAAGGAGATTTCTCTGAGCGCCATTCCCCGTGTCCGGACTCGATGCCGTTCTGCATCAGTTATTTATACTCAAATGCCAGCTTAATAATATTTTACCGATACCAGGGTGATCCCTAGTCTTGACCCCAAGAAATGGCAGGCCGTTACCGACCTAAATCCAACTTCGAAGGGTATTGAGATGACCACTGAAAAAATAAAAACAGATACGCTGATTGTTGGCGCCGGTCAGGCTGGCGTGGCCATGAGTGAACACTTGAGCAAACTCGGCGTGCCGCATTTGGTACTGGAGCGCAACCGTATCGCCGAACGCTGGCGCACCGGACGCTGGGATTCGCTGGTGGCCAACGGTCCGGCCTGGCACGACCGTTTTCCCGGTCTCGATTTCGACGACCTCAGCCCCGACGACTTCGCCCCGAAAGAGCGGGTCGCCGACTATTTCGAAGCCTACGCCAAAAAATTCAACGCCCCGATCCGCACCGGCGTGGACGTGCTGAAGGTTGAGCGCAATGTCGGTCGCCCGGGCTTCACCATAGAAACCTCTGAAGGCGTGATCGAGGCCAACCGCGTGGTGGCTGCCACCGGGCCTTTCCAGCGTCCGGTCATCCCGCCGATTGCGCCGAAAGATCAGCCATTCACCCAAATCCACTCGGCCGAATACCGCAACCCGGCGCAACTGCCCGAGGGTGCAGTGCTGGTCGTCGGCGCCGGTTCGTCGGGCGTGCAAATCGCCGATGAACTGCAGCGTGCCGGCAAGAAGGTGTACCTCTCGGTCGGTGCCCACGACCGCCCTCCTCGCGCCTATCGCAACCGTGATTTCTGCTGGTGGCTGGGTGTGCTGGGCGAATGGGATCAGGCCGCCATGAAACCCGGCCGGGAACACGTCACCATCGCGGTCAGCGGCGCACACGGCGGCCGCACGGTGGACTTCCGTGGGCTGGCCCATCGCGGCATGACGCTGGTGGGTTTGACCCAATCCTTCAACGGTGGCGTAGCGACTTTTCAACCGAACCTCGCCGAGAACCTGGCACGCGGCGATGAGAACTATCTGGCGCTGCTCAACGCGGCTGACGCCTACATCGAGCGCAACGGCCTGGACTTGCCGGAAGAACCTGAAGCGCGCATGACCTTTTCCGATCCGGAATGCGTGACCAACCCGATTCTTGAGCTCGACCTGGTCAAGGCCGGCGTGACCTCGATCATCTGGGCCACCGGTTTTGCCACGGATTACAGCTGGCTCAAGGTTGATGCCTTCGACGACAACGGCAAGCCAGCGCATCAGCGCGGCGTCTCGAGCGAGCCGGGCGTGTATTTCCTCGGCCTGCCGTGGCAGTCCCGCCGCGGGTCTTCGTTCATCTGGGGCGTTTGGCACGACGCCAAGTACGTGGCGGATCACATCGCCATCCAGCGTTCCTACCTCGACTAGCGCAACGCGAGGCTGAAACCGTCCCGGCCGCCCAAAAAGCAACCGTCAGCGCTTGAGCCATTTTTCTTTAGGAGCTTCAAATGTCCACGCCAACTCATACCCGTATTCGCATGTTCAACACCAAGGAAACCTACCCGAACCAGAGCCTGGACAATGACCTGTGCCAGGCCGTCCGGGCCGGCAACACTGTGTATGTTCGCGGTCAGGTCGGGACTGATTTCGAAGGCAACCTGGTGGGCCTCGGTGACCCGCGAGCGCAAACCGAGCAAGCCATGCGCAACGTCAAACAGTTGCTGGAAGAGGCTGGTAGCGACCTTAGCCATATCGTTAAAACTACTACCTACCTGATCGATCCCCGGTATCGCGAGCCGGTTTATCAGGAAGTGGGCAAGTGGCTGAAGGGCGTGTTTCCGATTTCGACCGGGTTGGTGGTCTCCGCACTGGGGCAGCCGCAGTGGTTGATGGAGATTGATGTGATTGCGGTGATTCCCGAGTAGACCGAGTCGCGGCCATCGCAGGCAAGCCAGCTCCCACAGGTTAGTCGTCGTACACAAATCTGTGGCCACTGAAGATCCCTGTGGGAGCGGGCTTGCCCGCGAAGGCGTCCGCCCAGACACCCACTTCGCCAAGGCAATACAAGGAACAACCCCATGACCTTCTCCATCGCAGCACGTTGCCCCGAAACCGGTCAGTTCGGCATTGCGATCAGTTCCTCGAGCATCGCCGTTGGCGCCC
>LNAP01002130.1_pt1 | contig 20112 bp, 14 predicted proteins | sample 602601 | NCBI WGS metagenome assembly LNAP01 (sample SAMN02440304, study PRJNA202911) | soil metagenome | biome: Subtropical and temperate rainforests or woodlands; isolation source: soil samples (1 kg each in a 20% v/v slurry with milli Q water) were... ...
TACTAGCCGACCCACCGGTACTTCTAGCGAAACGGGTCCAAGCAGCACGGTGAAGCCAGAGATCCCGCGAAGAGTGTGGACCAAGAAAGGTGATCTGGGCGGCGGTTATCGTGGGTATGGCGATGTTGTTGTTGATAGTAACAGTCCAATCCCAGACGCAAGTGCGGAAAAGATGAGCGGACTTTGATGCATGAGTGTTTTCTGCCTTCAATTAGTAAATACGTACTCACATATCATTGGTTCAACCCGCTGAAATATGTGTTTATGGGCTGATTCGTGTTGCATTTGTTGCGTTTGAAAATTTTCTTCGTTTTTCTAAAACTTTTGCGAAACTTTGAAACGACGAGGACATTCGGTTTTTATTTTAACGAGACAGTCTTAACATACAGAACTAGGCAAGGAAAGAACAATTTACAATACATTTGGTTTAAATTAGATCCGCCATTTAAACAGTCCACTCGCTGCTGTCACGATTAAAATGGAACACGGAATCGATTTTGTTGATTTCTAGCTGGGCCCAGGATCCGATGTCTGTGATCAATGTGGAGGACTTGTGAAACCGTCCCACTTTGGCAAACACAATCAAATGCGGGGTGTAGCGCACAGGTTGCATTTGAAGCACCAGGTCGGCACAGAGAGGCATGTGGACCTTGGTGATGGGGTTCAGCTTGGTCAGGCCAAAGGTCCAGGGCCTGGTGCTGTTGTTGGTGATCATCACGGTGTCCGGATCGCAGTCAACCCCAGAAACATCTTTTACAAGATTACTTCCCGTCCAGGAATAACATCCTCCCATCACAACCGGGTAGTTCGAAATGGCTTGGATTTGGGTCCCCTCCTTGAGATGAGTTTGGTCGCTGACGTAAGCTCCGTATTCCTCTACCATGTTGATGTTAATCTCTTGCCACACTTGTTGCTGCATCCACGTTACGTAGTGTCCGGTGCCGTCTATCTGGAGGGCCCAAGAGTTCCACTGGCCAGCGGCACTGACCAGATCAATATCCTCTTGACTCATGATCCATTTGGTGGTGTAAGTAATTGGCATTGTTCGGGCGGCTGACCTGTTTTTTGGTAAAAAGAATGTCAGTTTCGAAAAGCGCAACTCAACAATGTTTACGAATCGCTTACTTTGCTTAATCTTTCAGATTGTTGAATATGAAAGAAGATATGCCTCACAAAACGAATGGAAGGCTTATCGCTAAAAAAACCGTTGCTGCTGTTGCACTTGCAAATAAACTTCGTTCACAATGTACATTTCATATGAAATGGGCGCTCAAATACTCGCACAAATCGTTCACGATGTTTCAAGTGGGTATGCATCATTTGCACCTTCAGCACAATAATATTGTGCCAGTTATTTCCAAGTGCAACAGCAGCAAGGTGGATCTTTCGCTAGAGCCATCGATCCGCTTAGATTCTCACAATTAATCTCTCTTCTAAACTCAGAAAGCCTATCAACGGTAAGAAATAAATTTCAAGCATTCCATCTCTGCCTTTGCTTTGTTTTTCTGATCGATCAAATTACCTGTCTGCAGAACAATGACAACCTACGTAACCAAATGGAACATGCCCCAGGACGATGTCAACCTCGTGACCAGTGCTGGACAGTGGAACTCCTGGGCCCTCCAGGTGGACGGTTCCAACAACCCTGTGACCTGGGTTTCTCAGACACCAATGCAAGTGATTTCCATCACGATGGTGGAGGAGTACGGTGCCTTCATCAGCTCGGAGACCGATTTCCCCGATGGAACCGTCCTCAAGTCCATTTCCAGATACCCCGTCAAGCTGGGAACTGCCTATTCCTGGACAGGAAGCAACCTCATCATTGACACCTTCAATGATTGCGACAAGAGCTCCGTGAAGCTGACGAACAACAGTACTGGTCCCTGGACCTTTGGTCTGACCAAGCTGGACCCCAAGACCCAGCAACAGCAGCCGATCTGCGCAGACATGGTGCTGCAGAAGCAGCCTGTGGTCTACACTCCTGTTCTGACCATGTATGCTAAGGTCGGCAGAACTTACAAGACCTCCTCCATCATCGCCGACATCGGGTCCTGGGCCAAGTTCCAGATCACAAGCGTGGATGCTTCGTTCAATTTTAACCACGACAGCACCCAGTGGGCTGTCTAAAATATTTTACGCAAGTCCCGTAAACATGTATTTTTCTCGTGTAACTGGTTGTTGCGCGTCTATCTTACTTCACTAAATTACACTATTGCAATATAAATGTTTCCTTTAAACCAACAAAGTTGCGACTTCCACCGAACTTTATAAATATCTGAAAGACATGCAACAAAAGTGAGTACAACCTCATTTATCCTAGTTTTGATAAATCGTGTCAATCAAAAACTTTAGCGCTACCGCTGACTTTCGCATACTTGAACTAGCTCGATGCTGCACAGTATTATCACATTACTCCAACCCCCCAAAGTTTACAAAGATTGGCCTGCTGCTGTTGCACTTGCTAATAATCTGCATGTTCCATTGTAGAGCCCAGCATTCTAACGCACAATTAGTGTGTCATTGGATAGTCGACGTTTCCGAAATTAGGCACAAATCGCCTCAAAACAGAGTATAGTGGAGGCCATAAATTTAAGTTCAACAGCAGCAGGATCTTTGATCTGGACTTTGCAATCATTCGCCTTGAAAGATCACAATTAATTCAGCAAGAACAATTGAAAGCCAAGCAATGTAAGCACATTAGTGTCCTATTGAACGGACAATATACTTCTGACCACTCGCCTTTTAATTCTTGCAGCGAAGAATGACCGCCTACCTTACCAAATGGAACATGTCTCAGGATGACGTAAACCTTGTATCCAGTGCTGGACAGTGGAACTCCTGGGCCCTCCAGGTGGACGGTTCCAACAACCCTGTGACCTGGGTGTCCCAAAGTCCTATGCAAGTGATCGCTATCACCATGATGGAGGAGTACGGAGCTTTCATCACTTCAGAGACCGATTTCCCCGATGGAACCGTCCTCAAGTCCATTTCCAGATACCCTGTTAAGCTGGGAACTGCCTACTCTTGGACGGGCAGCAACCTCATCATTGACACCTTCAATGACTGCGACAAGAGCTCAGTGAAGCTGACCAACCACAGCAACCAGCCGTGGACCTTTGGCCTGACCAAGCTGGACCCCAAGACCCAGCAACAGCAGCCGATCTGCGCAGACATGGTGCTGCAGAAACAGCCTGTTGTCTACACTCCTGTTCTGACCATGTACGCGAAGGTCGGCAGATCCTACAAGACCTCCTCCATTATCGCCGATATTGGTTCCTGGGCCAAGTTCCAGATCACCAGCGTGGATGCTTCGTTCAACTTTAACCACGACAGCACTCAGTGGTCGGTTTAAGCTTTTCCTGTAGTAAAGTGAAGTTGAGCTTGTATTGATTCATATGTATTTGACTCGACATCTTTACATTTAATGTCTTGAAGAAAGATGTGATAGAATAATTGAGTTTTACTTTCGTTTTCACATCTCGGTTCTTGGTTACCAATAACACATAGGAATAGATATGCACGTAACTGTCAAATTATGCTACAATCTTGCTATCATTCATTGCTTGCACCAAAGCTCAAAACAAAGACATATTTTGGGTTCATGTTTTGATTTAAGTTGATAATAATAGATGCATTGCTAGAACCTACGACAATGGCAATATTTAATAAAATACATACAAATGTATGGATTGCAAAGTTTTTCAAACAGTCCACTGAGTATTGTCGCGATTAAAAATGAACTCCGAATCCGTCTTGGTGATGTCCAATCGTGCCCAGGAACCAATGTCGGCGATGATGGAGGAGGTCTTGTAAGTTCTGCCGACCTTTGCATACATGGTCAGAATGGGCGTGTAACACACTGGCTGTTTTTGCAAGACAAGATCGGCGCAGATTGGTCTATGCACCTTTGAAATTGGATCCAGCTTGGTCAGGCCAAAGGTCCAGGGCCGGGTGCTGTTGTTGGTGATCATCACGGTGTCCGGATCGCAGTCCACCCCGGAAATATCCTTCACTAAATCATGTCCCGTCCAGGAATAGCATCCTCCCAGCACAACCGGGTAGTTCGAGATAGCATGAATCTGGGTCCCCTCCGTTAGAACCGTCGTGTCGCTCACGTAGGCTCCGTATCCTTCTACGATGTTGATATTGATCTCCTGCCAAGGACGCTGTTGCATCCACGTAACGTTGTTGCCCGTTCCATCAAATTCAAATGACCAGGTGTTCCACTGGCCAGCGGCACTGACCAGATCAATATCCTCTTGACTCATGATCCATTTGGTGGTGTAAGTCGGCATGTTCGAGAGCTAATGTGACGAACGGAACGAAATGTTTGTTTAAGAAAGCTCAAAAGAAGCGCTATAAAATGAATGGTTTACCGTGGTTTGATCTCTCCAGTCTGCTGAGAAGATGAAAATATTTGGCGATGGTTGCAAAGAGAGAGAGAGACTATCGCTAAAAGATTGGGCTTGCTGCTGTTGCACTTGCAAATAATTTGCGCAATAGTATAAATCATTGGGCATAAAAATGCCAACACGGAGGTACAATTTCCTTTCGCTGTTTCAATGAATATGCATCAATTATGTGCCGATAATGTGATGAAGTGTCAATATTCGCAAGTGCAACAGCAGCAGGGCGAATCTTTTTCAATAGCCACAGCTTCACACTTAGAATCACAACTGATAACCTTTCCAACGCACCGAGACGAACCAATGTATGTCACATGACAACTTACTCTCATGATGATATTGCTCTGACGTCACTTCATACTTTTTTCACAGCAAAATCATGACCACCTACGTTACAAAATGGACGATGCCCCAGGACGATGTCAACCTCGTGACCAGTGCTGGACAGTGGAACTCCTGGGCCCTCCAGGTGGACGGTTCCAACAACCCTGTGACCTGGGTGTCTCAGACACCAATGCAAGTGATTTCCATCACGATGGTGGAGGAGTACGGCGCCTTCATCAGCTCTGAGACTGATTTCCCCGATGGAACCGTCCTCAAGTCCATTTCCAGATACCCTGTCAAGCTGGGATCCGCCTATTCCTGGACAGGAAGCAACCTCATCATTGACACCTTCAATGATTGCGACAAGAGCTCTGTGATGCTGACCAACAATAGCAACCAGCCGTGGACCTTTGGCCTAACCAAGATGGACCCCAAGACCCAGCAGCAGCAGCCGATCTGCGCAGACATGGTGCTGCAGAAGCAGCCTGTTGTCTACACGCCCATTCTGACCATGTACGCGAAGGTGGGCAGAACTTACAAGACCTCCTCCATCATCGCCGATATTGGTTCCTGGGCCAAGTTCCAGATCACCACTGTGGATGCTGATTTCATCTATAACCATGACAGCTCTCAGTGGGCTGTTTAAAAAGCATTCTTACAACTTCTTTATGCGTAGCTAGCCCCTTCAGAATTCCTGTTACCTGCTACGTTATGCATGAGTTATTTCTTTTCATATAAAAGTATTAAACTCATCCTGAAATTTCAACAAGCCGTTCATTGCTGACAACAACCAATCATTACGAAAGATTATTGATACGTTGCCTATACTTCGGTTGTAAGCAAGGACAAGAACCGCTTTAAAGCAATAAGACGATGAGGTACTTTCAAATAATCGTTTTTTATGGTGTGCACTACAATCAAACTTTATTTACTAGTCGGCACGGCCCACTTCTGGGTGACGTTATCAAACTCAAAATAACTTTTAGGCGTGGTGATGACAAATGGCCCAGTCCAGGCTGTGAGAGGGTCTTTCACAACGGAAGCAGCTTTGTATGTCTTTCCCACAGTCACGTAGATTGTCTTGGTGGGTGTGTACATGATCACGTTGGGTCCATCGACCGCTGGTTTAGTTGGTGCGGGGTTAGTACCACCACCACCACCGGCAGGCGCTGCACCGGGAGTAGCGGGAGTAGCGGGAGTAGCGGGAGTAGCGGGAGGAATCACAGGGGCAGGCAATGTGTCCGCACAGATGGGCATGTCGACCTGAGTCAACCCCACAACCCAGGGAGCGGTTGCCATGTTGGTCACCTTAATGGAGCTCAGTGCACACTTCGTTTTCTCTTTCACAAACCCCGTTCCATCCCAGGTGTAGCAGCATCCTTCGTTGACCGGATAATGAACGATTCCTTCGAGGTTTAGCACCGCTCCGTCAGTCAAATCAGTGGCTGGGATGGCGTACAGGGATTGATCATAGACTACCTCGGCGTTAATTTCTTGGAACGGATTATGGTCAAACCAAGTAACATGATTTGCCGTTCCGCCAACTTGGAGGATCCACGAATTCCACTTCTGAGCGGTGACAAGAGCGTTCACGTCGTCTTGATCCATGGTCCAAGTCGTGGTCAGCGTTGTCATTTTGCTCTGCATAAAAGATTTGTGTCGGCATAGAGTCAGTCGGCATAGAAAGAGCAATGAGAACGTTGCTTACATGGTTTAGCTCGCAGTATTAAACAGGTTGTGAGCATGATACAACAAGGAAGAGATCTTTCTTTCTGCGGTTAAGCAACAATTCTGCTGCTGTTGCACTTGCAAAAAATGTGCATCGTTATTGTACAGTTTTTACCGTGAAAATGCAATTTTGATGGATCGGATGGAACGTATGATGACAGTATTTTGCGGCATGTACGCTGCATCACAGCGACGACACGTCTATGAAGTGGTACATGAATTGTGTCGACAAGTGCAACAGCAGCAGTTCAAGATACTTCGCCAGATCCTCACCGCATTATCTTTCGATCTGCTAAAACACAGCCTTAAGAATGAAGTTGAGTTTGTCCCCCATGCTTGGCAGAACCATGGCTACTGCCTACCGAAGCTGTGCAATCCGGATGGTAAGCTACACAACCACGTGGACGATGAGTGAAGCCGATATCGCCAAGGTCGTCGCTGCTGGTGAGTGGAATTCATGGGCGTTCCAGATGAATGTGTCTGGAGCTGGCAGGAAGCCCACTTCTACTGCTGTGACCTGGACCAAGCAGCCGCCTCTGCCGACAGTGGCGTTGATCGTTGATTTGGACAAGGACTTCGGGGCTTTTCTGAGTGGCAAGATCAAGTTTGAAGACGGCGATGTAGTTGATCCAACGCTTCCTTTTGTGCCCAAAGGCGACTCGTTAACCACTTTCTCCAGGTTCGATGTAAACATTGGTTCATGCTACAAGTGGACTGGAAGCGACCTTGTCAAAGACACTACTCAGAAATGTGACAAGGGTTCGATCAAGATCACCAACGCGTCCATGGATCCTATGACCACCGGCCTCACCAAGCTTCCTTCTCCCATGGACACCATCAAGCGCCCCATCTGCGCCGACAAGCTTTTTGCAGCACCACCGGTGAAACCCGACCAAAACGCGATCGTTTACACCCCCACTGCATTTCTGTCCACCACGACCGGAAAGAAGTACTCTGGCTCTTCGATTGTGCAGGACGTTTCCTCCTGGACCACATTTGATCTCTCCAAAGGGACTAATTTCAAATATAATGCCACTACAGGAGGCTGGGACCAGAGCGTGTAGAACCTATATTTTATCGAGATGAATGTTTGCACGGATATAAGAATGATGTATTCTACTTTGTTGATAAGGTTTATGCATAGTAGTTTTATTTTTAAAAGCAGATTTGTTTTCACTCAACTAAACAAAATAATGAGGCACAACTTTTCAAGTATTCTTGCTTTAGATAACAATAAAAACTGCGAAGGACGCTGTTGCCAGTTTATATTCACTTCAAATTATCATAAGTAACTCATGACCAATACACAATTTCCAAGCTGCAACATCTAAAATAGGTCAAAACTAGTGTCGGGCATGGATGGGGCTACTACCTTCCATGTACCCAGGGGGTTATTAGTACTGGTAGTAGCAGCATCAAATGCAAATTTAGTCCAGCGAGATGATCTCCAAGGGTCCTGTCCACGTGGACACATCAGACACCACCGACGAAGCTTCGTGCTGCGCCACAGTCACGAAAATCTTCATCGTAGGTGTGTAAACGACGAAATTCGAGGCAGGGGTGGTAGCGGCTTCAGCCAAGGGCTTAGCATCGTTGTCTTCAGCATCACTTCCTTCAGCTTTTTCTTCTTCCTTGACGGGCTGAGGAGCCGGCGCGGGTGGAACGGGCGGTAAAGCAGACAAAGTGTCGGCACAGATGGGTTTCTTGGCTTGTAATAGACCAACGACCCAAGGCTTTGAGTCTGTGTTCGTGATTTTGATGGAACTTCGGTCACACTTTGGGTTCACAGTATCGTGTAGGAATGCAGTTCCGTTCCAAATGTAAGCGGATCCCAGGTTGACCGGAAAAGTAACGATTCCGTCGAGGTTCAGAACAGCTCCATCAGTCAAAGAGGTATCTGGAATGGCGTAGGCGATTTGGTTCGACACGATGCTGGCATCAGATTCCTGAACATAATACCCTTTCAACCAAGTAACACGGTTTGTGGTTCCGTCCACTTGAAGAATCCACGAATTCCATTTGCCGGCGTCGACAAGAGCGTTGATACTTGCTTGGGCCATGCTCCAGGTGGTTGAGTAAGTCAATGTCATCTTCTGCTTGAAATATTAAAAGGGTCTTATTTAGACAGTAGCAAGAAGCTGAAATGTTACAAGCAAATCAACTTACATGGGTGAGCTTGGATTAGATAAAACTTTGACTAGTGCAACTCAGTCAGAAAGATCTCTGTCACGATAAGTGATTTTTGCTGCTGTTGAACTTGCAGAAAATATGCGCAGACTGTACAGAAGCTATCAAGTGTTCGCGCAAATGAGGGAGTACACTTCATGATGTTTCATCTTTGGCTTTAACCAACTTTTGATTTCCGGTCTTTTGCAGTTGCCCCACTTATCACTCATTTCAGCTGCATAAGTCTCAAAAGCAACGAACAACTATGATTGAAGAGGATCTTTGCGCTATCGGGTTTATGTTCGATGCTGAGCAAAGCAGAGAGGTGAGAGAAATATCCTTCGAACCGAGCATAAGCATTACCCTGCGAACGATTGGTGACAAGCCTGGTCACGTCCAATCTGGCCAGTACCTCTGGCCGGCTGCCACCGCTGCCGGAAACTACCTTATAAAGAACTGGTCTGATATACGTTCTGAAGAAGTATTGGAATTGGGGGCTGGTTGTGGTTTGACCGGTATAGTTGCCTCTAAGCTGGACGGAGTGAAACATGTTGTGTGGACGGATTACGATCACGGCAGTCTGCAATTGATCGAAGAAAACGTGAATGAAAACTGTAGCATCAGTTGTCACGTTCACTTCTTGGAGTGGGGAAAGCCGATTGAGACTGCTGTGCGCAAAGCGAACGATTATCCGGTTGACGGTTTCAAACTGGTCGTCGGGTCTGACCTCATATACTGCAAAGAAGTGATAGAGCCCCTGTTTAGATCTGTTGCTGACGTGCTGCACCGAGAAGGACGTTTTGTTTTAGTTTCTAGCTTTGCGTTAGAGCCGGTAAGCTGATTTTTCCTTTCTATTGCTGACATCATCAGTCTCTCCCCCTCATTTCTGTTGAATTGTTGATACAGGACTTCGAAACCGCTATCAACGCAATTTGCCACACTTTGGGTCTGAGTAGAAAGGTACAAATCGACCTCAATGAAGCATCAGATGTCAGTAAAGTTGAGTACTTTGAGTACATACAATAAACAAGAGAAACTAAACTTTGAAAAGCACATTTTTATTGAATAAGAAAATGCAAAAGACATTCAAGGAAAAGACATGCAAACTGATTGATGGAAATAGTCACACTGCACTACTATACTCCAAAGTACACTTAATTCTAGCAAGAAACTATCGCCTTTTCGTGTGTGTCTGTTTCTTTTAGAACTGCGTCTGCAATTTGGCTTCGTCTTTTTGCTGCAGTGCAATCCGCGCCGGGAACATTCCATTGCTCCGAAAGTACACCACAAACATCGCAAACATCAGCATCATGCCGCCAAAACTCGTCGCAATCACAATGTTGAATACATTGGGGGTTTCTTGCAGCTTGCCGGTGTTGTCGAGGTTCATTCCGAAGATCCCTGAGACATAGGCCCCAAGACCAAAGCAACAGCCGAGAATGGCCAGCACGGTGTTGGCGATGAGCAGCTCGTTGCGGGACGTGTCCAGACGCAAATACAACTAAAACCGAAACAGTAAAGAAAAAACAGTCAACATAGCACAGCAAAGTGAAATAAGACGTATAAATAAAGTGCACATGGCAAGGCGAGAGATTGCAAAAACATGCAATAGTTAAGCACAGAAGTAGTGTAAATATATAAACTTACCAGTTCCTCTGCGTTTTGAATCTGGTTGCGCGTGGACTCAATCTTACTCTCCAATGACGTGAAATCAATCAAATAAGACTCCAGCAGTTCCTAAAATGAACAGAGAATTTATTGTGAGTTGAGTTACCACACTCAGGGCAGGCTAAAGTAGGAATAGTGGACATTTTCTTACCTCCATCTCGTCGTGTTTGCTCAAAATTTCTGGCACGAGCGGGTAGCTGTGGTTGTGAAAGATAAACGTGACACACAAATACGTAAGTGAAAATGTGTCTAAACTATCACAACATAAAGATAAAACAAACCAACTTTTAGACGCGGCTCAACAACAACCGAGTTGTGAACACAAACAGCAAACAACAAACAGCCACACAAGTCTTACTGGTAGAGCGAGGGCTTGGTCTTCAGAGCAGTCAGGTTCATCAGAGCCATTTCTTCGTCATCCTCCGTCAATTCGTTGATCGTGTGCCTAATAGGGAAGAAAAACGTGAGGAGTGAGGGTAAGGGTAAGAGTAAGGGTAACGGTAAGTGTGATACCACAGAACAAACATTACAGGGGACCAAGCGCGTCAACAAAACACGGTGTATTTCAAATCTTAATACACGTAAATTACATTTTTACCTGGCGCTGCTAATGCGCCGCATCATAACAGACAAGTCATTTTTACGGTTACGCATCTTCTCCTGAATCTCGATCGGCAACAGTGACCCTGATTTAATGAAAGAAAAAGACACAAAATGAAGATAAATCGTGTTGCAAAAAGGGAAGAAATACGACAACATACCTGAGCGGAAGTACCCCAGGATTACTTGCACCTGGGTGTTGACCTTGTTGTATTCCTGGGTCTCCAGGGCCATCACCGTGGTTAACAGCGCCTCAAACGCGTGCATCTCGAACGGCAAATCATTTGCATTCGCCTGGGCGGTTTTGCTGTTCACATACGCCTTCGCAGGATAACTAGCGCGAATCATATCGTGCGTGGCGGAGTCCTGAGTGCCACTAATCAGACTAATTTTGCGGAACAGCGTGCTCATCGTGCTCTTATTTGCCGAAGCCGTGGGCTTCTCCAACAGATTGGTCAGGGAATTGGCAGAAAGGTTGTGCTTCATGCCTGTTTTGTCGCCCAGCAGACCTGACATGGATGAGGCGGAGAGATTGGACTTAACAGTGATGGTCTCGCTACTATTGTCCGTCATCATGTGGGTATCGTCCTTGGAGCCTCGTTTCTTCGCGACCTCTAACCCCGCCGTCGGAGTCGGGGCGCGACTGTACGTGCCTTTATCTGCATGTTTTGCCTCCCCTAGTCCGGTCGGATGGTCGTCCTTATGACCATCTTTTCCTTCTGGTTCCTTGGCGGCGTTGGCGTGAACCCATTCTTTCATGTATTTGTCCAGGATAGAGAGCAACGAGTCGGCACCGTCCGGGACAATCAGGATGACTCGCTTGGCCATCACTACTGCACGAATCGGATCCTTTGCAAGAAAGAAAAAGCAGCATTGTCAAGAATAACGCACACGCGAAAAGAAGTAACCATTCATAACACAAAATACGCCCAGTACAACAGAGTAAGTTTTGGAACAAAGAAAACTCACCATGGCAAACAAAACGGCGTGTCGTCGCACCAGCACCGAGCGCTCTTCGTTCGGGTTGAACTGGAAGTCCAACCGACGCAAATCTCGCAATCTCAGTCCTCCCGTCGCGTCGTAAGTTTCTTCTTCTGCATCCGGTCTGGAGCTGGGGTGAGAGTTATGGCCGTTTCCGTTGGATCCATTGCCCGTACTTGCAGTGTTGCCAGGGAGATTAAACCGACTCTCAAAGATAGCCTTTGATCCAGCAAGACCTTGGTTCGTAGTAGCAATGCTTTGTCTGCGTTCTGGAGCCCGGGATGCAGGCGAAGGGGGTCGGCGCAACGTGGCAGGGGAGGGGGCTCGCGGCGGTTCTGCAGAAGACTTCGGTCTAGTTGAGTCGTCTTGGTCCACTTGAATCCTTGCATCTACTTTACGGTTAAACGCTATGATCGCTTCTAGCATAGCAGTGTCGTCGATATCATTTGCTTCGTCGTTTACGTCGTTCAACAGTTCACGTAAAGTGATACTCTTGTAAGAACTTTCACCCGTGGCACGAATTTCATACATAAGTACAGGCGGAAGCTTGTCGGTGTTGCGACGCTTTGAAAAATTATTCACATGGTCAAGCGACTTGCTAATCGCATCGAGGTCAATGTCCGCAGCGGCGGACCCAACACCACCAGCAGATGACTCGGAACGGTCATCTGGGATTGGGTGCAGAACACTGTTAGGGTCCGCACCTCCGTGCATTTGGTAGCTGAGCCGCCGAATTCGGTCCGATATCGTTGCAATATTTCCTGCGCTTGCGCTCATCGTATGAAGGTGCGCCGGTGACTTTTCGAAAATTGAATTTTGATGGTCGTAACGTTGCCGCTATTATCATAATGTAGGCTTACGTTCTCCCCAATGTTCGGTGCGAATGAAGTCAGAATTCTTAGTTTCAGTTGTGCTACACTCTAATAAGTGCTTTGGTTATATGTTCAAACCTTTAATACCGTGTTAAACGACTTGTATCTGTTTGCGTAGAAAACGTTCCATGATAGTTTACCAGTTGCTGGTTCTTTCAGAAATATTACCATTTGGTACAATGTGCCAAGGCTACAACAAGGCTTCATTTGCAAAAGTTCGCTTCAGCAGTTCGCTAATATTATCAAATTAGCATGTGTAAATTTGAATTATATCACACAAGTACGTAATACGACGTAATTACACTCAATACACCTTCAACAACTCAACAACAACTGTATTAAACTCTTAGATTCTGTACTCTATTGCTGAGCTTGTCAATTTCGACTGCATTAGACAGCCCACTGGGTACTGTCATGATTAAAGATAAAGTCAGCGTCTACGCTGGTGATCTGAAACTTGGCCCAGGAACCAATGTCGGCGATGATGGAGGAGGTCTTGTAAGTTCTGCCGACTTTAGCGTACATGGTCAGAATAGGTGTGTAAGTCACAGGCTGCTTCTGCAGCACCATGTCTGCGCAGATTGGCTGCTGCTGTTTGGTCTTGGGATCCAGCTTGGTCAGGCCGAAGGTCCAGGCACCGCTACTGTTGTTCGTCAGCTTCACGGAGCTCTTGTCGCAATCATTGAAGGTGTCAATGATGAGGTTGCTGCCAGTCCAGGAGTAGGCGGATCCCAGCTTCACGGGGTATCTAGAAATAGACTTGAGGACTGTTCCATCGGGGAAATCGGTCTCAGAGCTGATGAAGGCGCCGTACTCCTCCACCATCGTGATGGAAATCACTTGCATTGGTGTCTGAGAAACCCAGGTCACAGGGTTGTTGGAACCATCCACCTGGAGGGCCCAGGAGTTCCACTGTCCAGCACTGGATACAAGGTTTACGTCATCCTGAGGCATCGTCCATGTGGTAACGTAGGTGGTCATTTGTTCTGCAGAAAAGTAAAGTTGATCGATCAGAAAAAGGCTGAGATGGAATGTTTGAAATTTGTTTCTTACCGTTGATAGGCTTTCTGAGTTTAGAAGAGAGATTAATTGTGAGAATCAAAGCGGATCGATGGCTATAGCGAAAGATCCACCTTGCTGCTGTTGCACTTGGAAATAATTGGCACTATATTATAGTGTTGAAGGTGCAAATGATGCAAACTCACTTGAAACATTGTGAATGATTTGTGCGAGTAATTAATCGCATACTTGGCATAAAATGTTCTTTAAAAGTGCATATCATTTGCAAGTGCAACAGCAGCAAGCCCAATCTTATAGCGATAGTTCCAGATCCTTGGACCAGAGTCTCCCGATCACAGATAATAATTGGAAAGACAAACCAAGGTAAGCTTGCAAATTTCTCTCGTCGTTTGAGCTTTCTATAAAGATCAGCTTAATTTCTCATCTTCCCTTTTGCCCAGCAAGAAAATGCCGACTTTTACTACCAAATGGACAATGAGTCAAGAAGACGTGGATTTGATCAGTGCCGCTGGCCAATGGAACTCTTGGGCCATTGATGTCGACGGCTCGGGAAACTGTGTGACGTGGATGCAGCAGAAAGTTTGGCAAGAGATAAACATCAGTCTTCAAGATGGAATTGGTGCGTACGTTTGCGAGAACACGGACCTCACGGAAGGAACCTGCATCCACGCGATCTCCAACTATCCAGTTGTGATGGGAGGATGCTATTCCTGGACCGGAAATGATTTAGTGAAGGATATGTCCGGAGTGGACTGCGATCCGGACACCGTGATGATCACCAACAACAGCACCCGGCCCTGGACCTTCGGCCTGACCAAACAGAACCCCATCACCAAGGTCCACATGCCGATCTGCGCCGACCTGGTGCTGCAGAAGCAGCCTGTGCGTTACACGCCCCAACGATCCATCTTTGCCAGAGTGGGCAGGAACTACAAAACCTCCTCGATCATCACGGACATCGGGTCCTGGTCGAGATTGGACATCACCAAGAAGGAGTCGAATTTCATTTTTAACCGTGATATCACCGAGTGGGTCGCGGACGCTTAATATGATTTACTGCCATACTTTCGCCGACTTTTTGTTTTATATTCTTTTTGTAATAAAGCAAAACATTAACCTGAATCAAAACATTTGATATCCAAATATCTTTAGTACCGGCATGGCCATACATCAAAACATAAAAATAAAATCTAGTGGGCCAGTTTGTCGCAACACTACAAATTGTGTTTACTGGATTGGAGGGACATCTTTATGCCATAAAAGCGATTTGATCAGCACTGTTTTTACATCGCCACGGTGAAATGGTGGGGCGCCAAATCAAGAAGAACAGAGAAAAAACTGTACCGGTAGGCGTGCTGACTGCTGCCTGTACCCCATTGTTGAGTATAATAATAGTCACAGACCGTAGGTATTTTGAACAGCTGAACGTAACGAACTGAAATAAACAAAACGACTGCGTTGATAGGCACATGTTACTGTACATCAAATTGACAAACAAAACTAATAAAATAAAATAAAAAAGAATAAAAGAAGACCCTAGAGGCTTTACAAGGCTGCTTCTACCCACGCACTCGTGTCGTGGTCATATTGATACGTAGAATTAACCCGGGTAATATCAAATTTCACCCAGGAACCAATATCCGCAATTACAGAAGAGGTCTTGTAAGTTCTGCCCACCTTCGCGTACATGGTCAGAACAGGAGTGTAGACAACAGGCTGCTTCTGCAGCACCATGTCTGCGCAGATCGGCTGCTGTTGCTGGGTCTTGGGGTCCAGCTTGGTTAGGCCAAAGGTCCACGGCTGGTTGCTGTTGTTGGTCAGCTTCACGGAGCTGGCATCACAGCTGCTAAATGAGTCGATTACAAGATTCGTGCCCGTCCACTTGTAACAACAGCCCAATTGGATGGGAAACGTGGACATACACATCGGACGCAGCACCGTGCCGTTAGAGAGATCGCAGGGCGTACACACAAACGCACAAAAGGAACCTGATACACTTACTTCGGTCACTTGCCAAGGAGGGCGCTGCAGCCAGGTCAAATGGTTTGCCGTGCCGTTCACGTGTAAGGCAAAAGATAGCCATTGTTTGGCCTGGGTAACGAGGTTCACGTCCTCTTGGGGCATCGTCCAGGCAGTAGTGAAGTTGGCGATTCTGGAAGCATTGTACGGAATAGTAACCGAGTGTTGCATGATCTTTGTATTTGTAGCTGTAGTAGCGGAACTGTGGGTATTGGTATGAGACACTGAAGTAGTGCCGCTTTTAGAGGACTTCGTTGTAGTAACAGAAGCAGTAGTTGTGGCGTTATGGTGAGAAGTAGCAGCGGTGTTGACACTCGAGGTGTTCACAGCCGTCCTAGTTGCACAATGGAGAGTGCTGGGCACAGAAGCAGTAGTGTTGACGCTATTCGCGTTGACTGTGGTACTTTCCGTACTAGCAGCACTACTACTGCTGCTGCTGCTATTTACAGCAGCCGTTACACCGGGTGTACTTATAGACGATGTAGCAGTACCTGCTGTACAGTGAGTGGTGCTGTGATGGAGGCTAATTGTTGTAGCAGTCGAAGCAATAGTAGAGGATGTAGTAGTAGATGATGTAGTAACAACAGGTGTAGTAGAATGAGTGATTATAGAAGGCGTAGTTGCACAGTCGATGTTATTGTGAGACGTAGCAGTTGTACTGGCACAGGGAGCAACCGAAACAGTGATAGTATTTTTCGTGTCGGAAGTGGTTGTAACCGTATTGTTGAAGTCGCTATGAGCGTTACAACCGTTGGCAGTGGTAGTAGAAGTGGCAGTAGTAGTAGCAGTTGCAGTTGCAGTAGCAGTGGCAGAACCGGTGGCGGCACTGCTCGTAGACCATTCCGGAGCCTCGTCGACCTCGTTAGGATCTACAGCGTGGCCTACAGTGGTCGTATCAATGCGTTCAGCAGTATCAGGGCTTACTGGGAAGACGCACACGGCCGGCTTAGGTGCATCCACAGTAGCAGGGTCCATAGGTGTATCTCGTGCAGGTAGAGGGGGTGGTAGTGGCAGTGGTGGTAGTGGCGGTTTGGTGTCGTGTGGAGTATTACAAGTAGCACAGGAAGCCCCGCAAGTAGCACAGTGAGTGGCTAAATGAGGAACATTCATACTTTCAGCAACGTCCGTGTTGGTGCTTGTGTCTGTATAGAGCCTAGTGCCAATGTTAGTGTTTGCGCTATTATCGCACTGCTGAGTGGTCGCGCGCACCGTACATGCGTCAGTGTTGGTGGTCGTTTCTGCGTATAGGCGTGTATCCGTGTTCGAGTCCATATCACGCAAGTTTGAAATTGTGTGCACTACACACGCGTCAGTGTTGGTGCTGATGTTACCATATGACAGTGAAGCTGTGTTTGTATTCATATCACACAGCTCTGTGTTGGTGGTATTGGTCATGATATCTGCAAAACGTCGGGTTTCCGTGCTCGTGGAAGAATCACACATGTCTGTTACTGCGCGCACCACGCACGCGTCCGTGTTGGTCTCCATCTCTGCGCATTCTACTGCGTCGGTGTTGTTTGCACTGCGAATATCTGCAGGTTTGCGCACCTTCGTTCCGTGTTTCGCACCAGGCTTTGCATTCGCATTCTCGTTTTCTTCGAGCTCAATATCACTCGTGTTGGTGGATGTATCACACATATCTGTTTCCGCGCGCACTACGCATGGTTCCGTGTTGGTCGCAGAATCCACACTTTGGTGCACTTTTAAAGGCGTTCCCGGCTTCCCACTGTTGTTATGACTCTCATTCAACTCAACATTGTCGGTATTCGTCGCAGCAGCACACATACGCGGACCAGTCATCACCGTGTCCACCATCGTCCCTTGACTCTTGGATGAGACAAAGTCGGTATTGGTCGCAACACTGTTGCACCAGTCGAGTGAGAAACTGGCACAGGAATCGTTCAACACATTGCGCGCACGTTTCTTGCTCGCTGCATGTGTGGTGGTCGTAGGGCCGGTAGGAGGGTTGTCTGAGTCAGACGTGTCATTCGAATACGAGTACAACCGAGTTATGAAAGACAGATCGGCCTGGTTGGACTCATTCTTGTCGCGAATTGCAGAGCCCGTTGATTCCCAATCGGATTCGTCCGCTTCCGGAGAATCGGTGATTCGCAAATAACCTGGTGTGGTATTGATGTCCATGCAAACCAGCGCAGGTGGCGAAGGGATGCGAATGTCGTCGAGGGAGCCAAACTGGGCGAGTTCTTTGATCTGGTCCATCACAGTTAGCATTTGGTTCTCGGCGCTGTGTGTGACCGTCTGGCACGATTTCGGCGTATGCATCAGTGAGTGTGGTGGCCCGCCCTGGCGATACAGTGGTACCACCACCTTGGCTTGCGTCCAACCCAACCGAACCCGTCGCTTAAGCAAGTTGCGAATGGTCATTTCAGAGGGCAGCAACTTGTGCCCCAATGGTTCGCCGATGTCAACTTTAACTTCGTACAGACCGACGTCCAAGCCAGGATACAGAGCCTGTGACAACTCATGAATGGTGCATCCATCGAATATTTCCATACTTGTGTGTGCCCCTCCCAGATAGTATACGTCGATTTCGACAAGCTTCTTGTGAATGATTGAGCACTCAGAATCATTGGTGCTGTCCTTGCGTTCCCTCATATTTCTTTCGTGGTAGCGTGTTCTGTCCCATTTTTTGCTTAAAAAGGATAGTAACTTGTTTTTTGCACTTGCCAGAAAACCAGGTTTGTCCTTCTTTTTGATTGTTTGCTGGCCTGAACACGTGCGGCACACAGCACCAGCACAAACCTTGCCTAAGTATCTTCGCTGCTTCGTCTTCAAGTAAACTCCGCATTCAACACACGTTCCAACCCTCCGCTTCTCGCGCATACCGCTCCTCTTCATCATTTTCTTCTTTCTCGTCATTTTCTTCTTTGAAAAGCAACTGCAACGCCAAGATCTCTCTCAATCCAAGCTGGTTGCAGTGTACCGTAGAGACATGCTTATTACAAGCTGTTCCTCATATATGAAGCGTCGTTTTTGTGAACACGAGACGATGGTTATTATAAAGCAAACATGTGTTCGCGTCCAGTTGTTTCTCAAATAAGCGTTCATGTTGAATAAATGATGCAAATATGCGTTAGTTTTTATCCGGACCGGGCGGCCTCTTTTGGAACGAACTGTTGCATCACACAGGAGTGGGTGGAAGATAGATAAGATTGCTTACTTTTGTACCCACGAGTTTGGTTTGATATTATCTGACATTGAATGGAATTAGGTTCTTTGCAAGCCACGCAGTCTTTCTTAAGCTTGCTTGGAAGTTGCCAGGCAGAACTTCAAGAGTCACATCTCCTTGCACAATTGAATGAGGCGCTCAGCATAGATGGATACACGCTTCAAAGAACAACACAAGAGTTATCACATCGATTTCTCCGTGGTCTCGCTGAAGCGGAGGCCGCTCCATCCGGTAAAGTGGACATAGTGGCGGTATTCATGGTAATCCTGTGCATTGTATGTGCAGGATTCGCTTCTGGTTTAACTCAGGTAAGGACACATCCTAAGCACTTTCTACTGCTTCAATCTATTTGTTTTTTTAATTGGGTTTTCTTTTTGCGTAGGGACTTTTGTCGCTGGACACTATGGAAATGGAGATCAAGTCTCGAAGTGGTACCCCAGAAGAAAAGAAGTATGCGGCTGTTCTCATTCCCATAATAACAAGGCATCACTTGCTCTTGGCGACACTCATGTTGTGGAATGCCTGTGCCACGGAAGCAATGCCGATCTTCTTGGCGGCGCTGGTGCCGGAGTACGTCGCCATTATCATTTCGGTGACGCTCGTTCTGTTCGTCGGTGAAATCATTCCTGCCTCTATTCTGACGGGACCAAAGCAGCTGATGATTGTTGCCAACCTCGCCCCCTTGGTGTACTTTGTGTTGGCCATCTTCTATCCAATCGCATACCCTATTTCCCTTGTTCTGGACTATATTATCGGCCACAGTGGCATGACGATATACAACCGCACGGAAATCTCGACCATGATGCGTCTGCATCGCGAAGAAGGCGTCAAACGCGCCACGCATCACAAGAACAAAGGAAAGAACGGCAAAGGCAGTCACTACGAAGCGGTGGACAAGGACGCCATGTACGAAGAAGAGGAAGTAGAGATCATTGCGGGTGCGTTGAAGTTCCGTGAGATGTTTGTGAGTGAAGTGATGACTCCCTCCGACAAAGTGTACATGATTTCCGCCCACGAGCAGCTGTCCTACAAGCTCATTTACGAGATCTTCAAGTCGGGCTATTCCCGCATTCCCGTGTATGACCAAGACAGGAACGACGTGGTGGGTCTGATCTTGGCCAAGGACCTGATCTTCGTG
>LNAP01008044.1_pt1 | contig 20112 bp, 16 predicted proteins | sample 602601 | NCBI WGS metagenome assembly LNAP01 (sample SAMN02440304, study PRJNA202911) | soil metagenome | biome: Subtropical and temperate rainforests or woodlands; isolation source: soil samples (1 kg each in a 20% v/v slurry with milli Q water) were... ...
GTTGTTCAGATCCGAGTAGTTACTTTTCGGGTCGTAGAAACGGAACATCGCTTCTTGCTGCGAGGTCACCAGGGTGTAGTCGCCATTGCGCTGCACGGCGACTTCCGAAGCACGACGGACGATGTAAGTACCACGGTAACGAGCAATGTGGTTCCACACCGCTTCCACACCGTTTTGCGGAATTGGGAACGGGATGCCGCCGTAAGCGTCAGCAAAGCCGTTGCCGCCGTCCAACAGTTTGGCGGTAGTGGCGTTCTTAACGGTGTTGTCGTAAACCCACTGCGGCGCGGAGCCGGAGCGACGGGTTGGGTACACCGGCAACTGGTAGTCAGTTGGGTAGGCGTTGAACAAGGCGATCTGACCTGGGGTCAGGTTGGCCTTGTACTGGTCCATATTGGCTTTGGTGATGGTGAACAGCGGCTTGTCGCCGGCGAACGGATCAACGTGGTGTTGGCCCGGAGTTTTGTACTCGGCCGGAGCCTTGGTGATGCCACCGGTCCAAGCCGGAATGGTGCCTGCCGCGTTACCGGCTTTTTCTGCACCGAACGGCGTCAGGGTGGTGCCAAGCTTTGCAGCTTCCGAAGACGAAACAGCGGCAAACGCGCTACCGGCGGTGAACGCCAGAGCGATCGCTGCACTAACCAGCGTGTGCTTTTTCAGCATCTTGATTCTCCGTGGTCAATCATCGTCCGAGCGCCCGTAGGCGCCCGGCTTCTTTTATAGAGGGGGTTAGAACGAGTACTTAACGTTGACGCCGATGTTGTCGCGGTCACGGCTGGAGTTGTTCTGGCCGGCACCGTAGAACTCGGTGTACGCCAGTTCGCCTTCCAGGCTGTTCAGGTAGCTGGCTTTTACACCCAGGGTGTAAGCCTGACGGCCTTCGATAAAGTTACCGGTCTGGTAGGAGTTACCTTCGAAGTCGCTTTTGTACACGGCATACGGGGAAACGTTCACGCCAGCGTATACGTCGTTCCAGGTACCCGAGAGCACCAGGGTGTAGCCGTAGGCGTTTTTGTTGACTTGGTCGTCACGATCGCCGCCACTGGTATAAGCCGTGTTGCCACGACCGGAGTAGTAGCGGGTGTTGCCCAGATAGTCGGTGTACTTCAGGTCCGAACCACGCAGGTGCTCGGAAGCCAACTCAGCAACGCCGTACAGGGAGTCGAAGCCCAACACCGGGCCAAAGTTCTCAATGGCACCGAAGGAGGTGTTATACGCCTCTACACGCTCGTAGTTGTGCAGTGCGTCGCCCATGCCCAACTGCTGACCGCCCACGTTGATCTGCTGCTTCAGCGCAAACTGAGTGGCTTGCCCCAGCAGTTGTTGCAACGCATCGTTGGTTGCAGCGATACCGATAGGCAGGTTTGGACGGTAGGAAACCTCACCAAACACCGAGGTTTCGTTGATGGTGGTGTTGAAGCTGAAACCGTACATACGGATGTCTTCAACATACTCACGGCGCGCCTGAACCTGATTACCCAAGTCGACAGCCAGCAAGCCACCTACAACTGTTTGTGCGTTACTGCCCGAAGCAGCGGCAGCTGCGTTGACTGCACCGTTACCCAGCAAAGCACCGTACTGCGCCAGGCTGATGCCGTTGTAAGCACCGTTCACATCGGCATAGATCTGCGGTTCTTTGGAGTGGTAATTAACGAAGTACGCGCCGAACTCGGTGGAGTTCAGTTCTTCAGCGATGTACTTGAAGTTAACGCCGTACTGGCCATCATTTTTTGCGTTGATGTCGCTACCGACGCTAGCCACCTTGAACGCGTTGCGATTAGCGAACTCACTGCCACGAATGCCGGTCGCAGGGTTGGCCGCAAGCAGGCTGTAAAGCGAGTTGCCACCAAAACCTGGGTTAGGCGTCAGCAGGCCCGCCAACGCACCCGACGAGTTGTAGGCGGTATTGCCGCCCTCAGCAAACAAGTCAGTCTCAGAGAAATAGGTGCCAACCGGGTCAATTGCCGACTCTTTCCAGTTGAACTGGTAGAAGGTTTCCATCGACAGGTTGTCAGTCAGGCCAACGTTGAAGCTCAGCGCTTCTACAGGTACCAGCACTTCTTTCAGCTCGGAACCTGGCAGGCGGAATTTGGCAGCATCTACTGGGTTGGTGGTGTTAATGCCACCGCGGTAGAACAGACCTTCACCCCAGTTGAATACCTGGTTACCCAAGCGAGCAGTTACCGGTAGATCGGCAATATCCCAGTTGCCATAAACGTAGGCATCGAGGATTTGCGCATCACGACCGGCCTTGTGGCGGGTACCACTGGTGAAGCTGGAGTTGTCCGGGTAGTTCTGGCTTGGTTGGTTCGGGGTATTGGCATCACCGTAGTTGGTGCGCTTGTCCATGATCTGGGTGTCATAGAAAGCAGTACCGCGCACAAACAGCCCGTAGTTCTTATAGGTCGCTTCCAGGTCGGAAGTGATCTTGTACACCTCGGAAACCAAACCGGTATCGAAGTTACGGTTGCCGTCGTTGGTGTTGATGTCGTTGTTGGTTTTGTCTTGGCCCTGTACGCGCCAGAGTTGGCCGTAGGACACGGTGGTATCGATGGAACCGGTGACTTCGTCGTCGGCAAAGCTGAATTCCACCGCCTGGGCCTGAACAGCCACCAGCAACGGCAGGAGACCGGCGAAGGCAAAGCCTGCCTTGGACGGTGCGAAACGCAACATAGGACTACGGGACTTGAATTCCATCGAGACTTTAGTTATTCTTATTGGCCCGCTCTAGTGAGCGAGCTCAGTGGTTGATTGGAAGACTGTCTTCCAACGCGTCTAGCACGCACCCCCGCGCATTACATGCACCATTACAGGGCCAGTTACAGTGGTGCAATGCAACCATGGTGCCAAACAAGCGTTTCAATTCAATTTAATGGCGCCAACGTTTTATGGTTGTCCGGACTATTAGTGACTGATCATTCATTAACCAGCGCACGCACTATTCAGGAAACAATTGCGCGATTTGTCCTACAACCTGGCGCGGATAGCCACTCAGCTGGCTTTGCAGAAAATTTCCTGGCCGCACAATCAGAAAAAAGGCAAGGGCAAAGCCCCAACCAAATTCGGGTTTTCTACTAAGAAGTGGGCGCGTTATTTCGGTAAGTAACAAAAAAGTGTTACCGGCACGGTGCCAGTAACACTTCTCTTACTTGTGGGAAGGGACAATCAAACCTTAGGCCAGGCTTTTACTAACCACCTCGTACACATCGGCCGACAGCTCGCCAGAAGCGAGAATCCGCTCTAGCTCGGCCCTCATCAGAGCCTGACGGCTGCTGTCGTATTTGCGCCAGCGGGTCAGCGGCGCCAACTGGCGCGAGGCGATCTGTGGGTTAAAGCCATTCAGGGTAATCACCAGGTCAGCCAGGAAGCGGTAGCCCGAACCATCGGCGCTGTGGAAATTGACCAGGTTCTGACCGGCGAACGCGCCAATAAGTGCCCGTACCTTGTTGGGGTTTTTCAGAGTAAAGGCTGGGTGTTCCATCAGTGCCTTAACCCGCGCCAAGCCGCCAGGTAGAGCGCTCGCCGCCTGCACGCTAAACCACTGGTCCATAACCAGTGGGTTGTCTTTGAAGTGCTCGGCGAAGCTCGCCAAGGCCTTGGCCTTCTCGGCGTCAAAGGCGGAATTGACCAGCACCGCCAACGCGGCAAGGCGCTCGGTCATGTTGTCGCAGGCGTCGTATTGCTCCAGGCAGGCCGTCAGCACCTCGGCTTTGCCGCTCAGCATTAAGTATGAGAGCGCGATGTTTTGCAGGCTGCGGCGCGCAAAGTGCTCGGCCTGAGCGACGTATTCACTGTTACGGGAGACCTCGCGGTTGGCCTGATAGCGCTGCCACAACGGCGCATACAGGGCCTCGGCCAGTTGCTTACGGGCGAATTCACGGGCGCTGTGGATGGCGTCGACATCCGCCACTTCGCTGATTTCGGTGAGGTAGGCCTCACTCGGCAGCGAGAGCATTTCCGCGACCATGGCCTGATCCAGGCTGTCGTCGGTAAGCAGGGTGTTAAGCGCGGTGACCAGGCGCTGGTCCAACTGCAGCGCTTCGCCACGCTGATGCTGAGCGATCAACGCTTGCAGCACCTGCACCGACAATTGCTGGCCGGCTTCCCAACGGTTAAAGCCGTCGGCATCGTGCTGCATCAAAAACATCAGTTGGTCGCGGCTGTAGGGGAAGCTGAGTTTTACCGGTGCCGACAGGCCTCGCAGCAAGGACGGCAACGGCTGCTCAGCCACCTCGACAAAGGTAAAGCTTTGCTCGGCTTCGGTGACGGCAATCACGGTGGACTCACCGCGCGCAGTGCCCTCGCCCGCCAGCTTCAATGGCAACGCCTGGCCTTGGGCGCCAAGCAGGCCCAGCTCCACAGGAATCACGAACGGCAGTTTTTCCGTCTGCCCAGGTGTGGCCGGGCAGCTTTGGCGGAACGTCAGGGTGTAGGTTTGTGCAGCAGCGTCATACGCTTCGCTCACCTGTAGACGGGGCGTACCGGCCTGGCTGTACCAGCGTTTGAACTGGGTAAAGTCGGCGCCGTTGGCGTCTTCCATCGCTTTGATAAAGTCGTCGCAGGTTACCGCCTGGCCATCGTGGCGTTCGAAGTACAGGTCGCTGCCTTTGCGGAAGCCTTCAGCGCCCAACAGGGTGTGGAGCATGCGCACCACTTCCGAGCCCTTTTCGTACACGGTGAGGGTGTAGAAGTTGGAGATCTCGATAAAGCTGTCTGGGCGCACGGCGTGGGCCATCGGGCCGGCGTCTTCGGCGAACTGATGGGTGCGCAGGTAGGCCACGTCTTCAATACGCTTGACCGTGCGCGAGTTCATATCGGCCGAGAACTCGGCGTCGCGGTACACGGTAAAGCCTTCTTTAAGCGACAGCTGGAACCAGTCGCGGCAGGTCACGCGGTTGCCCGACCAGTTGTGGAAGTATTCGTGGGCCACCACGCCTTCGACGCGCTGGTGGGCGGCGTCGGTGGCGGTGTCGGCTTTAGCCAGCACGCAGCTGGAGTTGAAGATATTCAGGCCCTTGTTTTCCATGGCGCCCATGTTGAAGTCGTTAACCGCCACGATCATAAAAATATCCAGATCGTATTCGCGGGTCCCAGCGCATGGATTTTTTCAGGCTGTCCATGGCGTGCTGGCATTTGTCGATATTTTCCGGCTCGACATAAATGCGCAGCGCCACTTCGCGCTGGCTCATGGTTTCAAAGGTGTCTTCAATCGCCCACAAATCACCGGCGACCAAAGCAAACAGGTAGGCCGGTTTAAAGAACGGGTCTTCCCAGGTCGCCCAGTGACGGCCGCCCTCTTCCGGGCCGCTGGCAATCGGGTTGCCGTTGGAAAGCAGTACCGGGTATTTGTGCTGCTCGGCGCTCAGGGTGGTGGTGAATTTGCTCATCACATCCGGGCGGTCGAGGTAGTAGGTGATCTTGCGGAAACCCTCGGCCTCGCACTGGGTGCAAAACATGCTGCCGGACTTGTACAGGCCTTCCAGCGCCGTGTTTGTTTCCGGGTGAATACGCACGCTGCTGTCGAGTACAAAGCTGTCGCCAGTCGGCTGCACGCTCAGGTGGCTGTCGGTGACTTGGTAGGCGCCTGCTTCCAGGGTTTTACCGTCCAGGCTCAGCGACAGCAGTTCCAGCTCCTGGCCATCGAGCACCAGCAGCGGTAGGCCAGCGCCACGCGCTGGGTTGCGGCGCATCACCAGCTGCGCGTGAACCAGGGTGTGGTCCTCGAACAACTCGAAAGTCAGATGGGTCTCGTCAATCAGGTAATCCGGCGCCTGATAGTCCTTCAGGTAAATCATCTTCGGTTGTTCGGTGCGCATGGCTTGGGCCCTTCACGTTCAGGAATGCACGGCCAACTGGTAGGCCGTGTATTTGCGGATATTGATAACGCCGGTATCGAACATCAGGTACTGACCCTTGATGCCCGGCAATCGGGTCTTTGTCCAGGTTGAAGCTGGTGATCTTGGCCGGGTAAGCCTCAATCGGGTACGTAATTTCAATCGGCTCAACGTCGTTTACTGGCTGAATCGCCTGCAGGCCAAACCGCTGCTGCAACCCCAGCAAGCCCTCAGCGCAGGTGTCGAACAGCTGCTCGCGAATGGCCGTGAGATCAACCGGTGCGGCATGGCTTTTCAGCAGTGCGCGCCAGTTGGTTTTGTCCGCCACTTGGCTGCGAAACAGGTCTTCGACAAAGCCCGACTGCTGCCGGGTGCTCACACGCATGATCGGCAGTGCCTGACTGGCGCCTTGGTCGAGCCAGCGGGTGGGCACTTGGGTGGCGCGGGTGATGCCGACTTTCACGCCCGAGGAATTGGCCAGGTAAACAATATGGTCGGTCATGCAGAACTGCGCGGCCCACTCCGGCTCACGGCAGGTGCCGTGCTCATGGTGGCAGCGCTCAGGGCTCATCATGCAGGTGTCGCACTGCGCCAGCTTGGTCATGCACGGGTAGCAATAACCCTGGCTAAAACTGGTTTTGGTTTTGCGCCCGCAATGGCTGCAATGAATCGCGCCCAGATATTCCAAGCGCACGGTCTTGCCAATCAGCGGGTTGACCGGCACTTCGTCATCGCCCAGGCGAAAGGCGTACTGCACCGGCGCGCCCAAACGGGCGGCCATTTTACTTAACGCGCCACGGGCCAATTCACTCAATGGATGGCGTCCGACTTAAACAAAATATTGGGTACCGCTTTGGACTTCGAGCTGCATTCCTGCAACTCCATATAGCCGGTGCGCTGGTCTTCCGGCAGGTTCTGCACTTCCCAGGCAATTACCGCCTGCAAGCTCAGCTCTTTCTGCTCTTGGGTGAGCTTGCGGCCATCGGACCATTTGCCGATTTCCACGGCCAATTTCAGGCTCTCGTAGATTTCCGGGGTGATGTTTTCGATCATTTCAACAAAAGACGACATAAACGCCTCCACAAACAAAGTCGCAGTTTAACGACGACGGCGCGCCAGCGCACCGCCCAACAGACCGGTGAGGCAACCCACCAGCAGCCCGCCAACATGGGCACCATTGGCAATCGCACCAATGCCCGCCACCTCGGTGATGCCGCTCATACAGATGACCAGCCAAATCAGCATCATCACCACCACGCCCTTGGGCAGGTGATAAGCGCGATTAGGCGCCAGCAGGTGGTAAATCCAGCAGTGCCCGAGCAAGCCATAGAGCACGCCCGACAGCCCGCCAAAAATCGACGGCCCGGCCCACCAAAACTGCACGGCGTTGGAGACCAAGCCCACCAGCAGCGTTAGCCCCAGCAGCATCCACTTACCCTGATACGACTCGATACGCCGCCCCAGCTCCCAGTACCACATGCTGTTCATGGCCAGATGGAGGATGCCGAAGTGGATAAAGATCGGCGTAATCAGGCGCCAGTATTGGCCGGCCGCCATGCTGTCGGGCCAAGGCACGAAGTACGCGTACTCACCCTGAACGCGATAATCAAACCAACTTAGCCAGTGAATGGTGTCGTGGTTGTCGCCCAATAAGGTGATGCCAGCCACGATCAAGGTCAGCAGTAACACCGCCGCCGTCAGCGGGCTCTGGCGCAGTTGTTGAACAAAGCCGCCGGCCGCCGGTTGCGCCGACGACGGCGGCAGTTGCAAACGCTCCTCGGGATCGCCCTCGGGATACTGCTGGTACAAGCCACGAATATCCGCCGCCAACTGCTCGCCCGGCACCCACAACACCTGCTCGCCCGACTCCTCGCTCACCCGGTGCGGCACCTGCAAGCGCTGCAGCAATTGAATAAAACCAGCCAGATCGACACTCAGCGGCAGCCGTAACACTTCAACAGGGTTCATCGCGGTATTACTCAAGGGGAAACTCCGGGCGCTCAACGTCTACCCAGGCAAATTTATTCGGATCGATGCGGGTTTCCTGGTCCATACGGTAGGCCACCAACTTGCCGTAGAGCACGGCGCTGTAGTCCAGGCACGCCAGGTTGGGCCGAATCGGCGCGGGACGCCCTTTGCGCCAGTAATGGCCAACAAACAACGGCGGCTCTTTCGGCCCGTAACGCAGCAGTTCGGTTTTCTCCCGTGGCGTTAGCGGCGTGCGCGCCACGGCTTCGGGCAAGGCGTCGGGTTGGAAGACAATATCGCCATAGGTCTGTGGGTCTTCTTCCCAGAACTTGGTGCGAAAGAAGGCGCGGGTGTAGCCGTCATCGCTGGTCAGGGTCAGGCCATCGGGCAGGCGCATATCGGTGCCGCGCAGCAGACGACCCAACACCCTGCTGGCAAAACTGCCGGACAGCGCAGCGGCCTGCAGAAAGGCTTCATCAATGCGCCCGTCCGGGTGCAGCGCGCGCAGGGAGTCGATCAAGCCGGCATCCCAGCAGGCGTGCACCACGCGAAAATGCCCGGCGTCGATAAACAGCGGCAACTCGTAGAACCAACGTTGGAACTCGCGCCACTCCTGCGGGTAGGCCTCGAACTGTTCCAGGCTATGGGTAATCAGCCGGGCGTTACGCGGTGTGTGTTCACGCACGAACTGGCGCCCACTCCCCGGCGGTGCCGGGGTGCACCAGCCAAGGGCATCGAACTCGTGGTTACCCATAATGCACAGCGCCTGGCCGGCCTCGACCATGTCGCGAACGATATGCAGCGCCTCACGAATACGCGGGCCACGGTCGACGATATCGCCGAGAAATATCGCCATCCGCCGTGGATGCCGCCACACGCCGCCATGGCGTTGGTAACCGAGGCCATCGAGCAGGCGCGCGAGGGTGTGTGCGCAACCGTGCACATCGCCAATCAAGTCATAACCGCGCGCCGGGTCGAGTTCCATCAGTCGTGGCCACTCCCCAAGCGGCTGCCCCAACCCAGCTTGGTGCGGCAGACCTCGTAGTAGTTGTGGTCCAGCGGGTGAATCAGGCGCAGCTTTTGCGGCTTTTTGCTGACGATCAGGCTGTCGCCGGGCGCGCAGGTGAAATGGTTTTGGCCATCGCACGACACTTGAGGGTAAATCGTCATGTCCTTGGCGGCGACGATTTTCAGCTCACTGTTGCCATCCACCACAATCGGCCGGCTGGATAAGGTGTGCGGGTACATCGGCACCACCACAATGGCATCCAGCTTGGGGTGCATGATCGGCCCGCCGGCAGACAACGCATAAGCGGTGGAGCCGGTCGGCGTGGCGATGATCAGGCCATCGGCCTTTTGGCTGCAGACGAATTGGCCGTCGATATGCAGCTCGAACTCGATCATGCGCGTCGACTTGCCGGGGTGCAGCACCACATCGTTCAGCGCATCGCCCTGGCCGATCATCTCGCCATGGCGGCGCACTTCGGCTTGCAGCAAGAAGCGGTTTTCCACCAGGAATTGGCCGTCGAGCACTTCGGCGACTTTGCTTTCCAGCTCATCCGGGCGGATGTCGGTAAGAAAGCCCAGGCTGCCGCGGTTAATGCCCAGTACCGGCACATTGAACTGCGCCAAGGCACGGGCGGCACCGAGCATGCTGCCGTCACCGCCGACCACAATCACCAGGTCACAGGCTTCACCCAGGCTTTTGCGCGACGACGTTTGCAGGCCGTGGCCGGGCAATACGTCGGCGATGGTGTCCTCGAGGATCACATGCAACTGGCGCTCAATAAGCAGTTTTTTCAGGCGCCGGATGGTGTCCAGAACCTGCGAACTGCCTAAGCGGCCGATGATGCCGATATTGCGAAATTGCTCCATGAGGCTCCCTGGGAGACGCTGGCAAAAAAAGAGAAAAGCGCCCTCCATTCGGAGAGGGCCAAGCAGGCGCTGGCAATTATGGGCGAAAGGCACCCGGCAAACCAAGGCGCACATCGCTCAACACAAACGCTATGCTCGCAACATGACGCTTTTTCCTACCCTCAGCGCCCTTCCCCAACAGCTGCACACGCCTGCCGTGCGCGACTTGGCCTGGGTGCTGTTGTCGCCGCCATTGCTCGACCCCACCCACTGCACGCAACGCCATCCGCTTAGCGCCAGTGCCTGGGTAGCCGCGCCGCAGCAGTTGGCCGACTGGCTGCAGCACCTCGACCGCGACCCGACGCTACTCAGCACCTGGCTGGCGCAACACAGCATTCGCCGTCTGGGTTTGTACTACGAGCGCCTCTGGCAATTCGCCCTGCAAGCCGCGCCTGGCGTTGAGCTGTTGGCCGCCAACCTGGCAATCCGTCAAGGCGGGCATACCCTTGGCGAACTGGATTTGCTGCTGCAAGACGACCTCGGTATTCACCACCAGGAACTGGCGATCAAGCTCTACCTCGGCCCGCAGGCTGGCGATGGGCGTGATGCCGAACAGTGGCTGGGGCCTGGCAGCCAGGATCGCCTGGCACGCAAGCTCGACCACCTGCTTAACCACCAACTGCCACTTTCCGCTCGACCGGAAGCGCAGGCGGCGCTGGCTGAACTGGGCATTGCACAGGTGCAGCCGCAACTGTGGTTGGCGGGGTATCTGTTCTACCCGTGGCCTGGGCATAGCCAGCCGCCTAGCGGCGCGCTAAGCGAACACCTGCGAGGGCGCTGGCTACACCGCAAAGACTGGCCGGCCTTTCTAACCGAGGAAAAAAACAGCGGCCACTGGCAACCCATCCCCCGGCAAACGTGGCTGGCACCGGCACGGGTTAGTGCCGAGCAGCTGTGGTCAACAGCGCAGTTCAAGCAATGGCTAAGCGAATTGGCACAACCGGCCCAAGCGCAATTGTTGGCGCGGTTTGAGCAGGATGATGAAGGGGCTTGGCAGGAGGCGGAACGGTTGTTCTTGGTGGCGGATGAGTGGCCGCAGTGGAGCACATTCGCTGCACCTCAATCACCGTCATCACCGAGTAGGTTGGGTTGAGCCAAAGGCGAAGCCCAACGGGCCGGCCCAATGGGACCGATACGCACCGTCCTACGGACGGTTTGTTGGGCTTGGCCTGCGACTCAACCCAACCTACCGACTGCGTTCGACACGCCCACCGGAACGGGCCAAATAGCCAGAGCCGCTTTCGCACAACAAGCCGTCGCGCAATACCGCCGGTAATGCATTTAACCCATCACGCAATACGTAGGCGTTGTAGCCCAACTGCGAAAGCAGAAACACCGCGCTGTTGCTGCGGTTACCGCTGTCGCAGTAGCACAGGTAGGTACGGGTTTTATCTAGTAAGCGAGCTTTAAGGCGCAGCAGTTGCAACGGCATATTCAGTGATTGCAGGGCGTGGGCGCGTTCGTATTCTTCTTGCAGGCGCACGTCCAGCCATTGCGCGCCGCCAGACAACAATCGCGCCGCCTCACCAAACGAAACCTCGTCAACCACCGGCGCTTTAAGCAGGGCGAAAAAGTCTTGGCGGTCCAGGCGCAGCACTACGCCGTCTTCGAGCATGGTCACGGTGGCGTTGCGCGGCTGATCGGCCAGTAGCGCTTCTTCGCCGAAGCAGGCGCCCTCTTCCAGCTCGGCCAGCACTTGGCGTTCGCTACCGGCGCAGCGAATCACTTCGGCGCGACCGCTGTTAAGAAAGAAGCAGCAGTCGCCGGTTTCGCCTTCGCTCAGCACGGTGCTGCCGGCTTTCAGTTCCAAACGCTGCAAGCGATCGAGCATGGCCCGCACGTTGGATGGCGGCACTTTGGCGAACAGTGGGTTTTCCAGCAGACGCTCCAGCCATTCGATATCGCCACCGCGCTGGCCCAGCTCCAGCAACAGGTCTTGATAGGCCAGGCGCCAAGTGAGCAGACGAGTCAGTGTGGCGCTGTCGAGAATCAGCAGGCTGATATCGGTAAGCGCGCGCACTTCTTGCAGGCGCGGCAGGCTTGGCGACACGGGGTGGCAGCTGGCTTCGCTGCCCGCTTGCAGGCGTTGTTGCTGGCCGTCGGCATCGGTTAGCAGCAGTTCGCCGGCCAGCAAGTAGTAGGTAACCCGCGCCTGATCGCCGGAGCGAAACAGCAACTGCCCGGCCAGCATCGGCTGCGGCACCAGTTGGCTACGCAGTTCACGCCATTGCTGCTCAGACAACACATTGAGCGGCGTCAGGCTGCGCAGTTGCTCAAGGTTAAGGGGGTCACTCATGGAAAGGGTCGGACTCCAACGGCGCTGCGCCAGACGCATGCGCAATGTTCATATGAGTGGCCCGACGCCCCTGCAAGCCGCCCGTATGGACGAACAGCAGACGCGTGCCGCGAGCAACGTTACCGGCCGCCACGTATAGGCGCAACGCCATTAACGCCTTACCGGTATAAATCGCTTCCAGCGGCAACTCGCCTTCCCGCTCAGCCTGGCTGATAAACGCCGTAAGCGCTGTATCGACCTTAGCAAACCCTGCGCCGCTGGCCGCCAGTAAACGATAGCCCTGATCAGGCTGCCCGGCCTCGCTAAAAATACGCCGCAGGTTTTCTTCCACGCCATGCCCGGCGGGTACGGCCAGGGCGCCATAAACCGGGCGACGTCCTGCTTCGGCCAGCACCAGCCCGGCCAAGGTGGTGCCGGTGCCGACGGCCAGCCACCAGGCATCGAAATCATCCCAGCCAATGCTCGCCAGTTGCGCCTGCGCCATCTCGCGTATAGCGGCGCAACCCAGCGCCCCCGCCAGACCGCCGCCACCTTCAGGCACCGGGTAAAAATGGGCATAGCGCGCCAGCCATGGCTGCCAGAAATCAGGCTGGTGACGCTGACGATAACCGCCATAGCCAAGCCAATGCAGCTGCATACCGAAGGCTTGCAGGTCGCCACTCGTTGGGGTGTGCTGCGGCTCACCGCGCAGCAGGCCGACGGTGGCAAAACCGAAGCGCTGGCCAGCCGCGGCCAGGGCGTGCAGGTGGTTGGAATGGGCGCCGCCGAGGCTGATTACGCCCTCGGCATTGACGGCCTGGGCGGCCGCCAGGTGATGGCGCAACTTGAACCATTTGTTGCCGCTGATCAGCGGATCAAGCTCGTCCAGGCGCAACACCGCCAGCTCTACACCGGCCTCTGCCGCCCAGGGGAAACTAAGGCGCTGGAGCGGCGCCTGGGGTGACCATAGCGGCAACGTAACGGGCAAGGGCTAGCTGACAGTCCGCAGGCGCGCGCCCGTTTTATGCCGTGCGCAGCAGTTGGAGTCGCCGATCACAAAGCGGCTCGGCGTGTCGATGCGGTCCAACGGAATGGCGCAACGGTCGCCGCTAGACAGGCTGGCGTCGCAGCTCGGTTTTTCGTAATGAGCCAACCATTGCCGGTATTGCGGTTCAGCCACAAAGCACTTGGCCGCAGCGAAGGCCATGGGGTTGTCTTGGTAGCGGGCAATGTCTTGCAGCGGAATGGTCAGGTGGCCGGCGCCCGGGTGGTAGACGACAAACACCACACCCAGCTTCGACAGGCGCTCAAGAATCTGCTCGCCACCCTGGCTGGCGAAGGCATCACGCTCTTGCTTAAGGCGCTCAACTTCCTGCTCCAGCTGGGTATCCAACTCGTTGCGGTAAGCCAGCTCGACATCACGAATGGCGATCTGCTCTTTGTATTCCACCACCGCCGAGGCAATACGCGCCTGCAATTCGCTGTCGAACTGGGCCCGCAGAATGTCGGTTTCGGTGCGACCGTGGCGCTCGATGGCGCGCAGTTGCTCGGTCATTTCCTCGCGGTTTTTCTGAAAGGTGTCGGCTTGCGCGGCAAGCTGGCCTTTAAGGCTGGTATTCAACTCTTCTTGCTGGCGCAAGGCTTGGTGCAGCGCTTGAATCTGCGCCAGCATTTTTTGCGTTTCTTCGGCGCTGGCCATTTTCAGCTTGGCCAACTCTTCTTCATATTGCTGGGTCTGACTGGTGATGCGCAGGCGCTGCTGCATGATCAGCTGCGCGGTTTTAACCCGGTGTTCTTGCTCAATCTTTTCGGCGATCTGCTCGGCCGCTTCTTTGCCCGCATCCGGCGCATGCCACTGATCTTCCGGGGCCATCTGCAGGCGTTCCGGGGCGACGCTTTGGTTGCTGTCGTCTTCGACCAGCAGGCCGAGCTGGTTGCGTTTGGCGGTGTCACGCAGCAGCACAAGGTCGTTTTGACCGGGCACCAGGCTTGGATCCCACAGGTGCATTTGGTGCCAGGACACTGGGCACTGGCTACGGCAGGCCAGACGGATAGGCCCGGCGCCGAGATCCGGGCCACGGCCAGAGCGTTCGGCCAGATGGCGCAAGGGAATATTCCAACCGCTATCGGGCGAGCCGCGCTCGTCGAAATCCAGATAAAAGAACACCGCCGCCCGTACCAGCAGACGCGGGTTGATCAGCACGTAGGCCACGCGCATTTGCTGATCGCGAAACTCCGGCATATTGACCACGCCGTCGAGCAAGGCCTCGAATTCTGGAAACAGCATTTCCTTGCAGATGCCGCGTTCACTAAAGAACATTACGGCTTCAACCATTTGTGGCTTGATCTGCATGCTCATCAACGGACCCCTAAGCCAATCACAGCGGGCTTTTTCGCCCGCGAATAACGCTCAACTTTTTCTGCGCGCAGGGCGAGAAAGTAGGCGTATTCCTACATTTGGCTCAAGTCTAGGGTAAAAAGGACCAACGGCAATGTGACTGGGTTGGCAGTCACCCGCGGCAAGCGCCCACTTGCGGGGTGTGACGGGCTTGGTACAACCGGTCAGTTTTCTTGCTTAGCGAGGAACTTTCGCCAAAAACGGCGCTAAGCGTTTGCCCATCTCATCGCCCAAGGCCTGCAGGCCGCTCATGGGGCGAATCATCACCTCAAAATCGACGATCTTGCCCTCGGCATTGAACTGCACCATGTCGATGCCCTTAAGCTGGCGATCACCCACCGTGGCGCTGAACTCCAGCACCGCGCTTTGGCCATCGGCGCTGACCAGTTGGCGGTGATAGGCAAAGTTTTCAAACACCTGAATCACCGTGTTCAAAATCACATTGACCATCTGCGCGCCCTGATAGGGCTTGTAGGCCATGGGCGAGCGGAACACGGCGTTGGCGTCGAGCAGATCGGGCAAGGCTTTCAGGCTTTTGCTGGTGATCATGTCGTGCCATTGCTCAAGGGTGGCATTGACGGCGGGGTGACATGGGCGATTCCTTTATTGTTTTTGTTGAGATCGAGCGATGCGTTGGGGCGTAGGTTGGGTTGAGCGCAGCGAAGCCCAACAAGCCGACCGAAGGTCGGCGCGTATCGGTATCAGCTGGAATCTACACGCGCACAAAGATCGGCGCGTATCGGTACTAGCTGGAATCTACACGGGCACAAAGATCGGCGCGTATCGGTACCAACTGGAATCTACACGCGGAGCCCGCTGGGCTCCCTGTTGGGCTTCGCCTGCGGCTCAACCCAACCTACCCCTACATCACAAACCAGTACTAGCTGGAATCTACACGCGGAGCCCGTTGGGCTCCCTGTTGGGCTTCGCCTACGGCTCAACCCAACCTACGGACCCAGCGTTACAAACCAGCAGCCAAACGCGACCCTTGGTTAATCGCGCGCTTGGCGTCCAACTCGGCCGCCACATCGGCACCACCAATCAAGTGCACCACCTGCCCAGCCGCTTCCAAGCCTTCTTGCAGTTCACGCAGCGGGTCTTGGCCGGCGCAGATGATGATGGTGTCCACCGGCAGCACGTGCGGTTCGCCTTCGGCAATACGAATGTGCAGGCCAGCCTCGTCAACCTTGAGGTATTCGACGCTGTTAAGCATTTGCACGTTTTTGTTTTTCAGGCCGGTGCGGTGAATCCAGCCGGTGGTTTTGCCCAGGCCGTCGCCGACTTTGGTTTTTTTCCGTTGCAGCAGGAATACCTCACGCGCCGGGGCATGCACGTCGGCTTTGATCCCGGCGACGCCACCACGGGCTTCCAGGGCAGGGTCGATACCCCATTCTTTCCAGAACGCATCACGGTCTTGGCTGGTGGCCTGACCCTGGTGAACGATAAATTCCGACACGTCGAAACCGATACCGCCAGCGCCAATAACGGCCACTTTCTGGCCCACCGGTTTGCGCTCCAGGATGGCGTCCAGGTAGCTGATCACTTTCGGGCTGTCGATACCGGGGATTGCCGGGGTGCGGGGAGCAATGCCGGTGGCCAGGATGATTTCGTCGAAACCGCCTTTAACCAGATCATCGACGCTCACGCGGGTGTTGAGCTGCAGGTTCACCCCGGTGGTTTGCAGCTTGCGGCCGAAGTAGCGAATGGTCTCGTAGAACTCCTCTTTACCCGGCACGCGCTTGGCGACGTTGAACTGGCCGCCGATTTCGCTGGCCGAATCAAACAGGGTCACGCTATGGCCTCGCTCGGCGGCCACGGTCGCGGCGGACAAACCCGCTGGGCCGGCGCCGACCACGGCGATTTTCTTCACGGCAGCGGTCGGAATGTAGTTCAGCTCGGTTTCGTGGCAGGCACGTGGGTTGACCAAGCAACTGGTGAGCTTGCCGCCAAAGGTGTGGTCCAGGCAGGCCTGGTTGCAGCCGATGCAGGTGTTGATTTCGTCGCTGCGGCCTTGTGCGGCCTTGTTGACGAACTCTGGGTCGGCGAGGAATGGACGGGCCATGGACACCATGTCGGCGTCGCCATCGGCCAGCACTTGCTCAGCCACTTCCGGGGTGTTGATACGGTTGGTGGTGATCAGCGGAATAGACACTTCGCCACGCAGCTTGGCGGTGACTTTAGTGAACGCTGCGCGCGGCACCTTGGTGGCGATGGTTGGGATACGCGCTTCGTGCCAGCCAATACCGGTGTTGATAATAGTGGCGCCGGCTTTTTCGATGGCCTTGGCCAGGGTGACGATTTCGTCCCAGGTGCTGCCGCCTTCCACCAAGTCGAGCATCGACAGGCGATAAATAATAATGAAGTTCGGGCCTACCGCTTCACGCACGCGGCGAACGATTTCCACCGGCAGGCGCATGCGGTTTTCGTAGCTGCCGCCCCAACGGTCGGTGCGCTGGTTGGTGTGCGCGGCGAGGAATTGGTTAATGAAATAACCCTCGGAGCCCATGATTTCCACGCCGTCGTATTCAGCGACTTGCGCCAGGCTGGAGCAGGTGACGAAATCGGCGATTTGCTTTTCGATGCCCTCTTCGTCCAGCTCGTGCGGTTTGAACGGGTTAATCGGCGCTTGAATGGCGCTTGGCGCTACCGATTTCGGGCTATAGGCATAACGGCCGGCGTGGAGAATCTGCATGCAGATTTTGCCGCCGGCTTCGTGCACGGCCTTGGTCACGATGCGGTGGTTCTCGGCTTCTTCCGGGGTGCTCAGCTTGGCCGCGCCGGCATACACGCCGCCTTCCACGTTCGGGCCAATACCGCCAGTCACCATCAGGCCAACACCGCCCAGGGCGCGCTCGGCAAAGTAGGCGGCCATGCGCTCAAAACCGCCCGGCTTTTCTTCCAGCCCAGTGTGCATGGAGCCCATCAAGGTGCGGTTACGCAGGGTGGTAAACCCCAGATCCAGCGGGGCCAACAGGTGCGGGAATTGAGCGGCGGTCATAGATAGCTCCACATCGAACGGTTAATGCACGGATTGCCGCTGCCTCTTGGTGGGCCGCGGTCAGTTATGCAGCAGACGATAAAGACCCAGACAGCCCCTCTCAATGATCAGAAGTGACAAGTTATTGATCCAAACGCGCAGCACGACTTGGCAAGCGCCGTTCGGCCCCCTACCCTTAGGGCCTAATTCCGCACGCCCATGACCATGCGCAGACTATTCGGCTACACCCTCGCCTGCTTTGCCTTTATCGTCCTCGGCGCCTATGCGCTGTGGACCGACCTACCGACCGACAGCCATTACCTTTCTGACCTGCGCAGCGAAGTGGCGCTTAATCAGGGGCAACCCGGCGCCAACGGCAACCTGCTGGGTATTCAACCGGAGATGTTTTCCGGCGATTACCACAGCGTCGATCTGCTGCGCCTCAAGCTCGCCGCCTACCTGCACAAAGCGCGTGACGCAGGGTTGCTCAATGGCAAAACCGTGGCTGTGCTGCCGGAACATATCGGCACTTGGCTGTTGATCAGCGGCGAAAAGGCCGAGGTCTACCAAGCCCACAGCGTCGACAACGCCATGACCTGGCTGGCCGCCAGCAACCCGCTAAAACTCAGCCGAGCCCTGCTGTTTGCCAAAGGCGAAAACCGCCTGCAAGACGCCCTGCTGCGGATGAAAAGTGCCGATATGGCCCGCGACTATCAGCAGGTGTTCGGTGGCTTGGCCAAAGACTTCGGCATCACCTTGGTGGCCGGTTCCATCGTGCTGCCCGAACCGCGTGTGGAAGCCGGCCAGTTAGTGGTGGGCGATGGTCCGCTGTACAACGTCAGTCTGGCGTTTGGTAGCGACGGCACACCGCTGGGGCAGCCGCAGGGCAAGGTTTACCCAACTGGCGAGGAACTGGGATTTAGCGCCGCGGCAGCCGTCAGCGACTTGCGCGTGCTCGACACGCCAGCGGGGCGTTTGGGCGTGCTGCTTGGTGCCGACGGTGAGCAGCCCGACGGTTATGCGCAATTGCGCAAGCAAGACGTGCAGCTGCTTGTGGTGCCGGCATTTATGAATGGCACCAGCGACGCGTCGTTATCCTGGGCTGCCCCCAACGGCGCGCTAGTCGCCATGCGCGTATTTTTGCGCGGTCAGTTATGGGATCTGCGCACCTCCGGCCACAGCGCGCTGAGCAATGGTCCTGCGCTGGGCGTGGTGCCTGAAGGCGGCCACGGTGGTCGCCTACTGAATACCTGGCTCTAGACGATGAAACCCGTGCGCGTGCGTTTGGGCGATCTGTCGGTGGGCTTTGTCCACGGCCTGGCCGATGCCGTGCGCGCTGCCGGCCACGAGCCGCTTGCCCTGCTGGAACAATACGGCCTGGATACCGCCCGCCTGGCGGAACCCCGCGCAAGGCTGTCCATCCCGCGTTATATGCGCCTGGGCCATGCCGCCATTCAACTGAGCGGCGAGGCCGGGCTGGGCTTGAGCATGGGCGTGCACACGCGCCTTAGCCAAGTGGGCTTGGCCGGCGTTACCGCCGCACAGGCGCCCACCGTGCGCGAGGCGGCGCGGGCCCTGATCCGTTTTGAACCGCTGTACGCCTACAACTACCGTGGGCAATCGAGCTTTCACGAAGACGCACGCGGCGCTTGGCTGCGCTTCTACTCAATCAGCCCGTATAACGCCTACAACCGCTTTGTCGTCGACTCGGTGCTGGCCGGCTGGGCCGCGCAGTTGGGTGCGCTGGCCAGGCAGCCGTTGCAGGTGGAAAAAGTCGAGATCGAGTTTCCCGCCACCAGCTATGCCGAGCAGTACAGCGCGCTATTTGGCTGCCAAGTGGAGTTCGCCAGCGTCACCAACCAACTGCGCTTAAACCTAGCCACCCTGGCCCTGCGCAACCCCGAACACTGCCCGAGCACGTGGCGTCATCTGCTGGAAATTTGCGAGCGTGAACTGGAACAACTGACCCGCACCCGCAGCCTGCGCGAGCGCATCAGCCAGTTGCTCGGGCCGCTGTTAAATGGGCGCGAGCCCGACCTGGAAGAAGTTGCCGCGCGGCTGCAACTGCCGACCTGGACGCTGCGTCGCAAGCTGGCCGAAGAAGGCACGCAATACCGCGCCATCCTTAACGACACGCGCAGGGATTTGGCCATGGCCTATATCCGCGATACGGAATTGGCCTTTGGCGAGATTGCCTTTTTGCTCGGGTTTGCTTCGGCGGAGGCGTTTCAGCGGGCGTTTAAACGCTGGGCCGGCAAGACGCCGGGGGAGTTTCGGCGCGAGCAGCGTAAGGCAGGGTAAGGCAGGGTAAGTGTGTTTTGTCCCGCCCTCTCCCCCAGCCCCTCTCCCGCAAGCGGGCGAGGGGAGCTCAATCGCGCCAGACGGCCCAGCACTGATTCGCTTTAGTCCCCTCGCCCCTCCGGGGAGAGGGCTAGGGTGAGGGGCAGCCCAAAAGCAGACTCACAGCTCGGTCGCATCTTCCACGCCATCCGCCGGCTCTTCCTGCTCGGCGCGGTATTCCAGTAGCTCTTCTTGGTAATCGTCCATTGGCTTGTGCTCGCTCATTTATCGGTCGTTTGGTCCAGGAAGCCTAAAGCCCCTAGATGACTACTAGATGAACGACAGCGCTGGCGCAGACTTTATCGCAGGCAATAAAAAACCCTTGGACCTTTCGATCCAAGGGTTTCGTATATGGCGCAGCGGACGGGACTCGAACCCGCGACCCCCGGCGTGACAGGCCGGTATT
>LNAP01005678.1_pt1 | contig 20108 bp, 19 predicted proteins | sample 602601 | NCBI WGS metagenome assembly LNAP01 (sample SAMN02440304, study PRJNA202911) | soil metagenome | biome: Subtropical and temperate rainforests or woodlands; isolation source: soil samples (1 kg each in a 20% v/v slurry with milli Q water) were... ...
CCAGACAGGACGGGGCGTGATTTAACGTGCTATCCAGTGTTGGGCTTCGCCGGACTCAGCCCAACCTACAAAAGAAACTCGCGCGTAAGGCGCGAAACAAAACGCTCAGCACACGCGGAAATGAAGAAAACGGCAGACACCAAAACAAACAGCTGGTGCGCACAGCACACCCTACGCATCACCCAAACCAATCGCTCAACTCAATCCGGCAAATTCTGCCGAATCATCCACTGCCCCTCCGGCGGCACCACCCGACTCACCTTCAACTGCCGCACATTATCCCGATCCAACATCAGAATCTGCGGACTCACCATCCTCGCCACCGCCTGTTTCTCCAACACCCGCACCGCCAAATCCACCGCAATGCGCGCCTGCACCACCGGTGAATCGGTCGGCGCCGCCAACACCTGCCCCTCGGCAATCGGCGCCAACAAGCGCTCATTGGCATAAAACGAGAGCACCTCAAAGTGATAACGCGGCGCACTGTTTTGCCGCAGCCGCGAAGCAAACGCCGCCGCCTCGGCATTACCCAGCACGTAATCCAGGTTGGGCTCACGCGCCAACAAGCTGCGAATCAGCGGCGCCTGCCCGGAGATATCCGCCGCGCCGTAGCCACCATGAACAAGCGTCACCGAGGCGCCCTTCAATGCCTCGTTCAACCCCGCTTCGGCATCCTTCAGCCAAGCCGCGCCCTCAGGTCCGGGAAACCAGCCCACCCGCACCGGCCGTCCTCGGCTGTGTTGCAACAGGTAGGCAAATGCCACCTTAGTCATATCGGCATAGTTGACCCGCGAGTGGGCACTGACGCCTTGGCAGTCGAGGCGGTTAGCCAGGTCGATCACCGCCGCGCCCTTGCTCGCGACGGCCTGGATCTGTGAACACAGGCCATCAGCACTGATGCCGCCCACAATGTAAGCGTCGGCCCCGCGCTTGGTGCACTGTTCAAATTGCTCGTTCTGCAACGCCGCATTTTGATAACCGCCGGCATCGTAGATACCCATGCGCACGCCTTGGCGTTGGGCTTCCTGCGCCAACCCCCACGACATCGCCCACCAGTAGCGGCCCACGCCCTGGGGCAGCAACGCGCATATCCGCCACGGGCGGCTGGCTTTGTTCTGCGGAAAATAGTTAAGCGCGCGCCCATCACTCACCACCGGGGCCGGGAACCATTCCTCGGCCTGCACCGGCAGGCAAGCCAATAGGCCAATCACCAAGAAGAAAAGCACCCGCATCAGACAAGGCCTTGAGCACGTGGAGGAGGCAGACGGGACGACCGTACAAAGCGTGGCAGTCGCCCTTGCATATTGCCAATGCGACACGCACAAAGTTCCGCCTCAATACAGGCCAATACGGCCAATTGCGCGCATCCCATACTGGCCACAAACCAGGCATCGGCTTAAAGTCCATGCAGCCCCGCTGCGAGAACCCTATGCCTGTTCAACCCGCTCTAGACGCCCGTACTGCCCGCTTGCTGCCCTGGATCGTTGCTATCGCGTTTTTTATGCAGACCCTGGACGGCACCATCCTCAACACTGCCCTACCGGCCATGGCCCGTGAATTGTTGGAAGACCCGCTGCGCATGCAGTCGGTGGTAATCGCTTACATGCTCACCGTGGCCCTGCTGATTCCGGCCTCGGGCTGGATTGCCGATCGCTTCGGCACACGGCGAATTTTCTTCGGCGCTATTTTGCTGTTCAGTTGCGGATCGTTGCTCTGCGCCCTCAGCACAACCCTGCCGCAACTGGTCGGCGCGCGCATCGTGCAGGGCCTTGGCGGTGCCTTGATGATGCCGGTGGGCCGGTTGGTGGTGCTGCGTGCCTACCCGCGTACGGAGTTGGTGCGGATCATGAGCTTTATCACCCTGCCCGGCCTGCTCGGCCCGCTGATTGGCCCAACCCTGGGCGGCTGGTTGGTGGAGTACGCCAGCTGGCATTGGATTTTCTTGATCAACCTGCCGGTGGGTCTGGTCGGTTGTATTGCCGTGTGGCGGGTGATGCCCGACCTGCGCGGACCGCAGCGCAGCCGCTTCGATACCGTCGGTTTTTTACTGTTCGGCGGTGCCATGGTGCTGATCACCATCGCCTTGGAAGGCTTGGGCGAACTGCACCTGGCGCATATGCGCGTGATGCTGCTGTTGCTCGGTGGTCTGGCCTGCCTGGCGGCGTATTGGCTGCGTGCCGGGCAGGTAGCAGAACCGTTGTTCTCACCCAGCCTGTTCCGTACCCGCACGTTTGCCGTGGGCATTCTGGGCAATTTGTTCGCGCGGTTGGGCAGCGGCTCGTTACCGTTTCTGGTGCCCTTGCTGTTGCAGGTGGCCCTGGGGTATTCGCCGGCGCAAGCGGGTATGACCATGATCCCACTGGCGCTGTCGGCCATGGCCGCCAAGGCGATTGCCAAACCTATCATCGACCGCTTCGGCTACCGCGCTGTGCTCACCGGCAACACCCTGCTGCTCGGCGCCCTGCTGGCCAGCCTGGGGTTGGTCAGCGGCACCACGCCCTATGTGCTGTTGCTGCTGCAACTGGGGCTGCTGGGCGCGGTGAACTCCATGCAATTTACCGCCATGAACACCGTCACCCTTATCGACCTCGACGACGCCGGCACCAGCAGCGGCAATAGCCTGCTATCGGTGGTGGTACAGCTGGCGATCAGCTTGGGCATTGCCTCGGGGGCAGCGCTGTTGAGTGGGTTTTCCAGTGATATCGGCAACGGCGAGATCGACAGTGTGCTGGGCGCATTTCAGCTGACGTTCTTGTGCGTAGGCGTGCTGACGCTGCTGGCGGCGGCGATCTTTTTGCAGCTGTCGCCGGAGGATGGGCGCTCAGCCAAGCGGGTGACCACCGAGATTCAGGAGTAAGGCGCACTGAGGTTGGTCGCAGACCCAACCGCCGTCATCCCCGCGCAGGCGGGGATCCAGAATGGCTCCGGGGAATGCATCCGTCTGGAAATTCTGGGTCCCCGCCTACGGTAAATCGGGGAGCGGAGCTAGCTGTTGAAATAGCTGCCGTTTTTGGAGGGCAAACCCGACCACAACTCTTCCAAGCGCGGAAAATTCCAATCCTCCGGTGATTCGCGCCCAACGATTTTTTCGCGCCCGACCAGCTTCGACAGGTCGATGATCTGCTGCGGAATCGGCGTTTTCGATTTGGCCATAAAAAACACTTTTACCCGCGGCGTCAGCAGCGACGTTTCGTGTTGATCCATAACCACGCCAAGACGGCCGCTTTCCAGACGCACCAAGGAGCCGGTGGGGTATATGCCGACAGATTTGACGAAGGCTTGAAACACCACTTGATCGAAGTGCCCCTTGCTCCACTCGGCCATTTTGCGTATCGACTCGGCCGGGTCCCAGCCGTTTTTATAGGGACGATTCGAGGTGATGGCGTCGTAGACGTCGCATACCGCGCCCATCTTGGCAAACAGGCTGATCTGGTCGCCGGCCAGGTGATGGGGATAGCCACTGCCGTCGACTTTTTCGTGGTGGTGTAGGCACACGTCGAGCACGATGGCATTGATGCTGCGGTTGTCTTTGATCAACGTCCAGCCAGCCATGGGATGGTCGCGTATGGTCTTGAACTCGGCATCGGTAAGCTTGCCGGGTTTATTCAGGATCGCATCGGGGATCATCATCTTGCCGATATCGTGCAGCAGCCCGGCCATGCCAGCGTCGCGTACCTGCTCTTCACTCAACTCCAACTGACGAGCCAGGGCAATCATCAGGGCGCAGACGGCCACCGAGTGCATATAGGTGTATTCGTTGGAGGTTTTCAGCCGCGCCAGGCTGATCATGGCGTCGGGATTGCGGCTCACCGATTCACTGATTTCTTCCACCAGCTCCGTCACCCGCTCGGCGTCAATGGCATGGCCCATGCGCACTTCGCCAAACATGGCGACGACGGCCTCCTTGGAGCGTTCGCACAGTTTTTGTGCGCGTTTGACTTCATCTTCCAGAGAGGTACTGACGGGCTTGTGTTTCTCCCCAGCGACTAGCAGTTGCTCAACCTCAGCCGCCACTTCAGCAGGGCTGAAAGACGTGCTGCCATCAGCCACATCAAGGCCTTGGCTGGAGTCAATCCAGACCTCTTCAATACCGCTGTCGAGAATACGCTGCAGGTCCTTTGCAGAACTGAGTAAAAACTTGGCTTTCCAGAACGGATGTTCCATCCACGAGCCGCAAAATTCGTGAATAAACATGCCTTGGCAGAGGTCGGTGACAGCGATTCGTTTCAGCACGGCAGAACCCGGCAAATACCTTGGGATAGGGTCGGGCGACACGGCACCAACCTGTGGGGAAAGTAATACCAGCAAATAGCCACTTTTGCGCTGTGGTTTTACAAATTCCAGCGGTAACTAGCACGCTCTTTAGTCGCAGCCCGTCGCGCGTGCAGTGCGGCGCATGCCGTGAGCAGCGGCGCCCCTGTTACACTGCACGCCATTTCCGTTTAGCAGGCCTGCACCGTGACTTCCACCGCGTTCAATTCGTTGCCCTTATCCGCCGCCATGTTGGCCAACCTCGAGTCGCTGGGGTATGCCGAAATGACGCCGATTCAGGCACAAAGCCTGCCGGTGATTCTCAAGGGCATGGACCTGATCGCTCAGGCCAAAACCGGTAGCGGCAAAACCGCCGCCTTTGGCATTGGCTTGCTTAACCCGCTTAACCCGCGGTATTTCGGCTGCCAGGCGCTGGTGCTATGCCCAACCCGTGAATTGGCCGACCAGGTGGCCAAGGAAATCCGCCGCCTGGCGCGCAGCGCCGACAACATCAAGGTGCTGACCCTGTGCGGCGGCGTGCCATTCGGCCCGCAGATCGGCTCGCTGGAACACGGCGCGCACATTATCGTCGGTACCCCTGGGCGCATTCAGGAACACCTGCGCAAAGGCACCCTGAAGCTCGACGGTCTAAACACCCTGGTACTCGACGAAGCCGACCGCATGCTGGACATGGGTTTTAACGACGCCATCACCGACATCATCAGCCACACCCCGGCCAAGCGGCAGACCCTGCTGTTTTCCGCCACCTACCCGTCCGGTATCAAGCAGCTGTCCGCCGCCATCATGCGCGACCCACAGCAAGTGCGCGCCGAGTCGCTGCACACCGACAATCAGATCGAACAGCGTTTCTATGAGATAGACCCCGACCAGCGTATGCAGGCGGTGACCAAGCTGCTTGCGCATTTCCGCCCACAGTCCTGCGTGGCGTTTTGCTTTACCAAGCAACAATGCCAGGAAGTGGTCGACCACCTCACCGCCAAAGGTTTTTCCGCCCAAGCGTTGAACGGTGACCTGGAGCAGCGTGACCGCGACCAGGTATTGGCCATGTTCGCCAACCGCAGTTGCAGCATCTTGGTGGCCACCGACGTGGCGGCGCGTGGGCTGGATATCGACGCCCTGGATATGGTGATCAACGTCGAGCTGGCGCGTGACTCGGAAATCCACATTCACCGCGTCGGCCGCACCGGTCGCGCCGGCGAGAAAGGTTTGGCGGTGAGCCTGGTAGCGCCCGCCGAAGGGCAACGCGCGCAAGCCATCGAAACCCGCCAACAGGCGCCGCTGCATTGGGATCAGATCGATAACCTCAAAGCCCAGCCTGGCGGCCCATTGCAGCCGCCGATGGTAACCCTGTGCATCGGCGCAGGCCGTAAAGAGAAAGTGCGCCCCGGCGATATTCTCGGCGCGCTCACCGGCGATGCCGGCATCCCCGGTGACAAGGTCGGCAAGATTGCGATTTTTGATTACCAGGCCTACGTGGCGGTGGATCGCAATGTGGTAAACCAGGCACTGAATCGTTTAAATAGCGGCAAGATCAAGGGCAAATCGATCCGCGTAAGAATGCTGTAACGCTCGTAGCTGTGCTGTGCGCACCATTGCAATCCCCTGAGACCGCAATGGTGCGCGCCGCACACCCTACGGGCGCATCGTTTAGCGGGTAACGAGGCTGACAAGGAGAAGTGGGTGAGAAATATTCTGGTGGTCGAGGACAGCCCTCTGGTGCTCAAAATTCTCGAGCACCTATTCCGCCAGGAGCCCAACCTGCAACCGGTGTTCTGCGCCTCCTTGGGCGAAGCGCAGGTGATGCTGGAAACCTCTGCCAGTTTGTTCTTCGCTGCCATCGTCGACCTGAACTTGCCCGATGCCATGGACGGTGAAATCGTCGACTTGGTGCTCGGTTTCAACCTGCCCTGCATCGTGCTGTCCGGTTCATACAACGAGCAACGCCGTGATGAGCTGTTGCTCAAGGGTGTGGTCGATTACGTACTCAAGGAAAGCCAGCATTCCTATGAGTACGCCTTTCGCCTATTGCACCGTTTGGAAAGCAACAGCCAGGTGAAAATCCTCGTAGCTGAAGACTCCGACGCCACCCGCCACTTCATTCGCCGCATCCTTACCTCACACCTGTATCAGATCATTGATGCGGTAGACGGCAACCAGGCCCTGCAAATTCTCAAAGAACAGCCCGATATCGACCTGCTGCTGGTCGACCACAGCATGCCGGGCATCAGCGGCTTCGACTTGGTCAAGCTGCTGCGGCAAAAGATGAAGCGCTCGGACCTGATTATTCTCGGCCTGTCCGCCGACACCAAAGGCTCGCTGAGTGCGCTGTTTATCAAACACGGCGCCGACGACTTTCTGCGTAAGCCGTTCTGCCCTGAAGAGCTCAACTGCCGGGTGATGTCGACCCTGGAACGCCGCGACTTGATGCAACAGCTCAAGCAGGCGGCGCTGTTCGATTCGCTGACCAACCTGTACAACCGCCGTGCTTTTTACGAGCAAGGCACACAAATGTGCAAACTGGCGCAGCGTGGCGGGCAGGAGTTGAGCGTGGCGATGCTGGATCTGGATTTTTTCAAAAGCATCAACGACGACCATGGCCACGCCAGTGGCGACACGGCGCTGGTGCTGTTTTCCCGCGCGTTGTTACAGGTGTTCCCCGATGCCTTGCTCGGTCGCTTGGGCGGCGAAGAGTTTGCTCTGCTTACCCGCCAGGACGCCTCGGCGCTGCAAGCCGCATTGGAGCAGTTGCGGCAAATTTCCGTGGGACTGAAGTACGCGGCGGATGCACCGCCGCTGAATTTCAGTGCCGGCGTGTTCCAAGGCGCACCAGAAGATTTGGAAAGCCTGCTGCACCGAGCCGACACCCGCCTTTACCAAGCCAAGCATCAGGGCCGCGGGCAGACCGTCAGCAGCTAATCGTCAATTTCGCCAGGGTCTTGGCCGGTGGCGCCGTTAGCCCCTTGCGCGGCGGCGAAACCATGGGCGGCATAGATTTTTGCGTAGGTGCCGTCTTCACGCATGGCCTGCATGGCCTTATCAAAGCCGTCGACTATCTCTTGAGCATGGGGGTGGCTGCTGCGCACCAGAATATGCAGGCCATTTTCACTCAGCGGTTTGGGCAGGAACTCAAGCTGTTCCTCAAAGCCGCGCAGCTCGTACTGAAAATAATGACGCGCCACCAGCTCATCTTCCAGGGTCAGCTGCACCCGGCCGGCAGCGAGCATGCGCGCACCCATGGCGAAGTCCACCACCGGCACTTTAAGTAGCTGGGGGGCGGCGTCGAACTCTGCCTGGTAGGAATAACCACGGACCACCGCGATGCTGTTATCGCCCAGATCGTTCAGGGCACGGAACTGCAGGTCGCTGCCCTTGCGCCGCAAGAAGCGGATGCGGTTAACCAGATAGGGCTCGGAGAACACGCCGTAGGTGGCGCGTTCCTGGTCGTACCAGGCGCTGACCACAATGTCGTAATCGGCCACCTGCAGGCCATGCAGCACGCGGGCCCAAGGCACTTGAAAATAAGAGCTGGCATAGCCGGCGCGTTTCAGTGCGGTGATCACCAGGTCGCTGGATAAGCCGTTGTTAAGCAGATTGACGTCATTAAACGGCGGCCACGTATTGGCGACCAAGCGCAGGGACTCAGCATTCACCGATGCGCTACAGGCTAAAACCAGCCACAACATAAGGCGCGGAAATAACTTCATGCCTGCGTCTTCTTCAATCCGACCCATGGATAAAACAGCTTAGTCAGGCCTACGCCCACAACACCAGTGCCGATGATGGGAAACGCCAAGTTTTCTGCAAAGCTTGCGCTAAACTGCCGCCCCGGTAGACAAGGCAGAACTTTCAGAGGTGCGCGTGCAAGCTTCGGACGTAGTGATTATTGGCGCAGGCGCCGCCGGTTTAATGTGTGCATTGACCGCCGCTGCGCGCGGCCGTCAGGTGCTGTTGCTGGACCATGCCAACAAGGCCGGGAAGAAAATCCTGATGTCCGGTGGCGGGCGCTGCAACTTCACCAATATGTATACCGAGCCTGGCAACTTTCTTTCGCACAACCCGCACTTCTGCAAATCAGCCCTGGCGCGCTACACCCAGTGGGATTTTATCGAGCTGGTCAGCAAGCACGGCGTGCCCTTCCACGAGAAAAAACTTGGCCAGCTGTTTTGCGATAACAAGGCCAGCGACATTCTCGAAATGCTACTGACCGAGTGCGAACAGGCCGGGGTAACGCTGCACCTGAACACGGCCGTTACTCAGATCGACAAAAGCGATAGCGGCTACCAGCTGCAAACCGGCATTGGCGCCGTTAGCTGCTCCTCGCTGGTAATTGCCACCGGCGGCCTGTCGATTCCCACCCTTGGCGCTACTGGCTTTGGTTATCAGGTGGCCAAGCAGTTTGGCCACACCTTGCTGCCAACCCGCGCAGGCCTGGTGCCGTTCACCATCACCGACCAACTCAAAGAACTGTGCACCGAGCTCTCCGGCACCTCGGTGGACTGCCTGGTGAGCTGCAACGACGAAAGCTTTCGGGAAAATATTCTGTTCACCCATCGCGGCCTTAGCGGCCCGGCGATTCTGCAGATTTCTTCGTACTGGCTGCCCGGTCAGGCCGTGGCAATCAACCTGCTACCCGACCATGACGTGCCGACATGGCTGGCCGAGCAACAAGCCGAGCGCCCTAATACTGAGCTGAAAACCCTGCTCGGCGAGTTGTTCACCAAGAAGATGGCCACTCTGCTGGCCGAGCAGTGGTTCGACTCCAAGCCAATGAAGCAATACACCCACGCCGAATTGGCGGCGATTGCCGAGCAACTGGCTAACTGGCAGGTGGTGCCGGCTGGCACCGAGGGTTATCGCACGGCGGAAGTGACCCTCGGCGGCGTCGATACCAAAGAGGTGTCGTCCAAAACCATGGAGTCGCTGAAGTCGCCAGGCCTGTATTTTGTCGGCGAGGTGCTGGATGTCACCGGACACCTGGGCGGCTTTAACTTCCAGTGGGCCTGGGCCTCGGGTTATGCCGCCGCGCAGTACGTTTAAGAACGGCGTGTTCTCAGCCGCATGAATAAATAGCGGGGGGCGTGACTTCGCGCCAGCACGAGTGTCCAACTTGGCCAAGCATGAAGGCGCGCGCTGATCGCCCGAGGTTTTACAAAAAACCTTGAGCGGGCGGTTCGCACTGCTGCACTTATCCGCTCTAATCACCTTATTGCCAGCCAGGTTGTCTGCCACTGATGCCAGCTCCGACTATTCGCCAAACCCTTCGCCGCTTATGGGCGCAGGACAAGTTCAGCTACAGCCTGAGGGCCTTCGTCGCCCTCACCGGGATCATGGCGCTGTGCTGGACCCAGGATGCCATGCACCAGCTGATCCCGCTGTTTCTCGGGGTTATCGCCAGCGCCTTGGCAGAAACCGACGACAGTTGGCAGGGGCGCCTCAATGCCCTGCTGGTGACCCTAGCCTGTTTTAGCGTGGCTTCGGTGGCGGTGGAATTGCTCTTCCCCATGCCCTGGGTGTTTGCCGCTTCAATGGCGTTGGCAAGTTTTTGCCTGACCATGCTTGGCGCCCTGGGCGAGCGTTATGCGCGCATCGCCCAGGCCACCTTGATTCTTTCGGTGTACACCATGATCGGCGTTGACCAGCGCGATGGCGCGCAGGTCAGTTTCTGGCACGAGCCAATGCTGCTGGTGGCTGGCGCGGCGTGGTACGGCTTGCTGTCGGTGATCTGGCAGGCGCTGTTTTCCCATCAGCCGGTGCAGCAAAGCCTGGCCGTACTATTCCGCGAGCTGGGGCGTTTTCTCAAGCTGAAATCGGCGATGTTCGAGCCGGTTCGCGGCGGCGATCTGGAGCAGCAACGCCTGGCGCTGGCCAAGCAAAACGGCAAAGTAGTGGCGGCGCTCAATGCCAGCAAAGAAATTATTCTGCACCGCGTCGACAGCGCACGGCCGGGGCAAAAGATCAGCCGCTACCTGAAACTGTACTTTATGGCGCAAGACATTCACGAGCGCGCCAGCTCCTCGCACTACCCCTACAACGACCTGGCCGAAGCGTTTTTCCACAGCGATGTGTTGTTCCGCTGCCAACGCCTGCTGCGCCAGCAAGGCGAGGCCTGTCAGCGTCTCGGCTTGGCCATCCAGATGCGGCAGAGCTTTGATTACGGCGGCCACTCCAGCCAGGCCCTCACCGACCTGCAAGCCTCCCTGGAACACTTGCGCATTCAGAGCAATCCGGCCTGGCGCAGCCTATTGCGCTCGCTGCGCGCCCTGGCCAGCAACCTCGGCACGCTAAACAACCTGCTGAGCAACGCCAACAACCCCGACGCTCTGGCCGAAGAGCAGGACAACAGCTTGCTGGACCGCTCGCCGCGCTCGCTCAAAGACATCATCGGGCGTATCCGCCTGCAACTGACACCTACCTCGCTGCTGTTCCGTCACGCGCTGCGCCTGTCCATAGCCCTGAGCGTGGGCTACGGCATGCTGCACCTGATCCACCCCGAGGAAGGCTACTGGATCATCCTTACCACGCTGTTTGTCTGCCAGCCGAACTACGGCGCGACGCGCAAAAAATTGCTGCAGCGCATTGGCGGCACGGTGATTGGTTTGGTACTGGGCTGGGCGCTGTTCGACTTGTTCCCAGGCGCGCTGATTCAGGCGATGTTTGCCGTAGTCGCTGGCGTGGTGTTCTTCGCCAACCGAGCCACGCGCTATATGTTGTCCACCGCCGCCATCACCTTGATGGTGATGTTCTGCTTTAACCAAGTGGGCGACGGCTATGGGCTGATCGTGCCGCGCTTGGTCGACACCTTGCTCGGTGCTTTGATCGCGGGCTTAGCGGTATTCCTGATCCTGCCGGACTGGCAAGGGCGGCGGCTTAACCAGGTGGTGGCCAATACCTTGAGCTGCAACAGCCGCTACCTGCAAGAAATCATGCGCCAGTACGCTGCCGGCAAGCGCGATGACCTGGCCTATCGCCTGGCCCGACGCAACGCCCATAACGCCGATGCGGCGCTGTCCAGCACCCTGGCCAATATGCTCATGGAGCCTGGGCACTTCCGTAAGGAAGCGGACGTGGGTTTCCGTTTTCTGGTGCTTTCGCACACCTTGCTCAGCTATCTCTCGGCCTTAGGCGCGCACCGTGGCGAGCCGCTGCCGAGCGCTGCTGAACCGGGCCTGATCAGCACGGCCGCCAGCACCCTGGCCAGCAGCCTGGATGAAGTGGCGCAAAACCTGGCGCAGAAAACCCCGGTGGTGATCCACAGCGATGCCGAGGAAAACCTGGCGAAAGCGCTGGAACAATTGCCGGAAGAAATGGACGACCGTGAGCGGTTGGTGCAAAGCGAATTGGCGTTGATCTGCCGGCAGCTGAGCCCGTTGCGGACCTTGGCGGCGCATGTGCTGCGCGATCCTGTAAGTATTAATACGCCGGGCTGATGCACTCGCCTGATCCACTACCGTCATTCCCGCGCAGGCGGGAATCCAGAATCGGGTGCCTGGCGCGATATCGAAGCCACCGCAGCCATTTCCTGGATCCCCGCCTGCGCGGGGATGACGGTATAGGGTTGGCCAGCGTGGTTAACGCAGCATATCCGCCAACGCATCAATCTCTTCGCGGTGCACGCTGAGCACCTGCAAGCCGCCGTTAATATCCAGCTGGTTATACGGCGGGACTAATTTGCCGTAGCCCGTCAGGCTTTGTAGCGGCGGCAAATCCGTGACGTGGTCAAAGCCTTTGAGGCGGTGGTAGCGGGCCAGGTTGACCAAATCGATCAGCTCCATCTGGTAAGCGCCCTTTTCACTCCAGTCACCGCTATGGCGCACGATCTCGACCAACTCCTCATCCACCGCCCACTTGCGCAGCAGCACGATGCCGAGGGACTTGCTGTATTCGTTGCAGAGGTTCAGGTACAGCTCGCGGGACGGTTCAACGTCGTCTTTCAACGCCGAGAAAATGGCCAGCGAACCCAGCTCACTCATCAGGCTGGCAAGTAACGCCTGTTCGGGCTGCACATGGCTGGCGCGCGAGGCAAGAAAGGCGCAAATGCAGGCCTGCAAAATCAACCGCTCCCAGGCTTCTTTGAAGAGCTTTTTGTGCGCGGCGCTGTGCAAGGTGAACAGGCTTTGAATGCTATGGACCATGGTGATGCGGTCGACCTGGCCAACGCCTAATACCTGCATCACATCTTTAAGCGTCTTCGGACCGCGGCGGGTACGCGTGAGGGCGCTGGAGGAATATTTGATCAACAGCGCGGCCAAGGCCGGGTCGCGGCTGATCAGTTTGCTCAAGACTTCGAGGCTGATATCCGGGCTGCGCAAGGCACGGCGAATTTCCAAAGTAAGCGCTGGCAAACTGGGCAGTTGCTCCTCACCGGACATCAACTGCGACACCACCTGCCTGTAGCGGGCGTACCCGCTTAACACTGCCGACATGAACCCTTACTCCAGCGCTGTTTCTTGTTTTCGTACAGGCTAATCGCTATCAGCGTATTTGCACATGGCGCTGGTCTGAAGTGCCGGGAATATTTTCGTCCTGCGCGCCTACGGCAAGCAGGTTGAACCCGGAGTAAATCCAGGCAGTCCCACACTTACGCATTGCTTTGCCACTGAGGACTGACCATGGAACGCAATAAGCACGACTTGCCCGCCCTGTTTGAACAGCTGGGGCTGGATTCGCAGCCAGAAGCTATCGCGCAATTTATTGCCAGCCACTCGCCGCTGCCGGATGAAATCAAAGTATCCAAGGCCAGTTTCTGGTCGCCGTCGCAGCAGGCGTTTTTGCAGGACGAGATTCTCGATGACTCCGACTGGGCGCCGGTGGTGGATCAGCTCAATGTGCTGCTGCGCAAAAAAGTGCCTTAGCCTTCAATTTGCGCGGCGCGCCCCACCAGGTCTCGCCAGGTGAGGTACACCCGCAGGTCAAATTCCAACTGGTGGTAACCGGGCTGCATATATTCGCAGAGCTGGTAGAAGGCTTTGTTGTGCTCGGCTTCTTTCAGGTGCGCCAGCTCGTGCACCACGATCATGCGCAGAAACTCCGGCGCCGCCTCTTTGAATAGCGCCGCGACGCGAATCTCTTTTTTCGCTTTGAGCTTGCCGCCCTGTACGCGGGAGATGGCCGTGTGCAGGCCCAGGGCGCGGTGGGTCAGGTCCAGGCGATTATCAAACAGCACTTTGTCGATGCTCGGCGCATTGCGCAGGTGCGCCTGCTTGAGTTCCAGGGTGTAGCTGTACAGCGCCTTGTCACTTTGCACCGCATGCTTGCCCGGATAACGCTGCTGCAAATAATCCCCCAGACGATTGCTGGCGATCAGCTCGCGCACTTGGTCTTGCAGGGCGGGCGGATAGGCTTGCAGGTATTTGAGCGGGGGCATGGGATGGCCGTCGTGGTAAGCCGGGGGCCGCCAGTTTAACGGATGCCCTACAACAACGAAAAAGCCCGCCATATAGGCGGGCTTTTTCTTAAGCGCGAAACGCAGCCGATCAGTTGACCTTGGCGTTCAGCTCGCCAGAGGCGTAACGCTGGAACATATGCTCAAGGGAGATCGGTTTGATCTTCGAGGCATTGCCGGCGGTGCCGAAGGCTTCGTAGCGGGCGATGCAGACGTCGCGCATGGCTTTGACGGTTTCGCCAAAGAATTTGCGTGGGTCGAATTCGCTTGGGTTGGTGGCCGGCACCGGTAGACGCCAGGCGCAGGTCGGTGTCGATGTTGACCTTACGCACGCCGTGCTTGATGCCTTCAACGATTTCTTCAACCGGTACGCCGTAGGTTTCTTTAATGTCGCCGCCGTACTGGTTAATGATCGCCAGCCACTCTTGCGGTACCGAAGAAGAACCGTGCATCACCAGGTGGGTGTTGGGGATGCGTTTGTGGATTTCTTTGATGCGGTCGATGGCCAGCACGTCGCCGGTAGGCGGCTTGGTGAACTTGTACGCGCCATGGCTGGTACCGATGGCGATGGCCAGGGCGTCAACTTGGGTCTTCTTGACGAAGTCGGCCGCTTCTTCCGGGTCAGTGAGCATTTGGCTGTGGTCGAGTTGACCTTCAGCGCCAATGCCGTCTTCTTCGCCGGCCATACCGGTTTCCAACGAACCCAGGCAACCCAGCTCGCCTTCAACCGAAACGCCGCAGGCGTGAGCCATGGCTACGGTCTGTTGGGTCACGCTGACGTTGTAGTCGTAGTCGGTTGGGGTTTTGCCGTCGGTGCCCAGCGAGCCGTCCATCATGACCGAGCTGAAGCCCAGTTGGATCGAGCGCTGGCAGACATCCGGGCTGGTGCCGTGGTCCTGGTGCATACACACCGGGATATGCGGGAATTCTTCGATTGCCGCGAGGATCAGGTGACGCAGAAACGGCGCACCGGCGTACTTACGTGCACCGGCCGAAGCCTGCACGATCACCGGGGAATTGGTCTTGTCAGCCGCTTCCATGATGGCGCGCATCTGTTCCAGGTTGTTGACGTTGAAAGCTGGTACGCCGTAGCCGAATTCGGCGGCGTGGTCCAGCATCTGGCGCATGCTGATAAGTGCCATGGTTTAACTATCTCCCGGTTTCGCTAGTTAATCGTGCAAGCATTGTATAGGCGAAGAAGGCGCTGCGTTAGGCCCTCTGCCGTGGATTGCTTATTGGGCTTTGCAGCCCCGACCAATCAGGTCGTTATTGGCGACCCAGTAAACCAGGCCTTCTTGTCCTTTTATGTGAAAGGCCAAAACATCGCTGCTATAGAAAGCCCCGGTCTCGACAGGTTCCTGCTTGAGCCGATAAACGATGTCGCCGCCGGCCAGGCGCACATCAACAGCGCTCTGATTGGCCTCGGCATACCGCCACAGTACTTTGGCCTGGCTATCGCAAGTCCACTGTGTCCACTGCTCGGTGGGCTGCGAGCCGGCACAACCGGTCAGTACAGCACTAGCGCCAAGCAATACGAGGGCCATCGGGCCCATTACGGCTTTCATCCACACTCCTTATGGGCCAGCGTTGGCGTGCCCGGCTTTGGCTCAATCAAGAGCGGCTCAGTCAGGGGCAATTTTGCTCATGACTGTCTGACATGGGTTCACCGGTGGTTTGCGCTTCTACCCGCTGATCATTCTGGTTGGTTGGCAGACTGATCTGTGCGGGGCTCATGACCTCGCAGGCATTGGTGGAGCCACCGCCGGCGCAGCCGGTGAGCATAAGTACAAACGAAGCGGTCAGCACAGCGGCGCTGTAGTGGTTCATGGCAGGTCTTCCTTTACGCGAGGGGGCTATTAGCAGTGACCTATGGGGCGCTGAAATAGTTGCTCCTGCGTAACTGGCTAGACCACGTAATGGTGCGCACAGCACACCCTACGGCGTGCACACGCGCCATTCAGGGGCATTCCTCGGTTGCTGCCGCCGGCTGGTTTTCAGTTTGGGCTGGCTGCGGCTGATGTTCTTCGTCGAAACGACGGTAGATCACTGCCGAGGTTTCTGCCCACCAGCTTGTCTGGTAGCAGCGCTCACGCTGCTGCTCGGTTTGCTCGGGCTTATCCGGCGTCACCTTTTGTGCCGGCGCGCTGCCACAGCCCATCAGTACGAGGGTGGCGACAGCGGGCGCGCACAAACGGTAAACGGCCATCACGCCTTGGCGCGCTGCTCGAGCACTTCCACCGCCGGCAGCACTTTGCCTTCAACGAACTCGAGGAATGCGCCGCCGCCGGTGGAAATGTAGGAGATCTTGTCGCCCACGCCATATTTGTCGATGGCCGCCAGGGTGTCGCCACCTCCAGCAATGGAGAACGCCGAGCTTTCGGCAATGGCCAGGGCCAAGGCTTTGGTGCCCTCGCCGAATTGGTCGAATTCAAATACGCCGACCGGGCCGTTCCACAGAATGGTTTTCGACGATTTGAGCAGATCAGCGAACAGCGCGGCAGTTTGCGGGCCGATGTCGAGGATCATGTCGTCATCTGCTACATCAGCGATAGCTTTAACGGTGGCTTCGGCGGTCTGGGCGAATTCCTTGGCCACGACCACATCAACCGGCAACGGCACGCTGACTTTGGCGGCGATGGCTTTGGCGGTGTCGAGCAGGTCCGGCTCATACAGCGACTTGCCCACCGGGTAACCGGCAGCGGCGAGGAAGGTGTTGGCGATACCGCCACCGACGATCAGCTGGTCGCAGATCTGGCTCAGGCTGTTGAGCACGTCGAGCTTGGTCGACACTTTCGAGCCGGCAACGATAGCGGCCATTGGCTTGGCCGGTGCGCCCAGGGCCTTGCCCAGTGCGTCCAGCTCGGCAGCCAGCAGCGGGCCGGCAGCGGCGACTTTGGCGAACTTGGCCACACCATGGGTCGAGCCTTCAGCGCGGTGAGCGGTGCCGAAGGCGTCCATCACAAACACGTCACACAGGGCGGCGTATTGCTGGGCCAGCTCGTCGCTGTTCTTTTTCTCGCCTTTGTTAAAGCGCACGTTTTCGAACAGCACAATGTTGCCTGGGGCCACTTCAACGCCGCCGAGGTAGTCGGCCACCAGCGGCACGTCACGGCCAAGGGCTTTGCTCAGGTAGTCGGCAACTGGTTTCAGGCTGTTCTCCGCACTGAACTCGCCTTCGGTTGGACGCCCCAGGTGCGAGCAGACCATTACCGCCGCGCCTTTTTCCAGGGCCAGTTTGATGGTTGGCAAGGAGGCGAGAATGCGCGCGTCGCTGGTGACCACGCCGTCTTTAACCGGCACGTTGAGGTCTTCGCGAATCAGCACGCGCTTACCTTTCAGATCGAGATCGCTCATTTTTTGTACAAGAGGGGTGGTCATGGCGCAGTCCTTCCCGGGCTGGTTGATCAAAAGGGTTTAGAAACAGGTGCAGCAGAAACGTCTAAATAATGCTGGGCCACATCGAGCATGCGATTAGCAAAGCCCCATTCGTTGTCGAACCAGGCCAGCAGGTTTACCAGGCGTGGGCCGGAAACTCGGGTCTGACTGCCGTCGACAATCGCCGAATGCGGGTCGTGGTTGAAATCACAGCTGGCGTGCGGCAATTCGGTGTACGCCAGCAAGCCTTTCAATGGACCACTTTCCGCGGCTTGGCGTAGCACGCGGTTAATCTCGTTGGCATCGGTGTCGCGGGCCGTCTGCAAGGTGATATCCAGGCACGAGACGTTCACCGTCGGCACCCGCACGGCTTTGGCCTGAATTCGCCCGACAAACGCTCAATACCGCGCGCCAGGCCGGTGGACACCGGAATCACTGACTGGAACGCCGAGCGCGTACGGCGCAGATCTTCATGGTGGTAAGCATCTATCACCGGCTGGTCGTTCATGGCCGAGTGAATGGTGGTGATCGATGCATATTCCAGACCCACCGCTTCGTTGAGCAATTTCAACAGCGGCACGCCGCAGTTGGTGGTGCACGAGGCGTTGGAGACCAGGGTTTCGCGGCCGGTTAAACGCGCTTGGTTAACGCCATAAACGATGGTGGCGTCGATATCCGCCTCGCTGGCCATCGGCTGGGAAAACAACACGCGGGGCGCGCCGGCATCGAGAAAGCGTTGGCCGTCGGCGCGGCTGTTGTAGGCGCCGGAGCACTCCAACACCAAGTCGATACCCAATGCCGCCCAGTCGATACCTTCCGGCGTTGGGCTGCGCAGCACGTGCAGGTTGTCGCCGTTGATATGCAGGCACTCGCCTTCAATGCGCACCTCGCCGGGAAACCGGCCGTGGGTGGAGTCAAAGCGGGTGAGGTATTCGAGGCTGGCCAAGTCGGCCAGATCATTCAGCGCCACCACTTGGAAACCGGCTTTGCTGCCACGCCGCAGCACGCAGCGGCCGATGCGGCCATAACCGTTAAGGGCGACTCTATAAGGGCGTTGGGACATGGGCAGGCTCACGTCGGATGGAGCGGAGGGGGGTGCACTTAAACGCCGTCATTCCGCATCGGCGGACCGCCGATGCGGAATGACGGAGGTTGTAAGCGCGGGCGGCCTATCAGCCTTCCAACAACTCGCCGGCTTGCTCGAGGATATTTTCCACGGTAAAGCCGAAGTGTTCGAACAGCGCCGGCGCCGGGGCCGATTCGCCAAAGCTGGTCATGCCGATTACGCGACCTTCCAGGCCGACATACTTGTACCAGTAATCAGCGTGGGCAGCCTCGATAGCGATACGCGCGCCAACCTGTACCGGCAGAACCGATTGCTTGTAGCCAGCATCCTGGGCATCAAACACGCTGGTGCAGGGGATGGACACCACACGCACCTTGCGGCCTTGTTCGGTGAGTTTGTCGTATGCCTGAACGGCCAGACCGATTTCCGAACCGGTGGCAATCAGGATCAGCTCGGGCTCGCCGGCGCAGTCTTTGAGCACATAACCACCGCGCGCAACGTTGGCCAATTGCTCGGCGTCACGGGCTTGGTGCGGCAGGTTCTGGCGCGAGAAGATCAGCGCGCTTGGGCCATCTTTGCGCTCAATGGCGTGCTTCCAGGCAATGGCCGATTCCACGGCATCGGCTGGGCGCCAGGTGTCGAGGTTGGGCGTGGTGCGCAGGCTGGTCAGTTGCTCGGGTCGGGCCGTCTTCACCGAGACCGATGGAGTCGTGGGTGAACACATACAGCACGCGTTTTTTCATCAGCGCCGACATGCGCACCGCGTTGCGGGCGTATTCCATAAAGATCAGGAAGGTCGCGCCGTACGGCACGAAGCCGCCGTGCAAGGCCACGCCGTTCATGATGGCGCTCATGCCGAACTCACGTACGCCATAGAACATGTAGTTGCCGGCCGCGTCTTCGGCGCTCACGCCTTTGCAACCTTTCCACAGGGTCAGGTTGGAGCCGGCGAGGTCGGCCGAACCGCCGAGAAATTCCGGCAGCAGCGGACCGAAAGCGTTAAGGGCGTTCTGGCTGGCTTTACGGCTGGCGATGGTTTCGCCTTTGCTCGCCACGTCGTTGATATAGGCAGCGGCCTTGTCAGCGAAGTCGGCAGGCAGGTCGCCGGCCAGGCGGCGCTTCAGCTCAGCGGCCAGCTCCGGGTGAGCGGCGGCGTAGGCATCAAAGCGCTTGTTCCAATCGGCTTCGGCGGCAGCACCGGCGGCTTTGGCATCCCACTCGGCGTAAATATCCGCCGGAATTTCAAAGGCGCCGTGTTTCCAGCCCAAAGCGGCGCGGGTCAGGGCGATTTCGTCGGCACCCAATGGCGCACCGTGGCAGTCTTCTTTGCCTTGCTTGTTTGGCGAGCCAAAGCCAATCACGGTTTTGCAGCAGATCAGGGTGGGCTGTGCGCTTTTGCGCGCGGTGTCGATGGCAATCTTGATTTCTTCGGCGTCGTGGCCGTCAACATTGCGGATCACTTGCCAGCCGTAGGCTTCAAAGCGCTTGGGGGTGTCGTCGGTGAACCAGCCTTCCACTTCGCCGTCGATGGAAATGCCGTTGTCGTCGTAGAAGGCGATCAGCTTGCCAAGGCCTAGGGTGCCGGCCAGCGAGCTCACCTCGTGGGAGATGCCTTCCATCATGCAACCGTCACCCAGGAACACATAGGTGTGGTGGTCGACGATATCGTGGCCAGGACGGTTGAACTGCGCGCCCAACACTTTCTCGGCAATGGCAAAACCAACAGCGTTGGCCAGGCCCTGGCCCAATGGGCCGGTGGTGGTTTCAACGCCCGGGGTGTAACCGTATTCCGGGTGGCCCGGGGTGCGGCTATGCAGTTGGCGGAAGTTCTTCAGGTCGTCGATGGACAGGTCGTAGCCAGTCAGGTGCAGCAACGAATAGATAAGCATCGAGCCGTGGCCGTTAGACAGAATGAAGCGGTCACGGTCAGCGAACTCAGGGTTGCTCGGGTTGTGCTTGAGGTAGTCACGCCACAGCACTTCGGCGATATCCGCCATGCCCATCGGTGCACCG
>LNAP01002729.1_pt1 | contig 20106 bp, 17 predicted proteins | sample 602601 | NCBI WGS metagenome assembly LNAP01 (sample SAMN02440304, study PRJNA202911) | soil metagenome | biome: Subtropical and temperate rainforests or woodlands; isolation source: soil samples (1 kg each in a 20% v/v slurry with milli Q water) were... ...
GCGTTGTTCAGCGTTCTGGCGCTCATCGGCGCGTTGTTGCGCGACCGACTCCTGGTAATGCTCAAACTGCACCCGCGCTTGCTGCAACTGTTGGGTCAGAGAGGCCACTTCGGCGGCGCGGTCAGCCAGGCGCTGTTCGAGCCCGAGCTTTTCACTGTCCAGACCGGCCAAGACGATCTCCTGACGCTGCACGGTGTCAACCAGCCCTTGGCTGTGTGTAGTGGCGGCGGCCAGCGCTTGGGCCTGCTGCTCCTGAACGCTGAGTAACGCGTGGTGCTCGACGAACGCTTGCTGCAACTGCTCCTGCAGCGCGGCAGTCTCTGCCTGGTGAGCCTCTACGACCTTCTGGAGTTGGAGAGCCGCCTCCACCTGAACTTTTTCGTACAGTCCTTTCACCGCCAAAACCAGCTCCGCCGGCAATCCCAGTTCGGCCTGGGCCAGCGTGCCGGGGTGCGCGGCTTTCCAACGTTTTAACAACGGGGCAATCGTGCTTTTGCTGCCGGTCCCGCCCAGGGCGATGCGGATGCTGTCGATCGTGGGGGTGTGGCCGTCGGCCACAAGCTGGGCTGCCGCCTGGGCGACCTGTACATAAAGGACGCCTGGGCGGGCCATGAACACCTCGGATTTTTTCGTACCGTATTATGGGAAACGTAATACCTCGATTTAAATACAGAATAGTTGAGCCCAATGAGACTGCCAGCTCACCCACGATAAGCGCGGTTATCGTGAGTTAGGCGTTCACGATCGGCATTCGCTTCTATACTCTGCGGTACACACGGCCTAAACAGGCGTTTCTGGATGACCGCAAACAATAACGACGAAAACCTCCCGCCAGTACGGTTCAACGAGCCAACGGCGCTTGGCCGTACCCCCGGTACGCTCGCGACGGGCGAGCAATTGGCCGAGCAACATCAACGCTTTCTCGCGGCGGCCACCTCCGACAACACTCGACGCACCTATCGCTCGGCCATCCGCCACTTTCAGGCTTGGGGCGGGTTACTGCCGTGCGATGAAGCGGCGCTGATTCGCTACCTGCTGTCCTTCGCGGAAGTGTTGAACCCACGGACCCTGGCGCTGCGCCTGACCGCGCTGGCGCAATGGCACCGCTATCAGGGTTTCCCTGACCCGGCAGCCAGCGCCACCGTACGCAAAACCTTGCGCGGTATTGAGCGGGTGAACGGGCGTCCGCGACAAAAAGCCAAGGCCCTGGTGCTGGAGGATCTCGAACTCATCGTGGCGCACCTGGACTCGCTCGAAGGGCTCGCCGCGCGGCGTGACAGTGCCTTGCTACAAGTGGGGTACTTCGGCGCGTTCCGCCGCAGTGAGTTGGTCACACTGGAGGTTCACTACCTGCAGTGGGAGCGGGAAGGCCTACGGATCACGCTGCCGCGCTCCAAAACCGATCAAGAGGGTGAGGGGCTGGAACGAGCAATCCCCTATGGCGACAGCCTCTGCTGCCCAACGACGGCGTTACGGGGCTGGTTGGAGGCCGCGAAGATTGAGCAAGGCCCCTTGTTTCGACGCGTCAGTCGCTGGGGCGTGATCGGCGAGGTGGCGTTGCACGAGGGTAGCGTCAATACCATCTTGGCGGCACGTGCCGAAGCCGCGGGATTGTTGTCTGTGCCCGAGATGAGCAGCCACAGCCTGCGCCGAGGCTTGGCCACCAGCGCTTACCGGGCCGGGGCGGACTTTCTGGAGATCAAGCGTCAGGGTGGCTGGCGGCACGACGGCACCGTACACGGCTATATCGAAGAGGCTAAAGCCTTCGAGGAAAACGCCGCCGGCTCACTCTTACGACGCAAACCATCAACCTAGTCCTCGATCTCGAGGGCACCGCGTTCGATTACTCAGTTGGATATTGGATTTTTGGTTGTTCGCAATAAATAAAAATCAATAAAAACAGTATGTTACTAGCGAAGTGAGTGAATTTTCCCCTTATCTCGGCATAACCCCCATAGGGCGTGGCGGAAATCGTCTCCACGCAGGCATTGTCGTTCTCGATTTCGTAAAACGCCTTGCAGGTGCACTCTTCCAAATCGGACGATTGCTCGAAGCCCAAATCGGCAGCCGACGGATATTTGATCACGTGGTCGCCGGAGATTGCGCCTTCGCTCACGCTCTCGAGAGTGACAGTCGGGGGCTTGATTGTCCTGATCGAAGGAGCCGTAAGTGCTGGCAAGGGGAGGGCACGGACAAAGTACGGCGAACTCTTGGGGTTATCGTCCCAGCCACTGAAATGCGCCACAACCTGATAGGCAAAGACGCTATCGCTTGGCTGTTGCAGCATCTCGTTTTCACGGACATCGTCGTAGCCGTTCGAGGGTGAGTGCTCGCCGTCGAGGAAGCCCCATCCGATGAGCGCTGCGATCTCCCACTGCAAGGCGGCCGCGGTCTTGAGCGCTATTGTCTCATCATCGAGCGGTTGACCGGCATCGTGTGCGCGGATGATACCCTGCCCAACTTGCCTCAATGCGCCCCAGATCGCTTCGTCGGTTTTGAGGAGCACGCTGTCGTCGACCCGCGCAACACGTCTAGCAATGTCCTGAAGCGTCTCCTTCACGAAGACCCGCGCATCCACGGTTCCGATTTTGATGAAATCCAGGTTGAATTCTGGCTTGGCAGGAAGATACCGAACCGTTTCAACCAGTTTCGGGTACCTGGAAAAGACCACTGTGCCTATCCTGAAAGCTTCAAAATAAAAGCGATCGTTCTGTTCAAGGTAGGCGACCGCTAGGGTTGCGCCGTCGACACTCAGCACCGTGACCTCGGTCGGTTGTGCCCCTGCCGCCAGTTCGCAATAGACCGCCTGTCCTTCTGCACAGTGATCGGTAAGGGAGACCTGGAACCCTTGGTCGCTGAACAGCATGTCTGCCCAGCAAGCACTCGGAGCGATTGTCCGCGGCCGATGCCCGACCGTTGGGTCGGGTTCAAACAGAACGTCTGAGAAAAGCGGATTGCTCCGATAGATACTGAAGTGGGATGGATAACCATTTTGACGCTGGGCCGGATTGTCAGCAATGAACGGAACATTCCACCGAAGACGGATGCCGGCGGGGGACATCAAGGGGGCTTGACCACCGAAATTGGACGGATCGATCCACCCGGATGCGCGGCAGACAAAGGGCTCGGGGCAGGCCGCCTTTGGCGGCGTGGGTTCTTGGCAAAGAAGCAATCCGGACATATCGCAACCCTCAGGACGACGCTGGCCAGGTCAGCCCCAGCGGTTGGCTGAATGCGAACAGGAGCTTGTCTGATATCAAGGTACGATCGGCGCTGTCGATGAGGCTCGGGAGGCCATCGCACACGTATCGGAAGGTCACGTCGATTGCCAGATCGCCGGCCGGAACGCGAACCGCGACGCCTTCGGCCAGAAGGCTGATCACGCCGCTCGTGCCATCCGCGCTCGGCGTCACCTTGGCATCGAATCGTTGATCCCAACATTTGGCGCCGCGACGGTAGACAGCGATTTTGGCGCGGCGCCAATCGACTGGCTCTGGCGTGCGCAACAACAGGCCGGCGGGCCGCGGATCTGTGTCGCAAAGCAGGCAAAGTTCACTGTCTTCTGGCGGCACGACGATCTTCTCGACATGGAAAGGAGGCGGCGCTTTGAACAGACCGCTCCACTCCGCCATCCGTAGAAATGACAGGCCGCTGTTCAGGCCGATCCCTGTCTCCCGCTGGATCCAGCCCGGCAGACCCCATCCAGGCGCGAGCTTCGCATCGACAAGGGCCGAGAGCTCCGATGGATTGATCTGAAGCTGAGCGGAATTCACTAACTTGGTTCCGAACGCGCCATACGCTCGGACAATGCTGCCCAAGGCAGGCAGCAGGTGCTCGCTCGGGCGACGATATCGTGAAACCCTGTAGGCCCACTCGTCGACTTTAACCGGCGCCCCTCCTTGCGAACGGATGGCGAGGACCGAAAAGCGGTATTCGCCGGCGACGCGGGGCAAGTCGTAGACAAACTCCTGCTCTTTTACCGAGGTGCCGCCATAGGCGGTTTCCCATTCCTTGGTGAGGTTTGATCCGGCGATTGTGTCCTCTGAACATTCGACCACCCAGACTTCCACCAGAGCTTCGTTTTTGCTCGAAGTCGGCGAAACGTAGACGCTCGGAAAGATCTTCGACAGGTAGCCGACCTTGGATCGGGAAACACCCTTATGGTCTTTGTAGTGTCCAAAGCCGAGACCGTTGGGGTTTGGATTCCAAGAGGGTTTGGGCAGGGAGAACAGCCGTTCATCGCCATTGGTGGCATAACGCAGGTATGGCCGCAGATTCTTGGGGGGTATGACACGGAAACGTTCCTTCAACCCAATCCAATGGGTTGTCTCAGCGAAATGACTCTCCCTTGATGCATCAGACGTTCCCTTAAGCGTGAGCTCATAGACGCCCGGCTGGAAGATGGTCACATCTCCTCCTGCGAAGTCGTCCGTCCAATCTATCTCGTACCCGACGGCCACCAAGGTGAATGGCTGCTCGTCTCTCGCGACGCATTCGAGGGGCGCTTTCGCCGTCGTGTCGGTGCGCCGGATGATGACCGACCACTCGCTGAAGCCACTGCTCAGTTCTCTCACCCTGGTCGGCACGATGCCGGAAAACTCAGGACCACCAACACGTGGCGGTGTCAAGCCGACAAAGCGCAAGTCGACGCTGTGGATCGCGAGTGGGCTCCCCGTCCGATCCGGCTCCTTCTCGACCGAAAGCGTTATCCGCTGCACGAAGATGGCACGATGATAAGGTTTGACTCGATAAAAGTTGCGCAGGAAAAGGCGCGGAGCCGAAATCACAAGACGACCGAAGCGAAGGACGGCATCTCCACCGCTACCATTGCCAATGTCCTCATTCGGACCTGATCCAAATGTCTGAAAGACTGCGTCTCGTGAAAGCTCGGTCGAACCGGGCGTGGCATAGTCGTATGCATTCAGCCAGGCGAAGGGATTGGCGCAGGGGACTGCGAGCCGTGCAGAGCGCCGATGCGAGGTGCCGTCAGCCATGGCAAGCCAAGCCGAGCTGACCGGGATCTCTTTGACTTCGCCAGTCAACTCGTTGATCTGCTCGATCCTGATCTCCGTCACTTTGTGGACGACATTGATGCCTCCCTCGAGATAAATCCCATCGCCGGCAGCCGCGTTGACCGCATTACTCACGCCGCTTGGTATCTGCTGGAAGGGTATGTCGAAAGCAACGTCCGGGGGTACCTCGTTGAGCAGGTTGTTAGTCTTGTCGTTGATGACGCCCAGTGCACCACTCGCTAGTACCCAGAAGGCGATTGGAGATCCCGTGTAGATCGCAAGCGCCGCTAGGGCCTTTTGCACGTCCTTATCCTCAAGATTGAAGATCGTGACGGTCTTAGAAATCTCCGCGAACCATATCTTGATGCGGACGGTGGCCTGGAGGTTCAACTCCGCGGGTTTCGGTAAGCGGAGATTGAGATCGCCGCGCAGACCGACGCCGATCTCCTTTCCAAAGAGTTCGATCCAGGCATATCCATCAAGCGAGAATTGTCCCTCGACCTGGATCGGGTTCCAGCCAATCGCCCCCATAACCTCGACGGAAAGGCTGATACCCCCGCCAAAGCCGAGGATCTTGCCTTCACAGCGAACGCGCCCTCCCGCGCGCATGGCAAAGCCCTGCAACGGAACCAGGCGGGCGCCGCCCCAGAGATCGAGAATGGTAAGGAGTTTTACGCCCGCGCCATCCATGGCGTAGCCACCAAAGGCGACCCAGGTCTTGTTTGGGTCTTTCAGCGAGGCGCTGTACTCGCTCGTGCCGGAGATCACCAGCAGATCGCGAATTGGCCACGTTACGGTGTTCGACAGGAACAGACTCTCGGAGGGAATGTCGATCGCCACTATGCTCTCGCCGAGATTCAAGCTTCGCAAGGCAATGAATTTGCCGCCGAAGACGATGACCGGGCCGCTCGTGACATAGGTGAACCCGCAATCGTCAAAGCGGACGATGCATCCCGACGTCGAGAGATCTCCAACGTCTGTCGTCAGCCCGAAGATCCGGATATTGACGTCGGCCGGAGCCGGGCGCCATTGCTCCAGTTTATTCTTTCTCGCCCAGTTGACGAAGTCCTGCGCGGACGCGCTGCGCATCTGAACGACCGGATCCTCTTTGACATTTTCGAACAGTTTTGGTGCAAACCGCTCCCCGTAGGTAAGTCCGATGCCGCAAAGCCCCAGGCCGGAAGTTCCCAGCGGCACGGGAAATGGAAGGTCGGTTTCGACTGAGACGACAAAGCCGCCTCTCTTAGCCTCCGCGTAGTAGCCCTCGAAATTCAGTGGGATTGCATCCCAACGTACGTTGACGAGGTATTGAATGTAGTTGAGGTCATCGTCTCTGCCGCCGCCGATCGACAAACCGTAGTCTGGCCGCTCCAGGGAGACTTGGAAGGCATAGGCGCGGATGGAATTGATGACGATCGGCGACTCTGATGATTTGGTCAGGTTGATCTTTTTCGTGACCCTCAGCGTGCACCGTATTAAGTCAAACTTCATGCCGGGGACGATTGAGACTTCGAGATCGGAGAAACGAAGGACAGGGTACCAATAGTCATTATCGACGTTCGCGACGTCGATTACATCCAGAAACCGGTCGCCGGGCTTCAACTTCAAGATTTGCTCATCAAGTTCTTTTTCATACTGCTTGGCGAGTTTAGGAAGGGTCTCCTGAATGAAATCCTTAATCGCGTCATGAACAAGCTTGTGCGCAGCGGCCGTTAGAACCGTCTGCGTGATGATGTCTATTGACATACGCTCCCCCTCGATTAACAACCCTTTCCATGACTAAAGAAGCAGTACTCCGGGCCAATTTCCAATCTAGGTTCTGCATGATACGAAATGTCATAGACAGCCAATGGAACAAGCCGGCGAGACCATGAAGTCATAGCATTTCGCGAGTTCTCAACCTCCGAGGAGCGGTTGTGCTTCACCCCCGTAATGATCTGGCTGAGGCTACTGACCGAGTTGAATTTAGGCTCACTGACGGGGAAGGGCATGGCATGCTCCTGTCGTATGACTTGAAAGAGTAGCCACCGTTTTGCTTTGGATCCTAATTCTGACAGTCTTTTTCCCGATAGCAGCTAGTGCGAATCGCCATAATCTTTTGGCTGCTGTAACAGAGTCCTGTGCCAAGACCTGTTCCGAAGGGCAGGGCTTTTTCGGTTGGCAGGCGGTGCCGTAGTCGGTACTTCCGACCAGCACTTGGTTTCGCAGAGGTTAGTGTGATGGTAGGTCGAGCGCAGCCGCTGAGTTGCGCTAGACCTCGGCCAGAAAGCCCACAGGAATTACGGCAAGGCAGGGTGTCCTGACCTGGTTCATCCCGGCCGGCAGTGACAGAAAATTGAGTTCGCTGGCCTCCTATTTTCCGTTCTTGAAGTCCCCGGCGAGTAATCAAGGCACAGCGAATCTGGCTACAGTCTTATTGAAAATGCGCCTTATCAGCCCTTCCCCTTAGGTTACGATGGATTGGGATCGCCCTTAAGTCCGGCAGTATCCCGATTGAAATATGGCGAGAATCGTAAGTCTGATTCCCGCCAAATCCATCGCCAGGATTACTCTGCAACGTTGGTCATTCCTCCCCAGGGTTGAGCAATATATCCGACGAGGCTTACTGCCGTTGTATTGAGGAGAAGGAGGCAATGTCAGCACCGACGTTATCACGCTGATTCAGCGTAAGAATGTCTGCAAGATGGCCACCAGACCCATTGTCATGAATCCCTGCCTCAACCAGTTGCTTATACATTCCATCTGACAATTCCTTGTCCATACCGTTTGACGTAGCGTAATTATCCCAACGTTCCTTCGAATTATCAGTAAGGCCACCAACTCTTGCTGTTGCAAAGACATCTGCTTGGGCTTCACTCAAACCCAACTGCTGACCTTCATGCATGTACTCTTCGCGTGTTGCACGCGTGCCCAAAGCCGCACCGACGCCATTCGAGGCCGCTGCAAGTATGCCAAACGACGACTCGCCTCGATCATTGAGTTCGGTTGCCGAACCGCGGATACGACCAGCAGCTCTATCGGCCGCAGGATCCAAGGCTTTCTTTGTATAAACCTCGGCGTCGTTTTGCACAATTCCGTCATTCCGCTCATGTTTCTCAGCGATATTTTGATGAGCATCGGCAATGGCAACTGACTTCTCGTGATCAAACCGAGAGTCAAATGCACCGGTGTCAACTGTATGGCCTGCACCGCTCGTGGCCGCCTCAAGATTGCCTACCGAAGGTGAACGCAGGTTCGCGTTCTTGTCATAGTCGACTGTGGCCCCAGTCAAGGCCTCGAAATCATGGTGTTTTGCCAAGGTGTATAACGCTGCTGCTGTATTGGCGCGGTTGGGGTCAAGCATCGTTTGGCTAAACATCTGCTGATTCTGCTGAAACTCTTCGCCGTACTTATTCATCGCGTCGCCGACAACGGCGCGATCACGGCCTTCGTTCATAACCTTACCGGTCAACGAATCAAGCTTCATGTCCTCAGAGTAACCATAGGTGTTCGCCAGACCGCTAACCTTTTGATAAGCCATTTGGTCGTTGATGGTTTTCTGGGCCGATTGAGAAAGGCTTTCCTGGTCTGCTTTAGACATGCTTGAACGGTCGGCACTCTGAAAATTCTTGGCCAGTGTGGTGCCATCTGTTTTTTGAAGCGCGCTTTTCACAGTTTCGCCAAGGCCGGATGACTTCACCGCAGAAAGTGTATCCGCATAGGCCTGTCCATCCGAACGTGTTGTCTGGTCAGTACTTGATCCAGTTGCGCCCGCACTCAGCCCAACGCTTCCGTTGACCCCTCCTTTTACGCCTGCCGGCCCCCCATCAACGCCGGCAGCTGCAGTGGCGCCTAATTTGCCATCGACGCCGCTACTCAGCGCCACACTCGCAATCGCAGCATCAATGTTGTTTGCGCTGTACCCTTGTGATTTAAGTGAATCGTATTTGGCCTGAAACCCGGAGTTCTTATCCAAGCCAAGCGAGGTTTGAAGCGAATGCCCAACATCAGCAGCTTCCCCGATCGTCTTCGAGTTATCGAGCGATCTGCCCATCGTGCTAGTGAACTGCTTAGAAAAAGCCTGAGAGGATCCCTCTGAGGTCGCCCTTGAACTTTGAACCGTTTCGCTCAGCATTGACCCAACAGAGATATTGCCACGCTGATTTTCCGATCCGTTGATGCGCACGCCTTTGTCGAAGTCGCTTGTTGCGTATGGCGTGGTCTGCAAAGCAGACGACGGGGTGAGGACATCGGGGCTGGCAATCTTCTCGTTAATTTGATCAGAGCCATTCATGCGGCCCGCGATCCCAGAGGCAGCAATCGCGGTCCCGGATACCAGGAACAAGCATATCGCCGGGATCGAGGAGGCCATCAATCCAGCCACGCCTATAGCCTGCTCGAGGGCAGGGCCCATCTGCTTGAGCATCTCGAACGACACCCCAGTTCCACCTACATCAAAGGAGGACGTTTGGAGAATGGCCTCCATGACACTTGCGGTGGACGACACTGTATACAGGTTCACGATCGCCAAGGCCGGCATCCAGAGCATCATCCACGCAAGCAACATCAAGTACTTGCCGATCAACCCAATACCAAATCCACCCATAGTAATGAGGAATGCCATAAGCGGAGTAATGGCATATATGAGGCCTTCAAAGAAGGTCATGAATGGCCGCACATACTTCGTAAACTGCGTCCCTTCGGCAGCCCACTGCGAATTTTGCTGCGCCATGGCCTGTCCCATCATGACGCCATACGAGCCCTGAAGATCCTCAACCGCTTTCTGACCAGGTGCCTGGAGAAAGATGGGATAGAGAACGGACGACATTGTGTAAGCCCGAGCATCGGTCGCCGACATATTCAACGCGTACAGCGAATCACCGATGCGAGAAGTCACTGCATCTGGATCGATAGATTTTCCCGGCCGCTTAAATCCTGCGGTTGCAATCTCAGACATGACGTTATCAGTAGCTGAGTCCGTCAGGTTAACAAGGGCTGTATGGGCGTCAGAACAATTGAGCGTTCTGCCCCCAGCTGGACCATCGAATATCTGCGTGTAGTAAACGCTGCTATTAAAACGTGCTGCTCCCATTGGGTCGTTCGCCCGATACAGGTCAGCATAATCTTGGAGATCAGTTCCAAGCATTGGCAGCGTGCATTCGCGAAAATAATTCGACCACGAGTTAACCAGATTTTTATTGGTGCCCAATCCATTGGTGAACGATGGAATGGACATCAAGTTACCAGTCACTGATCTAACTTTCATTAGGGTTTCAATTGGGTCTGCAAAACCATACTTTGTCATAGCGGGCGTTGAAAATGCCTGTTCAAAGAGGTTCGTGAGGTTGTACCCAATATTAGAAATAATAGACCCAACGGCCAATGGACCAAGCGGCACGTTGTCAACCACCGCTACTTCACCGTCATACACATCCTCAATAATCGCCCGACCAGATGGACCGTACATGGCCATGTACAGAACCAAGCAAATGAGTAGTTTTTGGAATGGAATTGCAGTGTTGTTGAATACCGCTTGGAAACCCAAGATAAGGGCGCCGATCAGAAACCCAATACGAGCCAGGGACTCGATATCACCGGTGCCGCAGATCATAGCGACTGAGTTCAAAACCTCTTCGAGGTAAACTGCAGAGCCTACAGAATAGATAGTGAACTCCATCAGTTTGGCCTCACAGCATTAGCGCCCATCGTGGCAATGAAATTGGGTGGCGGCATGATCTGCATGCGAACTTGGTAGTCCTTGACCATGTCATTTTCATTGCCGTACTTGGACAGTAGTGACTGGTGCTCTGCGGTGAGTCGGTCACGTGATTCAGACAGGAACTCCTTGCTGGTTTCACCAAGCTGGTCAACCATTTTCCCTTTTTTCAGAACTTCTGAGGCCACGTTGATATAAGACTCAGCAAGGGAATGCGCCCCATCAAGAGCAAGCTGCTTAGAGTGCGCGCTAACGAAGCCCTTAGCCATGTACTCACTGTGCTGCGCAAGACGCTGAATCATGGCTGAGAAGCCGGTTTTTTGAAGTGCCCCGATAATGGCCACTTCGTCAGAATTAAATGGGCCTGCATTGTTCGCCCACTTATAAACGATACCAGGCGAGCTTGCGTTACCATTGAACTGTTTCAGGATTTTCTCAGCCAAACCATCAAATGATATTTGCTGAGTCTTAATATCCATGCAGGTAGCCTCATCACTAGAACAATCGTAAATTGGCACCGTTTCTGTTCTTTTCCCTTCAACGATGTCCTGCAATGTAATCGAGGTAGGCCCTAAAAACTTGGTAGTAGGAACTTTACCTTTCCCATCATCGGAATTCTCGAGGGCAGTAATAAGCACGGTCCCTGTAAAGGACATGATCATTTCATCAGTTTGGCGTGATCCATACTGGAAGAATCCTCTTGAATTATTTTGTGTCATAGCACACCAAATAACGTTGCCAATGTCCTCACAGGCTTTAGATAATCCAGCATCACTTTGCTGCTCTTTTGGAGACTTTGAGGTTAGGCTGCCTGGCATGAGCGAGGAGAAGGCATCACCAATACCGCCAGACACGTTAATGTTTGCTGCTCTCATTGTCTCTTTTGACGTGAAGGAACTGAATGCGTCTGTGACCAGCCCCTGAGCAAGTTGGCATGAGTTGGACATCAAGCTATTAATGTCCTGCATAACTTCTTGGAGGTTTTGAATGACGTTGTGGACAGTCGGCCCCATAGCATTTAGCGCCAGTTTAAAGGCGTATCCAGATGCCACGCCAACAGCGTTTGACGCGACCGAACGTAACGATTGAACAAACTGTTGGGCGTTAATAAATGAGAATGAGCCCGCGAACATATCGATCCCACCGCATCCAGCCTGGAAGGAGGGCGGTCGAAAGTTGACGATCGGCGAATTGGATATCTTGTTTCTAACTCGCAATGAGCCGCCGGTAATAACACCCCGTGTCGCTGTTTCATACGCCCCAGGTTCTGTACTGTTCGACATCGAATCAAACATGGAATCCAGTTGCGACTGTATATCAGCATATGCTCCCGACGGAGCTATACCGATAGCCAAAGCCAGGATCATTGATTTACTGTTCAATCGCATCAGGCGTCTCCACGTCAATAGCCTTTCTCGCCAGCTTGGCTTTCATGCTTTGCACGAATCTTTGAGGATCATTGAGAAGTTCCTCATCAATCCCTTCCGAGTCATCGATCGACAGAAGTCCGTTGTCAAAGAACGGCTGCGTGCTCGCAAATGTTTTATGGTCGATGATCCCAGCGTCTCGGGTGGCCATCAGAATTCGATTGAACAACACGTCGAGAGTAATGGCGCCGTACCCAACGATTGCAGTCCCTTGAGGGGGCATCGCCAAAGCGAGGGCAGGGGTCTGAAAGATCTCCAGTTTCTTGGCCTGGCCATCGTCTACCCGGTAGTCCGGAAATGCGTTGTTATCCAAAGGCCCGCCATCAAGCGAAACTGGAATAATGTTTATCCCAGTCGAAGTTGTGAGCGATTGCAGAACATTGGCCTGTTCAGCACACAGCATGCAGTTCGATTTGAAGAAAAAGAAAACCCCAACCCTGTCAGCCAGGCTGCGCAGGACCTTATCTTTGTTGGCTGTCACTTCGCGGTTCATCGCGTTTGCTGCATACGTTGCGACTGGGCGCCGGCTATCTTCGTCCAGGAAAGGATCTTTCATGATCGCGCGTGACGATGCCTCGGAGAATCGTGACGCTTTGTCCATCATTACCCGCTGCAGGTAGTAATAGGCCTGAACGTTCGCGTCCGTCGGGTTGTCGATGGCTCGATCGCGGTACTTCGGCAGATTCTTCTTGATCCAGGCGACACTGAACACCTCTGGACCTTTCGGGGCTGGAGGTTCAACTTTTTCTTCCGGCGGCGCCGGCTGGGGAGGAGGGGGTGGGGGAGGTGGAGGAGGCAGCTCCTTCTTCGGCTCCTCTTCTTCCTTAGGTGGATCCTTATACCAGAACCACCCTTCGGCCTTGCCCTTGTAATAGTTACTGCCGCCGGCGGCGGACAGGGAAGATTCTTCTGGTCTTTCGCTTGCGCTTACACCGTGTGAAAGTGCAGCAATCACCGCAGCGCCAAAGAGTATGGAGGGGCGCACGTCAAACCCCCTTATCGAGGAAGCTTGCGACGGACTCAGTACGGTATACCCAAAAACGACCACACTTTTTACGAGCAGGGTAAATCGCCTTTACCCATCCAAGGTGCTGATAGTCAGCTGCACCGATTTTTTTCCGAAAGTAGGTCACTGAATAGTTCAGCTCAGTGGCTACCTGGATAACGGACATGTGATCGCCGTACATACGCATAAGACGCTGTAGGGTGGACTCGTTCTTTTTTTTGGTGCCAGCTGCAGCAGATGACAGTTGGCCACGACTTTGCGAGATCTGAAGCATCTCCACTCCACACATTGAAATCTGATATTCCAATGCTAGGGAGTGACATCTTCGAAAGGCGGCCAATTGGGCCCAATCTGGGGGGCAGTAATTAGAGCTAGTGTCGCCGAGGATTGGCTACCTGATGGGGGCAGGTCTTCAGACCTTTGAAATACTCTCCGTTGGAGTGTGCGACACACTGAAGTGATCGGTCCTTAAGATCGCCGCGCAGTCCATTTCTGACACAGAACCCTGAGCCACATCAACCCCGCTGAATGCGCGCCGACTGCTAGAGCAATCTGGCTAGATCAAAAGAACCCAGGGCCATCACCCAAAAACCAGAGCGTCAGAGTTTCCCATCGCCAAAAGGGAGACAGGTGGCCGTATCGCTTTTTTTTGATAATGATGCAATCCTAATAATTAGGACACTACCGATTTAACATAAGATACATTCTACGTAATTCAATGAGTTACGTTCGACAGCTAATGTTGTGTCTAGGATAGTAGATAAAAGGCGGACGACCATATCCACTCATCGGACATGGCCACCCTAGGCAACGGTATTGGGTGAATAGCTGTTAAGGCCTTACGACCAGGTTGGCCAAGGCCGACCGCCTTGCTGCCAACGAGTGGCAAGATCCTGCGGATTCATGAACCAACTCTTTTGGGAGCTAGGAATGTCACTTATGCGCGTGAGGAAGCCGTTGTCCTCAGTCACAACTAAGGCCGGTAGCATCAAAAACCGATAGAAATCAAAATCAATTCCATCATTTCGATTGTTGTGCGAAGCGGGAGAATAGGCTTGCTTAGATTTTCGTGTCCTTACCCATTGTCGATATAGGTACCTTATTTGAAGATCACATCTCGCACTCATTGAGACACCTGCGAGCGGACGATCGGCATCAAGGTCGGCTAAGGCAGCGTTTAGAACTTTGCCTTCCAATTCCTTTAAATTATTGAGGGCTTGAAGTTTCTGTTGGAACTCCAGCAACAAATTCCTTAATGACAAAGCATATACGCCACTAAGACTTTGAAGCTTAGCTATGTGCCCCTTAACTGCTGCGAGTTCAAGAGCGAGATGAGAATCAAATTTTTTGAACTGTGCAATCCACTCTTCGCGTTCCTCCTGAAGTATTTTTTCTAGCCTTGAGTGATACTGTGCGTTCTTTGGCTCTGATTGAATACTACAAAGCTCCTGCCACCCATCCTTTGAAAGATTCCTTACTTCGACAGCGCACCACTGATCCTTACCTACAATTCCAAGCATCCCTAAGATGTCCTTCTTCCCAAGGATGATGGGATATTCTGGGTCGAGAAAGGTCTCAAGGCCCTGAATCATGCGACTGAAGCAACGATCACTCATGCCGCCCTCAGGCTTTGTAATCTGATTCAAGAGCTCCGCAAATGCCCCATCCGCAAGTGCGAAGGTGTATTCACCAGAGGAAGCCATTTGACCAAAGGTATCAAGCCAGTCCGGACGAGTCGTGGACTCCCCTAGTGTACGGGCGACATTAGTATCTAGGGCAACTATGCACTTTTCTAACGGAATAATGTGACGCTGACTAGATTTCATTATTTAGAAGGGCCTTTTCGAGTGTTTCTGTATAATTTAAAAGGTTAGCCAAAGCTGCTGCCCCCCCCTTTAACACAGCCCTGTATTCGAAACACAATACAGGATAAAATAATAACTCGAACAAATCTCTATTTAGTTGAGTTATTATTTTACATATCTAACAGATCTAAAATTTCCGACCCCAGAATTTGAAGTCCAGTTTCCATACTCGTGAACTCATCGATCCTGCCAATGACGTTGGCGTGACTGTTATCGAGCCCATTTTTGACGCCGATCAGTCCAACCGTCAGCGGCAAACCACGTTCGTCGAAGGACACCTGGCACCGAATCAGTCGGTAAACCTCGCCATCGCGCGAGCACTGAAGATAGGCCCCCTCCCCGAACCCGGCCTCCCCCAAGATCTGGTACGAGATTCCTTGCATGATATGGGGCCTTGAGACCAGGAAGCGCATGACGTCATCCCGGGAAAGATTCTTCGCGTGCTCCCAGCCTTCTGGATCTACTGTCCTCAACAGCGCCAGAAGCTCAGATCTCAACCGCCCCACATACGCCATCAACCTCTCCATCGCGAACTCATTATTCGACTCGCTGATAAACCGTCATAGCAATAAGGCTCTTTCCGTCTGCAGTCGGCCGGGTAGTAATTTGCCAGCCCGACGCAGTGCCTAGGTTTCTCACACCCTTTTGCATCTCACCGTAGCGACGAATTTTGTCTTTCTCCTGCTTCGCTGTCAGCGGCTTTACCCGATCCGCCTCCCGAACGATACGAGCAAGCCTCGAAAAAACGTTGTCGAGCTTGCACTCGCCCTTCGTTTCGTCGAGGTACTCCATGACCGCATGGTACGTGAGGTAGATGCGACCAAATGTCGGGTTTTCAACGGAAGGCTGAGGAGGTGGCTCGCCGTCCCACCTCACGCTGATGCCTGGATGCTCCTCCAGCACCCACGCCTCCCCTTTCTCGACTGATATGTTGTCCAGGCCAAGGAGTTGTGTCCGAAGGGCGTACGCGTATTGGTACAGCTCCTCTTTGGAACTGGTCACCAACAGAAGACGCTTTACAGCTCCTCGGGAAACCACCAGCTTCAAGTTGCGCGAGGTTCGATTTGACCCAGCGAGCTCCAGCCAGATCAGGCAGCACCAGGCGCCATACAGCTCAACGAAGTCCAGAACATTGGGTCCGAGGTCTTTTGAGACATGGACATCCAGGGTGCGGAAAAAACGATCGTCGCCATTGAACTTGACCTGGTACAGGCCGGGCGTATCGGTTGCTGAGGTGCTGAGCTTGACCACTTTGAATGTCATTGTTCGGATCTCGGTTGCGATGCTTGCAGGCTCGCACGTCTTACTGGAATGCAAGCGGACGATTCTACCCGACTCGTGATCGATCTCATGGCCATAAAAAAAGGGCCAGCTAAATTAGCCGGCCCTTTTAGTTTCTTGCATGCGGTCGCTAGCGACAATCTTTTCGAGAATGTCGGCAGCCTCCATCATATATGGCCCTTCAAAGATGACGTTGTGTCCATCTTGAAGGGCCTTTGCATGGGCCATGATGTACCGACGCGACGCCGGCACCCGGTACCGGCTTACCAACAGCAATCGGTAATCCCCTGCGCCCCCACTGAAACCGCTGGGCGGTGAGAATGGGTCAAGGGCATTGGCACCTGGTGAGGTGACAACATGCACAGGGTCATACAGATAGGATGTCACGCCCATCAAGCCGCCCTCCTCATCTGTGGGAACCCCATGCACCCTAACTGCACGAGTACATCGTTCCAGTCGACTGACTTTTCACCGTCAAGCAGCGGCAATGAAGGAGTCAGTATCTGAGCTTGGATACCCTTCTCCCACAGCCGCTTTTTCAGGTTCATGCCCGCCTCTTCACCGCGGCCGGAACGGTCCTTGTCGATCCAGATCCTGACGCGTTTTGTGCAAGGGCCAGGCTCGAAGCCCTCCAACAACGTTGCATTCACCAATGAGTGAACCTGCACAGCGAAGTTGGTACCGGTTTCTATTGCCCAAGCTGTTTCCAGCCCCTCACAAACATCAATTTCCTCCTTGTCCCAGGCCCCAACGAAAATGCCACCGCCAGTAACCAGCTTGTCGGTAGGGTACATGCACATTTTCTTGGCACTTTCGACAGGCGCTTTCAGCCCCTTTGGGGTTAGAAAGTACCGGTGGAGCGTGATGGGAAGTCCCGCCTTTGTAACTTTCGCGACAATGCCGGGAAAATCACCTTCGAACTCACCATCCTCGTTGTAGCTCGAGAGGCTCGGGTGAAACCGAACCACCCTTTCGACCCCCTCGCGATCCCAACAGAGAATCTTGCGGCTGGCCAAATACAGACGGGCCGGCTCAGCATCTGGGTGCGTGAGCGGAAGACTGCCCTTCCAAAGCTGTGATAGAGGTTTGAAGCAGCCTCTTTCTCCTCAAGTTCTTTGCGACGAGCTGCGAGCGCCTGCTCGTTGGCCTGGTTTACCTTCTCCTGCTGATTCTCATCTTCAGTCGAGCGGATCCCCAGGTAGTCACCAACGTCGGCCACAGCATCTGCAAATCCGTAGTTCTTCACCCACATCAGCAAGCTGAACCCATCGGGGTACGTTCCACAGGTGTTGCACATACCGCCGCCAGAGTCTTGAAAGTCCTTACGGAAGAACTTAAACCCATCACCACCACGACCAGCCACCCCATGGACAGGGCACTTAGTGTGTCGGCCAGGCTTATCAAACGCTCTGGAATCGATCTCAGGGCACAAGGCCCTCAAGATCACATCCCAGCCTTTAAGCTTCGCCGCATTACGTACAACTTCGGCTTTTAAATTTCTCATGGTGCACCTCCAGGTAAGCCCAACTCGGGACTTCCCCAAGCCACCGAAACGGGAGCTTGGGGAAGCCCCGAGCCGGGGGAAAAGGACACCTGAAGAAACTCCGCCCCTTGGGGGGGCGAAGCCCCCCAGGGGATGATTAAGCTGCTAGCCGCAACCGCGGTTTCATCAGCTTTAAGTAGGTATCGCGCGCTTCAGCAATCGCCTCGCGCACTACGTCACGTGTATCTGTACAGAGCCCCTTGATCGATGGATCACGACTGAACCCGTAGATATCAACCTCAGCCAGTTCGGCAATATCGTCGCCGTCATCATCAAGCATGGTGACCTTGACTTTGAGGCTGAAGCATTCGATTTCCCCATCCATGATTTGCTGGATGGTTTGGTCGAGGTACACGAGCTCCTCCTCGGTTTCAAAGACATCGAAGTCATCCGGGCACTTAAAAACATCAACCCGGAAGTTGGCAGTTTGAAAGGTGCGCAGCTTTGTCGTTTCGGAGACGTACGCATCGAGGAGTTTGTACCCTCGGTGCGCAAGCTCCGCGCCGGTGGCGACAACATCATCGGCAAGCGCAGTAACCAGTCGATGAAGAGCAACTTTTTGAGCTGGTCCACCTAGTTCATCAGCCGGAGTGAGCTCTACATAAACTGGATCGATACTCAGGGAGGTCGACCGCTCATGCACATAGCGCATTCCGGAGTTCCGGGTAATCTCCAACTTTTCGGGTAGCACCAGGCCATCCCAAACCGCCAAAGAAACATCCGGTACAAGACGCGAAGCGAGCTGCTTCACATCCAGCTCACCAGTGAAACTTGCACCATCTCCCTGACAAGAGCTCAGTGAAAAACGGACCTCATCAGCGGGGTAGCCGTTTAACACCAGGTGCCGTTGCATCAGGGTTGTGATTGCGTTGTTGGTAGACATATAGGGACTCCAGTAAATGGAGCCCACCACCCCTATTGGGGCAAGTAGGCCCCGATAGGGTTAGGTAAATCAGTGGGTTTGCTTCGTTCGAATTCGAGTGAGGAAGACATCCCAGGCCAGATGGCCATGGGATACAACCTTCCCATCGTCAACCAGCACGCGGCGTTTGCCGGTGAAGCCGGTATCGATGGCGAAAGCTGTCTTGTCACAAGCATTCGGATAGCGAGCGAGCAGTCCACGCAGCGCTGCATAGTGTCGAAGTGCAAAGGTACGGCGAACAACGTTCGCAATACCTCCACAGCGGGACACGGCCTCAGCTTCGACGCCACGCGTCAATGCTTCAGCCTCACCGGTGGTGAGGGTCATCGTTTCACGGAGTAGCGCAACCAGACGGGGGTAGGACTTCATTTCTTGGTCCCATCCTTCTGCTTGACCGGTAAACCGCAAATGCTGCTCATCATGCTGACAAAGCTTTCATCGCTGAGAGCTTCTTGATAGTGAGCAACCCGATTTTGGACGTGGGGCTTTGCTGGTGTTGGGGTGGGCTTCTGCGCATTACTCATACACGTGGCTCCATCTTCACAACCAGGTCAACCGCCGTCCAAAGCGACGGACTACAGCCGAAAAACGATGACGCACCAATCGGCATTGCAGGCGTATAAATCATAGATGTACCTCCAGAATGGAGGTGAGGTGACCGCCCCGACTGGGGAAGGACCCCACCAGGATGGTTGTAAACAATGGTGTTGCGGCAGGCTTAGATCCAAAGTCCGGCAGACGCCAGGCACAGGGCCGCGTGAATCAAATAACGTCGAAAACGAAGTCGACGATAATGATCACGAGATTCAGTAAGTCAGACATGTTGCACCTCAATTTTAGGTATTAGTGCAAGGTTTCCCCTACAGGGAGATACCCCTGCAGGGAGATACCCCTGCAGGGTGTGATAGCCAGAATGGCCAAAGTTGATGCTGCTTTAGGGACGCGCAGCTAACGCCATCTCCGATCGCAACAGAGCGATGGGAAGAATCTTTGCTTGGGAAAACTGGAGCTTTCCGAAACAACCCTAGAGGTCGGTCGGTGGCCTAGTGGCCGAGAGGATGCTGGTAACAGCTGGTTGAAATATAGCACCCGGCATTTTGAGATGGAAGCAGGGAGAAATCCTCCCTGCTCCAATCACCTACGCACGTTTCTGAACCATCTCGTCCCTCATCGCCCGGAGCAAGTCCAGGTGATACGAGCGAAGCTCCGAAGCAGCAATCGTTGAGCATGCCGCCGAGATTTCGTGAACCAGTTGTATGAATTCACGAAGATGCGCCGTGGTGGTGATCCCGCGCTCACAGTAGCTGGCTTCTATCTCTTGCTGAGTAACGTCAACTTGAGACGCCAGGTAGAGA
>LNAP01002131.1_pt1 | contig 20104 bp, 17 predicted proteins | sample 602601 | NCBI WGS metagenome assembly LNAP01 (sample SAMN02440304, study PRJNA202911) | soil metagenome | biome: Subtropical and temperate rainforests or woodlands; isolation source: soil samples (1 kg each in a 20% v/v slurry with milli Q water) were... ...
GGTAGCGGCGCAGGCGCTGCGGCCAGTCGCTGGGGTGCTGGGGGTCCAGCTCGGGGCGCGCCAGCGGGGGGCAGCCGGGCTGGATGAGGTGGGCCAGCAGCGCCGGTTGGCGGCACAAGGTATCGATGGCGAAATCGCTGGTGATGGCCAGCAGGCGTACCTGGTCCAGAACCTCGGGCGGCGGCGGCCAGTTGCCGCTGTCGGCCAGCGACAGGGCCAGGCGCGCCAGGGCGCGGTCGACGAGGGGAACGAGGGCGGCGGGGACGGCGTCGGCGGGAATCGGCATGCAGGGATTATGCAGGGCGCTGGGGGCGCCTACGCATTGCCGGGTGCGCGAAACGGGACGGTGGCGATGTCGGCGTCCGGCTTTCTTCGGCCGAGGTCATGCGTTCGCCGCGGTGATGGGCTGGGTCGGCGGTCGATGGGGATCCGACCCTACCGGGTGGGTGTGTCGGCGGTGGACGTGTCCGCGGCCATGGAGCCCCCGCCCCGCCAGCGAGATGCTGCGTAGAGCCGGGCTCTGCCCGGCTTGGGTCGGGCGTTCATGACGCTACGTTGGAGTAGAGCAGCCGGGCAGAGCCCGGCTCTACGGGGCGCCATTGCCGAATTTCAGGCAATAAAAAGCCCGCTTGCAGCGAACTGCCAGCGGGCTCTGCTCCCTCCCCCACGTCGGGATGCAGGTCGATCTTCTAGGGTCCTCGGAAAAGTTGCACGCTGCACTGCAAAACAATACTTGCGGGTACAGAAGTCATTGCAAAACTGAACAGGGGGTGCCGATAGCCCGGAGCGCCATCCCACCTTGGTCGCACACCCCGTTCGGCGTGGATCGCCGATAATGCAGATCCCCCCAGAAACGTTGTCGTCATGTCTGTCGATCGCATTGCCAACGCGCGTCTGCGTGACCGCGTTGTATCCGCTGAAGCTGCCGCCGCCCTGATCCAGCCGGGTGAAACCGTCGCCATGAGCGGCTTTACCGGTTCAGGTTATCCCAAGGCGGTGCCGGTGGCGCTGGCCCAGCGCATCGAAGCGGTGCATGCCCAGGGGCTGCCCTTCCAGATCAGTCTGATGACCGGCGCGTCCACCGCCCCGGAGCTGGACGGTGCACTGGCCAAGGCCGACGGCATCGCCATGCGCATGCCGTTCCAGAGCGACCCGGATGCGCGCAACCGCATCAACGCGGGCAAGCTGGATTACATCGACATCCACCTCAGCCACGTGGCCCAGCATGTGTGGTTCGGGTTCTATGGCGACATCGACACGGCCGTGGTGGAAGTGTCGGCGATCCGCGAGGACGGCTCGCTGGTGCCGTCCACGTCGGTGGGCAACAACAAGACCTGGCTGGACCTGGCCAAGAAGGTGATCATCGAGGTCAACGAATGGCAGCCGGCCGGCGTGGACGGCATGCACGACATCTACTACGGCACGGCGCTGCCGCCGCACCGCAAGCCGATTCCGCTGGTGCACGCCAACGACCGCATCGGAGAGACCTCGCTGCGCTGCGACCCGGACAAGATCGTGGCGGTGGTGCGCACCAACGGCCCGGACCGCAACAGCCCGTTCAGCCCGATCGACACCACCAGCGAGCAGATCGCCGCGCACCTGATCGACTTCCTGAAGCACGAAGTGGCCAAGGGCCGGCTGCCGGCCAACCTGCTGCCGCTGCAGAGCGGCGTGGGCAACATTCCCAACGCGGTGCTGGCCGGGCTGGCCAAGAGCGGCTTCCGCGACCTGGCCGCATTCACCGAGGTCATCCAGGACGGCATGCTGGACCTGCTGCGCGACGGGGTGCTGAGCTATGCCTCATGCACCGGGTTCGCGCTGAGCCCGCAGGCCAATGAGACCTTCAAGGCGAACATCGATTTCTACCGCGAACGCATCATCATGCGCACGCAGGAGATCTCGAACCATCCCGAACTGGTGCGCCGCCTGGGCTGCATCGGCATGAACGGGATGATCGAAGCGGACCTGTACGGCAACGTCAATTCCACCCATGTGATGGGCACGCGGATCATGAACGGCATTGGCGGCTCGGGTGACTTCGCGCGCAACGGGTTCCTGTCGGCGTTCCTGAGCCCGTCCACGGCCAAGAACGGCAGCATCTCGGCGATCGTGCCGATGGTGAGCCACGTGGACCACACCGAGCACGACGTGTCGGTGATCGTGACCGAACAGGGCCTGGCCGACCTGCGCGGGCTGACCCCGCGCAAGCGTGCACGGGTGGTGATCGACACCTGCGCGCACCCGGATTTCCGCGACCAGCTCAACGATTATTTCGAGCGCGCCAGCCGCGACAGTTACGGCAAGCACACCCCGCATCTGTTGCCCGAAGCGTTGTCGTGGCACCAGCGGTGGTTGGATACGGGCACGATGAAGGCGTGATCCACCGGCGGTAGGCCACGACCGTTGGTCGTGGCGGTCGGGATGCCCGCGGCCGGATGCAATGTACCGACCAACGGTCGGTACCCACCGGAGATGACCGATCGCTACCCGCCCGGGAAATTCCCCGGTAGGCCACGACCGTTGGTCGTGGCGCACGGAACCCGGCGATTACGCGTTGCGCAACGTCGCCAGCGATTCGGCCTGCAGGCGTTCGTAGATCGCAAATTCGTCTTCCACCTGCATGCCCAGCGCCTGCTCGAATGCCTCACGGTTGGCGTGGGCGGCATACGCGCGCTGCTCTTCACCGCCCAGGTTGGACTGGAAGATGCCCGCGGCACTGACCGGCAGGAAATCCTCGTAGACGATCGGGTCGGCGCTGGCCAGACCGGCGGCGATCAGGGCCTCGGCTGGCAGGTCGCCGATGGCGGCCGGATCGGCGCGGCCGGCGTCGGTGAGGGCGTAGCGGTAGTAGCCCAGGCCCTCGCGGCGCAGGGTGGCGTGGTCGTCCGGGAACGCGGTGAACGCGGCGGCCAGGCGGGTCGGGTAATCCTGCCCGGTGCTGCCGGCGCCGCCACTGTCACGTGCCTGGGCCAGCAGTTGGTCGTACAGCGCGCGCCCCTTCGGGGTCAGTGCCAGGCCACGCTGTTCGATCTCGCCGAACCGCGCGGTATGGGTGCCGGCGTCGGCCGCCTCACCAGACGGGAAGTGCACCGTTTCCTGCAGCGCCTTGAAGCTGGTCTGGCGCAGCAGGATCGGGCAGCGGCGCGGCGGCGGGCCTTCAACCACGGCCTTGGCGTCGATGCCGCGCGCGAGCATGGCGGCCTGGGCGGCGTCGATGTCCAGCGTGCGCGGGGTGAGGTGGTTGATGTGCGGGCCACGGAAGCTGACCACGTCGGCAATCAGGCGGTGCGCGTCGTGCAGCGCGTGGTAGGTGGCCAGCGACACGGTGGCATCGCCGTGCCAGCGGAACGTCTCCAGCGATTCGATGACGAAGCGCCGGGCGTCTTCCTGGCCGAGGCCACCCTCGCGCTCGGCCTGGTCGATCAGGGCCAGCGCGGCGTCGGTGAAGATGCGGCGCCGGGCCAGGATGCGCGCCGATTCGTCACGCAGCGCGGCGTCTTCGATCAGTTCCAGCCGCAGCAGCGAGGTGAACACCCGGAACGGGTTGTGCGCCAGCGCCTTGGCGGTGCGCGGGCGGAACGCAGTGGAGTGCACCGGCACGCCGGCCACCGACAGGTCGTAATAACCCACCGGGTGCATGCCCATCACCGCGAACAGGCGGCCCAGCGTGGCCAGTTCCTCGGCGGTGCCCACGCGGATGGCGCCGTGGCGCTCCTGGTCCAGGCGGGTGCGTTCGTCGGTGCGGTCCAGCTGCTCGGCCAGTGCCGGGTTGGCGGTGAGCACGGCATCGTTGATCTCGGCCACCAGGTCCACCAGCGTGCCGTACAACGGCACCTCGGTGCGGTACATGGTGGACATGGCCTGGGCGAACAGGCTGCGGATATCGTCGGGTGAAACGAAACGGTCGGCGCTCATTACGTACTCGGCAACGGATCACGGGGGAAGGTGCAGCAATCGCGCATTGTCGCCGAGCGCGGGGGTTACCGCGATCTGCACAGCAGCAAACGGGGCCAAAGGGTAGAGCCACCCCATGGGTGGCTGCACGAAAACTCAGCGTCCTGAAGGCGTGGGGTTGCTCGCCGCACGCTGGCGCTGGGCACGGTCGCCGAGCTGGCGCTGCAGGGTGGCGTCAAGCTTGATCGGGCGGTCCCAATGGTCATGGCTGGCCACGATGGCGTGGCGCAGCGCGCGCCAGTGCAGGTTGGTCGGCGTGACCGGCAGCGCGGCTACCACGTCCTCCCAGCGCTTGGGCTGGCCCTCTTCCGGCACCGCACGGCTCCAGGCCTGCACGCTGTCGCGGCACCCGCGCTCGATGGCGTGTGCCCAGAAACAGGCGAAGTAGATGTCACCCGCCTGCCAGCCGTGGGTGTACATCAGCGCGGCGATGTAGCCGCGCGATACGCCGGCATAACGCGCCACCTCGTCCAGGAAACTGTCCGGGTAGCGTTCGGCGTAGTGGTTGATGTCCTGCAGCTGGGCGTCCACCCAGGCATCGCCGGTATCGACCACATAGGCTTCGGACTTCTCCGCGGTCTGCTGCGCCGATGCCGCCCACGGCAGCATCAGCACCAGCAGCACCAGCAGCACCAGCACTGTGCGCAGGGTCATGGGACGACACCGCCGCAGCGCTGCATGCCGGTCAGGCCTGCGCTGCCTTGGCTTCGATGGCGCGCAGGGCCTGCGGCCAGTCGAAGGCGGTCGGGGCGTCGACCATGCGCGGCTCGTCGTCGGCCACGCCGTGCTGGGTTTCATGCGCCCAGGTCACCGCGTACGGGGTGTGGATGCCCCAGCCGCCCAGGGTGATCACCGGCTCGATGTCCGAGCGCAGCGAGTTGCCGACCATGCAGAAGCGGTGGATCGGCAGGTCGAATTCTTCCAGCACGCGCGCGTAGGTTTCCGGGTCTTTCTCGGACACGATCTCGATGCGCGGGAACAGGTCGCGCAGGTTGGCCAGCTTGATCTTGGCCTCCTGGTGGAACAAGTCGCCCTTGGTGATCAGCACCACCGGGTAGTCACGCGCGATCTCGGTCACCGACTCGCGCACGCCATCGATCAGCTCGACCGGGTGGCGCAGGGTGTCGTGGCCGATGTCCAGGATCTGCTGCAGGTCGCGCGCGGTGATCATCTGCTGGGTGATTTCGATGGCCGCCTCGACCATCGACAGGGTCATGCCCTTCACCCCGTAGCCGAACACGCCGAGATTGCGCTGCTGCACTTCCAGCAGGTGGCGTGCGGTCTGGGTGTCGTGCACGTCGATGTAGCGCGACAGGATGTCGAGGTAATCCTGCTCGGCCTTGCGGTAATAGTCTTCGCTCTTCCACAGCGTGTCGTCACCGTCAAAACCGACCAGGCCGATGGCGCCGGTGGGCGCGGGCGAGGAGGTCATCATCGGGCAAGGATAGCAACAGCGCCGCGCCAGCCCAATGACATCATCGGCTCACAGGCCGAACGGCCGCGGGCCCTCCCAGCCCAGCACGCCAAGCTGCGGCAGCTCGATGCGGGTGAGCAGCCACTGGCCCGGGCCCTGCCAGCTGAATTGGCGGTAGCTGCTGGCCAACTGCCCGGTCTCCTGCCACCACGCCATGAGCGCGGCCGGGCCTTCGGGGTCATGCGGCTGGTACTGGAACGGCAGGCCGCGGGTGTTGAGCTCCCCCAGCACCTGTTGCAGGGCCGCGTTGGCCCAGCGCGGGCCGTGGTCGTCGAAGGCGATCGATTCGGCGCAGCCGCCCGGCGAGGCACCGGTCACCACCACCACTTCGCCGGGCGCCAGGTGCGACACCCGCTGCGGCGGAGGTTCGCCCGGAACGGGCAGGTAGACGTCGAAGGGAGGGCGGCGGCCGGGATGATCCATGCTGTCCATCATAAAAGAAGGGCGGCCGAAGCCGCCAAACCCCTCACTGCTGTTCACCGGTGTCCAGCGGTGTTCAGCCCTTGCGCTCAGTGCACTGCATGCAGCACGTGGATCAGTTGCCCGGCTGTGCGCCGCTGCCACTGGCGGCCTTGCCCTGCTGGGCCGCCACGTACGCCTTGTACTCGTCCGGCGAAAGCTCGCCGTCCTTGTTGCTGTCGGCCTGGTCGAACACCTGGGCCAGACCCGCATTGACCTGTGCTTCGGGCTTGCTGATGGTGCCGTTGCCGTCGGTATCCACACTGGCCCACGTCTGGCCACCACCACTGGCCTGCTGCGACGCCTGCGCGGCGGCACCGGCGGCCGAATCTGCCGCCTGCCCGGCCTGCGCCGCTGCCTGCTGGGCCTGCGCGGCCTGGTTCTGTGCCTGCGCGGCGCTCTGCTGCGCGGACTGGGCCATCGCCGGAATGGCCAGCACACTGCCTGCGGCGACGATCAGGGCGATCAGGGGCTTGCGGTTGCGAATAGTCATTGGGTGGTCTCCTGCTATTGGGGTGTTGCACGGTTCGGTGTTTTTCCGCACGGCCCCACACTGCCACCCCGTTTGTGAATCAACTTTGCGTCGCAACCGGCCTGCGCACGCGGTCTTAACCACGTGCCCACGCGCGTCGTTTACCGCACAGGTTATGTGCAGGTGAGCAGGTAGTAAGCAGAGCATTCAACCGGCGCGGATTTAACCGGATGCAAACGGAAAGTCAGCCTTCGCTGGCGCTTTTTTCGCCTGAGCGCGAACTGAATATCATCCAGCCCAGTGCAACGCCGCCGAGGGCGCCGGCCACTTCCAGCACCACCCGTGAGCCCAGTTCGTTGGGATCGTGGATGCCGGTCAGGAACAACCGCGCGTACAGCGGCGACTCCAAACGCATCATGCCCATGTAGAACAGCTTCCACGCATCGATGCCGGCCGATACCACCACCGCAATTACGCAGGCCCAGCCGATGGCGTGCCCGGCGGTCCAGCCCAGCGCGCGGCACAGGCGGTGCCACAGCGCATACACCAGCAGGCCGACCAGCAGCGCGATCAGCCCTGCTTCCAGGGTTCCGAGCAATCCAAAGTGCAGCGGCAGGTTCATCGTGGTCCGGGCGGCGGGTCAGGCCACAGTGTAGCGGCGTGGCCCGCGCCGACGTGGTTCAGCGCACCGGCACGTCGTAGGCGGTGTGCGGGTCCAGCTCGGGGCGGAGGGTGTAGTGCCACCACTCCAGCGGGTAGTTGGCAAAGCCGTGCCGGGCCATCGCCTGCACCAGCCGCTGCCGGTTGCCGCGCTGGAGGGCGCTGATGTCTGCCGCGTCGGTATGCGCACGCGGGCCGAAGAAGTCGAAGTCGGTGCCCATGTCCAGCGCACTGCAGGGGCCGGTGCGGCAATCGAGCAGGGTCAGGTCGACGGTGGCGGCGCGGCTGTGGCCGGAGGTCTCGGCGATGTAGCCGCCCAGCAGCGCCGGCTTGTCCAGGTCGGGATACTGCAGCGCCTTGCGCGACTGTTCGGCCGGGTCATGGGCCCAGCGCACGAACGCCTGCACCGACTGCGCCGGGCGGTAGCAGTCGAACACGCGCAGCCGGTAACCCTCGGCCCGCAGATCGGCTTCCACCGCGGCCAGTGCGGTAGCCGCCGGCGCCAGCAGCAGGCATTTTGGCGCGTCGTAGCCGGGCACGGGGTGGGCGGTGAAGTTGTTGGCGCCGGCGTAGCGGATGTCCAGCGCGATATCGGGCACTTGGCGGGCAAGGTCGACCAGCCCGGCCTGCTCGACGGTGCGCGCGGGGGATACCTGTACCGGCTGCGCCTGCGCACCGCCGACGACGGCCAGCATCAGCAAGGCGCTACGGGCAATCGCCGATGCGGGTGAACTGCAGGTCCTGGTAGTCATAGCTGAAGTCGATATCCGGGTCGATGGCGCGCAGTGCAAGCGTGGGCGGCGTGCCCGGCTGCGGCTGCAGCCAGGGCTCGGCATCGGCCCCGAGCGTATCCCACTGCACCAGCCAGCGCGCGCCCAGCTGCATCACCGTGCCCTGCAGCTGGGGCGACTTCTCCACCTGGAAACGCAGCCGGCCATTGTGCGGGCACACACGCGCCGGCCCCAGCCACGGGTCGCGGTAGCGGCCCTGCCAGGCGGCCGTGGCCTGCAGACTGGCCGGTGTGCGCGCACGCGTGTCCGGGCGCACGTGGCCGCTGTCCCGGCGTTGTTGCTGCTCGTCGTGCAGCAGGCGCGCGTAATCCAGCACGCCCTTGCTGTCATCGGGCGCGGTGTAGTGCCGCAGCGCGGCCTGCATCAGCGCGGTGCGGGCATCTTCGGCATCGCCGTTGATCAACACCACCACGCCCACGCGCCGGTCCGGCAGCAGCGCCAGCGAGGAATACATGCCCGACAGCGTGCCGGTGTGGGCCACCTTCCACTGGCCGTCCAGGTCCGACAGGCGCCAGCCGTAGCCATACGCAGCGAAGTGCGCGTTGTCCCACTGGCGCTGGCGCGCACTGATCGGCATCGGCATGTGCGCGGTCCACAGCGCGCGGCGCTGCGCATCGCTGAGCCAGCCCGGCACCTGCGCCGGGTCCAGCAGCACCTGCATCCAGCGGGTCATGTCCCTGAGGCTGCAGCGGATGCCGCCGGCGGCCATGGACGCCAGGTCCGAGCTGGTGTCGGCATCGGGCTGGGTCACCACGTTGCGGCCATCGCGGCGTGCGTGCGGCTGGGCCACGTTGCCCACCGCCGCCACCGACCACGCCCCCACCTGGCAGCGCTGCATGCCCAGCGGCACGAACACTTCCTCGCGCAGCAACTGGTCGTACGGCTTGCCGCCCGCGCGCGCGGCAACCTCCCCGGCCACCACGTACATCAGGTTGTCGTAGGCGTAGCCACTGCGGAAGCTGGTGACCGGTTTCAGATGTGCCAGCCCGGCGATGATGTCCTGCCGGGTGAAGGCATTGGGTTCGGGCCACAGCATCAGGTCACCGGCGCCCAGCCCCAGGCCGCTGTTATGGATGAGCAGGTCGCGCACCTGCATGTGCTCGGTGACCCACGGATCGTGCATGCGGAACTGCGGCAGGTATCGAATTACCGGGTCGTCCCAGCGCAACGCACCGCGGTCGACCAGCCGTGCCAGCAGCGCGGCGGTCATCGCCTTGCTGTTGGAGGCGATCTTGAACAGCGTGTTCTCATCGATGGCCTCACCCGTGCCGATGCGGCGCTCGCCGGCGGTGTGCTGGTAGACCACCTGACCGTCTTCCACCACGGCCATGGCCAGGCCCGGCAGCGCGTAGTGCTGCCGGGCCTGGTCGAACATCGGCTGGAAGGGCGGTGCGGGCGCTGCAATGGCGCTGGCTGAAACAGCCAGCGCCACCAACAGCGCACGCCACCGGTGCAGCGTCATCGCGGTCATCCCATCAGTAGTTCCAGGTCACCGTGAGCTGCGCATAGCGCGGCGACTGGAACCCGGTGCCGTAGCCGTACATCGGGTTCAGCGTACCGATGCTGTCCTGTGGTTCGTAGTCCTGGTCCACCGACACGATGCGCTGCTGGTTGAGCACGTTGTACACGGCCAGCTTCAGGTTGATGTCCTGCGGCACCGGCACCTTGTAGGCAATGCTCATGTCCAGGTCGTAGGTCCACGGCGTGCGCCCATCGCCACCGCGAGGGGAATGCACGAACACCCGTTCGGACGGCACGGTGGCCTGGCAGTTGGACACGCACACGTAATAGCTGTGGAAGTCGGTGTCGTCGAACGGGTTGCCGGCGCCGAAGCGGGTGATCGGGCTGCCCGACTGGATGCCCAGGGTGGCGGCCACGGTGAGGTTCTCGGTCAGCGCGTAGCTGCCGCGGAACTTGAACTGGTGGCGGCGGTCGTTGGCCAGGTAGCCGTAGCCGCGGTAGTTCACCCACGGGTTGTCGAAGTTTTCGGTACGCCCGGAATCGGCGAAGTCGGTGTCGGAGTTGACCGGGCCTTCGGCGTTGCCGCGCCCATAAGCCAGCGTATAGGACGCATTGAAGCCCCAGGTGCCGTCCCAGGCGCGGTCCACCTGCAGTTCCAGCGCCTTGTAGTCGCGCTTGGGCTTGACCCAGCCGCGCTGGCCCACGTAGTTGCCGTCATCGTCGTACAGCGCCCAGCCTTCGCGCGAGGTGTCGATATCGATCCAGGCATCGTTGCTGCCGTCGCAGTTGCTGTCGCCCCATACGGTGTTGGTGCGGCCGGGGTTGCCCATGATCCAGACACCGTCGATGGCTCCGCACTGGCCGGTGGCGGTGATGTTCATGTCGTCGATGGCGTTGTGCAGGCGGCGGTAGGTGACGCTGGCGGCCAGCGACCACGATTCGCTCAGCATGTGCTGGAAGCCCAGGATCGCTTCGTCCTGGTACACCGGGTCCATCTCGCGGTTCACCTCCGCGCGCAGGTCGGGCACGCTGCCGTCGCCCTGCGAGTTGTCCACCGGGCCGATCTGCCCGCCCAGCCCGGGCACGTTGTTGGCCGCGCCGGAATAGCCCAGAAATTCATACCAGGTGCGCTCGTCCAGGAAGCCGCCGGCCTGCTTGATGTTGATCACGTTGGCCACGGGCAGGAAGTAGCGCCCCAGGTTGCCGAACAGCTTGGTGGTGCCGTCGCCGCGCATGTCCCAGGAGAAGCCCAGGCGCGGGGCGATCATGTTGTCGATCTTGATGTAGCTGTTGCCGTCGCCGCCCTTGTTGTCGAACCCTTCCACGCGCGCGCCGATGTTCAGCAGGAAGTTCGGGGTGACCTGCCAGTTGTCTTCCAGGTAGTAGGCCGAGTTGATGGTCTCGAACGAACCGGCCACTTCATAGCGGCGGGTGCGCACCACCAGCCCGCTGGCCGGCACGATGCCGCCGTTGAGCGAGCTGCCCGGAGTGCGGTAGTACACGTCGTAGCGCAACCCGCCCGGACCGGGGTAGGCGCGTTCGTAGTCGGAGGTGTTCTCTTCGCGGTCCAGGCCGAAGCGCAGCAGGTGGTCGCCGATGGACCATTCAAAATCCGCACGCGCGGCCTTGCGGGTATCCAGCGCCGATTCCAGCTGCGAGCTGCTGGTGCAGCTGCGGTCGCCCTGCAGCGCGGTGGGCACGCCCTGGCTGGCGGTGCGGTTGTCGAACACGCGGTTGCAGTTCTGGTCCATGAGGCTGCTTTGCGAGCGGTTGCGCTTGTTCTCGCCGTACATCAGCTTCATGGTCAGGTCGTTGTTGACCTGCCAGCTATAGGTGCCCGACCAGTTCTTGCCGCCCACGGTGTTGTAGATCTGGTTGGTGCTGTCACCCACGGCGCGGCCACTGGCGTAGTCGTAGCGGTACACATCGGTGATGGTGTCGCTCTTGTCGGAGAAGCCGAACAGCGACAGCATCTGGTTGTCGGTGATCTGCCAGTCCAGCTTGCCGCCCCAGAACGGGTCGTCGGCCTTGCCGGCGTTGAACACGGTGCCGGCGTCGTTGGTGGAATGGGGCGTGTAGTCGCGCGCTTCGTACATGCCGAAGAAGAACAGCTTGTCCTGCACCAGCGCGCCGGAAGCGAACACGTTGAGTGCGCTGCGGCTGTAGTCGTCGCGGCTGGCGGTGATATAGCGGCTGCCATCGGCGGTGTAGCGGTCGCGTGCCTGCGACTGCCAGGCGCGCGGTTCGACTACCAGCTGCGCGCCGGCCTGGAAGTCGTTGCTGCCCGAACGGGTCACCGCGTTGATCACACCACCGGTGCTGCGCCCGAACTCCACCGAGTAGCCGCCGGTCTTGACCTGGAATTCCTGGTAGAAGCCGAACGGCACCGAGGAGAAGCCCACCCGGTTGTAGAAGTCGGTGACGTTCAGGCCGTTGATGTAGACGGTGTTCTCGGCCACCGACGAGCCGCCGAAGGAAATGCCCTGCCCGCCCAGCGACCCCTTGCCCTTGACCGCGCCGGGCGCAAGCAGCGCGACGGCGGTGATGTCACGGTCCACCGGCAGCCGCGACAGTTCTTCGCGGGTGATGTTGGTGGCTGACTCGGTGGACTTCACATCCACCATCGACACCACCTGCGGCGCGCGCACTTCCACCGCCCCCAGCGTGCTCACACCGCTCACCGGCACGTTGACCGTGGTGGCGCTGCCCAGACCCACGTTGATCTGGCCCACGCGGGTGGGCGCGCCACCGGCAACGGCTACCTCCAGCTCGTACGTGCCCACCGGCAGCAGCGGAATGCGGTAACTGCCATTGGCCTCGGCGCGTACCGAGCGCACAAAGCCGGTGGACGGGTTGCGCACCGTCACCGTGGCGTTGTCCAGGCGTTGGCCCGGGTCGGTGAGCAGCTTGCCCACCACCGCGCCGTCCTGCGCCATCGCCACCGGCGCCAACGTGCCCAGGCACGCCCCCAACGCGACGCACAGCGCCGCCCGCTTCAACCTGTTCGTGTTCATTCCCTGCTCTCTCCTGCAGATATGGAATCGTGGATGGTGCCGTTTACCGCTTCACCGCCAGTGGCACGATGTGCGACTGGAAGTCGTAGTTCCATTGATCGAAGTACAGGTTGCCGCCGTCCCACTCGACCTCGCCGCGCTGCGAATCCACGGTGTCCGAGCGCGGGAAGCGCTTGGCCGGGACCAGCGGCTGGCTGACGGCGTCGTTGAAGGCGATGCGGTAGGCATCAAGCCCGCCGAAGTAGAAATCGCGCAGCGCCGGCTGCGGGCTGTCCAGGCGGCCGGTGGTGACATCCATCGGCATCCAGCCATACGGGGCCAGGTACAGCGCGCCCCAGTCGTGCAGGTTGGTGTAGCCCACCGCGTCGTCGGCGTAGACCATGCCCGACTGCCAGCGCGCGGGAATGCCGTTCATGCGCAGCAGGGTGATCAGCAGCAGGGTCTGCTGGCCGCAGTCGGCGTGGCCAGCGTGCAGCGCGTAGTCGCTGATGTTGGTCAGGGTGGAATACTCGCGCGCGCCGGCCCACGGAATGCGGTCGACCGCATCGAACAGCCGGCGGGCCACCTCGTAGGGGCGGGTTTCGCCCTGCAGCACCTGGTCGGAGAACAACCGCAGGGCCGGGGTAAAGCGCACGTGCGGCGGCTGTTCGGCCAGGTACGGGGCCAGCGCCGGGTCGCTGGGCGTGGCCCGCACCACGGCCGGGTCGATGCGGGTGTGCCGGGCCTGCACGGTGAGCGCGTAGCGGATTTCAAAACGGGTGGGCTGCCCGGCCACGGCGGTGCCTTCCAGGTAGGCCGTGCGTTGCAGCGCGCTGGCCGGGGCAATGCGCGCCTGGCCGGACGTGCTGCCGCGCCACTGGATCTGTTCCTGCTGGCCGGCGATGGCGCGCGGGTACGGAATCCACGCGCGCAGCGTGGTGCCGGCGGGCACCGCATCGGCCTTCACCGTGAGCGACTGGGTGACTTCCACCCGCTGCGGCAGCACCGACGATTGCCCCGATGCCGTGGCCGCCTCCACCACGTTGGCGTGGTACGGGGTGAGGTGTTCGAACGGACCGTCGCTGGGTAGCGACGCGTCGGCACGGCGGCGCGCACGTGCTTCATCGCTCAGCCGGAACAGATTGGACGGCGCGCGCTTGAAGTAGAACCGGGTGCCGTCGATGTCCAGGTGCTCCAGCAGCCCCTGCCTGTCCCAGCGCTCGAATTCGTCGTCGCGCAGGTCCGGAATCGAACGCCGCACGGCGTCTTTGGCCGCGGCGGTGTCCAGGCTGAAATCCAGGCGGATCCGCCGCATGCGCTCGCGCTGGAAGGCCAGCGTGTGTTCGTCGTAGGCCGCTGGCGGCGTGCTGCCGTGCGCGGCGATGCGCTGCTCGGCGCGGGCGAAGTACCCGGCATCGATGAGGTCGGCGACGACGGCGGAGCCGACCCAGCCGGTGGCGCCTGTGACGAATACATGCATGGGATCGCTCTCCAGAATTGCAGTGTGAGCGTTGTAGGGGGGCGAGCTATGCTGTTAAAGTAGGGACATTATCCCGGTATAGCCACTAACAGGATGTGCAGCCGTGTCCGAGGTCAATTCGCTGGGCGCCTACCTCAAGAACCGTCGCACCAAGCTCGATCCCGCGTCGTTCGGTCTCGCCGGCGGCCGGCGACGCACCCAGGGATTGCGCCGCGAGGAAGTGGCGCAGCGCGCCAATATCAGCGTCACCTGGTACACCTGGCTGGAGCAGAGCCGCGGCGGACGGGCTTCGGCCGAGGTGCTCGGGCGGATCGCGGACGCGCTGACCCTGACCGAGGTGGAGCGCGAGCATCTGTTCCTGCTCGGCCTCGGTCGCCCGCCCGGGCTGCCCTATCGCGGCAATGATCCGATCACGCCGCGGCTGCAGCGCCTGCTGGATATTCTGACGTACAGTCCCGCGATCGTGCGGACGGCGACCTGGGATGTCGTCGCCTGGAATCGCGCGGCCGCTTGCGTGCTCACTGACTACGGCACGCTGCCGCCGGACCAGCGCAATATCCTGCGCATGATTTTTTGCGATCCGCGTGTCCGCGCCGCGCAGTCGTCATGGGAATCCGTGGCGCGCTTCGTGGTGGCCAGCTTCCGCATCGATGCTGCGCGTGCCGGTGCGGGCGCCGATGCCGAGATCGCGGCGCTCGTTAATGAGCTGAGCGAAGCCAGTCCCGAATTCGCGTCGATGTGGCGCGACAGCAACGTGCAGGCCCACGGCGATGGCGTGAAGCGCCTGCACCATCCGCAGGTAGGGCCGATCACCATGGAGTATTCCGCCTTTGCCGTGGACGGCCGGCCGGACCTCAGCCTGATCGTCTACAATCCCGCGACCGCGGAGGACCGCAAGCTGGTTGAATCCCTGGTCAAGGGATAGCCTGCACGCACCGCCGAATGAGGTGGCCGTGCGCCGCCATCCGGCCGACAACGGCGCGCAGCACAGCGCTGGGCTCGATGTGCTGCGCTCGGCCATCGCGCCGGTCGAGATCGACACGCTGGATCAGGCGGCAGCGTGAGACCTGGCGGTGCTATCCGTGGTCGCCCGTCGTACGCTCGACGGCAGAGGTTTTTCCGGGCCACACGCCGCGCAGGTCGATGATGATCTGGCCATCGGGAAATTGTTGGATCGGCGATGCCCAGGTGAATTTGTGAGGCGACCCCGGGGCATCCTTGAACGACAGTTCGACGACGAGATTCGTCGCCTGGACCGGAATGGCCGCCATTGTATTGATCATACCGCCGGACACCGAGGCCGAGCAGGATTGCGCGTTACCATCGGCATCGTCGTAGGTCGCTTTCGCATCGACGATGTAAGTGCCGCCGTGGTCGTCATCCAGCTCGATCGAAATGTTCGATACGTTGGTGACCCAGCCTTGCAACACCTGATCGCCCAGGAAGGAGGCGAACACGAAGGCGATCGCGACAGGACTTGTCGAGAGCGTGCTTGGAGCGCCCGGCCAGAGATGGCTTTCGAACGAGCTGGTTTCATTGGTCGTCGCATAGGAGCCCTGGACCCCGGCCTGCGCATTGCCGGCCATCGCATTGACGGCATCGACCGATCCCGCGATCGAAAACGAACTGTTGTCGGATTGCGAGCCAATGTTGAGCCCGCAGGACGCGTAAAGCACGCTGGTGATCACGCCGAAGCCCTGCGTGATTTCATTGTTGACCAGCATCCCCAGCGTCTGTGCCTGCTGCTTGAGCCACGGAAGACTGGCGGCGATCTGGGTTGCGAAGTCGTTCAATGCGGCTTGCTGACTCAAGGTGAAAGTCGACGAGATCAGGCCCTCGCTCGCAAACTTCCAGGTCATCTGCAGCCCGACGGTGATCTTGGTGCCGGTTTCGGGATCGGTGTAGGCGCCGTTGAGATTGACCGGCGCGCTGCTTTGATGGACGGACGACGAGGCGACTTTCCACTCGTTATTCACATTTGCTGTCGTGATCACCTGGGCGTTCGGAAGAGTCGTGAGATAGGAGAACGCCCCGGTGCCGGGATCGATTGTGCCGACTGCGCCCGGCTGCACCGTGCCGTCGAGCGTCCAGTTGCCCCAGAACGACGGGTGGGTATTGCGGAGGAGCTGCGTGAAACTGTTATTCCAGTTCTCGTCCATCTGATTGTCCCCAATCACTGGCCGGCTTGGCGCGTCGCCGCGGCAGGCATCGGTGCCGCCGCCGTCAGTGGTGGAAGCGGCCGAGATTGCTCCGCCGAACCAAGCCCAAGGCTGTGCAAGCTTATGGAGCAAGCTAGCCGGGGTATCTAAGGTTGTCTATGGTATTTGACGCAACCTCATATCGTGACGCACGACATATTCAGAGGCTACGGATATCCGCGCAGCATCAGCTTGTCGGCGCGGACCTCCCAGCTTTCCAGCCGATCGAGAAAGCTCATCCCGAGCAGGTTGGATTTCATCTGGCCGCGCGGCACCACCAGCGCCGGGACCGAGCGCTCCACCAGCTTGCCGATCGCCAGGCGATCCAATGTGAGGCGCGCGGCCTTGGTGTGGCCGGCGGCGGTCTCGACGTCGACACTGTAGTCCAGCAGTTCCAGGGGCAGGCCGGCGGCTTTTGCAGTCTCCCAGGTCAGCACCACCGAGGTGGCGCCGGTGTCGATCACCATCGGCGTGGTGACGCCGTTGATCTTGGCGCGCAGGCCGAACTCGCCGCCCTGGCCGCGCGGGATCTCCACGGCGCGCACCGGCTTGTCGGGCGTCTTGCGCAGCAAGTCCGACACCAGCGTGCCGGCCTTGCTGCCGGCTTTGGCGATCTCGGCGGGATCGCCATAGGCCAGCGCCGCGCCGACCGTGGCGGCAAGCACGGCGATCAGCAGCAGCAGGCGGCTCATGCGGCACCTGTCAGGTGATGGCGGTCCTGGTCTTGCGGGTATCGGCCATGATTTCGAGGCCGGCTTCGGTCATGCGCGCGGGCAGGGCGGCCATGATGTCCAGCCGCTCGGCGCGCTCGATCCGGTGCCACCGCGCGATTTCCGGCAGCGTCCGCCCGCAGCCGAGACAAAGCCTGGTTTTCGGGTCGATGATGCAGACTGCGATGCACGGCGTCTCGATGCTCATGATGGGAGTGTGAAGGGGGTCGGCCCGCTTGCGCAAGCCCTCGCTCGCTTAAAGACTGGTCCCCGCGCTCATGATCGGTTTGTTGCGGGCCCGGCGCTTCTCGTCATTGCCGGTGGTGTAGGCGTCGGGCTGCAGCGGCGGGCCGTCCTCGGTCAGCGGCGCCAGCGCCGACATCACCCGCTCCGGCGGGAAGGTGACGATCACCTCGGTGCCGACACGCAGCTTGGATTTCAGCGTGAAGGTGCCGCCATGCATGTCGATCAGGCTCTTGGCGATGGGCAGGCCGAGGCCGGCGCCCTGTTCAGCCGACTTGATGGAATTGGAGCCCTGGCCGAACGACGCCAGCACGATCGGGATCTCGTCCTCGGCGATCCCTGAGCCGGTGTCGCGCACGCTGAGATACTGCCCGCCCGATGCGGTCCAGCCCACCTTGAGCCAGATCTCGCCGCCCTGCGGGGTGAACTTGATGGCATTGGACAACAGGTTGAGCACGATCTGGCGGCAGGCGCGCTCGTCGCCCCAGATCCGCGGCATGCCGTGTTCGAACACCTCGTGGATGGTGATGCCGCGGCTCGAGGCGCGCAGCTTCAGCAGGTGATGGCAGTCGGCCACCACATGCACCAGCGACACCGCTTCCTCGTTGAGTTCGTAGCGTCCGGCCTCGATCCGGCTGAGGTCGAGGATCTCGTTGATCAGATTGAGCAGGTGCACGCCGGAATTGTGGATGTCGGCGGAATATTCCTTGTAGACCGGCACCGCATGACCGCCGAAGATTTCGCTCTTCATCACTTCGGAAAAGCCGAGGATGGCGTTCAGCGGCGTGCGCAGCTCGTGGCTCATCTGGGCAAGGAAGCGCGACTTGGCGACGTTGGCGGCCTCGGCGCGGTGGCGCGCCTCGTCGGAGATCGCCTTGGCCTGTTCCAGCTCGCCGATCAGCGCATCCTTTTCGGCGCGCGCTTCCAGCGCGGTCAGCGTGGTCGAATGCAGCCGGTGCGCCAGCAGGGCAAAGTAGCCTTCGGCCGACACCGCGAGCGCGGCGAGCACGTAGTTGTCGAAGCCGCCATGCAGGACGAAATTCAGCGCGATGCCGCAGGTCACCGGGGCGGTGGCGGCGAGGGCGGCGATCGGCAGGCTGGCGGCCAGCATGCTGGAGACCGCCACCACCAGCAGCATCAGGAACATCATCAGCGAGTTGGAGACGATGTCGACGTCGGCGGGGTGCACCAGGATCACGGTCCAGCACAAGCCGTAGAGCAGGTCGAGCAGGACGAAGCGGGTGCGCCATTTGCGGGTGCGCACCGGCGAGGGCGGTTCGGCGAGATAGCGCTGGCAGGAGCGGACGATGACGGCATGGATGCACAGCATCCCGCAGGTCCAGATCGCCGCCGACAGCGGCTGCATCCACAGCCCGAACAGCAGGCCGGTAGCCACCACCAGCAGCACCACCACCAGCGAGGCTGACAGCCGGGTCTGGGCATATTGCCGGATCAGTTCGCGATCGAAGGCCGGCCTTGTACCCGACGTCGAGGTCAGGCGGTCGCGCGCCTCGCGCACCCGCTGTGTCGCCGCACGGCGGCTGCGCGCCGTCGGAATCACGGTGGGTTCCGCCGGAAGCTGAACGACCTCGGGCCTATCGGCGGGCTTACTCATCAAACTGGACACAATCCTGCACGCATCCGTGCGCGGTTTACCACTCCGCCTATCTGTGCCGCACAATCCTTAAGAGGTGCCTTAAAAGAACGGATATTTCGGTTAAAAGCACATTAATTCTGCGATCCGCGGCACTCGCCGCGAATCCCAAGTTTTTCGCACAAGCCGTTGATAAGACGGCCGTTCAGCGCTGCAGCCGGGCCAGCAGGCTGGAGGTATCCCAGCGCTTGCCGCCCATCGTCTCGACTTCCGAGTAGAACGCATCCACCACCGCCGTGACCGGCAGGCTGGCGCCGTTGCGGCGGGCTTCGGCGAGGCAGATCGAGAGGTCCTTGCGCATCCATTCGACAGCGAAGCCGAAGTCGAACTTGCCGTCGTTCATGGTCTTGTAGCGGTTCTCCATCTGCCACGACTGCGCCGCGCCCTTGGAGATCACCTCGATCACCGCGTTGACGTCGAGCCCGGCCTTCTTGGCGAAGTGAATACCCTCGGACAAAGCCTCGACCAGGCCGGCGATGCAGATCTGGTTGACCATTTTTGTCAGCTGGCCGGAGCCGGCGGGGCCCAGCAGCTTCTGCATCTTGGCATAGGCGGCGATCACCGGTTCGGCCTTGGCATAGGCGGCCTCGGTGCCGCCGCACATTACGGTGAGCGCGCCGTTTTCGGCGCCGGCCTGGCCGCCGGACACCGGCGCGTCGATGAAGTGGAAGCCGAGCTTGTCGGCGGCGGCATTGAGTTCGCGGGCGACTTCCGCCGACGCCGTGGTGTGGTCGACGAAGATGGCGTTCTTGGCCATGCCGGCGAAGGCGCCGTTTTCGCCGGTGGTGACGGCGCGCAGGTCGTCGTCATTGCCGACGCAGGCCATCACGAAATCCTGGCCCTCGGCGGCGGCTTGCGGCGTCGAGGCGGTGCGGCCGCCGAACTTCTCGGCCCAGACCTTCGATTTCGCCGGCGTGCGGTTGTACACCGTCACCTCGTGCTTGCCCTTGGCGACGAGATGGCCGGCCATCGGAAAACCCATGACGCCGAGACCGAGGAAAGCGACTTTGGCCATATCCATACCCTTGTGTGCGACCGGCTTAAGCGCCGGCTGTCATTTGAAAACTGGTGAGGGGGCCCGGAGCAGCGCTGCGGGCAACGGGAACGTTCGCGCCCAGCATAAACGCTGATGCCGGCGCGGCAAAGCCCCGCGGGAATCGAGCGAGCCTCCCGCAATTATTGCGCCGCACAAGGACGGTGCCCGCCGCATGGCTCGCCTGCACCGCCAATTTCGCCGTGGACTTGGGCCGGAATAGCTCTATCTGTGCGCTCTGACGTCAGCCGGCCGGGAGACCTCCATTGAGCGTGACAAAGCAGCAGATTCTCGAAGCACTGGCGGCGGTGAAATCGCCGCGCGGCGTCGCGTTGAGCCATGCGAATGTGCTGTCCGAGATCGCCGTCACCGACGGCAAGGTGCTGTTCTCGATCAATGTCGACGCCGCCGAGGCGCGCGCCTATCTCGCGCATCCGCTGCTCGGCCCGCGACTGGTAGAGGCCGCCGAAGCGATCACCGCGGGTGCGCGCGAAGCCCAGAGCACGCTGGTCAATGCTTCCA
>LNAP01002133.1_pt1 | contig 20089 bp, 14 predicted proteins | sample 602601 | NCBI WGS metagenome assembly LNAP01 (sample SAMN02440304, study PRJNA202911) | soil metagenome | biome: Subtropical and temperate rainforests or woodlands; isolation source: soil samples (1 kg each in a 20% v/v slurry with milli Q water) were... ...
GCTCAAGGAGGGCTGGGACGTCACCAACCTCTACACGATCATCCCGCTGCGTGCGGCCAACGCCCGCATCCTCATTGAGCAATCCATCGGTCGCGGTCTGCGTCTGCCCTACGGCAAACGCACCGGTGTGGAGTCTGTCGATACGCTCAACATCGTCGCGCACGACAAGTTTCAAGAAATCGTGGCCGAGGCCAGCCGCCCCGAATCGGCAATTCAGATCAAGCTACGTGAGTTCAATGCCGACGACGCGGCGGAAAAATTCTCCACCGTCGTCTCGCAGTCGAACCTCGCCACCAAGCTTGGCCTCGGCCCCGCGCAGCAAGCCACGGACACCACCCAAATCGCGGGAGCCGATACCGCTCCGCTCTACACCGGGACCGAGGATCAAAAGGTCGCTCAAATCGCCTACCAAGTCATTCGCAAGCTGGAGTCCCAGCCGCAAAAGCTGCCGAGCGTGACCTACCTCCAGAAACCCGAGGTCCAGGCGATGGTGCTGGCGGAAGTGCAGGCCCAGTATCGCCCCGCGCAGTTGGAGATAGCCGGCGTCGCCGCAGAGCCGGACTTCGCGGCCATCGTCGCGCAGACCTCGCAACTGGTCGAGCAGCAGACCATCGACATCCCGCGCATCCTTGTCGTCCCCAAGGGGGAGATTCGCTCGGGTTATCACCCCTTCACACTCGATCTCTCGAACGTCAATTACCCGCCCGTGTCGGACGAGATTTGGGTTCAATACCTGACATCGGGCGTGAGTCGCACGGTTGCCCCGCAGCGTGGTGAAAGCGAAGAGCCCCGGGTGGAAAACTACATCGTCCGCGTCCTCTTCGATGCCGACGACATCGCCTACGACCAACACTCGGATCTCCTCTACGATCTGGCGGGCCAGGCCGTGAAGCACTTCGCCGGCTACCTCAAACCCGATGAAGTGTGCGACGTGGTCCGCTGTTATGCGCGCGAGATTGCCAAACGCATCCACCAGCAAATGCAGAAGCATTTCTGGGAAGAGACCGTCGATTACGAGGTGAAGATCAGCAAGGGATTCACGGAGCTAAAACCCAGCGCCTACACTGCCGCCGCCGACAGCCCGCCGTTGAATTTCCGGCATTCCCCCGCCGACAAGAGCAACATGGCGAAGTATCTCTTCGGCGGTTTCACCAAGTGCCTCTATCCCGTGCAAAAGTTTCAGTCCGACTCCGAGCGGAAGCTTGCGGTCATCTTGGAGCGCGAGGCGGTCAAGTGGTTCAAACCCACGAAGGGACAGTTCCAGATCTATTACCGTTCGGGCACGGACCACCTTGAATACCAACCCGACTTCGTCGCCGAGACGGCGGACCACATCTACATGTTGGAGCCGAAAGCCAAGGACCAGATGACCGCACCTGATGTTCTGGCCAAGCGCGATGTCGCGATCAGGTGGTGTCAAAACGCCAGCGCCCACGCCAAAACCTACGGCGGCAAGCCCTGGACCTACATCCTGCTCCCGCACGACGTCATCGCCGACAACATGACCATCGAGGCCCTCGCGCAGCAATTTTCCAGCTGAGGGGAACACCTTAAAATCCCGTCTTCACCCGCGTCCGATTGCGCGTTTCAATGGCCGGTTCGAAATCTCGTTTATCACCGTGGTCGCACTTGATCTTCCCTATACCTCAAACGCAGCCGACACTTTCCTAACCGCCTTCGGACGGGAAGCGGAGTTCTCGGCATGGCACGCTGCGTATCCAGCACCTGTGGACGTGGACCTGTGCGTGCGTCTTTTTTCGGCTAATTGTGGCCCGGCATCGTTTGCGGCACTCACGGGTCTGCTGATCACCGAGATCATGCGTTTTTTTCCACATTTTCCGGAATCGTCTCACACCAACATCCCTCAAATGAATGCCGCTCTCTCAGCTTGCGGCATCAAGGCGAAGGATGGCGGGCGTGAATGGCCGGAGAACGGACTTTGTTTGCTACAAATATGCGGGCCTTGGACAGATCGAGGTTGGCCTGGAGCGGCGTGCAGACATCGGCATTGGGTCGCCATCCGCAATGGCTTTGTTTACGACGTGAATGTTAATCAGTGGCAGACGAAAAAGCGTTGGGAGTCTTCGGTTATGAATAAATTAGCGGCAGCTCATCCACAATCACGGGGCTGGTGTCTCTTGAAGGCGTTCTCCGTTGAGATTCGGCCGGTTGCTTTTCCTGAATTTTCTTTGCAGGACCGCCGGAGATCAGCCGGCGCGTAACGCCCTCATGGTGCTCCCGGTAATTTGCGTCAAAAGCTTCCGCCATACATGTCCCTTCGGGAACGACATCGGTGCGCCAACTGGTGACGCCATTGGCTGAATCGATGGCGCGTTGCCGATGGATGGTCTTCATCGTCGGTGTCGAATCGATGGCGGTGTAGAAGAGGAAGTATGAGCCAATAATGGCGGCAGCATTGATCCCACCCAAGATCACAGGATGAATGGTGCGCCCGAGACGTTCTGTGAGATCCAGGAGCGCTCTGATTTTCCAATCACGAATTGCTTCCTTTTTATTGCCCGTGCCGAACTCCATGCACACGGCGTTTATTTCCGGGTGATCCTTGAGGTAATCGTGCCAAAAGTTCCAGTCATCGGGGTGGGTTGAGTTGATATGCGGGATCATGGGAACGCCGGCCTCGGCAAAGTTCTCACACACCCGCAGCATGCGCCGACGATTCCACAAATTGTGCATGCGTGGTTTGTCCTTCCAAAATGTGAAGTTCGGGGCGGTAACCCCCGAGACACCCAATACTGCTAATTGCTGGGCCAACTGCGCTTCCCGATAATTAGCCCACACCTTTTCGAGGTGTTTGTCTTTCGCGACACCGGAAATCAGGATTTGCGCGTCAGGTCGCAGGCCCCACTCGGACCGAAGAGATTCCGCCGTCATTGTGCGGTGGCCAAAAGGAATACCTAGCGACCTATCGCCATGGAAAATCTCCGCGAGATTAAGTGCTGCAAAATCAAGGGCAACGGGTCGCTTGAAGCGCAAGCCTCCCTGAAGGAGCGGAACGTATCGGCCAAAAGTTTCGGTTCTAACCGTGGGGAATCGCTGCCGCGATAGAGGTGTAAACATGCCGGCCTCTGAGAGCCGCTTGAAAAATTGAAGCGGTCGTGAAGGGCAGGTGAAGCTACATTTAGGTGCTCCAGTGCAACCCGCGCACGATTCAAAACAACCAAGAAGCGAATGCGGCGCACCTTGCTGGGCAAAGCCTCCGCATTCCTCGCGGATGAAGCATGTTTCGCAACTGTGGATCGCCTGAAGCATATGGGTTACTTCGCGCCCAACTCTGCCTTGCAGAATCCGGCAAGGTCTTTTGATGCGACAATTTTCGCGGGCAGGATGCCGTGCAGGTTAGGGTGCTCAGCCAACAGGCTTCTCACCTCTTTGGAGGACGCTGCGTCGGCTTCGCCAATCATGGCGGTGCCGAGCATCACGCGCACCTTGTCTTTCCCGGGAACGTCCACGAAGGCGATAAACTCGCCAACCGCAGGATCTCCAGCGGGACACCGGAAGCGAACCAGGCGGCGCGCCTCTTCGGGGATCGCATCGAAAAGTGTGACGGAGCCAAATTCCTCGGCGTGCATTTTTTCCGCCTGGTGCTTGAAGGATTGGTTTTTCTTCTGAATGAAATCATCGCCCATAGGTAAGCTCCTTATTGATTGTTTTATACCACCAAGCCTTGCCCCGCTTAACGCGTCGCAGCAGCCGGAGACGCCAAAGATCGTTTAAGCGATTATTCCATGCGGTTGGCTTTATGCCTTCGGCAGGAAACTCCGCCGCGAGTTCTAGGGCAGTAACCTGTTCGCGTCCTCGAATAAGCCGCATGGTTCGGACCAATGCTTCATCCAAGAAACCGCAAATCTGAGCGTCACTGAGCCTATCGTTTGATAGCCGGGCGGACACAAAGGGAAGGCCTCGCCCAGCAAACACTTCCTGAATCGTGTCGAGAACCTCAGGGTCCAAGTTGGCGAAGACAGGGTAGATATTCAACGGAGTTGGCCCGAGGGAATCGTCCAATGCCGTCCCTGCGAGTTCAGCATGTCGTTTTCCAGCGAGAGACAGCGCGAGTAGGCCAGCCTTGATGTAGCTGGTGGTTGCCAATGTCACGGCGCGTAAATCGATCACCACAATCAGGCCGGATTCATCGGAGACGGCCTCGCGAATTTTGCAGCATGCGTCGGCGAACAACTGCTCTCCGGCGGGCGATCCGATCGCTTTCGATGCAGTCGGGATTCTTAAAAATTCACATTGGTCTCGAACCATGTCGGGAGATTCAATCACTCGCACGAGTGAGTCAATAAATTAATTTTAACTCTTTAGCGGGAGACTTAAGTGCCAAGCTGATCGAAACGCGTAATCCCGGAACGTAGGCGCAAGGATAAGTTTCGACGCTTTTCCGGTCGGTGTTGCCGCGAAACACGGCGGCACCATCGCAACTTCTCAGTGCTAGCAAACCTTCGCGCTCCAAGAAGGATTTGAAAACCCGTTTGAACCCAAAACCCTCTACTTCGTTGGTCATTCGTGTCGCTCCATCACGTGCCGTTGCAACCAGCGCGGCCTGTTCATCTGCGAGGTGCCGCCATCTGAGGTTGTTGCGTAGGCCGGACAAGACGCCCTGTCCTACATCAGCGACGACAAAACTCGTCGCACCGTTCGCTACATGGTAGCCGATGACTCCTGCGGAAGGCGATCCACTCGACGAACTATGCCTCACCACATTTTCGATCATTTCCGAAAATGCCTGAACGAGAGCCTTGGGAAATCGGTCGCCAAAACCGTTCACGCGCAAAACGCGCTCGAAGCGTTGGAGGTAAAGCGGGAATCCGTCATCGTTGATGCAGTCCCAAGAGCGCACCATCCACAATTCCAGCTGCGGGGCGGAGAATAGGTGATCGCGGGAACGAATCGTGCTGAAATTGCCTCGCCAGTAATCGAAGCAAGTCGTGATCAACTCACGAACTATCTTGTTTGCGTGAAATGAATCGAGGACGGCTGATTCTGCCGGCCTCCCTGCGGCAAACGCCGCACGGGCGAGGTCGATTACCCCCGCCAGAGAAGCTTCGTTAAAGCCCACGCTCCTCACGGCGTCCCAGCCGTTGTCTGCCGCAAGTTGTGAAGCGGCTTCTGCATTAGCAGAGTCAAGAAGCACCTAGACATGCGAGGGGTGAAGGGCGTGGTTGGCAATCCTGGAAGATGCAGGATGCGATGCTACTCTGGTGTTATTTGGTGCCGCTCCTTTGAAATCGTCGTTAGGGGCAAGAATGCTGGGGCGCACCAGATTTAGAAAGGCCGAGGTCGGCAGTCGCTAACTGCAGGCGTGATTTTGTGGCCGCCGCCGCTCGCTGCCGGTCGCATTCATGTGCATCGAGTGTAACAAGGTTGCGGGGGTCTTCTTATTTGCAGCTAACGCAGAGCTAGTTATGCCCATCACTTTGTAGCAGGCAGTTGGTTTTTTTGCCCACCTTCCAATGCCATTCCTCGATGACGGCCTTCGCCAACTCGGTTGGCAGGAACTCCTGTTCAAGTCGGCCGTAGTCCATGCATTTTAGGCGTTCGAATAGTTTTTGTTCGTCCGAAGACAAAGTTCCTTCCGGTGGCAGCTCGGCGGGCTGAGTCTCCTTCACGGCTTTTCCGGGCGCATACGTATCGAACGTTTTCGCATCCATCAGCAACGCGGTGAGCTCGGGCCGCGCTGTTCGTGCCAGCCCGAGCATGCGTAGCCCCCATGTGTCCAAATCGCCCCAGTAGGCCAGCGCTTTGTCGTCGAGTGCCGGGTTGCGCAGCCAGCCCAAATCCAAACCGGACCCGAGAATGGCCAGAGTGCCCGGCAGCCGTGCTGGCAGTTGGTGAAGGCAGCGCTCGTTTTCAACCACGAGTAAATGCGTGCCGCGTAGTTCGCTGGTCGTCGCGAGTTCCCGGGTGTTCACCCGCTGGAGGGCAAACGGCAGCAATTCCCCCGAGAGGTCGGCCAGCAACACCCAGTGGGAGTCTTCGAGGTCCGCGCCAAGGAACGACTCCAGCCCAACCTTCGAGGCCTCGCCATCAAAACGAATGTCCAGCATGGCCAGCAGCAGAGTCCGGTGGTTCTCGTAAAACTTGCTGTCCACGCCGGCTACCGGAAGCGCACGCAACGGGCGTCCTTCGGCACAGCCCGGACTGAGAGCAATTGCCACTTGTGCAGCCTGTCGCAGTGCCGCTTCCGACTTACCCTGCCACAGATGAGTTTTGCCAACCCAAATCGGATGAAAAACGTCGGGCGTCGCCGCGCACAAGCGAGCCATGCTGGCGTATTCCGCAGCCACCGAGCGGTCCGCGCAGGCCTCGGCCCACTGGGCGGGCCGCGCGATTTTCCAAAAAACTGGAATCCGGACCGGTTGGCCCGTGCTGCGATAACGGGCGTCCTCCCACTCGACTTCACCTGTGCTCACAGTGTCCCAAGCGTGAATGTGCGCCCGAACAATCTCAGGATCACACTCGATTCGGGCCGGCAGCGGACGTCCAATCGGCAACCGCAACGGCCAAGCTGAGGCAGACGTGAGTCGCGCGAGCCTCAGTGCAGGACGCCGCCATTGTGACGCGAGCCGTGCCGCCAATTCCGTGGGCGATTTCATAACGCCCGCGTCGATGAATCCTCGGGAACGGTTTCGTCCGCGATCTGGGGTGAAGCGGTTCCGGTTTGCTGTTGTAGCCGCGCATCCAGCTCCTCCCAGCGTATGGAGGCCAGAACCGCGCGCGTGCCCTTACGATGAACGTGCACCACCGATTGGGTGTGGGCGCGTAACAAACGCACCTCCTTGTTCGGCGTCACAAAAATGGGGTGCAGTCCAAACTCATCCAAGGCCTTCGCAATGCGTCGTGCGACAGCCCGGGAGCTTTTGGAAAACGCCTCGTCGAGCACGACCGTGGCGTGCAGCGGCCGACCTATTCCGTCCGCGCTGAGCGCATAGCTCAGCGACGCGGTGAGGATGTAGCTGGCGATGATTTCTTTTTCGCCGCCGGAGCCGCCTTGGGAGCCCTTGAAACTTGGACCTTCGCTGCGCGTGATGCGGTCGATTTCGACACCACGAAATTCCAGGCGGAAGCGGGCATCGAGCAATGCGCGTGCACCGACCGTGTGCTTTTTCTCCGCCGCCTCGCGCAGAAGCTGCACGACATGACGCAGAGCTTGGTAGTGACTTTCCCCTTGGTCGTCGGTGCGAAGCATGGCGGCGCGTAGTTGGCGCTGCGCCAGCTCCAAGGCCCGCACACTATCGTGCGACACCTGTTGCGTCGCCAATTGCAGGAAGCAGCCATCCTTAAAATCCACGCCCTCAAGACTCCGATTGAGATCGGCGATGCGCTCCTCAATCCGCGTCACTTCCTCCTTCACCAATCCAAGCAACTGGGTGACTCCCTCGTCGGACGCTTTGTTCAGGTAACCGAGGAAACGTTCCAGCTTGGCTGGCAATGCCTCCTCGGTGAGCACGCGCAGGCGTTCCAAATACGCGGGAATGTCGATCAAATCGGTGCCGGCATCGGCCAGCGGACCGTTGTCAAGGGCCTTGGCCTTTCCCATCTCGCGCACCAATGCTTTTTGCAGGTCGCCTTGCTGCTTCACCAGTTTTTCAAGCGCGTTATCGGCACGCTCACGGATCTCGCGTTCAAAGTCATCAATGTCTTCCGCGACCGTGGAATCGGGGACCATGAGATGCTCGCGAGCCAATGATTCCTGAGCCGGAATGAGGCCATCTCCAACACGGTTTGCGCAGGCTTGTTCACGTTTCGCTGCTACTTTATGCTCGTTCTCAGCCGCCCCGTTTTTTTTCTCCGCAGTAGACTTGAGAGCGTCAAGCCTAGCGGTTTCTGCTCGGGCCTCGTCGTAGTCCTTTAACGCACGAGCGGCGTCAGAATCGGGTGCGAGCAAGGAATGCAAACGTTCGCGTTGGCGCGTGCAGTCGGCTTCGGCACCCGAAACATCGATATCGTCGAATGCCACCTTGGCGTAGGCTTGAAGCAGTTGGAGATCGACTGCCAGCCCCGACACTTTGGCTCGTGCAGGAGTAAGCGTTGTCCGGATTTCGATAGCCCGCTGTTTTACGGCGACAATCTGTTTGTCCAGATAGTCGAGGCGGTCGCGGTTGTCGAAGCCGGTGCACCAGCCCTCGTCGAGCGCCTGCTGGTCCATCTTGTCGGCGTAGCCTTTTCGGCCGGAAGTTGCGCCTTCGCGGGTAAGAGCATGGGGCGTGTGACGCAGCGCTTCGGAGGAATCGACGCAGTGCAAGTCGTGCGAGGCGAGGAAGACCTTGAGAGGCTCCCGCAGGGCGTGGGGCTTGAATTCGAGTTTTCGGACGAAGCCGTCCGGAAAAAATGAAGCTGAGCTTGGTGCTACAAGGCTGGCCTCCCAAAGGCGGACATGAAGGTGATTATCGCGATGGTTTATCCACCGCAGTGCTTCCCCTGCCTGTTCAGAAGGCACAAGGATGCGTAGACGGTGGCCACCAAGCGCTCGTTCGATCGCTCCGCGCCATTCGGCTTCGGCCGACTTCACTTGGATCAGTTCGGCAACGAATGGGATGTCCGATGGAGCAAGACCGATCTTCGCGGCGAGAGCGGCACGAAAGCGTTGATAGGGGCCGGGAAGGTTGGAGCTCGGGCTCGCCGCGACTTCGTCGCGCTCTTTCTGAAATCGCGCTTGCTCGTCCTCTTGGCTCTTGAGAGCGGATCCGATTTTAAACACCTCCTGCTCGGCCTCGTTTTTTTTTGCATCGGTCTCTTCGACCAAGGCTTCGGCGCGGCGCTGGGTTTCCGCGAGCTCCTCCGCCGTTGCGGGAACCGGAAGGCCAAAGCGAGGGGAATGGATAGCAAGATCCTTTGCTACAATACGGCGACGGCCAGCCTCCTTTTCGAGCAGCTCGATTGTTGTTTGAAGACTTTGAATGTCGCTACCACCGGCCTGAAGATAGCGAGCGTGGAGATCGGATTCGCGGGTTTTGGCCGTGTTCACCTCATCTGAGAGGCCATCGAGCCGGTCCTTTGTCTCTCGCACTTTATGCGCAAGCTGGTCCGCACGTTCGCGCCAAAGGCGGCGGGCGTTGATTGCAAACCACACAGGCAGGATGGTTTTGAGTTCGCGCCTGAGTGTCAGGCTTTCATCGCATTCTTTCCAATCTCGATGAAGGCGAGAGACCGGCTGGAGCGCGTCGCACTGGTCGCGAGCCAGCTTCAGCTCGTTGTGAATATCGGTCAGCGTATTGAAGTCGTTCGCGACCTCCAGCGCACGGGCGAAGGCGGAACGGTCATCGAGCACAAACTCGCGGAAGAGTTCGTCGATGCTGTTGAGCTGCTTAAGGCCGGCGGCACGGTTGAGAAGGTCGAAGGCATTATCACCCACTTCGAAAAAGGTGCGCAGTCGTGCGAGGTAGGCACGTTTGCCACCGGTGGCGGCGTCGAAGATCTGGATGGCGTCGTTGTCGCGCAGTTGGTGCTTGAGCGCACGAAGTCCGCCATCGTGCAGCACGGTGAGCCAGTGTTCCAATCCCTGCGCGGCATCACGGGAAAATATCCACGCACGCTTGAGGTCGGCGTAGGCAGTGGAGACGCCTTCAATCCAGAGAAGGCCGGCGCACCGCACGAGTTGCCGACCATCCGAGTAGGTGGCGCAAAGACCGGTCGTGGTGGCACCTTTGCGTGAGATGTGGGCACCGTCGCCGCTGGAGTTATCGGAACCGATAACACCGCGAACATATGAGATGAGGCTGCGATCACTTTCGTGTCCGCCGGTCGAAGCCAGGTTGTATTTTGGAGCCTCGGTGAGGAGCGTCATGAACGCGTCCACAAGCGTGGTTTTCCCGCTTCCCGTCATACCAATGATGGCGGTGCCTCCGGCATCGATCTCCGCCAGATGCAGGCCGGAAAACGGCCCCCAGTTGAATACTTCCATGGACTGCAGCCGCCAAGGGCTGCGCGCATCGGGTAGATGAAAAGCGGGTTGTTCCATGGGAAGAGTCAGTCCGGATTCGGTTTGCTGGATTCGGCGGAGGTGCCGGACGTATTTGAATTCGTGGTGGATTCGTCATTCGAGTCGGCGGTCTCGGAGTCGGCGGGAGCGGAGTGAATCGCGGTCGATGTCTCAGCCAGTTGTTTGAAATGTCTCAGCAGAAGCTGCAGATGCTCTGGATTCGCGAGGTGAACGATGATCGGACGGATAGATACCTGCTGGTCCTTGTCGGGCTCGGACACGATGCCGTGAGCCTGAAGCTGGCCCAGCACGCGCAAAAGGCGTTCACGATTACGGCTCTCACTGCCGGAATCGCCCAAGTAGAGATCGAACTGGGCAAGCAACTCGTCCACGTCCGCCTTGGCACCGGCGGCACCTATGCCATGCTGCTGCTCATACGCGATGTGCGCCTGACGAAGAATGGCGACCAGCAACGACTGTTCGGTCGTGAGACGCAGGCGACGAACAAGGGGATGCTGCCAGGCCTCATCCGGAGTCGCAGCGACCTGCGGAGGCACCACCAAAAAGGCGATACCGCGAACATCATCAACGGTGAGTGACAAATCAAACGGTTCCAGAATGCGCGCCACCGCCGGTTCACCGGTGAGGACGCGGTAAAGATTGGGTTTGGCATCACGCTCAATCAGCCCGCACCGCAGCAGATCCTGCACAGCCGACTTGAGGCTAGCGGCTGTTGTCGCGAGAGCGGGGTCGGTGGCTGCCGGTGCTGAGGCCGCGTCAGAAATTGCCTGAGAGCCGTCCGCTTCGTTTACAGGGAGCGCGCCCATCTCGGATTGCGCAGGCTGGGGGGTGAGAATGCGGTCGAAAAAATCACTCATTCGAGATTCTCCGGGAAAACGCCGGCAACCCGGTCGGCATCAAGTGATAGTTCGGGCACATAAAAACGGGTAAGGATGCCGTCGGTCGTTCCATCACGCACATCGACTTTTTCACGACCGGTGCCTTCGGGGGCTTCTGTTTCACGAGCCACGGTTATCCAGTAAAGCAGTGTTTCCAGATCATGACTGGGCGGCAACGCCTCGGCCAATTGCCCCAAGGTAAGCGGCCTCCCTGTTTGGCGAAGCACGTTCAGCGTGTCCCTATGCAAGGCGTCGCGATCCAGTTCATCGCCTGTCTCCAGCAGACTCTGCTCCAGGGCTTCCAATCCGCCATGCTGCTGTTCCAAGTTGAGACTGGTTTCGGCGGCGTCTTCCAGCGACTTGAAGCAGAGGCGACCCGGCACCGGCACACCGGGTTGGGAGGGCGCAAGCGGAGGCAGGGGACTGGCCGAACGTCGAACCGCCTGAGATGTCCAGTCGATGGTGAGTGCGACCTCGAAAAGTTGCTGCAGCAGACGCCCGACCCGATGGTGTTCCCCGGCCAGACCAGATTTGATGAAGCCGCGCACGTCGCGCTCACTACGGGCCCGGGCCTGCATCACGTGACCTGACTCCTCAAGGAGGCGTTGCACAAGCGAACGCAGATCGGAGGCCTGGCTTCGATCCAAGGCGGAAGAGGCAACGGGCGTGGAAAGAATCAGGCGCAAGCGGGTGCGCATTTGATCAAGCTCGGTGGTCTGACTGATTTGCCGATGAAACCCATCGAAGACCCGTCCTTCCGGCGTATTCAGCAAAGCGTCGTTTTTGTCCAAGAGATGATCCAAAACGGTTCCGCGATTCTGATCTTCAGCAATCAGGCTCTGACGCAACTGGCGGTCCGCTTCGCGATACGAGTCCTCCACGCGGCGAAAGTCCGAGCGCAAGCTCATCGCCAAACTGTAGAGTTCGCGGATTTCTTCTTCGGCGCGTGCTCCTTGCAGAGTGACAAATTCGCCGGCTTGGACGCGAGCCAGCTCCTTGCCCAGTTCAGCGATCTTCGCCTCAAGATAACGCACGCGACTTTGCTTGTCGGGGTTAAGCCCGGCTTCGAGCGCCTCGATTTTCTGTTGGACCGTCGCAAGCCGTGAAGCCGTGGACGTCATCACACGACTGTCCAAATCATCAATAAAGCGGAAAGCTATCTGAAGGGCGTCTGTCGCAAAAAGCTGATTATCCCGCTCCACCAGCAGATCCTGGCGGATCCACTCACGAATCTCTCGTCGGGCATGGTTGCGGAAATCGTCTCCGGAGATTTCGAAGTCGGGATTATTGGCATGCTCGGCCAGCAGGCCGGCAAGCTTCTCGCGAGCATCCTCAACCGGTATCTCCTGCTTGTCGGACGAAAACAACGGGCGGAGACAGGCCATCACCAACGGAGCCCGCCGCGAAGCGAGCAGCAGCCACGCTGGGTGGCCTCGGCGAAAAAGCACGAGCGACTTAGCCTGAACATCTTCCACGAGACTTGTTCAAATACGCTTTCTACTCCGAATGGAAGCCTGTCCGGCCAGCTTGGGAATAGCTCGCGGTTCACGCTTGGTCAGCCGAGCGAACAAAATCACTGGGTGTGGCAGGAGCGGCTGCAAAAGTAGCAGCCGTTGACTTGGCTGTAATAGCGTTTGGCTTCGCGCACGGCCGGTTCGCATGACGCAAACTGACCAAGGTAGATGCGGTTTTCGGTCACCGGCAGATAGGTGCAGGTGCCTTTATGCACCTCGTGGTCCCCATTGGTTTGGGCGTTTCTGTTAACGTAGTAGTAGTCCATGTGCTGGGATGTTGTTGGTTTGCTGAAGAGCTGACGGTTGGCGTCAGCCAGAATTTTTTATGGAGCTTCCCACCGCCGCGCCAAAGATAGCTCCGAAGATGGCACCAGGGATACTGGCGATTCCCAGACCGAGCAGTCCTCCAGCCGCGATACCCGCGACGACGCGTTCTTCTTGGTCTCGCTGAGTGAGTTGCTTGGATGCAGGTGCCCGAGTATGGCCGTGTAGTTTCCGAACGGAAAGGGTCCGGCGATTCCCCTTGGATCGGTTACAGGAGATGCACGCCGGGTAGAGATTGTTGCCATGACTGGAACCACCCCTCGACGACGGAACGGAATGGTCGATCTCCCATGCCCTACGCCGGCCGAGCAGCCCGTAATTTGAAAAGGCAAGTTTCAGGCCGCAGATGTGGCAGGAGCCATTGGTCCTGTCGTAGATGAGACGACGCGATCTCATTTTTCCTTTCGCACCCCCTTGAAGGGTTTGCCGTCAGCCTTCTGATCCATGAATTGCCCGCCTGGAGCACGTTTTGTCCAGCGGTCATTCTGCGGGTTGAACACTTGAGAGCGGTCTCGGACCTGACCGTTGCGGTGCCCGTCGCCTTTGGGAGGATTGGTTGCCATGATGTTGATTTATAGGGTTTACAGTGTGTTGATTTAACCATGAGTGTAGCAGGCGCTGCCTCGGAAATCCGGGGTGAAGTTTGCCGACAAAAGTGAGCACCAAATCTCAGAAGCCCTGCTCGGATTCCCCGGCTTCACTCGATGGCGATCTGGAAAAGCTGCGCGGTAACGCATTTCGCATGATGACGCGTTGTGAGGATCTCGTGCGTCGGTTCCACGCGGTAAAAGGCCGACCCGAACTCACCGATTGCGCGGAGTCGATCTGGCCTCTTTGCCAGTGGCTACTCGCGCCTTACACTCTCTGGCCAATCGATGTTCAGAGCGTTGCCGACCAGATGCTCTCAACCGTCGAGAGCGGGGGCAAAATCGATCCCTCTGCTCATCTTCTCCTCAAGATGCTGGGGTTGCCTCCGTGCGAGAAAACGAGGGACGAGGTCGCGACCTACGAGCGCATGATCGAGGCGGGATCTTACGAGTCGTTGCTACGACAGCCTGAGAAATTCAGCGAAATGGAGCAGGCAGTGACCAGTGATCCGGAGTTCGCCGCCGCGTGGGCGGAAATAAAGAGGCAATTCACGGTGAAACGATTCCAGAACTCCAAAGGCATCATTCGCCGTCGCATGACGCGTGAGCGCAATTTCAGAGGGGATTGGCAGATCGACTGGCGCAAAAAAGAGCAGCGGTTTCATGCAGTTTTCGATGCCTTCTGTTTCCGTTGGGATCTTTACGGGATGGAGTGGGATGCCCCGCTGCCTCTCAAATTGACCGTTAATCTGACACCGCATGGGACGATGATTTTGATCCCACGACATTGGAGTCCCGACTTTGCCCGCGATCTGGACTGGCGGAAGATTGGAAAGCTGCACCGGGCGCATGGCGCACGCCGGCAAGGGCCGGTGCTGAGCGTCGGTCGTATCGAACGGCAGTCGGAGGCGGAACAGGCGCAAGTTTTCGTTCAGGAAGGAAGACGGGCGGGCCTCAAGGGCGAAAAACTAACCGATTTCGTCCTTGGGAAATTGGGACGCGACCTACGTAACGGCAGCGATTTTCTGAAACGGCTTTTGCGAAAGAAGCCCAAGGGCTCGTGAAAATCGTCTGAATCTATCGGACGAATGCTTCCGCGTTGTCAGTTACGATCCCCTTCGTGAGGGCGGTCGGGAGTGGAGTCCTGTTTTCTGACCTCCTTTGCCAAGAATGGGAGCCAAACTTCCGGATCTTTAACGGCTCGATTGTGGGCGTGGCCGGTGATCAGAGTTCTCAACTCGCGAACGCTGATTGAGCAGACGGTGCCATGACGACGTTCGACCAGCGAACAGCCCCAAGTCACGGCGAGGTCCAAGATTTTTGACATGAGCCGATCATCAAGTCTTCGAACATCGAACCTGACTTCAATTGACTCAATGTTTCCGCCATTCCTCCAGATTGAGAAATCATCCGCCTCTTCATCACCCCAGATCTCCAGCTCCTCAGCCCATGATTTCTTGAGAGGAAGAATAGCTTCAACTTCGTCTGCGTAAGTTGAAGGAAGCTCAAACGCGCGATAGGCATGAGCAGGATGCTGCAAGATTTCGAGTAGGGAGGCACCATTGGTGGAAATGGATTTCTCCGGTAGAAGCAGAAAGCTTACTTGAAAAAGGGACATGATGCTGAAGCCCTTTTCACTGCCACAAAATCTCGATGAATGGAAGGCTTTGAAGGCTTTTACGGCGGTTCGGATTTTATCCCAAAACTTGGGGAGATGCGGCAACTTGCTTTCGAGCACAGTTTAGGCCGATGTGGAGTAATGGCGAAATCGAATCGACCAGAACTGAAGCTCAATGGTGGTGCTACAGGTAAACACGCGTTCGCGCGCGAGGGTTTCGATGGTGCAGTGAGAAGGCGTGAGGACGATTTCCTGCGGCGTTGGCCATTCGCGTTGGAGGTTTATCACGCGATCACAACCAGTCCGCCAGAGTGGTCCACCCGCGTGGGCGTGTATGCGCCTTGGGGTGTGGGTAAAACGTCGGTGCTACGATTTGTTGAAAGTATGGCCGAACGAGATGAGCATCTGGTGGTGTGGTTCAATCCATGGACGCATGTATCGAGTGCTGCATTGTGGCAGGCATTTGTGCAGGGAATCGCGAAGAAGCTGAAGGAACGAACAGGACGAGCGGTAAAAGGTGCTACAAAGCGCGCGGCAAAAGGTCTTGTGCGCCCAGTTGGACAATTAGCGGCAAAGATCGCCGGCGTGTTTCACGAAGGGGTGGGTGGGGCGGCGGAGACCGGCCTAGAACATGTGCAGAACTTTTTTGCCTTTGGGCCAAATGAGGTGGCTGAGCTACTCGCTTTGCTAGGCGGTAAGCGATTGATTGTGCTCATAGACGATTTGGATCGGGCGGACCCAAAATTGGTCCCGCAAATTCTGCTCGCGCTGAAAGAGCTGCTTGATGTGCCAAGTGTAGCTTTCGTATGCGCGTTCGACCCCGCAATCGTCGGAAGGGCAATGCACGATTATCATCCCGGCTTTGATGACGGGCTTCGGTTCCTAGAGAAAATCATCGACTATCCGTGTTGGCTTCCAGAGGCACGGAAGCAAGATTTGGAGAATCTGGCGCTGCGCGACTCGCGAACATATTGCCCTTTTGTGCCGGAATGGGCACTGCGAAAGACACTCCCCATGGTTGCAGATACGCCGCGTGCAGTGCGGCAGTTCGTGCGTCATCTTCGATTATTGGAGTTGAGCGCACGACGCTACCACGAGCACGAAATTAACTGGGTGGTGTCACTTGCTACGCAGGTTCTGCAATTGAAATTACCTTCGGTGGGAGTCGAGCTGCTTCACGACACCAAATTTTGGGCTCACGTAGTGGAGGAGTCGTTTGCGGCGGAGCTAAACGATGACGAGGGCGAAAAGCTCAATGCCAGTATTCGAGCTCGCGCAGAACAGCTGACGAAGCACGGACACCTCAAACCTGCGGATCAAGAGTGGCTGGTTGATTGGCTAAGGCTAGTCGTCAGGGAGATGGGCATGGACGCGTGGACAGTTGGAACAAGACCTCGGCTTGATGCTCAGCAGCCCGCCATTACTGGCAGGGAACTAATGGAGTTCATGGATGGATTTGGCAATAAAGCTCCAGATCCGGCTAAGCTTCGCTTATGGCTAGCGAAGCAAGAGGCTGAATCGGGGACCGATGCTTATGCGGAGTGCTTGCGCCGTTTGATCGCTGCGCGCCATAAGCTATTGAGTGAATCTTATGACACATTGGTGGTTTCTGAGCGGCACGAGCGGATAGCCAAGGCCGAATCTCTTCATGAATGGTTTCAGGTTCTACTGCTGGAACTCGGAGTAGATACTAATAGCGGTTTTCATCGCTGGTCGAAGGATGATCTCGTGGCTTTGCGCGACGAGTTCGCGAGAAGCAGTGGATTACGGGGTTCCGATATAGAGTTGGCACAGCGGGAGTCTGAGGTCGGGCTTTTGCTGAAGATGATCGAGACTTGGTCCGGTGATCTTCGTGTTTGGGGTGAGGTGATTGGGACTAGCATCACCCATGGTGAATTCGATGGCCGAGGAGCTTGGTGGAGTGGAGTGTGGCGGCGACTGAGTGATGCCTGGCAATTACGGTTGGCGGCGCAAGTGGCTCAGGAGTTTGTTCAGCAACCCGATTATCTTAGGAGTAGTTCAGCCGTAAGATCACTGTCGGATCTTCTGATCCGTGAGTGGATGCTGGATGGCGCAAGCCTGTTGTGGCGCACACAAGGCAAAATCTTGTTGGCTGCTTTACGGGAAAAGACTCCTTCGGAGGCAACAAGGCGAAACGCGATACAGTTGCTCAGCATCCTTCTGCCGGAGGGCCGGCAAAATGAACATGCTACTAAATACGCGAAGGCATTGCTAGGGCATGAAGAAATTGCGCAGGCTTTATTCGCGGCGGCAACTTCCAAGCCGTTGGTTGTGCAGGGCGTAGCTCGCTTATTTAAGCCGGCAAAATGGTGTCGGGCCCAGAAGATCACCTTGTCCTTACCTGATTGGTGGACGGACCTGTATCGGGAAATCGAGACACAGGAAAAAGCCGTGGACAGGGGGGACTTGGAGTCAGCTGATTCAGACGATTGAGTTCATCATCTATTAGTAACCGTCTCCGGCGGGAATGTCCTGTGGCACGGGATCTTGAATTGAGTCCTTGCGGCTGGCGACCGCTGGGTTTTTAGCTCTGTAAGCTACTTCTTTCGTGCCTAAGCCACGCCCAAAGTCTGCTGATGACATCAACGACCTATTAGCGCTTATCAAGGCGGGTCGCCTATTTGAGGTGCAGGCCTGGATCGCTGACGGCAATCGAGTGCGTGATCCCTCCAACGAGCACGCTAAGTTTTGTCCGTTATACCAATCGGTCGAGGTTGGCTTCCACAGCTTGGTGCAGGTTGTTTTAACGGCAACGGAATGGGCACAGGATGAAAAGGACGATGCGCTCAATGCGGCCATGTCCAACAGAAGGCTGGACTTGGTTGACCTATTGTTAGCTTCCGGGGCCCAAGCTTCCGCGATCAATTTTTCCGATGTCTGCCAGACCGTGGACACAGGATTGATGGAGAGGTTTCTTCGACTGGGGGTAGATCCCGCCAAGGATAATGCTTTCGCTCGTAGTCTTGATGACATCAAAGCACGGCCTCTGCTCGGCTTCTACCGCTCGTTTCGACACGAGTTTCCCTCCTTGCATCCGCAAGCCTCGCTGGCGTTGGTCGAGGCAGTAGAGCAGAAGAAGCACCGCTGGGCTGCCTTGCTTGCTTGGGCGGGGGCGGATCCGTTCATGCAGGTTCCCGAGAGCCTTTACCACGGATGGGAATTTGAGGATTACAACGGAAGGTCTGCGGCGGAAAAAGCCTGTTGGTCAGAGGACGGTGAACTGGTCAAGGCGTTGAAATTACGGCCGACCTCGGAGCAAGCTCAGGAATTGCTCCGTCGAGCCGGGTGGTTCCCTTGTGTGGCGGTTTTTGAGCAACTGCTACGGGTGCTTCCCAAAGAGCAACTGAACGTCACAGAGCGCAGATCGTGTGTGGCCGTGGAGCAGATCGTCGAGCGGCACAATTACGACTTTCTCGGATCAGCCCGTGAACAGCAAAAAGACGACAGCGCAGTCGCGAGTCTTGAATTCTTGCTCGATCATGGAGCGCGTTGGAATCCTGAGCCAGGGCGCCTGAGTTCCATCCGCCGCACCTTGGCCAAACATTCGGCAAATTACATCATTCGTGTGCTCCGTTTACTCCTCTACACCGCAGGAGCGGCGGAGGAATCGGCCTTGCGGGAGCTCTGCCGCACACCGGTGTTGCGCGACAAAATCGCGAGCATGGATAAACCATTGGCTCAGGAGTTCGCGACCAAGTTCAAGTAGTCAGTGTTTTTGGTATTTCAGCCAGAACGGATACGGTTTCGGTGCTGGCGCATCATAGGAGGAATACCCGTAACTTGGCTCGCGCTGAGGAGGGGTGGTATCCGGCATAGTTGGAGGCCGGGAGAATTCACGATTGTGTGTCGCCCCCGGTTACTTGGACACAAGGTAAAGATTAATCAGGCGGCTAAAGGGAAGGAGGTGTGGTAAGCGACACGGGCTTCGATGGGACTCTTGTAGCGGAGCTTTTCGAGGCGCCATTCGCGGTTGTAGGTTTCGACGAAGGAGGTGACGGCGGCGGCGAGTTCGTCGCGATTGCGATAGGTGCGCCCGTGGATGATTTGTTCCTTGATGGTGCGGTTGAAGCGTTCGACCACGCCATTGGTTTCCGGCTCGCCGACGAAGGCGAAGCTGGGGGTAAAGCCGTGGTAACGGCTCTGGCCTTGGAACCAGTCGGTGAGGTATTGGCTGCCGTGATCGTGGCGCAGTTCCACTCCACGTGCGGCGCCGGCGGGGTTCGAGCCGAAGACGCGGGTGATGGCCTGCGCGACCGGTTCGTAGGCCGCGAAGCGGTCGCCGTGTTTGCAGACGTGGTGGCCCAGGCATTCGGCGTTCCAGTGCTCCAGTGTCGTGAACAACCACAGCCAGCCGTCCTCGGTGGTCCAGATCTTCGCCCCGTCGGTGGCCCAGCGCACATTCGGGGCGTCGGTGGTGATCCGGCCGTCATGGGCCTTGGCGGGCGTGGAGCGCGCCCGATGGGGGGAGAGCAGGCGGTGCAGCCGCATCAGCCGCAGGATGCGGTTGCGCCCCACCCGGTGGCCCGCCACGTAGCGCAGACGTCCAAACACCTTGCGGTGCCCTTCGCCCTTAAACGGCGAGCCGCTCAGATCGGCCCGGATCAGGGCGAGCAGCATGGTGTCGCCCAAGAGGGTCTTTGGTCCTCGTTTTTCACTTGGAGCGGGCACGATGCCGGGCTTGCCCGCATAGTAGCTGGAACTGGGGAAGGCCCACAGCCGGCATACCCGTCGCACGCCGTAAACTCGGCGCGTGGCCGGGGAGGTCGTGGTGCTCATGACCGCGACCTCCGCCCGACAAAAGGGACGTTTTTTTCGCACCGCGCGCGCAACAGTTCGTTTTCCATGGAGAGTTCGCCGATGCGGCGGTTGGCCTCGTCGAGTCGCTCCTGCGTCGGATCCCCGGCTTCGCGCATTTGCAGGGCTTGCTCCATGCCCGCGAGGGCCTGCGCACGCCATTCTTCGAGCCGGGGAATCGGCACGGCCGTTTGCCGGCTGAGCGCGTCGAGCGCGTCGCCTCGCAGCAGTCGCAGCACGACCTCGGCTTTTCGTTTCGCCCGCCAGCGCAGCGGCGGGGGCTCCAACTCGGAGCTCCCCGAGGCCGCGCCCCCCCCAAAAACCAAAAAAACACGCCCCTGGCCCGATCCGTTCCACCTTACCTGTGCAGGCTCAGGCCGCAGGGCCAC
>LNAP01003944.1_pt1 | contig 20082 bp, 19 predicted proteins | sample 602601 | NCBI WGS metagenome assembly LNAP01 (sample SAMN02440304, study PRJNA202911) | soil metagenome | biome: Subtropical and temperate rainforests or woodlands; isolation source: soil samples (1 kg each in a 20% v/v slurry with milli Q water) were... ...
GGCCGAGCTGCGCGCTTGGGTCGCGGCCGACAGCAATCAGCAACGCGGCGAATGCGTGGTGTTGGGGGCGGGTTGGCAGGCGGCGCAGGCCAGGCCCAACGCGGCCACCACAAGCAGGTGCTTCATGAAGACTCCGGATCGAGGCGATGGCACAGCGCAAGCGTGCATGGATAACGGTCGCCGCATTAAGAAAATGTTGCCTTGCGGCGGCGGTTGCTGACAGTGCCCCATGTGCGCAGTTGCGGTACGGCGGGGCGCATGCATCAGTCGGCCAGATAGCGCTGCAGCAGCCGGCGCAGTTCGGCGATGGCGCCGGCACTGTTGGGCTGGTTGGCGAGCGCGCCGGCGCCTCTGACCACGGTGATCACCGCGAGCGCGGCGTCGGCGGCGCGTTCGGCCGGGACGCGGCCAGCACGCACCAGGATCCCGGCCACGCGGGTGCGCATGGTCTGGCGCAATTGCTGGCGCAGCTGGCTGGCATCGTGCAGGTCGGCCAGCACCACGGCGGCAGCGCGCTCTGTGCGCAAGTCCAGGGACAGGGCCAGCAGGGCATCGGCCAGCGCGTCGGGCGTCAGGTCCGGCGCGCGGGCAGCCAGGGCATCAAGCGCCTGGCGCATGTGCTCGGCATAGCGCTGCAGCAGCACGTCGGCCAAGGCCTCGCGGGTGGGGAAGAACCGGTACAGCGAGCCGATCGCAGTCCCGGAGCGCGCGGCGATCTCGGTCATGGTCACGGCCTGGCCCTGTTCGATGAACAGCTGGGCGGCCGCATCCAGGATCGCGGCCACCCGTTCGCGTCCCCGCTGGCGCTTGGGCGCGACGGCTTCAATTGACTTTTGCGAGGCCATCCTCACACTCTCTGTATGCGAATCATTCCTCGCATATTAGCCATGCCTCCCCCCTCCTTCCATGGGATCGCCATGTCCAGGCTTTTGCCCGCTGCCACCGCGCTGGTGCTCATCGCGCTGCCACACGGCCCCGCTGCCCTGCCGCTGTACCGGCGCCGGTGCGATCTGCGCCTGCCGGGCCGGTGACCACGGCGATGACGGATGAAGACGGTTTCCTGCGCGCACTGGCCACACGGCCGGCGTGGTTGCGCTGGACGGTGCTGCTGGCCGCCTCGCTGCTGATCGTGGCGCTGCTGGAAGCGGCCCACCTGTCGGCCGCGCTGCTGCTGGGGTCGATGGTCGCAGCGATCGTACTGGCCGTGGGCGGCGCGTCGGTGCGCGTGCCGGGTCCGGCCTTCGCGGTGGCCCAGGGCGTGCTGGGCGTGATGATCGCGCGCTACATCCCGGTCTCGATCGTCGGCGAGATCGCGCGGCAGGGGCCGTTGTTCATCGGCTGCGTGGTGTCGGTGATCGTGGCCGCCCTGCTGCTGGGGCTGCTGCTGATGCGCTGGCGCGTGCTGCCGGGGACCACGGCGCTGTGGGGCACCTTTCCCGGTGCGGCCTCGGCGATGGTGCTGATGTCCGGCGCGTTTGGCGGCGACATGCGACTGGTGGCCTTCATGCAGTACCTGCGCGTGGTGCTGGTGGCGGTGGTGGCCTCGGTCATGGCCCGGCTATGGCAGGGGCCGGGCAAGCACGTCGCAGTGGCCTCCACCGATTGGCTGGCGCTGGGCGAGCCGCGCGCCCTGGCCCTGACCCTGCTGCTGGTGCTGGCCACGGTGTGGCTGGCGGCCAGGACCAGGCTGCCGGCCGGTGCGCTGCTGCTGCCGCTGGTGGCCGGCGTGGTGCTGGAAGACAGCGGCCTGCTGCACATCACCCTGCCGCCGCTGCTGCTGGCCGCCTGCTACGCGTTGTTGGGCTGGAGCATCGGCGAACACTTCACCCCGCAGATCCTGCGCAGCGCGCTGAAGGCCCTGCCGCGCATGCTGGGCGCGATCGTGGCGCTGATCGCGCTGTGCGGGGCGATCGCCGTGGCGCTGGTGAAGCTGGCCGGGATCGATCCGCTGACCGCCTACCTGGCCACCAGCCCGGGCGGCGCCGATTCGGTGGCCATCATCGCCGCTTCGTCCCGGCAGGTGGACGTGCCGTTCGTGATGGCCATGCAGACCGCGCGGCTGGTGGTGGTGCTGGTGTGCGGCCCGGTACTGGCGCGCTGGCTGGGCCGGCGGTTCGGCGCGCCGCCGGCCTGATCAACGCGTGGACCTTACAGCAGCGCCCACACCAGCTGCAGGATCCCCCACAGCGACACCAGCCAGACCAGCGTGCGCAGATAGGGGATGCCGATCACGTACACCGGCAGGTAGGCCAGCCGCGCCCAGAAATACAGCTGCGCGGCCAGGGCGGTCTGCGGGCTCTGGCGTTCCAGTGCGATCACCGCCAGCACCGCAGCGGCGAAGAACGGGAAGGTCTCCATGAAATTGGCGCTGGCCCGCTGCGCGCGCGCCGGCGGGCCGGTCAGCGGTTCGGCCGGGGTATCGCGGTTGCCTGCGTTCCACTTGATCCCGCGCTTGGCGGTGACCAGCGCGCCGGCCACCAGCACGTAGACCAGGCCCAGCAGGATGGACCAGGCAAGCATTTTCAGTTCGGTAGGCATGGGCGAGGATCCGATGGGAAAGCGGCATCTTAAGCGCGCGCCGGTCGCGCCGGTGTGCAGGGTCGCAAGGCCGCAAGGCCGTGCGCGCCAGCTCAGGCCGCCAGCGGTTCGGTCAGCTCCAGCAGGGCGCAGACGTGGTCGCCGATGGCCAGGCTGCTGGTCAGGCCGGGCGACTCGATGCCGAACAGGTTCACCAGCCCGGCGATGCCGTGCTCGGCCGGGCCGTCGATGCGGAAGTCGGCATTGGGCTGGCCCGGCCCGCTGATCTTGGGGCGGATGCCGCTGTAGGCCGGCTGCAGGGCATGGTCGGGCAGGGCTGGCCAGTAGCGGCGGATCGCGGCATAGAAACGGTCGGCGCGGGTTGGATCCAGCCGATAGTCCAGGCCATCGACCCACTCCACGTCCGGGCCGAAGCGCGCCCGCCCGGCCAGGTCCAGGGTCAGGTGCACGCCCAGGCCACCGGGCTCGGGCAGCGGGTAGACCAGGTGCCTGAACGGCGTGCGCGTCGACAGGCTGAAGTAGCTGCCCTTGGCGTACCAGGCCTGCGGCACGTGCTGCGGCGCCAGGCCGTGCATGCGCGCGGCCAGCGCCGGCGCGCCGTGGCCGGCGCTGTTGACCAGGGTGCTGGCATGCAGGCGCATCGGCGCATCGCCGCCGACTTCGATCACCAAGCCGGCGTCCTCGCAGGCGATGGCGGTCACCGGCGCGCGCAGCGCCAGCAGCGCCCCATGGGCCTGGGCATCGCCCTGCAGGGCCAGCATCAGGCCGTGGCTGTCGATGATGCCGGTGCTGGGCGAAAGCAGCCCGGCCACCGCGTGCAGGTCCGGCTCGAGTGCGTGCAGTTGCGCCTGGTCGAGCAAGGCCAGGTCGTTGACGCCATTGGCCAGCGCGTGCTGGCAGATCCGGTCCAGGCCGTCGCGCTGGCCCTCGTCGCTGGCCACGATCAGCTTGCCGCAGCGGCGGTGTTCCACCCCGGCGCGCGCGCAGAAGGCGTACAGCGCCGCACGCCCTGCCACGCACAGCCGCGCCTTCAGCGAACCTTGCGGGTAATGGATGCCGGCGTGGATCACCTCGCTGTTGCGCGCGCTGGTGCCGGTGCCGATGGCCGCTTCGGCCTCCAGGATCAGTACCTCGCGCCCGGCCAGGGCCAGCGCCCGCGCGATCGCCAGGCCGACCACGCCGGCGCCGATCACCACACAGTCCACGCGCTCCATGAGCGTCCTCGTCTTGCCGGGTCGGCCCCGGTCTGCCGCATCGTCACTGCCACGCAAAGCGTGGGCCTTTGAATCTCAACACGTAAACCGTTGCCGGCTGGGGACGTGTCGACCCTGTCCGATTGGCTGATGGTGCACGCCGGGCCAGTGCGCCTATGCTGGCCCGGCCGCGTTCGGCCGGCCGGATGAGAAGGAAACCGACGATGAGCAAGCCCCTGCGCGCCTGCCTGGCCCTGTGCCTGGCCGCGCTGTCCGCCGTGTCCATGCCGCTGCTGGCGGCGGAGAAGAAAAGCCAGGCCGAGTGGATCTATCCGGTGATCCCCGGTTTCGGCGGCGTGCATCCGCGCCAGGACCTGCCGGTGCGGCCCGACCCGGCCAAGGACTACAGGATCTTCGTGCAGGTGGTCAGCGCCGGCAAGGATCCGGCCAAGGTCAACGGCGCGCTGGTCCGCCTGGCACGCCTGGTCAACCTGATGGGTTATGCCAAGGTGCCGCCGGAGCATGTGCATATCGTGGCAGTGCTGGACCGCGAGGCAATGCTGACCTCGATGACCGACCAGGCCTACAGGCAGCACCTGCAGCAGGACCACAATCCCAACCTGCCGCTCCTGCATGCGCTCAAGGCCGCCGGCGTGCAGCTGATGATCTGTGGCCAGGCGCTGGCCGAACATGGGATCCCCGATGCCGCCATCTCCCCGGATGTCACCATCACCCTGTCGGCGCTGACCGACATTGCCGTCTACGGCGAGCGGGGCTACAGCTTCATGCAGCTGTAATCGCAAGACCTGTCCATTGCGTGGATTGCGTTGACTGATTGGACGCTTCCGTTCGCCTAAGGACCCTTGCATGCCCGCTGCCCTCGACACCCTGTTGACCTGGATGGGCGACAGCCGCCTGGTGTTGCCGGTGATGGCTGCGCTGGGCTGGCTGTGGTGGAAGCGCAATCCGCGCCTGGCCTGTGAGTGGGCGGCGGTGCTGGCGGCGCTGGCGTCGGTCGTGGTGCTCTCCAAGATCGCCTACAAGGCCTTCGGCGTGGACTGGCGGACGATCGGTTTCTTCACCGTCAGCGGCCATAGCGCGCTGGCCGCGGCGCTGTATCCGCTGCTGTGCTATGCGCTGATGGCCGGGGCGAAACCGCCGGTGCGCCGGGCGGCGGTGGCCTTCGGTGGCACCATCGCCGTGGCGATCGCGGTGTCGCGGGTGCTGAGCCATCGGCACACGCCGGTGGAAATCGTCACCGGGCTGGCGGTGGGGCTGGCGGTGGCCTGGCTGATGCTGCGTCGCTGGCATGGCGCGCTGGGCATTCCGGTGCGTTCGATGCCGGTGGTGCTGGGCGCGGCGATGGCCGCGGTGCTGGCGGTCTACCTGCTGCCCAACGTGCCGGCCGAACGGGTGCTCTCGCACATCGCCTGGCGCATCCGCAGCTGAGGGCAGGTAGCACCCATTACGAGGCGCTGCCGTACCGCTTCGCCGCCTTCAATGCCGGCTGGTACGCCAGCCGCAACGCGGCTTTCCAGAAGGGTGCTGGGCGGGACCGAACGGGCGGTGCGCGCGCTGGCCTTCGAGCACACCGCGCTGTACGCGCGTGTTCGCACTGGCCGATGCGGCATCGGTCCGGCCACGGCCGCGCGCGGTTGCTGCCGGGCATCGTGCTGGAAAGCCCCCAGGATCACCCGCCCGTTGACCTCCGCGTGGCTTGCCAGGCCGGTCAACGCGCGCTGGCAGCGCTGCATGAAGCGCTGAGCGAGGCGTCGTTGTCGCAGCGCTGGAACCGGCAGTGCCAGCCCGCCGTGCTGGCCCTTTCACCGGGGCGGTCTATCATGTCGGTCCGGCGTGCGGCGCCTGCGACCTCCCCCATGACTGCCTTGAACACGATGGCCAGCCAATACGCATCACCGCAGCAACTCGACGCCATGTTGGGCGCGCTGGAACAGGACCTGCCGGCCCTGGTCGCCGCGCATCCCTCGCCCGGCGAATTCTGGAACGCCTTCATGCGTCGCGTCGATCCGATCGAGGACAGCACCTGCGACGACGACGACACCGTGCTACCGCGCTTGAACGCGATGCTGGCGCCCTACGGCATGCGGATCGCTGCGGTCGAATGACCGCGCGCGCCGAGCGCGGCATGGCGCCAGGCGACCTGCTGCTGGCGCTGGTGGTGATCGTGGCGTGGGGCCTGAACTTCGTGGTGATCCGGGTGGGCCTGAACGGCCTGCCGCCGATGCTGCTGGGCGCGCTGCGGTTCGTGCTGGCCGCCTTTCCCGCGGTGCTGCTGGTGCGGCGTCCGGCGCTGCCCTGGCGCTGGTTGATCGCCTACGGGCTGACCATCTCGCTGGGGCAGTTCGTGTTCCTGTTCCAGGCCATGGCCCATGGCATGCCGGCCGGGCTGGCCTCGCTGGTGCTGCAGTCGCAGGCCTTGTTCACCCTGTTCTTTGCTGCGGCGTTCCTGGGCGAGCCGCTGCGCGCGGCCAGCCTGGTCGGGCTGGCCATCGCCGCGGCGGGCCTGGTGCTGATCGGGCTGGACAGCGGCCAGGCCACGCCCTTGAGCGCGGTGCTGCTGACCCTGGGCGGCGGGGCGATGTGGGGTGCGGGCAACATCATCACCCGGCGCTTTGGCGGGGTGGACCAGCTGGGCCTGGTGGTCTGGGGCGCGCTGGTGCCGCCGCTGCCGTTCCTGGCCCTGTCGCTGTGGTGGGAAGGCCCGGCGCTGATCGCCCGCTCGCTGCGGCACCTGCACTGGAGCGCGGTCGGAGCCCTGTTCTACCTGGCCTTCGTGGCCACGCTGCTGGGCTACGGGCTGTGGAGCCGGCTGCTGTCGCGCTATCCGGCCGGCAAGGTGGCGCCGTTCTCGCTGCTGGTGCCGGTGGTGGGGCTGAGCTCGGCTGCGTTGCTGCTGGACGAGCGCCTGGGCCGGCTGCAGTGGATCGGCGGGGCGCTGGTGATGGCCGGGCTGGCGGTCAACGTGTTCGGGGCGCGCTGGCTTGCGCGCCGCGCCACACCTGTCGGCTGAGCCACCACAGGGCCTTACGCCGCTGGCCGCTACGGTGCGCCGCTGCATCCACCGTGGAGCCCATGCCAATGGCCCAGTCAGCCGATCTGTCCGCCTTCCCGATCACCACCCGCTGGCCGGCGAAGGATCCCGACCGCATCCAGCTGTATTCGCTCAACACGCCCAACGGGGTCAAGGCCTCGATCATGCTGGAGGAAACCGGGCTGCCCTACGAGGCGCACCTGGTGGACATCGGCGCCGACCAGAGCCATACGCCCGAATTCCTCTCGCTCAATCCCAATGGCAAGATCCCGGCGCTCATCGATCCGGCCGGGCCGGGCGGGCGGCCGCTGGGCCTGTTCGAATCCGGCGCGATCCTGGCCTACCTGGCCGACAAGACTGGGAGTTTGATCCCCGAAGATCCGCAGCTGCGCTGGCATACCCTGCAGTGGGTGTTCTTCCAGGCTGCCGGCATCGGCCCGATGTTTGGCCAGCTGGGGTTCTTCCACGCCTTCGCCGGCAGCCAGTACCAGGACAAGCGACCGCTCAAGCGTTATGTGGACGAATCGCGCCGCCTGCTGGGGGTGCTGGAAACCCAGCTCGAGGGCCGCGACTGGATCGTCGGCAGCGACTACACCATCGCCGACATCGCCCACCTGGGCTGGGTGCGCGGCCTGATCGACTTTTACCAGGCCGGCGGGCTGGTGGGTTTCGACGATTTCAAGCGGGTTGCGGCCTGGCTCGAACGCGGCCTGGCCCGTCCTGCCGTGCAGCGCGGGCTGCAGATCCCGTCCCTTGGCTGAGCAGGCCGGCATGACCTCAGGCACTGGCCCCCGCCACGCCCGCCGCCGAGCATCGGCGCCCACCGTTGCGCAACAGGAATCATCGTCATGAGTGAAGGCCAGGGTTCGACCGGCAACGTGCTTGCCGCCATCTGCAGCTTCTTCATCCCCGGCCTGGGTCAGCTGGTCCAGGGGCGGCTGATCTCGGCGGTGCTGTGGTTCGTGGTGGCCTGCGCGGCGTTCGTGATCACCTGGCTGATCACCCTGTCGCTGTTGCCGTTTGGCTGGTTCATCGTCAGCGTGCTCTCGTGCATCAATGCGGCGGTGTATCGACGCAACGGCTGATGGCGCTTGCAAGCGGCGGGCGGGAAGCCCGGGCGGGCGTGCGGGCGCGATGCAGCCCGCTTCACCCGGCGCGGGCTTCCAGCAGCTTCACCACGCACCACAGGCTGCGGTTGACCGGGGTGGCGATGCCGCAGGCGGCGCCCAGGCGGACGATGCTGCCGTTGAGGTGGTCGATCTCGCTGGGCTTGCCGCGGGCCAGGTCCTGGGCGGTGGACGAGCGCTGGCCGGCCATGCTGACCGAGATGGCCACGGTGTCCTGGCACATTGTTTCGGGCAGGGTGATGCCCTGGGCGCCGGCCACGGCCAGGCACTCTGCAAAGACATCGGCCATCACCTGGCGCGCGCCCTCGGCCTGGATCAACGCCCCATAGGGCTGCTGGCCGATCGCCGACAGCGCGTTGTAGACGCAGTTGATCACCAGCTTGGCCCACAGCGCCTCGTGCACGGTGTCCGAGACCGTGGTCGGAATGCCGGCCTGGCCCAGCTGCACGGCCAGCGCCGCACTGCGCGGCGAGGGGCCGATCACCAGGTCGCCGCGCCCGCGGTGGCGGACCTGGCCAGGTCCGGCCATTTCGGTGGCCACGTAGACCACGGCGGGGATCACCGCACGCCCCAGCACCTGCTCCAGGCGCGCGGCATTGTCCACGCCGTTCTGCAGGCTCAGCACCTGCGCATCGGGCGCAAGCTGCGGGCGCAGCTGCGCGCCGGCGGTTTCGGTATCACCGGACTTGACGCAGAACAGCACCAGCTCCGCCCGGCGCACTGCGGCTGGATCGGTGCTGGCCTGCAACGGCACCGGGCCGGTGAAGGCGGCCGATTCCAGCCACAGGCCGTGCGCGCGCACCGCCTCGACCAGCGCTGGCCGGCCGATCAGGGTGACCGAATGGCCGGCGCGCGCCAGCAGTGCGCCGTAGTAGCAGCCCACGGCACCGGCGCCCATGACCGCGATGTGCATGCGTCCAGATCCTGTTGCAACAAGGGCCGACGACTTTAGCCAATCGCGGCCCGCACCGCAGTCCTAACGGCTGCGTGCGCCATCACGATGCGCCGCGCCGGGCGCCACGTCGATGCCACGCTGGCCGGCCTGCGCCTGTGCGCGGATGCGGTCGGCCAGGCGCAGCGACAGCGCCACGATGGTCAGGGTCGGATTGGCATAGCCGCTGCTGGGGAACACCGCCGAGCCGCCGATGAACAGGTTGTCCACGCCGTGCACGCGCCCATCGCGGTCGACCACGCCACGGCGGGGGTCCTCGTGCATGCGCGTGGTGCCCAGGTAATGGGTGGTGGAGCTGGTCTTGATCTCGAACGGCCGGCGGATGTTGAAGGTGCCCACGCCGCTGCGCGCCAGTTCGCGCGCCACGATGTCCTGCGCCTTGTGGACCATGGCGATGTCCTGGTCGTGCCAGCGCCACTGGATGTCGATCAGGCGGTTGCCCAGGTCGTCGCGCTCCTGGCCCAGGCGCACGCGGTTGTCGTGGCGCGGCGGTTGTTCGGCCTGGTGCAGCACTTCGAAATAGTCCAGCCGATGGCTGGGCGTTCCGGCCTTGGACCAGCCGCCCACGCCCAGGTGCGAGATCGGTTTGCGCAGCCGGTCGTTGTACTGCTGGGCCACGCCGTCCAGCCCGTACAGCATGGCCAGCAGGTCGCGCTTGCGCAGCCGCCCGCGCTTGCCCAGCGCATCACGCACCCGTTGTGATGCGCGGAAACCGATCTCGCGCCGGCGCGACATGCTGCGGCGGGGGAACAGCAGGGTGCTCAGGTTGACGCAGGGCTCGCCGCGCAGGGTGGCATCGGTGAGCTGCAGGTGGCCCATGCCCGAGCTGCCATCGATGCGGCGCAGGTCGTACAGCGTCATGCGGTCGATCAGCTTGCGCGAGACCGGGGTGAAGGTGCCGCCGAAGATCAGCGGATGGTCCATGAAGTAGCGGCCGACCAGATCGTGCTGGTTGCCGATGCCTGCCCGCTGGCGGTCGTTGGAGGCCAGCAGCAGCTGCGGAGTGGCCAGCCCGCCCTGGGTCAGGATGATGGTGTCGGCTTCGAACACCAGCGCGTGGCCCGGCTGCGCACACGCGTGGACCGCGCTCACGCGCGCGCCGGCCTCGTCCATGGCCAGGCGCGCGGCGGTGGCGTGGTAGTAGCAGGTGATGTCGCCGGAGGCGCCGATCAGGTCGCGGTTTTTCTTCAGCACCACGTCCTTGTCGGCGAACTGGAACATGCTGGTGCGCAGCCCGCTGCCATGCAGCGGCAGGCGCGGTGCATCGGCGCCTTCCCAGTCGCCGGGGCCGTAGTGCCGCTGCGGCAGTTCGAACCAGGACTGGGCGCGCGCGTAGTACGGCTTGAGCTCGTCCAGGGTCAGCGGCCAGCCGCTGTTGGCGATCCAGGCGCGCTGCTCGAAATCGGCCGCGGTCAGGGTGGCCAGGCGCAGGTGGTTGGCGCCCAGGCCGGCATCGACCAGCCACAGGTTGGCGTTGCCGCCGAACCGGCGCGTGGTGTGCAGCCCACGATGGCCTTCGAAGACCGAGCCGCTATCGGGCTGGCCGCGCTCGCTGCAGGCCTCGTTCAAGCCGCCGCTCTCCAGCAGGGTCACCCGCAGCCCGCAATGGCGGAGCTCGGTGGCCAGGGCGATCCCGGCCGGCCCCGCCCCCACGATGCAGATATCCGAGCGGACGATCGCGTTGCGGGGCAGCGCCTTGGCATCGATGAACATGGGAGACGGTCCTGAATGAAAGAAGGTCGCTGATGCCTGGCATGCCTGGCCTCAGTTCCCATGACAACGCCGGCTTCATGACAAACAGGTCAGGTTCGGGCTCCGGTCATCTGCAAGGAGGTTCATGTGTTCGTCTGCGCCGGCACGCCGCGGGCTGACCCAGCGCGCCGCGCAATGGATGCTGAACCCGGCGCGCACAGCCGGCAGCCGGCTCACCAGCCGTAGAGCTTCCAGTACACCGGCGAGATGTCACCCCGGTCGGGCGCGTTGCTGCGATCGAGCCTGCCGTCGCCGTCATCGTCGTACAGGTAGTAGGCCGGGCCCCGGCGCGGGGTGATCTTGACCATGCGCAAGGTGCCGGCGATCCGGTATTCCTGGATGACATCGCCGTTGGCCTCGGTGCGCACGGCCACCGCGGCATTGGTCAGGTCCATCTCGCCGACCGCCTGGGTCGCATCGCCCTGGCCGCGCGTCGAAGCGCATCCGGTCATCAGCAGCGCGCCGGCCAGCAACAGCGGGATCAGCAGGGTCGGGGTTCTCATGGCGGACGCTCGCTTGAAGGATGGGATCCGATTATCCGTCGCCACGGCCATGCAGGTGTGACGGGCGGCCGGCCAGGGCCTGCGGCGTAGAATTGATTCATGACAAGACTCGTGCTGATCGATGGTTCCAGCTACCTGTACCGCGCCTTCCATGCCCTGCCGCCGCTGACCAATGCCGCCGGCGAGCCCACCGGTGCGCTGTTCGGGGTGGTCAACATGCTGCGCGCCACGCTCAAGGAGAGACCCGAGTACATCGCCTTCGTGATCGACGCGCCGGGCAAGACCTTCCGCGACGCGCTGTACCCCGCCTACAAGGCCAATCGCGCGGCCATGCCCGACCAGCTGCGCGCGCAGGTCGAGCCGATGTGCGCCATCGTCCATGCGCTGGGCATCGACATCCTGCGCGTGGAAGGGGTGGAGGCGGACGATGTGATCGGCACGCTGGCGCTGCAGGGCCACGCCGAGGGCTTGCAGGTGACCATTTCCACCAGCGACAAGGATTTCGCCCAGCTGGTGCGCCCGGGCGTGGAGCTGGTCAACACCATGAGCGGCAGCCGCATGGACTCGGATGCGGCGGTGATGGACAAGTTCGGCGTGCGCCCCGAGCAGATCGTCGACCTGCTCTCGCTGATGGGCGACAGCGTGGACAACGTGCCCGGCGTGGACAAGTGCGGCCCCAAGACCGCGGCCAAGTGGCTGAGCCAATATGGCTCGCTCGAAGGTGTCATCGCCAACGCCGGCAGCATCAAGGGCAAGATCGGCGAGAACCTGCGCGCGGCGCTTGAGCGCCTGCCGCTCAACCGCACGCTGGTCACCATCAGGACCGATGTGCCGTTGCAGGTGGCCGCGCGGGACCTGGTCCTGCGCGAGCAGCACGTGGACGACCTGCGCGCGCTGTACACCCGTTACGGCTTCAACCAGGCACTCAAGGACCTGGACGGCGGCGCACCGGCCGGCGCGGTCAGCGAGAAGGAACCCGGCCGCGCCCGCGGCAGCGGTTTCGTGGCCCCGCCGCTGCCGGCCACGGCCGCCGACCTGGATCCGGCGCTGGCCGCCGCCGGTCAGTACGAAACCGTGCTGACCGGCCAACAGCTGGACGCCTGGATCGCCACGCTCAAGGGCGCCGGGCGCTTTGCCTTCGATACCGAGACCGACAGCCTGGACCCGATGCGGGCCAACCTGATCGGCCTGAGCCTGGCCGCCGAGATCGGCAGGGCCGCCTATGTGCCGTTCGGCCACGACTATCCCGGCGCGCCGGTGCAGATGGAGCGCGCCGCGGTGCTGGACGCGCTGCGCCCGCTGCTGACCGATCCGGCCATCGAAAAGATCGGCCAGCATGGCAAGTACGACCTGCACGTGCTGCGCCGCCATGGCGTGGAGGTGGCCGGCTATGCCCAGGACACGCTGCTTGAGAGCTTCGTGCTCAATTCCGGCAGCGCCCGCCACGACCTGGACAGCCTGGCCAGGCGCTATCTGGGCTACGACACGGTCAAGTACGAGGACCTGTGCGGCAAGGGCGCCAAGCAGATCGCATTTGCCCAGGTGGCGCTGGACGATGCCACGCGTTACGCCGCCGAGGACGCCGACATCACCCTGCGCCTGCACCGGGTCCTGGCACCGAAGCTGGCCGCCGAGCCGGGTCTGGAATCGGTCTACCGCGACATCGAGATGCCATTGGTGCCGGTGCTGGCGCGGATCGAGGCCAATGGCGTGCGCGTGGACGCCGACGAACTGCGCCGGCAGAGCGCAGACCTGTCCAGGCGCATGCTCGCCGCCCAGCGCAAGGCCACCGAGCTGGCCGGGCGCAGCTTCAACCTGGACTCGCCCAAGCAGCTGCAGGCGCTGCTGTTCGACGAGCTGGGCCTGCCGGCCGTGGTCAAGACGCCCACCGGCCAGCCCTCGACCAATGAGGAAGCGCTGGAGGCCATCGCCGAGCAGCACGAGCTGCCGCGGGTGATCCTGGAGTACCGCGGCCTGGCCAAGCTGCGCAGCACCTACACCGACAAGCTGCCGGACATGATCCACCCGGATACCGGCCGGGTCCACACCAGCTACCACCAGGCCGGCGCGGCGACCGGGCGGCTGTCCTCGTCCGATCCGAACCTGCAGAACATCCCGATCCGCACCGAGGACGGCCGCCGCATCCGCCGCGCCTTCGTTGCCCCGCCGGGCCGCAAGCTGGTGGCCTGCGACTACTCGCAGATCGAGCTGCGGATCATGGCCCACCTGTCAGGCGATCCCGGGCTGGTCGGCGCGTTCGAGTCGGGGGTGGACGTGCACCGCGCCACCGCCGCGGAAGTTTTCGGTCGCAAGCTCGAAGAAGTCACCGGCAACGAGCGCCGCGCCGCCAAGGCGATCAACTTCGGCCTGATGTACGGCATGAGTGCGTTCGGCCTGGCCCGGCAGCTGTCGATCGGCCGCGGCGAGGCCCAGGACTACATCGCCCTGTACTTCAGCCGCTATCCGGGCGTGCGCGACTACATGGAGGCCACCCGCCGCCAGGCGCGCGACAAGGGCTACGTGGAAACCGTGTTCGGCCGCCGTCTGTACCTGGACTACATCAACGCCGGCAGCCAGGGCCAGCGCGCCGGCGCCGAGCGCGCGGCGATCAACGCGCCGATGCAGGGCACCGCGGCGGACATCATCAAGCGCGCGATGGTCAGCGTGGACCGCTGGCTCTCCAGCCACGCCGACCGGGCGCTGATGATCCTGCAGGTCCATGATGAACTGGTGTTCGAGGTCGATGCCGATTTCGTCGACCCCCTGATCGGGCAGGTGCGCGCGCTGATGGCCGGCGCCGCGACCCTGGCCGTGCCGCTGGAAGTGGACTGCGGGGTCGGCGACAACTGGGATCAAGCCCACTGACAGGCAGCAAGTGGTCGCGCGTCCCGCAAGTCCGAAGACCCGCACAGGTTCATGCCGGTTGCGCGAGCGTCGTGCAATGCATGCATCGCAGCGTCTCAAAAGCAGGCTCCATACAACCGGAAAACAAGCAGTTACAGGCGCTTGTGCATTGACGGGAAAATAATTTCAGAACCGGCAAGTTTATGATCTGAATATGCCTTAAATCCAACGGGTTTTTAACCGCAATCTTCACGATTCATCCATGCAGCGAATGTTCTGATGTCCCTCGACAGATGCAAGGTCTGTCGCGGACCGCCCCCCATCCCCTGGGGCCGGTCTCTGGTACGGAGCCCCTCCCCAGGCTTCCGTACCCTGGCCCCGCCGAGCCCCCCCTGCTCTGCGGGGCTTTTTTATGCGCGCGACCGGGCGAGCCTTTGCCCGCGCGATGCAATCCCTTATGCCTACTGCGGCTGCAACTCGCTCAGCCAGTCGCGCGGCACCAGATAGTCGGCCAGGCGTGCTTCGGCGCTGCCGGCCTGCGGAGTGAAGCCGTATTCCCAGCGGACGTTCGGCGGCAGGCTCATCAGGATCGACTCGGCGCGCCCACCACTTTGCAGGCCAAACAGCGTGCCGCGGTCGTAGACCAGGTTGAATTCCACATAGCGGCCACGCCGGTACAGCTGGAAATCGCGCTCGCGCTGGCCGTACGGGGTGTCCTTGCGCGCGGCCACGATCGGCAGGTAGGCGTCGAGGAATCCATCGCCCACCGCCTGCAGGTAGCCGAAGTCGCGCGCGAAATCGTCCTGCAGGTCGTCGAAGAACAGCCCGCCCACGCCGCGGGTCTCGTTGCGGTGCCTGATGAAGAAATACCTGTCGCACCACTTCTTGTGGGCCTCGTAGCGGGCCTGTCCGCCGAAGGGCTCGCACAGCGCACGGGCGGTGCGATGCCAGTGCAGCACGTCCTCGTCCACCGGATAGAACGGGGTCAGGTCGAAGCCACCGCCGAACCACCAGGCCACCGTCTGGCCCTCGCGCTCGGCGCGGAAGTGGCGCACGTTGGCGTGGGTGGTGGGCAGGTGCGGATTGTGCGGGTGGAACACCAGCGAGACCCCGACCGCGCGCCAGGAGGCGCCGGTCAGCTCCGGACGCGCGGCCGTCGCCGAAGGCGGCAGCGTGCTGCCGGACACGTCGGAGAAGCCAATGCCGGCCTGCTCGAACACCGCGCCATTGCGCAGGATCCGGGTGCGCCCGCCACCGGCCAGCTTCGGGCCGGCGCGGTCTGCGGCAACCGGTGGAGACGGACTGCCGCCCTGGGCGCGGCTCCAGGCGTCCTCGATGAAGCGGGCGCCGCCGTCGGCGGTTTCGATGGCCGCGCAGATGCGGTCCTGCAGTCCGGTGAGGTAGTCGCGGACAGTGTCGAGATCGTTCATGTGCGCAGTGTAAGGGCCGCCCTTGCGGCGGCATTGATCGCGATCAATCGCCGCGCGGCGCCGCGCCGGCGGCGGCGAACTGTCCGCGCACCGCCGGCGTGCACAGCGTCCAGATGATCGCGCCGTGCAGCGCGGCCAGGACCAAGGCGACGGCCAGGCTCATCACCATGGCCGCGTCCTCCACCCCGGCCAGTTCCGACGGCAGCGGCTGGCCTGGCGCCTGCAGTCCCAGCTGCGCCGAGAGCGTGGAATCGACCAGCGCCGGCACCAGCCAGACCAGGCCGAAGGTCAACAGCGTCCCGATGGCGAGGAAGACGATGAACCCCACGCGTCCCCACTCCCGGCGGCGCAGCAGGCCCCAGCCCAGCCAGAGCATCGGCGCGGACAGGACGATCCCGGCCAGGCTGATCTCCACGCTGTGCTCCAGGGTCCAGCGCAGCATCGGCGGCAGCGCCAGCGCGCCGCCGCCCAGGGCTCCCAGCAGCTGCTGCACGCCTTCGGCGGTGCTGGCTTGGGCCGCAAGCAGCTCCAGCAGGCCCGAGCCCACGCCCAGGGCGCCCATCGCAATGCTGATCCAGGCCAACCCGGTGACGAAACCCCGGGCGCCATCGCCTGGCGGCATCCCCGGCGATGGCGTCGGTGAGGCGGGCAGCGGGGACGGTGCGTTCATGCGATCAGTGTGGGCTCAATGGGCGCAGCAATCGTCGCGCCTGCAGCACGGTGCCGCTATGGCGCCGGTTTGAGCGCATCGTTGAACAGGTTCAGCACGCGCTTGTACTCGTCCAGCCAGGAATCGGCGCGGGTGAAGCTGTGGCGCTCCAGCGGATACGGTGCGAGCGACCAGTTGTCCTTGTGCAGCTCGATCAGCTTCTGGGCCATGTCCACCGAATCCTTGAAGAACACGTTGTCGTCGATCATGCCGTGGGCGATCAGCAGGCGGTCCTGGAGCCCGTCGGCGTATTCGATCGGTGAGGAGATCCTGTAGGCCTGCGGGTCGAGGTCCGGGGTGTTGAGGATGTTGGAGGTGTACTGGTGGTTGTACTGGGTCCAGTCGGCCACCGGGCGCAGCGCGGCGCCGGCCTTGAACACGCCCGGCGCGCGGAACAGCGCCATGTAGGTCATGAAACCGCCGTAGCTGCCGCCGTAGATGCCGGCGCGGTCGCGGTCGCCCTGGTGATGGGCGATCAGCCAATCCAGGCCGTCCAGGTAATCGTCCAGTTCCGGGTGGCCCATGTTGCGGTAGATCGCCGTGCGCCAGGCGCGGCCGTAGCCGGCGCTGCCGCGGTAATCCAGGTCCAGCACCAGGTAGCCCTGCTGGACCAGCAGGTTGTGGAACATCTGCTCGCGCGGGTAGGGCGGATAGCCGGCGATGGCGTTCTGCAGGTAGCCGGCACCGTGGACGAACATCACGATCGGGTAGCGCTTGCCCGGCACCGTCTGCGCCGGTCCGTAGTACTTGCCCCAGACCGTGCCGGCGCCGTGCCGGGATGGCACCTGCACCAGCTGCGGCTGGATCCACGGCTGGGCCTTGTAGGCCGCCGTGCGCGTGTCGGTCAACACCCTGGCCGCACCGCCGTTGGCCGGCACCACCGCCAGCTGCGTGGGCAGGTAGCTGGCCGAGTACTGGACCAGCAGCCACCGCCCGTCGGGCGACTGGCTGAAACCCTCCACGCCGCCGTCCAGCGCGGTGACTTCGGCCACCTTGCCGGTCTTCAGGTCGACCTGGCAGACCTCGTAGCGGCCGGGTGCGGTGCGGTTGCACAGGAAGTAGAACCGGTCGCCGTCGGCGGCCGGCACCGGCGCCGAGGCCTCCCACTGGCCCGAAGTCAGCGCCCTGGGCCTTTCGGTCCCGCGCTGGGTGTACAGCTGCGAGTAACCGCTGGCCTCGGACAGCAGCCACAGGGTCTGGTTGTCGGCCAGCCAGCCAAACTCGTTGAAGCTCCAGTTGATCCAGCCCGGGTCGGTCAGCCGGTCGCGCACCTGCAGGCGCGCATTGGCCAGGTCCACCCCGGCAATCCAGCGGTCCTTGTTGTCGGTGGCGCGCAACAGCACCGCGACATTGCGCGAATCGGCGCTCCACTGGATCGCCGCGCCGCTGCCATCGCCGTCGCTTTCCACCCGCACCGCGCGGTTGCCCTTGAGCGGTTCCTTGCCGGCGGCCTTGCGCAGCCCGGCCAGCGGATCGCTGGTGATCCCGGGCAGGGCGTCGAAGGACAGCGGCTTGACCGTGCCGGTGCGCATGTCGGCCAGCCATAGCGCCTGCGGCACCGGCGAATTGCGGCCGACCAGGGTGCGCGCTTCCTGGTCCTCGGCGTATCCGGACTCGGTGACGTAGTGCGCCACCTTGCCCGCGCGGCCGGCCTCGGCGCCTTTTTCCTGGGTGACGATGAGCAGCCACTGGCCGTCGGGCGACAGCGCAGTCTGTTCGATCTGGACCTTGCTGCCCAGGTACACCGGCGCCGGCGCGCGGCTGGGGTCGGCCTTGCGCCAGCGGTCTTCCTGGCGGCGCAGCGCCTGGCGCATGTCGCGGTCGTGGGCCAGGGTGGACAGGGTGCGCAGCTGCTGTTCGCGCAGCAGGTCCTCGGACTTCGGCTTGTCCGGATCGTCCTCGGCCCTGGCCTGCGCGGCCTGGGCCACGGAGGTGCCGTTCCAGTGCCACCACTGGTTGCCCACGCGCCAGACCAGCGCGCCATCGCTGCCGAACTGTGGCGCGGTTTCTTCCTCCAGCGTGCGGGTCAGTTGGGTCAGTGCGCCGCTGCGCAGATTGCGCACGAACACATCGCCATTGCGCACGAAGGCCTGGTGCTGGCGTTTGCCATCAAACACCGCGCCGGGCGCGCCCAGGGTGTCGCGGGCATCGTCGGCCACGCGCGTGGCCGCACTGGCCGAGAGCTCCTGGCGGAAGGTGTCGCGGATCGGCGAGCCGTTGCGCTTGAGGGCGTATTCCACGGCGCGGCTGTCCCAGGTCCAGCGGGCGTCCTCGACCGGCGGGCCGATCCAGTCCAGGTCGGCCATCACCTGCTCGATGGTCAGCGGCGTGCTGGCGGGCGCCTGGGCGAAGGCGGCGGGCGACAGCATCAGGCAGGACAACACGGCAGCGGACAGGCGCATCGGCAGGATCAATCCGGGGAAGACAGGCAAGCGGGAAAGGGTAGCAGCCGCCCCGGGAGCGCCGCCCGGGCCCACGGTCACGGGCGAGCGGTAGGGCGGTAGGGCGGGTCTTGACCCGCCAACTCACTCCTTCAACCGACGTAGCGGTACCGGCATGGCAATGGCGGGTCAAGACCCGCCCTACACACCGCGGCTTGCCCGCCCGGCTTGCAACGGCCAAAGTACGACTGGACTTCCGGCATCGTTGCGCCGGATCGCAATGGGGAAGCAGGACCTTCTATCTATGTCAGCCGTCATCCACTCAGCGTCCGGCGCGCAAGGCATGTGCGCCCTGGGCGTGGGCCCGCTGGAGCGCGTCATCGCCCGCAGCGGCGGCCAGGCCATCGACCTGGCCACCTTCCACGGCCATGTACGTGCCCTGGCCGCGCAGCTGCCGGCCGCTCGCCACGCGGTCAACCTTTGCCAGGACCGCTACCGGTTTCTGGTCGCCTTCTGCGCGGTGGCGCTGCGCGGGCAGGTGACCCTGCTGCCGTCCTCGCGCGCACCGGCGGTGGTGGCCGAGGTGATGGAGCGCCACGCCGAGACCTATGCGTTGGGCGATGCGGCGATCGACCCGCCACCGGCCGCCTACTGGCGCCTGCCGGCGGCGCTGGCCAGTGTCCAGGGCCCGGTGCCGCAAGTGCCCGAGGACGCGGTGGTGTGCATCGGCTTCACTTCCGGCAGCACCGGCGCCCCCAAGCCGTTTCCCAAGACGCTGGCCGCCTTCCGCACCAGCAATGCGCAGAACCTGAGCGCGGTGGCCGACCTGTGGGGCGATGCCACGCCCAGCATCGTGGCGACCGTGCCGCCGCAGCACATGTATGGCATGGAGATGTCGGTGGTGATGCCGCTGCTCGGCGATGCCTGCGTGCACGGCGGCAAGCCGTTCTTCCCCCAGGACGTGGCCGCCGCGCTTGCGCAGATGCCCGCCCCGCGCCTGCTGGTGACCACCCCAGTACACCTGCGCGCGCTGGTCGAATCGGACGTGACCCTGCCGCCGCTGGCCGGCTACGTCTCGGCCACCGCACCGCTGGAACAGACACTGGCGCAGGCGGCCGAGGCGCGCTTTGGCGGGCAGCTGCGCGAGACCTTCGGGTCCACCGAGACCTGCATCTTCGCCCGTCGCCGCACCGCGCTGGAAACCGCCTGGACGCCGTTGCCCGGGGTGTGGCTGCAGCCACAGCCCGATGGCACGCTGGTGCATGCCCCGCACCTGCCGCAGCCGGTGGCATTGGCCGATCTGATGGAGGTCCAGGCCGATGGCCGCTTCCACCTGCGCGGGCGCCAGGCCGACCTGCTGGAGATCGCCGGCAAGCGCGCCTCGCTGGCCGATCTCACCCGTCGCCTGCTGGCCGTGCCCGGCGTGCGCGACGGGGCGGTGCTGCAGCTGGAGCCGGACCAGATGGGCGTGCGCCGCATCGCCGCGCTGGTGGTTGCCCCCGGCATGAGCGAACAGCAGGTGCTGGCGCAGCTGCGCGAGGCGATGGACCCGGTGTTTCTGCCGCGGCGCATCCGCCTGGTCGCCGCGTTGCCGCGCGGGG
>LNAP01002135.1_pt1 | contig 20081 bp, 12 predicted proteins | sample 602601 | NCBI WGS metagenome assembly LNAP01 (sample SAMN02440304, study PRJNA202911) | soil metagenome | biome: Subtropical and temperate rainforests or woodlands; isolation source: soil samples (1 kg each in a 20% v/v slurry with milli Q water) were... ...
GTCCCGGGCGCGGTGCAGCGTGCAACGCTGCGCCGCTGAACCAAGACCCATGTAGCATCGAGGCGCATGGGTCCCGGCCCTGCGCAGCAGCGTTTCACGCTGCAGCGCGTCCGGGACACCAGAGCGTCACTTCGTGAGCGGGCAGCCACTGTCCTTGGCGGTGAAGAAGGCCTTGTCGCCGGGAACGGTGGCGAGCAGCTTGTAATAGTCCCAGGGCTTCTTCGATTCCGAGGGCTTCTTCACCTCGAAAAGATACATGTCGTGGACCATGCGGCCGTTCTCGAGAACTTTGCCGCCTTGCGCGAAGTCGTCGTCGACCGGCAGCTCCTTCAGCTTCTTGGCGACAGCGTCGGGATCCTTGGTGCCGGCGGCCTTGACTGCCTTCAGATAGCTCAACGTCGCCGAATAAGTGCCGGCCTGGATCATGTTCGGCATCCGCCCGGTGCGCTTGAAGAAGCGTTCACCGAGATGGCGGCTCTTGTCGTTGACATCCCAATAATAGCCTTCCGTCAGCACCAGGCCCTGTGCCGCCTGCAGGCCGAGGCCGTGAACTTCGGCCACGGTCATGAGCAAACCGGCGAGCTTCTGGCCGCCGGAGACGATGCCGAACTCGGAGGCCTGCTTGATCGAGTTAGTGGTGTCGAGGCCGGCATTGGCGAGGCCGACGATCTTGGCCTTCGAGCTCTGCGCCTGTAGCAGGAAGGAGGAGAAATCCGAGGAGTTGAGCGGCACGCGCACCGAGCCGACCACCTTGCCGCCATTGGCGGTGACGATCTCGCTGGTGTCCTTTTCCAGAGCGTAGCCGAAGGCGTAGTCGGCAGTGAGGAAGAACCAGGTGTCGCCGCCGGCCTTGGTCAGCGCACCGCCGGTGCCGACGCCGAGCGCGCGGGTGTCGTAGGCCCAGTGGAACCCATAGGGCTGACAGGCATCGCCCGTGAGGCGCGAGGTCGCGGCGCCGACGACGATGTCGATCTTCTTCTTTTCCTTGGAGAGCTCGTGTATCGCGAGCGCGACCGAGGAGGTCGTCAGCTCCGTGATCATGTCGACGTTCTCGACGTCGTACCAGCGCCGCGCGATCGAGGTCGCGAGGTCAGGCTTGTTCTGGTGGTCGGCGGTGACGAGCTCGATCTTCTGCCCCAGCACCTCGCCGCCGAAATCCTCGATCGCCATCCTGGCCGCCTCGACCGACCATTTGCCGCCGTAATCGGCATAGACGCCGGACTGGTCGTTGAGAATGCCGATCTTGACGCCTTGCGCGGACGCCGGCGCCGCCAGCACCAGGGCGGAGGTTGCGACGGCGGCCAAAAGTGCTGATTTCATCTGTTAGCTCCCAGCAGTTTTCTGTTTTGAAATCGTGCGGATATTAGTGAAGAACCCCGCGCCTGCCCATCCATTTCACGTTGGCCGTTAGTATGGAGGTCGCCACAAAAATGGTGTCGTCCCGGACGAGCGAAGCGAAGATCCGGGACCCTTAGCCACAGGGAGATGTTTGACGAAGACTCGTGGTTGCCAATCCTCGCCAAACTGCTCCCCGGGGTTATGGATCCCCGCGTTCGCGGGGACGACACCGAGAGTGTGGCACCGCAGGTGACCACAATGGTCAGCCCGCCACGACCTCCGGCTTCTTCCCCTCGTTCCGCCCCTCGGCAAGGTTCCGCACCACCACATAGAAGATCGGCGTGAACAACAGGCCGAACAGGGTGACGCCGATCATGCCGAAGAAGACGGCGACGCCGACCGCCTGCCGCATCTCCGAGCCGGAGCCGCTCGATATCACCAACGGCAGCACGCCGAGGATGAAGGCGAAGGACGTCATCAGGATCGGCCGCAGGCGCAGCCGGCATGCGTCGATCACGGCCTCCAGCCGTGGCTTGCCCTCGTTCTCGATGTCGCGCGCGAATTCGACGATCAGGATCGCGTTCTTGGCCGCCAGCCCCACCAGCACGACGAAGCCGATCTGGGTGAGGATGTTGACGTCCTGCCCCATGATGCGCACGCCGATGGTGGCAGCTAACAGGCACATCGGCACGATCAGGATCACCGCGAACGGCAGGGTCCAGCTGCCATATTGTGCGGCGAGCACGAGATAGACGAACAGCACGCAGATCGGGAACACGTAGAGGCCGGCATTGCCGCCGGTGATCTGCTGATAGGACAGGTCGGTCCATTCGAAGGTGAAGCCGCTCGGCAAGGTGTCGTCCGCCAGCTTCTTGATGGTGTTGAGCGCCGTGGTCGAGCTGGTGCCCGGCGCCGGCTCGCCCTGGAGCTCGGACGCCGCATAGAGATTGTAGCGCGCGACGCGGTCGGGACCCGAGACATCCTTGAACTCCACCACGCTGCCGAGCATCACCATGTCACCGGAGGCGTTGCGCGTGCGCAGGCGTGCGAGGTCGCTCGGCTCCTTCCGGAACGGGAAGTCGGCCTGCGCGGTGACGTGATAGGTGCGGCCGAACAGGTTGAAGTCGTTGACATAGGTCGATCCGAAATAGCTCTGGATCGTGTCGTTGATATTCGAGATGGGAACGCCGAGCTTCTGCGCCTTGGTGCGGTCGATGTCGACGAACAGCTGCGGCGTGTTGGCCGAGAATGGCGAGAACACCGTGGGAGCGAGCAGCGAGGGCGATTTTCGCGCTGCGGCGACAAGCTCGTCGGTGGCTGCGGCGAGCAACTCCGGTCCGCGGCCCTGGCGGTCCTGAATGCGGATGGTAAAGCCGCCGCCGGTGCCGATACCCGGTACGGCCGGCGGCGGGATCACGATGATGAACGCGCCCTGGATCGCCGACAGGCGCTTGCGCAGCTCGGCCGTGATCGCATTCGCCGTGAGCCCTTTCTTGATCCGAGCCTCTGGCTCGTCGAACACCGGGAACAGCGCGGCCGCATTGCCGGCCTGCGTGCGGGTGGCGCCCGAGAAGCCGGCGAAGGCAGCGACGCGGACGATGCCCGGCGTATCCAGCGAAATCCGCTCGATCTCGCGCACGACCTCCGTGGTGCGCGCCAAGGACGCCGCGCCCGGCAATTGCACGGAGATGATGACGTAGCCGCGGTCCTGCGCCGGAATGAAGCCTTGCGACGTCGTCCCGATCAGCCAGCCGGCACTGCCGATCAGCACGACGTAGATCAGGATCATCACCACCGAATGCCGAATGACGAAATTGGCAAGCCCGGCATAGCCGTGCGCCAGCCGGTCGAACATGCGGTTGAACACGCCGGTGAACGCGTTCCACCCGCGCGCGATGACATTCCAGCTCGCCGGCGGCCGCTTCTCCACGTGCGGCGTGAGGATCTGCGAGGCCAGCGCGGGCGACAAGGTCAGCGAGCAGAAGCAGGAAATCGCGGTCGCAACCGCAATGGTGACGGCGAATTGCTGGAAGAACTGCCCGGAGATTCCGCCGAGGAACGCGGTCGGCACGAACACCGCGCAGAGCACCAGCGCGATCGAGACCAGCGCGCCGCCGACCTCCTCCATCGTCTTGAGCGCGGCGTCGCGCCGGCTCATGCCGTGCTCGAGATGGCGCTCGACGTTCTCGACCACCACGATGGCGTCGTCGACGACGATGCCGACGGCGAGGACGAGGCCGAACAAAGTGAGGTTGTTGATGGAGAAGCCCAGCGCTGCCATCACCGCGAAGGTGCCGACCAGCGACACCGGGATCGCGATGATCGGAATGATCGCGGGCCGCCAGCCCTGCAGGAACACCAGCACGACGATGACCACGAGCAGCATGGCTTCGTAGATGGTCTTGATCAGCTCGTGGACGGACTGGGCGATGAACTCGGTCGGGTTATAGCCGATATTGTAGTCGAGGCCCTTCGGAAAGCTCTCCTTCAGCCTCGTCATGGTGTCGGTAATGTTCTTCGCGGTGGCGAGCGCGTTCGAGCCCGGTCGCTGCGTCACCAGCATCGCGACCGCGGATTTGCGCAGCAGGAAGCTGTTGGTGGTGTAGGAGAGCGCGCCGAGCTCGATGCGGGCGACGTCGCGCAATCGCACGATACGGCCGTCGGAGCCGGCCTTGATCAGGATGTCCTCGAACTGCTTCTGGTCCTTCAGGCGGCCGGTGAAGGTGAGGTTGGGCTGGAAGGCGCGATCGGCGATCGGCGGCTCGGCGATCTGGCCGCCGGCGATCTGCACGTTCTGGGCGCGGATCGCGGCCAGCACCTCGGCCGCGGTCAGGCCGAGATTGGCAATTCGATCGGGATCGAGCCACAGCCGCATCGAATAGTCGCGCGCGCCGAACATCTGGATGTCGCCGACGCCGTCGAGACGCAGCAATTGGTCGCGGACCTGGAGCAGCGCGTAGTTGGAGATGTAGAGCTGGTCGAAAGTGTCGTCCGGCGACAGCATGAACACGACCATCAGGATGTCGGGCGAGTTCTTGCGGGTGGTGACGCCGTTGCGCTGAACCTCCTCGGGCAGGCGGGGCTGCGCGATCGCGACGCGGTTCTGCACCAGCACCTGGGCCTTGTCGAGATCGGTGCCGAGCTTGAAGGTGACGGTGATGGTGAGCTGGCCGTTCGAGGTCGCCTGGCTGTAGAGATACAGCATGTCCTCGACGCCGTTGATCTCCTGCTCGATGGGAGCCGCGACCGTGTCGGACACGGTCTGCGCGGAGGCGCCGGGATATTGCGTCGTGACGACGACGGTCGGCGGCACCACTTGCGGATATTCGGACACCGGCAGCGTGGTGTAGGCGAGCGCGCCGACGATCAGCAGCACGATCGACAGCACCATCGCCAGTATGGGCTGGTTGATGGAGAGACGGCCGAGATTCATGACTTGCCACCGGCTGGGGCTTGCGCCGTCTGCGGCGTGACCTTGGCGCCGACACGGGCGCGCTGGATGCCATTGACGATGACGCGGTCGTCGGCCTTCAATCCCTCGCGGATCACGCGCAGGCCTTCGTCGAGCGGCCCGAGCACCACGGGGCGCGCCTCGACGGTGTCGTCGGGTTTCACCACGAACACGATCTTGCGGGACTGATCGGTCGCAACAGCGACGTCCGGAATCAGCAGCGCCTCATAAGGCGCGCTGCCGATCAACCTGACACGGCCGAACTGGCCGGGCAGGATCGACAGGTCCGTGTTCTTGACCACGGCGCGGCTGCGCAACGTGCCGGTCGAAACGTCGAGCCGGTTGTCCAGGAAGTTGATGGTGCCTTCATGCGACGGCTTGGTTTCGCCGGCCAGCGTCACCTGCACCGGATTGGCCGTGTCGCGCGAGCTCGGGCGCCGCCCTTCGAACCACAGCTTGCTGTATTTGATGAAGGTCGCCTCATCCATGTCGAAATAGACGTAGATCGGGTCGAGCGTGACGATCGACGTCAGGAGAGTCGAAGAGCCATTGTCGCTGCCCTGCACGAGATTGCCGGGGCTGATGAGATGGCGGCTGACGCGGCCGGTCAACGGTGCCGTCACATGGGTGAATTCGATGTTCAGCCTGGCGGCTTTCAGCGCGCCTTCCGCCTGCACCTCCGCGGCATGCGCAGCTTGCAGGGCCTGACGGCGCTGGTCGACGACCTGCTCTGAGACCGCGCTGGTCTGCACCAGGCTAAGGCCGCGGTCGAGCTCGCGCTTGGCCAGCTCCACCTTGGCGCGGGCATCCGACAGCTGCCCCTCCGCCTGCGTGGCGACGGCCTCGAATGGACGCGGGTCGATCACGTAGAGCAGATCGCCCTGATGCACGATGGCGCCGTCCTGGAATTCGACCGAGTTGACGAAACCGCCGACGCGCGGGCGCACCTGAACCTCCTCGACCGCCTCGAAGCGTCCGGTGAACTCGTCCCAATCGGTGACGGTGCGCTTGACCGGCTGGGCGACCGTCACCGGCGGCGGCGGCGGCGCGGCTGCTTGCGAGCTCGGCTGCCCGCAACCCGTGAGCGCAAACGAAGCGACGAGGAGACCCGCTAGTGCGTAATGCCGCGGCTGGACGAATTCGTGCTTTTTGACAAGTCGCTCGCTTCCATCCGGTCCAGCCATCCCAGGTCCTCGCATCGTCCTTTTGTCAAAAGCCGCGGAAAAAGCAGGGTAGGCATTTACCCGCGGGCGTTCCAAGATGGGTGGAGTTGATGAACACTTCAAGACCAAAGCGCGTGCAGGGCGTCCAGGCGCATCCTCACCGGATGGCGGGTTGATGCGAGACTGGTGACGAAGGCACGATGCCACCCTCTCCTGGAGGGCCCCAGGGCGATGGGAAGGAAATAAGCCAGCGCCTTCGCACATGACGGGAGCCGGCGGCTCGGCTAGATTAGCTCCACAAAAACAAGACGAATTGTCCGGGAGGACAGGCGTGCATAAAGGACGTGTCGTTTTCGGCGCGATCGAGGAGGTCGTGTTCGGCCATCCTGCGACCGAGGCCATCGTCGCGCAGATGGACCGGCTGGGAACACATCGTGCTTTCCTGATGGTGTCGGGCACGCTCAACCGGCAGACCGATGAAATCGAGAAGATCACGCAGGCACTGGGCTCCCGCTGCGCCGGCCTGTTCGACGCGATGCCGGCGCACACGCCGCGCGAGGCGGTGATCGCGGCTGCAAATGCCGCGCGCGAGGCGGGTGCCGATCTGATCGTCACCGTGGGCGGCGGCTCGATCACCGACGGTGCCAAGGCGGTGCAGCTTTGCCTCGCCAACGGCATCGACGATGTCGACGGCATCGAGCGCATCCGTGTGCACAAGGGCATAGCGCCCGAGATGAATGCGCCGACGGTGCGGCAGGTCAGCGTGCCGACCACGATCGCCGGCGGCGAGTTCAGCGCGATCGCGGGCGTCACCGACCGCCGCACCAACGTGAAGCAGATGCTGCGGCACCGGCTCGCCGTGCCGCGCGCGACCATCCTCGATCCCGCCATCACCGTGCACACGCCGGAATGGCTGTTCCTCTCCACCGGCATCCGCGCCGTCGATCACTGCGTCGAGGCGATCTGCTCGCGCGAGACGCACCCTTATGCCGACGCGCAATCGGTGAAGGGTCTCGCCATGCTCGCCGACGCACTGCCGCGGGTGAAGGCGGACCCTGCCGATCTCGACGCGCGGATGGACGCGCAGATCGGCACCTGGCTGTCGATGGGCGCGCTCGCCGCCGGCGTGCCGATGGGCGCGAGCCACGGCATCGGCTACGTGCTGGGGGCGGCGTTCGACGTGCCGCATGGCTACACCTCCTGCATCATGCTGCCGGCGGTGATGCGCTGGAATGCGCGCGACAATGCCGAGCGCCAGATGATCGTCGCGGCCGCGATGGGCTTTCCCGGCCACAACGCCGCCGACGTGCTCGACGCCTTCATCCGCTCGCTCGGCATGCCGCGCAGCCTCGCGGACGTGCGCGTCTCGCCGGAGCATTTCGACGCCATCGCCGAACAGGCGATGCGCACGAACTGGATCCCGCGCAACCCGCGCAAGATCGGCGGCCCCGCCGAATTGCGCGAAATCCTGCTTCTCGCCGCATAGAATCAACGACGGAGGACTGATGTACACAGGCACGCACGCCCGCCTACGCCCGCTGCAGCCCGCCTTCATCATGGCGGCGACCGGCGAGGCCGTCACCTATCGCGAGCTGGAAGCGCGCAGCAACAAGCTGGCGCATCTGTTCCGCAAGCACGGATTGAGGCGTCTCGACCACTACTCGATCTTCATGGAAAACAATTCGCGCTATCTCGAAGCCTGCGGCGCGGGCGAGCGGTCCGGGCTGTACTATACCTGCATCAATTCGTTCCTCACTGCGGGGGAGCTGGCCTATCTCCTGACCAACAGCCAGTCCAGGATTTTGATCACGTCGATGGCGAAGCTCGACATCGCGCGCGAGGCGATCAGCACATGTCCCGACGTCGAGCTCTGCATCGTCGCCGACGGCCCCGGCGAGAGCGACCGCATTGTCGGTCTTGCGGACGTCACCGCCGACCTGCCGAAGACGCCGATTGCGGACGAACGGCTCGGCACTGCCATGCTGTATTCGTCGGGCACGACAGGACGGCCGAAAGGCATCCTGCGGCCGCTGCCGGAAGAGCCGCCGAAGCACAATCTGCCGCTGTTCGATTTCCTGACCAAGCTTTGGCACTACCGCGAGGGCATGGTCTATCTGTCGCCGGCGCCGCTCTATCACTCGGCGCCGCAGGCCGCGGTCAATCTCACGATCCGCATGGGCGGCACCGTGATCATCATGGAGAATTTCGATCCCGAGCGCTATCTCCAGCTCGTCGAGCAATGGGGCATCACCCACACCCAGCTGGTGCCGACGATGTTCTCGCGCATGCTGAAGCTGCCGGAGGAGGTGCGCAGACGCTACGACCTCTCATCGCTGGAGATCGCGATCCATGCCGCGGCGCCCTGCCCGGCGCTGGTCAAGGACGACATCATCAAATGGTGGGGCCCCATCATCCACGAATATTACGGCGCGACCGAGGGCCTCGGCTTCACCGCCTGCAACAGCGAGGAATGGCTTAGCCACCGCGGCACCGTCGGCAAGGTACTGCTGGGTGAATTGCACATTCTCGACGAAGACATGAAGCCGTGCCCGACAGGCACGCCCGGCCAAGTGTGGTTCAAGACGGGATCGCCGTTCGAATATTTCAACGATCCGGAGAAGACCCGGGAGGCGCGCTCGGCCGACGGCAGCATGAGCACGGTCGGCGACGTCGGCTATGTCGACGAGGATCGCTTCCTCTACCTCACCGACCGCGCGACGTTCATGATCATCTCGGGCGGCGTGAACATCTATCCGCAGGAATGCGAGAATTTGCTGATCACCCATCCGAAGGTCGCGGATGCCGCGGTGTTCGGCGTGCCCAATCCCGATCTCGGCGAAGAGGTGAAGGCGGTGGTGCAGCCGATGCCCGGCGTGGTGCCGGGGCCGGCGCTCGCCGAAGAGCTGATCGCCTTCTGCGGCGCATCGCTGTCGCGACAGAAGGTGCCGCGCTCGGTCGATTTCGAGAAGGAACTGCCGAGGCTGCCGACGGGGAAGCTGTACAAGCGGCTGCTGCGGGACCGCTATTGGGGGAACAAGACGTCAAGGATCGTGTGAGGTCGTTGCATACGCGAGCAATCGCTACAGACTCCGCCGTCGTCCCGGGGCGCGACGAAGTCGCGAGTCCGGGATCCATAACCACAGGGAGTAGTTGCCGCACAGGGTCGCAACTCCTGGTCTTCGCCAAACTGCTTCCTTTGGTTATGGATCCCGGATCTTCGCTGCGCTCGTCCGGGACGACGGCTGAGATTGTTGGATCGGCTGCGCGCTACATCTGCACTGGAATCACTCCTTCGCACTCGCACTCTCACATTGCGAGGGAAACGCTCTGTGGCTTTCCGTCATCCGAATTGTCGAGGCCACCGCTAGCCTTGCCGGTTGCTTCGCTGCGCGCGCGTCGCTATCGTCTGACAAACAGGTCGCAAAGGCCGTTATCCAGGGAGGATGAGAATGCGGAGCGTGTGGGCGCTCGCCGCAATAGCGGCGTTATCTGTGCTGACGGCCTCGACCACCACGCTCGCCGGCGAGCCCAAACAGGGCGGAATCCTGCGGATGTATCACCGCGACAGCCCGGGCAACGCCTCGATCCACGAGGGCGCGACCTACTCGCTCAATGTTCCCTTCATGCCCGTGTTCAACAACCTCGTCATCTACAAGCAGGACGTGGCGCAGAACAGCATGGACACCATCGTGCCCGAGCTCGCCGAGAGCTGGGCCTGGATCAACGACAACAAGACGCTGGCCTTCAAGCTCCGCCAGGGCGTGAAATGGCACGACGGCAAGCCGTTCACGGCGGCGGACGTCAAATGCACCTTCGACATGCTGATGGGCAAGTCGCAGCAGAAGTTCCGACAGAACCCACGCAAATCCTGGTACAATGAGGTCAACGACATCTCGACCAATGGCGACTTCGAGGTCTCGTTCAACCTGAAGCGGCCGCAGCCGTCGCTGCTGGCGCTGCTCGCCTCGGGTTACACACCCGTGTATCCGTGCCACGTCTCGCCCGGCGACATGCGCACGCATCCGATCGGTACCGGCCCGTTCAAGTTCGTCGAGTTCAAGGCCAACGAATCGATCAAGCTGACCCGCAATCCCGACTATTGGCGCAAGGGCCGGCCCTATCTCGACGGCATCGAGTTCACCATCATCCCGAACCGCTCGACCGCGATCCTGGCCTTTGTCGCCGGCAAGTTCGACATGGCGTTCCCGACCGAGGTGAGCATTCCGCTGCTGAAAGACGTGAAATCGCAAGCGCCGAACGCGGTCTGCGTGGTGGAGCCGAACAACGTATCGACGAACATCATCGTCAATTCGTCCGCACCGCCGTTCGACAATATCGACATCCGCAAGGCCATGGCGCTGTCGCTCGACCGCAAGGCGTTCGTCTCGATCCTGTTCGAAGGCCAGGCCGACGTCGGCGGAACCATGCTGCCGCCGCCGACCGGGCTCTGGGGCATGCCGAAGGAGATGCTTGAGACGATTCCGGGCTATGGCCCCGACATCAATGCCAATCGCGAAGAAGCGAAGAAGCTGATGCAGAAGGCCGGCTACGGTCCGGACAAGCATCTGGCCGTGAAGGTCTCGACCCGCAACATCCCGGTCTATCGCGATCCCGCGGTGATCCTGATCGACCAGCTCAAGAGCATCTATATCGACGGCGAGCTCGATGTGGTCGAGACCGCGAACTGGTTCCCGAAGATCGCGCGCAAGGACTACATGCTCGGGCTCAATTTGACTGGCAACGCCGTCGACGATCCCGACCAGTCCTTCTACGAGAACTATTCCTGCGGCTCCGAGCGCAACTACACCAATTACTGCAACAAGGAGATCGAAAAGCTGTTCGACGTGCAATCGCAGGAGACCGACCTCGCCAAACGCAAGAAGCTGGTGTGGGACATCGACAAGAAGTTGCAGGAGGACGTCGCGCGACCGATCATCTTCCACGCACGCACCGGCTCTTGCTGGCAGCCCTATGTCAAGGGCGTGACCGTCATGTCGAACAGCTCCTATAATGGCTACCGGTACGAAGACGTCTGGATGGACAAGTAGCGCGCTGACGGCCGGGCGGGAGGGCGCGGAATGTTTGCCTATCTGGTGCGGCGCCTGTTCCTGATGCTCGTGACCCTGTTCGGGATCTCGGTCGTCATCTTCTTCCTGTTGCGCATCGTGCCCGGCAACATCGTCGATATCCTGTTCGCCGCGGCCGGCTACGTCGATCCCGCCGACAAGGCCAATTTGGAGAAGGAACTCGGCATCGACCAGCCGCTGATCGTGCAATATTGGCACTGGATCAGCGGCTTTCTGCGCGGCGACTTTGGCTACTCCTATGTCTCGGAGAAGCCGGCGCTTCAGGAGATTTTGCCGCGAATCCCCATCACGGCGCGGCTCGCCGGCCTGGCGCTGCTGTTCTCGGCCTCGATCGGCATTCCGCTCGGCGTCATCAGCGCGGTGAAGCAGGGCACGCGGCTTGATTATGCGCTGCGCGTGGTCAGCCTCAGCGGATTGTCGCTGCCCTCGTTCTGGCTCGGCCTGCTGATCCTCACCGCATCGGTCGCGATGTTCAACCAGATGCCGATTTTCAATCCCAGTCCCGCGACTTGGCTGGAAGCGTTCGCAACCTACGCCGTGCCGGCCGCCGCCGTCGGCTTCCGCAGCGCGGCGCTGACGATGCGCATTACCCGCTCATCGATGCTCGAGGTGCTCCGGCAGGACTATATCCGAACCGCCCGGGCCAAAGGCGCATCGGACGCCGCGGTCAACTACAAGCATGCACTGAAGAACGCCATCCTGCCCGTCATCACCGTGATCGGCATCGAGGCGGCATTCCTGATCGGCGGCCTCATCGTGACGGAGACCGTGTTCAACATCCCCGGCGTCGCACGCTTCCTGGTCGAGGCGATCCGCTGGCGCGATTATCCGATCGTGCAGAACCTCGTGATGCTGATTGCGGTGGTGGTGGTGAGCGCGAATTTCATCGTCGACATGCTGTACGCGGTGTTCGACCCGCGCATCCGGTACACGGATTAGGAGAGCTGTTTGACTGCGATCGACTATGACGTTGAACTGAGACGCGCCGGCGCGTATGCGACCGGCGGCTGGCGGCGCGTGCTGTTTCTGGCGCAGCGGCATGTGCTGGGCGCAGCCGGTCTCATCATCATGACGCTTTTCGTGCTCACGGCGATCTTCGCGGACTTCATCGCGCGCTACGATCCGCTGACGATCGATTCGACCCGCGCGCTGATGCGCCCGAGCCTCGCACACTGGATGGGCACGGATTCGTTCGGCCGCGACGTCTTCAGCCGCATCATCCACGGTGCGCGCATTTCGCTCGCGGTCGGCATCGGCTCAACCGCGCTCGGCGGCACGATCGGCGTCATCGTCGGGCTGACATCCGGCTATCTCTCCGGCTGGGTCGACCTCGTATTCCAGCGTGTCTCCGATATCCTTCAGGCGCTGCCGCTGCTGGTGCTGGCCCTGATCATGACGGCGGCACTCGGCCCGTCGCTGCCGAACGTCATCATCGCCATCGCCATTCCGTTGATCCCGACCGTGTCGCGTGTCGTCCGCGCCAACACGCTGGCGCTGCGCGAACTGCCCTTTGTCGAAGCCGCCAAGTCGATCGGCATGAGCGAGGTGCGGATCGCGCTGCGCCACGTGCTGCCGAACACGCTGGCGCCGCTGATCGTGCTCGCTACCGCGCAGCTCGGCTCCACGATTCTCACCGAGGCCTCGCTTTCCTTCCTGGGCCTCGGCATTCCCGAGCCTTATCCATCATGGGGCCGCATGCTGTCGGAATCGGCCGCCGAATATGTCCGCACCGCACCGTGGCTGGTGATCTTCCCGGGCATCGCCATCAGCCTCGCCGTGTTCGGCGCCAATCTGTTCGGCGACGCCCTGCGCGACATCCTCGATCCCCGGCAGCGCGGCTGATGGCGAACAAATCCGATCTCGTGCTCGAGGTGAAGAACCTGAAGACGGTGTTCTTCACCAATTCGGGGCTGTTCAAGGCCGTTGACGACCTCTCCTTCACCGTCAGGCGAGGCGAGACGCTGGCGATCGTCGGCGAGTCCGGCTGCGGCAAGAGCGTCACCGCGCTGTCGCTGATGCGGCTGGTGCCCGATCCGCCCGGCCGCATCGTCGGCGGCTCCGTCACGCTTGAAGGCACCGATCTGCTTGCGCTCGATGAAGCGCAAATGCGCGCTATCAGGGGCAACCGCATCTCGATGATCTTCCAGGAGCCGATGACCTCGCTCAATCCGGTGATGCGGATCGGCGACCAGATCGCCGAGGCGGTACGGCTGCATCGCGCGATGCCGGCCAGAGAGGCCCGTGACATCGCAGTCGAGATGCTGCGGCTGGTGCGTATCCCCGAGCCGGCGCGGCGCGCGCGGGAATATCCGCATCAACTCTCCGGCGGCATGCGCCAACGCGCGATGATCGCGATGGCATTGACGTGCCGGCCGGCGCTGCTCATCGCGGACGAGCCGACCACCGCGCTGGACGTCACCATCCAGGCGCAGATCCTGGCGCTGATCCTCGATCTTCAGAAGGAGCTCGGCACCGGGCTCGTGCTGATCACGCATGATCTCGGCGTTGTCGCGCAAACCGCACAGCGCGTCATCGTGATGTATGCGGGCCGGAAGGTGGAGGAAGCCAGCGTCGAGGCGCTGTTCGCCGCGCCAAAGCATCCCTACACGCGCGGGCTGATGGCCTCGATCCCGGCGGTCCCCGCGTCCGGCGTTCCCGCGCAGGCGCGGCTGAACGAGATTCCCGGCACCGTGCCGTCGCTGGTGCGGCTGCCGCCGGGCTGCGCCTTCGCGCCGCGCTGCAAGCTCGCGATCAAGCGCTGCGAGGTCGAATATCCGCCGCTTGCGGACTGGGGCGGCGGCCATCTCGCCGCCTGCTGGCGCGCGGCTGACGTGGCGGAGGTGGCATGACCGAGGCCCTGCTCGAAGTCACCGACCTGACAAAGCACTATCCGGTGCGCGCCGGCGTTTTGCGCCGGCAGGTCGGCACCGTGCACGCGGTCGACGGCGTCTCGTTCTCGGTTGGCGTTGGCGAAACGTTGGGGCTGGTTGGCGAATCCGGCTGCGGCAAATCGACGGTCGCGCGCAGCGTGCTGAGACTGGTCGAGCCGACCTCGGGCCAGATTCGCCTCGATGGTGAGGACATCACGCATCTGTCCAAGACCGCGCTGCGGCCGCATCGCCGGTCGATGCAGATCGTGTTCCAGGACCCGTTCGCCTCGCTCAATCCGCGCATGACCGCGGGCGACATCGTCGGAGAGCCGCTGGCCGTGCATGGCCTCGCCAGCGGCAAGGCGCTGGAGGCGCGCACCGCAAAACTGTTCGAGCAGGTCGGCTTGCGGCCCGACCAGATGCGCAACTTCCCGCATCAATTCTCGGGCGGCCAGCGTCAGCGCATCTGCATCGCACGGGCGCTCGCGCTCGGGCCGCGACTGATCGTCTGCGACGAGCCGGTGTCCGCGCTCGACGTCTCGATCCAGGCGCAGGTGATCAACCTGCTGATCGATTTGCAACGCGAGCACGGCTTCTCCTACCTCTTCATCGCCCACGACCTCGCCGTGGTCGCCCATATCAGCCACCGCGTGGCCGTGATGTATCTCGGCCGCATCGTCGAGATATCAGACAAGGACGAGCTGTTCCGCAACCCTCGCCATCCCTACACACAGGCGCTGCTCGCCTCGGTGCCGATCGCCAACCCGCTGGCGAAGAAGCTCGCGCCACTGGTCGACGGAGACGTGCCGAGCCCGGTCAATCCGCCGTCAGGTTGCGCGTTTCACACCCGCTGCCGATTTGCGATGGAGCGGTGCAAGACCGAGCGGCCGGCGCTGGTGGACGCGGGCGACGGGCACCAGGTAGCGTGCTTGCTCAATGAGGGGACGGGGCGCAGCAACACGGTCCCGTAGGGTGGGCAAAGCCCAGCGTGCCCACCATTCTAAACGACATCGCGGCACGATGGTGGGCACGGCGCTTTGCGCCTTTGCCCACCCTACGATATTGCGTCCGCCGCGCTACCCCGCGCCGATCTCCGCCACGATCCGCCCCGTCGTCACCTGCTCGCCCTCGGCGACATCGATCGCGGCGATGACGCCGTCGATGCCGGCCTTGTGGACATGCTCCATTTTCATCGCTTCCAGCGTCAGTACCGGCTGACCGGCGGTGACGCGGTCACCCGGCTGGACCAGAACAGCGACGACGCGGCCGTTCATGGCGGCGCGGACTTTGCCGTCACCGCCGTTGCTTGCGGCGGCCTTTGGCGCGGCGAGGGTGAGATCGGTGACCGCGAGCGGGACGCCGCGGTGCTGGAGATAGAGCCGGTCGCCGTCGCGCAGGAACTTTGCGCTGTCCATCACACCGTCGTGGTGGAAGCGAATGGCGGCGGGATCGAGCTGGTCGATCTCGAATTTGTCCTGGCGTCCGTCTTTGGCGACGGTGTAGCTGCCGTCGCGCTCGCGCGTAACCTCGAGCTCGTGCGTATGGCCAGAGATCTCCACTTTCGCCGGCAACGGGAACGTTGCCGCAAGGCTCCGGCCGCTACGCCAAGGGAGCGCCTGCGGATTGGTCACGTACAGCAAAAGGCTGGCGAGCGCTGCGCCGAATGCGCTGTTTGCAGGCGGCGCCAACAGCTCGTCGCGATGCGCGCCGATGAAGGCCGTAGTCGCCTCGCCCTTGGCGAAGCCGGGATGTCGCAGGCAGGACAGCAGGAACGCCTGATTGGTCGTCACGCCGAGCGCAACGAGTTGCTCCAGGCCGAGGATCAATCTCCCCCGGGCCTCCTCGCGCGTGGCGCCATGGCCGATCACCTTGGCGATCATGGAATCGTAGAACGGTGCGATCTCCGACCCCGATTGCAGCGCGTGCTCGACGCGAATGCCATCAGGCACCTGCCAGCACGCCATCCGACCGGACTGCGGCATGAAATCATGCGCCGCATCTTCGGAGCAGAGCCGCACCTCGATAGCGTGGCCCGAGAAGCGGATGTCCTGCTGCTTCAGCGGCAACGGCTCGCCGCGCGCGACGCGCAGCTGCAGCTCGACGAGATCGAGCCCGGTGATCGCCTCGGTGACGGGATGCTCGACCTGGAGGCGCGTGTTCATCTCCATGAAGTAGAATTCGCCGCTCGCGTCGAGCAGGAACTCCAGCGTACCGGCGCCCTCGTAACGCAGTGCCTTCACCGCGACGACGGCGACCTCGCCCATCTTCGCGCGCAGCTCCGGCGTGACCGCGGGCGATGGCGCCTCCTCGATCAGCTTCTGATGCCGCCGCTGCACCGAACAATCGCGCTCGCCGAGATGGATGGCGTTGCCTTGGCTATCGCCGAACACCTGGATCTCGATGTGGCGGGGATTCTGGATGGCCCGTTCGAGAATGACAGTGGGGTCGCCGAATGCCGCCTTCGCCTCAGACCGTGCGCTGCGCAACGCATCCGGGAACGACGCCGCATCGGTCACGAGCCGCATGCCGCGGCCGCCGCCGCCGGCGACCGCCTTGATCATGACGGGGAAGCCGATCTTTTTGGCCTCCGCGAGCATGACCTCGTCGCCCTGGTCGGCGCCTTGATAGCCGGGCACGCAGGGCACGCCGGCCTTCTTCATGATCTCCTTGGCGCCGGCCTTGTTGCCCATCGCCAAAATCGCCTGCGGCGACGGGCCGATGAAAGCCAGCCCGGCATCCCTGCAGGCCCGCGCAAAATCCTCGTTTTCGGCGAGGAAGCCGTAGCCAGGATGCACGGCATCCGCACCGCTGGCTTTTGCCGCAGCAATGATGGCGGGGATGTTGAGATAGGATTGCGCGGGCAAGGCTTCGCCGATGCGCACGGCCTGGTCGGCCTGCTTGACGTGGAGCGCGTCGCGATCGGCGTCCGAATAGACCGCGACGACGCCGAGGCCGAGCCGCCGCGCACTGCGCATCACGCGCAGTGCGATCTCGCCGCGATTGGCGATCAGGACCTTGAAGAACGGCCGGTGCTGCACTGATCCGTTCCTCATGGGCGGGCCACCGAGAACTGCATGCGCTGAGGCGTGCGTGCGTCGCCCTCGCGGCAGATCGCCAGCACTTCGGACAGCACCGCGCGGGTGTCGCGCGGATCGATGACGCCGTCGTCGAGCACGCGCGCGCTGGTCGAGAAAACATCCATCTGGCCGTCGAACACGCCGATGATCTGCGCCTTCATCGCCTCCAGCTTTTCCTTCTCGACCGGCTTGCCGCGACGGGCTGCGGCAGCCTCGGTCACGATCGCCATGGTTTCGGCGGCCTGCTCGCCGCCCATCACCGCGGTCCTGGCGTTCGGCCATGAGAAGCAGAAGCGCGGATGGAAGCCACGGCCGCACATGCCGTAATTGCCGGCGCCGAACGAGGCACCGCAATAGATCGTGATCTGCGGCACCGTCGCCGACGTCACCGCCTGGATCATCTTCGAGCCGTGCTTGATCATGCCGGCTTCTTCATAGGCCTTGCCGACCATGTAGCCGGTGGTGTTGTTGAGATAGAGGATCGGCGTGCGGGTCTGGCAGCAGGCCTGAATGAAATGCGTCGCCTTGTTGGCGCCGGCGGGATCGAGCGGGCCATTGTTGGTGACGATGCCGATCGCCTGGCCCTCGATGCGGGCATGGCCGCAGACGGTGGCAGGACCGTAGTTCGGTGCCATCTCGGTGAAATCGGAATCGTCGACGATGCGCGCGATCACCTGCTTCATATCGACGGGACGTTTGTGGTCCATCGGCATGATGCCGAGCAATTCGTCCTGGTCGTAACGCGGTGGCTTGAATTCCGCGCTCCCCCTGCCCGGCCGCTCCCATTCCAGCGCCGCCATGATCTCGCGCGCGATGCGAAGCGCGTCGCGGTCGTCCTCGGCGAGGTAATCACCGAGGCCGGACACTTGCGTGTGCATCTCGGCGCCGCCGAGCTCTTCCTCGGTCGCGATCTCGCCGGTCGCGGCCTTCAGCAGCGGCGGCCCGGCAAGAAAGGCGCGGGTGCGGCCGCGGACCATGACGATGTAGTCCGACAGGCCCGTCTGGTAGGCGCCGCCTGCGGTGGACGAACCGTGCGTAACTGTGACGACCGGAAGCCCCGCTGCGGAAAGGCGCGCGAGATTGCGAAAGATGTTGCCGCCGCGGACAAAATCCTCGACGCGGTAGCGCAACAGGTTGGCGCCGGCGCTCTCGACGAGCTGGACGTAAGGCAGCTTGTTCTCCAGCGCGAGCTCCTGCACGCGGATCGTCTTGTCGAGGCCGTAGGGCTGCAGCGCGCCGGCGTCGATGCCGGCGTCGTTGGCGCTGACCATGCAGCGGATACCCGAGACGAAGCCGATGCCGGCGACGACGCCGCCACCGGGCACGCTCTTGTTCGCGTCCGGCACGTCGAACATGTAGCCGGCGAGCGTCGACAGCTCGATGAAGGGCGCGCCGGGATCGAGCACCAGCGCGACGCGCTCGCGCGGCAGCAATTGCCCGCGCTTGTGGAAGCGGTCCTTTGCCGCGGCCGACGCAGCGCGCGTGCGCTCTTCCAGAGCGCGCATGCGGTCGATCAGGCCGAACATGCCGTCGCGATTGGCCTGATAGGCGGCACTGCCGGGGGAAATGGTGTTTTCGAGAATGGACATCAAAGCTCCTGCTCGTCATTCCGGGACGCGCGTAGCGCGAGCTACGATGCGCACTTGCGCATCTGAGAATCCATAACCACGATCGGGAGTATGGATTCCGGGCGTGGCCCTTCGGGCCATCCCGGAATGACGGAGTGTGTGACTACCTGTTCGTCCCAAAGATCTTCCGCGCCTCGGCGGGGCTCGCGATGTCGCGGCCGGCACGGCGGGCGCAGGCGGCGATGGCCTCGATCAGCTGGCCGTTCGACGTCACCTTCTTGCCGTCAGCGAGATAGAAGGCATCCTCGAGCCCGGTGCGCAGATGGCCGCCGAGCTCGGCGCAGCGCTGGTGCAGCGGCCAGATCTCTTCGCGTCCGATCGCGGTGACCTGAAAATGCGCCTCGGGCCGCTTCAGCTTGATCAGAATCGGCAGCAGATCGGGATCTGACGGCATGCCGGACGCCACGCCCATCACGAAATTATATTCGAGCGGGCCGCTGTACATGCCGACCTGATGGTACATGCCGACGCAGCGAACGATGCCGACATCGAAGCATTCGAACTCGGGAATGGTGCCGACCGCGTTCATGACATCGAGATAGTCCTTCACCTTCTCGACCGCGTTGTCGAACATCATCGGCGGCCAGGCCCAGGTGTTGTCCGCCTTGACCTTCAGATAATTCAGCGAGCCGGCGTTACAGGCGGCGATCTCAGGCTTGGTCTCGCGGATGCAGTCCAGCGCGCCGCTGTAGTTCGGCCCTGATACGCCCGACGTGTGGTTGATGATCACACCGGGGCAGGCCTCGCGGATCGCCTGCTGGATCTCCCTGCTGACACTGACCTCCCAGGACGGCAGATGCCCCTTGCCCGGCGCCTGCTGGCGCAGATGGATGTGCATGACGCTGGCGCCGGCGTCGAACGCAGCCTTGGCCTCGCGCGCCATCTGCTCGGGCGTCACGGGCACGTTGTGCTGCTTCGGGTCGGTGAGCACGCCGTTCAGCGCGCAGGTGATGACGGCCTTGTCGCTCATGCCACTAATGTCTCGCACGTTGAGAATTCAACGCTTGCGATCATGTGACGCGCGGCATGCGGCTTCTTGCGCGGAGAAGCTGGAAAAAGGAGCGAGTTGAGGGGTGGGTTAGCCGAAGGCGTAACCCACCCTGCGAAGGACTACGAAGACCGGCGCTAACTCGCCTCCGCCAGCCTCACCGTCTCGGTGCTGCGATAGATCGCAAGGTCGCGCGAGCCGACGAAGATCGCGCGCGGCTTGAGGCCGTAGAAGCGGCGGATCGAATGGCTGAAGTGGGTCGAGTCGGGATAGCCGATGTCCTGCGCGAGATGGGCGAGGTTGAGGTCCTGGTTGGCGAAGTGCAGCAAATGCCGCGCGCGCTTCCAGGCGCGGAAGGAACGGAAGGAGATGCCGGTCTCCTCCTTGAACAGGTGCAGGAAGCGCGAGGCGGAGAGACCCGCGTCCGCGGCACATGTATCCGCGGTCACGGGCTCGCCCGTGAAGCGGCCGATGCGGGC
>LNAP01002119.1_pt1 | contig 20075 bp, 19 predicted proteins | sample 602601 | NCBI WGS metagenome assembly LNAP01 (sample SAMN02440304, study PRJNA202911) | soil metagenome | biome: Subtropical and temperate rainforests or woodlands; isolation source: soil samples (1 kg each in a 20% v/v slurry with milli Q water) were... ...
GTCGGCCTGCTGCGGCACCACCACGGCGGCCAGCTGTTCGCGCGTGCCCGGCAGCACCAGCACGCGCACGTCCTGTACCGCCGGATGCGCGCGCAGCTGCTGTTCCAGCGCGTCCAGCGACACCCGGCGTTCTTCGATCTTGACGATGCGGTCGGCCCGGCCGAGCAGACGGAAGCTGCGCCCGGCGTCGGCCTCCACGCGGTCCTGGGTCTGCCACCAGTCGGGGGTTTCCAAGTGCGGCGAGGACACCGCCAGGCAGCCGTCCTGGATGCGCCAGGCCACGCCGGGCAACGGGTGCCATTGCGGCTGCCCGGCACTCCAGCGGCGCCAGGCGATGCCGCCGGTTTCGCTGCTGCCGAACACCTCGGTGGGAGCCACGCCGAGCAATGCCCGCGCCTGCAGCGCGGCCTCTTCGGGCAGCGGACCGCCCGAGGAAAACACCGCGCGCAGCTGGCCCTGCAGCGAGGACCAGTCCAGTTGTTCGGGCAGGCGCTTGAGGTGGGCCGGGGTGGCTACCAGCACCGACGGCTGCTGCGCCAACGCACTGACCAGGTCTTCGTGGAAGAACCGGCGCGGCTGGATGGCGCGGCCGGCGGCCAGCGGCCACAGCACGCGGAACAACAGGCCATAGATATGCTGGTGCGAGACGGTGCCGTGCACCTGGGTGCCTTCCAGTTGCTCGCCGAACGCGGCCTGCAGCGCCTCCACTTCGCGCGTCAGCTGGCGCATGCGCTTGACGATCGCGCTCGGCGCGCCGGTGCTGCCGGAGGTGAACACCACCAGCTCCAGCTGGTCTTCGTCCAGCGGCACCAGTTCGCCCTCGACGTCGGCATCGGCATCGGGCTGCAGCGGGGCGTGCTGCGCGGGCACGTCACCGGCAAACCCGGCCACGCGCGGGCGCAGCTCGTCCAGCGTGGCCGGCAGGTTGTCCCCGCCCAGGAAGACCCGCTTGCCGGCGTGCCAAGCCCCCAGCAGTGCGGCGGCAAAGGCCAGGGTGTCGTCGAAGTACAGGGCCCAGTCGCGTCCGGGCGCACGGGCGAACGCCTGTTGCCAGCGCATCACCTGCAGACGGAAATCCGGGTGCAAGACCGCGCCGTGCTCGGCTTCGCCCACGATCCTGCCGGGCCGTGGCGACACCGCCAGCCGGTCCAATGCGATCCACTCAACCATGCGCGTGCGCCGCCTTCACCCGTCGCCGCACCAGCCACTCGCCACCAAACAAGGCACCCATCATCACGTACGCCAACAATCCGTTGTACAGCGCCCAGACCTGGTTGGACGCCCACAGCGCCGTGGCCAGGGCCAGACTTCCGTTGAGAACAAAGAAGCCGCACCAGATCCACGTGACGCGACGGGTATAGATCACCGCGAACGGCGGCAGGTCCGGCTCGCTCAGCCGGGCCAGGCGTTCCACCGCGCTGGGCGGGAACCGCAGGCTGGTGGCGAAGATCACCAGCATCACCGCGTTCACCAGCGCCGGGTACAGCTTCAGCGGCAGGGCCTCGTTGAAGGCCGTAGCCACCAGGGCGAGCACACCGGTGCCGAGTGCGGCCACCCACCACACCGCCTGGCGGGTGGTCAGCGCGCGCAGCGCGGCCAGGGTGAACAGCAGCAGCGACAGCCAGCGCGGCTCGAACCGGCCCAGCGACAGGTACACCACCAGCGGGTATGCCAGCGACAGCAACGCAAACGCCGCGACGCGCACCCGGACCATGGTCAGTGTCCTGCGGCAGCCGTCAGGCGGCCGCTTGACCGGGCAGCAGCCCGTGCACCACGTCGACGATGTCCTGCACGGTACGCACGGCCTTGAAGGCCTCCGGCTGCAGGTTGCGGCCCAGCAAGGGCTTGAGCTGCACGATCAGGTCGACCGCGTCGATGCTGTCGATGTCCAGATCGTCGTACAGACGGGCCTGGGGCGTGATGCGCGCCGGTTCGATCTCAAAGCTGTCCTTGAGGATCTTGACGATGCGATCGAAAAGTTCGTTCTTGGTCATGGCAAATCCTGACGCGCCGTTACGACGACTGGCGTGCGGCGACAAACTCGCCCAAGGCACGCACGCTGGAGAAATGGCGACGGGTCTCTTCCGAATCCGCAGACAGGCTGACACCGTACTTTTTCTGCAGGGCCAAACCAAGTTCAAGTGCGTCAATCGAATCCAACCCCAACCCCTCGACGAACAAGGGCGCTTCCGCGTCGATGTCTTCGGGAGTGATGTCTTCCAGCGACAGCGATGAAATGATCAATTCCTTGATCTCGTGCTCAAGTGCCTGCACGGCTTGGTTCTCCAGCGAAGTCAAAGTAATGGGCAAGATGATCGGTCACGCGCCGGGCCGCCAAGGCATCCCCCCTGGGCGTGTCGCCGGCCACCGCCAGGAACGGGGCGATCGGGAGATCTTCCCCGACTTCCAGCTGAACGTGAAAACGCCGTGATGGCACACGATACCATTTCTGGCCCTTTGTCAGGGTAAGCGGGGTACAGGTGATCCTGACCGGGGTTATGTCCAGGCCGCCGCGGACGGCGATGTTGGCCGCCCCGCGCTGCAGGCGCAGGGGCTGGCCGGGCACGGTGCGGGTGCCCTCGGGGAAAATGACCAGGGTGCCCCCGGCCTTGACCGCGGCAATGCAGTCGTCGATCAGCCCCGCGCCGTCGTCGTTGGAGACGTAGCCGGCCGCCCGCACCGGGCCGCACATGAACGGGTTGCAGGCCACGGCCCGCTTGACCACGCAGTCGGCATTGGGCAACTGGGCGATCAGCAGGACCACGTCGATCAGGGTCGGGTGGTTGGCCAGGATCAGCAGTCCGTTGCGCTGAAGACGTTCAGCCCCGCGGATTTCATAGGTCATCACGCCCAGCCGGTGCATCAGGCCCACATGGCTGGCGAAGCTGAGCTGGACCAGCCGGCGCGCCAGCGTGCGGCGCCGGACCGGGTTGCGGACCAGGAACAGCAACGGGAACAGCACCCCGCCCAGCACCAGGCCGCCGATGCCGAACACGGCAAAGCTGAGCCCGGTGCCGAACACCCGCCAGGCATGGTTGAGACGGCCGGAACCGCGCTCAGCCATGGCGTTGCCAGGTCCATTGCTGGCCGTCGGCGGCCAGCGTCAGGGTCGGATCGCCGGCCAACAGGAAACGCAGCGCATCCAGACCGTGCGGCAGTGCGCCGGCCGGGCTGTCGGCCCCGGCCCCGGCCGCGCCCCAGCCCAGCGAGAGCCGGGTGCCGGGGCGATCGGCCCGGGCCAGCCGCCAGCACCAGGCGTAATAAGGATCGGGTTCGTCGGCAAACCCGGCATACACCGGCGGCAATTGCGATTCATACACGATCACCCGCACCTCGGCGGCGCCATCGGCCAGCAGGCCATAGGCCTCCACGCAGGCGGTTTCGACCGTGGCGCGGCCGGCGGCCAGGGCCAGGTAGTTGCCGCGGTGGCCGCGGGCGATGGAATACAGCGCGGCCACCGCGTTGTGCACCGACAGGCCGAACGCGGTCGGGGACATGCCGTGGTCGGCGCTCAGGCTGTCGAGCAGTTCCATCGAACGGGCCACGTCGCCATGGCGCGAGGCGAACACCAGCGGCACCTGGCCGGCGTCATCGGGCTGCTCGCACCAGCACGCGGCCTGGATGGCCATGCGGCCCAGCCGCTCGATGCGGCGCCGTTGCATGGCCGGTACCTCGGCCAGCGCCGGGGTGTCATCGCCCTGCGGCAGCGCGGGGGCCTGTGCCCAGGCCTGCCACTGTTCCTTCGAGGTCAGTCCCGGTGCCCAGGCCGACCAATCCACCACTGAGAACTCGATCATTCACGCCAACATGTTGATGGGCACCAAGGCATCGCAGCGCACCGCCGTAAAAAGGAGCGCACGCTATCATGACACCCTTGGCACTGGCAGCTTTCACAATCTGAAATGAGCAGCACGATCCACGACGCAACGGCCCCGGCGGTCGCTTTTCCCCCAGGGGCGGCGGTGTTCAGCGCCGGCTACCTGCCGGCAGCGCTGCGCGAGGCCGCCCTGGCCGACCCGTGCACCCTGGCGGTGTTCGGCTTTGGCGCGCCTGCGCCCTTCCCGGGCAACGATCCGCGCTGGCTGCAGGTGCCCCTGGCCGAACACGGTCCGGCGCAGGTGGAAGTCTGGCGGGGCGCGACGCCGGTGCAGTCGGGCGTCACCGACGGGGTGCGCTGGTCGCACAATGCCGCGCTGCTGTTCGGGGTGCTGGAGATCGACGAAGCCGAGGGCGACATCGAGACGGCCGCCGCCGACGCCTATGCGCGGATGAGCAGCTTCCTGGCGCACTGCGGATTCCCGCACCTGCTGCGGACCTGGAACTACCTGGACGCGGTGACCGAAGGCGACGGCGACCAGGAGCGCTACCGGCGCTTCTGCGTGGGCCGGGTGCGCGGGCTGCGCGAGCTGGACGAAGCGGCGCTGCCGGCCGCGACCTGCATCGGTCGCTTCGACGGGCACCGACGCCTGCAGGTGTACTGGCTGGCCGGCCGCGAACCCGGCCTGCCCCTGGAAAACCCACGCCAGGTAAGCGCGTTCCGCTACCCGCGCCAGTACGGCCCGCAGTCGCCCAGTTTCTCGCGGGCGCTGCTGGCACCGGCGGCAACCGGGCTGCCGCTGCTGCAGTCGGGCACGGCGGCGATCGTGGGCCATGTGTCCCAGCACACCGGCGCGGTGGAAGACCAACTGCGCGAAACGCTGACCAACCTGCAGAGCCTGGTGGACGCCGCCCGGCGGCAGCGACCGTCCCTGGCCGCCCAGCTCGGCGCCGATTCGGTACTGAAAGTGTATGTGCGGCGTGCCGAAGACATGCCGGCGGTGGCCGCCCAGATGGCCGCGTTACCCGGCCCACCGGCCTACGTGGTGCTGCATGCCGAAGTCTGCCGGGCCGAACTGCTGGTCGAAATCGAAGGCCTGCACGCCTGATACGCGCTCGGCCGCGTCCTGCGTAGAGCCGACCGTTGGTCGGCTGCTCTCGACCCTTCTTTTGCGTCTGGCTCGTCCAACCGACGATGCACACTTTGCTGGGCGAGGGTGGTCAGATCCTGCCGGGACCGTTGAGCGGCATGGGCCCGACGCATGCGTCGGGCGGGTTGGGCAGGACGCCCAACCCCGGTCTTGCCGTGTGCGCAGGACTGCGTACACGCGCAAGCCGCTCACGAGCCCCCAGGGGTGAGGGCGCTTTGCTTGCGAAGCACTGCTTCGCAAGCGCCCGAACGTCCAGCCGCCAGCGGCTGGGCCGGACCGCGGAGCGGGGTTCACGGCGTGTCCCGGCAGGGTCTGACCACCCTCGCCAACCCCGGAACATACGAAGAGCCAGCGCCTCTCCTCCTCAGTGATACCCGGTATCGGCCCGCACCTTGCCGCGGAACACCCGATACGACCACGCCGTGTAGCCCAGGATCACCGGCAGCAGCACCACCAGCCCGACCAGGCTGAATCCCAGCGACGACGCCGGGGCGGCCGCTTCCCACAGCGTCATGCTCGGCGGCAGCAGGTAGGGCCACATGCCCAGCACCAGCCCGATGAAGCCCAGGATGAACAACGCCAGGGTCAACAGGAACGGCGGCAGGTCGCGGCGCGGGTGCATCGCACTGCGCCACAGCGCCACCGCCACGCCCAGCGTCAGCAGCGGCACCGGCGACAACCACCAGAAGTTGCCGTCGCTGAACCAGCGCGCCATCAAGCGCGAATCCAGGAACGGCAGCCAGGTGCTCACCAGCCCCATGAACACGATCACCGCCACCACCAGCGGCCGCGTCAACGTGCGCGCGAACGCCTGCTCGCGGCCTTCGGTCTTCAGGATCAACCAGGTGCTGCCCAGCAGCGCGTAGCCGAACACCACCGCTGCACCGGTCAGCATCGAGAACGGACTGAACCAGCTGAACGCACCACCGGCGTAACGGCCATCCACGATCTGCAGGCCTTCCACCAGCGCCCCGAGAATCACCCCCTGCGCGAACGCCGCCAGCAGCGAGCCCAGCCCGAAGGCCACACTCCACAACCGCCGCGAGCGATGCGCCTTGAAGCGGAATTCGAACGCCACCCCGCGGAACACCAGCGCCACCACCAGCAGCAGCACCGGCAGGTACAGCGCCGACAGCAGCGCCGCGTAGGCCTTGGGGAAGGCCGCCATCAGCCCGGCCCCGCCCAGCACCAGCCAGGTTTCATTGCCGTCCCAGATCGGCGCGGCGGTGTTCATCATGATGTCCAGCTGTTCTTCGTCCTCGGCCATCGGTGCCAGGATGCCGATGCCCAGCACGAAACCGTCCAGCACCACGTACATCAGCACGCCAAAACCAATCACCGCAAACCATGCCACCGGCAGCCAGGTTGTCATCTCCATGTCAGCGCTCCTCCAGCGGTTCGTCGGCACCGGACAGCGGCCGCGCCGGGGTATGGCTGCCCGCGTCCAGCGCCGGCGCCGGTTCGTGCGGCTTGGGCCCGGTGCGGATGATCTTCACCAGGTACCAGATGCCCCAGCCGAACACGAACGCATAGCCCACGATGTAGACACCCAGCGACAACGCGGTCATCCACGCACTCTGCGGGCCCACCGCGTCGGCGGTGCGCAGCACCCCGTACACCACCCACGGCTGGCGCCCCATCTCGGTCACGAACCAGCCCGACACCAGCGCGATGAAGCCGCTGGGCAGCATCCAGTTCCAGCCCCGCACCAGCCAGCGCGACTGCAGCAGCTTGCCCCGCCACCACTGGAACGCCGACACCCAGGCCAGCAGCAGCATCAGCGTGCCCAGCCCGACCATGATCCGGAAGGCGAAGAACACCGGCACCACCGGCGGCCGATCGCTGGCCGGTACCGAGGTGAGCGGGTCGAACGTCCCCTCCAGCGAATGGGTCAGGATCAGGCTGCCCAGGCGGGGAATGGCGATTTCATAGTCGTTGCGCTCGGCTTTTTCGTTGGGCACGGCGAACACCACCAGCGGGACGCCCTTGCCCTCGCCCTCGGAATGCCAGTGCGCTTCCATCGCGGCAATCTTCATCGGCTGGTGCTTGAGTGTGTTCAAGCCATGCATGTCGCCCACGAAGATCTGCACCGGCACGGTCAGCGCGGCGAATGCCACGGCCGCCAGCAGCATCGTGCGCCCGGCTTCCACGTGCGTGCCCTTGCGCAGGTACCACGCGCCCACGCCACCGATCACGAAACAGGTGGTGATGAACGAACCCAGCGCCATGTGTGCCAAGCGGTACGGGAAGGACGGATTGAAGACGATCTGCCACCAGTTCTGCGGGTGCACGATGCCGTCGATCAGCGCGTAGCCGGCCGGGGTCTGCAGCCAGCTGTTGGACGACAGGATCCAGAACGTGGAGAACAGTGTGCCCAGCGCCACCATGCAGGTGGAGAAGAAATGCAGCCGCGGCGAAACGCGGCCCCAGCCGAACATCATGACGCCCAGGAAGCTGGCCTCCAGGAAGAAGGCGGTGAGGACTTCATAGGTAAGCAGCGGCCCGATCACGCTGCCGGCCACCTCGCTGAGGCGGGGCCAGTTGGTGCCGAACTGGAAGGCCATGACGATGCCGCTGACCACGCCCATGCCGAAGGACACCGCGAAGATCTTCTGCCAGAAGAAATACAGCTCGCGCCAGACCGGGTTGCCGGTGCGCAGCCAGCGTGACTCCACGAAAGCCAGCCAGCTGGCGGTGCCGATGGTGAAGGCGGGGAACAGCACATGGAAACTGATGACGAACCCAAACTGGATCCGCGACAACAACAACGCGTCCACGTGACGCCTCCGACTGGTTTCTGAAATCCGCACCAGTCTGGGCCGGTATCCGTGAAAGGCACATGCGACCCGGTGACGCGCTGCTTCACTTTGTCGCAGGGGCTACCGCGAGCGTGAGGGCCCCTTAGCGGCCGGTAGGCCCCTGGTGCAAATGTCCCCCGGCCGCGGTCGCGGCCTCCTCCTTTATTTTGCCCAGGAGCCTACCGGCCGCTAAGGGGCTCGGCTTGCGGCAAGCAAGGGAAGCCAGGCTTTTCTGGCGCTGTCGGTGGGTCGGGCGCTGGGGCCCCATACCCTTGGAGGCGAAATAAAGGAGGAGGGGTCGGCCGCAGGCCGACGCCGGGGGACATTCGCCGGAAAGGGTATGGGGTCCCAGCGCCCGACCCACCGACCACCGCTTGCCTCCCGCGCGAGCACACGCCCATGACCTGTGGCCCTTCCTGCGGCCCTAGCGGCTGCTACGCTTGCGGGGTTTTCTACTACGGTGCCGCCCGCAATGCCCAGAACGCTGCCCTTGTCCCTGCTGCTGCTCGCCGCCCTCGGCGGGACCGCCCACGCGGCGCCCACGCCGATCACCATCGAGCAGGCCATGGCCGACCCCGACTGGATCGGCCCGCCGGTCGAAAGCGCGTGGTGGTCCTGGAACAGCCAGCAGGTGGAGTACCAGCTCAAGCGCACGGGCAGCCCGGTCCGCGACACCTTCCGCCAGCCGGTCAGCGGTGGCGTGGCCACCCAGGTGGCCGATGACCAGCGCAGCAGCCTGGACGTGGACAGCCCCGTGTACGACACCACCCGCCAGCGCGCGGTGTTCGTGCGCAACGGCGATGTGTTCCTCCGCGACCTGCGCAGCGGCGCGCTGACCCAGCTGACCCGCAGCAGCGAAAAGTCCAGCGCGGTCAACTTCGCCCGCGACGGCGGGGTGATCTGGCAGACCGGCCAGAACTGGTTCCACTGGACCGCCGCCGGCGGCGTCCAGCAGGTGGCCAGCCTCAAGGCCGAAAAGAACCCCGACGATGCGCCCAAGGCCGACGTCCTGCGCGACCAGCAGCTGCGCACCCTGGCCACCCTGCGCAATGATCGCGCCCAGCGCGACGCGCTCAAGGCCCAGGAAGCCAGCTGGCGCCGCGCCGACGCCACCCGCGCGCCCGGCCCGGTCTACCTGGGTGCCGACGTCGAGATCGTCGGCAGCGCCCTCTCGCCCGACACCCGCAGCCTGATCGTGGTGACCAAGCCGAAGGGCTTCGACGAAGGCCGCGGCGGCAAGATGCCCAAGTACGTGACCGAATCGGGCTACGAAGAGACCGAGGACACCCGCACCCGCGTGGGCCGCAACGATCCCGAGCCGCATTCGCTGTGGCTCGTCGATGCGGTCACCGGCACGGTCAAGCCGCTCTCGCTGGATCGCCTGCCCGGCATCGGCACCGACCCGCTGGCCGCACTGCGCAAGGCCGCCGGCAAGGACGCGCTCAAGGGCAACCGCCCGCTGGAAGTGCTGGCCGGCCCCGGCAACCCCGGCATCCGCTGGAGCGCCGACGGCCAGCAGGCCGCGATCATGCTGCGCGCCAACGACAACAAGGACCGCTGGATTGCCAGCGTCAGCCCCACCAGCGCCACGCTGGAAAACCGCCACCGCCTGACCGACGGCGCCTGGATCAACTGGGGCTTCAACGACTTTGGCTGGTCCAACGACAACCGCACGCTGTGGCTGCTGTCTGAAGAATCGGGCTACGCCCACCTGTATACCCAGCAGGGCACCGCCAAGCCGCAGGCACTGACCGGCGGCAAGTGGGAAACCTCGATGCCGGTGCCCAGCGCCGACGGCCGCGGCTTCTACTTCCTGTGCAACCAGCAGAGCCCGGGCGACTACGAAGTCTGCGCGGTCGACACCGCCAGCAGGCAGGTGCGTGAGCTGACCGCGCTCAACGGCGTGGAAGACTTCTCGCTGTCCCCGGACGGCCAGCAGCTGCTGGTGCGTTACTCCGGCGCCTACCTGCCGGCGCAGCTGGCCGTGGTGCCCACCAGCGGCGGCCAGGCCAAGGTGCTCACCGACACCCGCACCGCCGCCTACAAGGCCCGCGAGTGGGTGCAGCCCAAGCTGGTGCAGGTGCCGTCCAAGCATGGCGCCGGTGTGGTCTGGGCCAAGTATTACGGCCCGGAAAATCCCGAACCGGGCAAGCAGTACCCGATCGCCATGTTCGTGCACGGTGCCGGCTACCTGCAGAACGTCCACCAGCGCTACCCGGCCTACTTCCGCGAGCAGATGTTCCACAACCTGCTGGTGCAGCAGGGCTACATCGTGCTGGACATGGATTACCGCGGCAGCGAAGGCTACGGCCGCGACTGGCGCACCGCGATCTACCGCAACATGGGCCACCCGGAGCTGGAGGACTACAAGGACGGCCTGGACTGGCTGGTGGCCACCAAGCAGGGCGACCGCGACCACGCCGGCATCTACGGCGGCTCCTACGGCGGCTTCATGACCTTCATGGCGCTGTTCCGCTCGCCGGGCACGTTCAAGGCCGGTGCCGCGCTGCGCCCGGTGGTCGACTGGCACCAGTACAACCACGGCTACACCGCCAACATCCTCAACACCCCGGACATCGACCCGGAGGCGTACCGCAAGTCGTCGCCGATCGAATACGCCGACGGCCTGCAGGACCACCTGCTGATCGCGCACGGCATGATGGATGACAACGTGTTCTTCCAGGACTCGGTCAACCTCACCCAGAAGCTGATCGAGCTGCACAAGGACAACTGGTCCATCGCGCCGTACCCGCTGGAACGCCACGGCTACGTCCGCCCGGACTCGTGGCTGGACCAGTACAAGCGCATCCTCAAGCTGTTCAACGACACCCTGAAGTAAGTGGCGGCGCAGGCCAGCCACGCCGCGGCGCCGATCGAGATCGTCGCCGCGGTCATCCTGGATGCCACCGGCCAGGTGCTGGTGGTGCGCAAGCACGGCTCGGATACCTTCATCCAGCCCGGGGGCAAACCCGACCCGGGCGAAGCGCCGCTGCAGGCGTTGGCGCGTGAACTGCACGAGGAACTGGGCGTGCAGCTGGATCTGGGCAGCGCCCAGGCACTGGGCCGTTTCGAGGCCTGGGCGGTGCACGAACACGGCCGCCGGGTACGGGCCCAAGTATGGCGGGTGCAGGTCACCGGCACACCGCAGGCGCAGGCGGAAATCGCCGAGTTGGCCTGGGTTCCCCTGCAGGCGCCGCATGGGCGGCGCTTGGCAGCCTTGAGCGAAGACCATATCCTGCCCGCGGCCGCACGCGCGGTGGCCGCGGGCTGATGCCCGTGGCCGACTCCAACAGGACACCGGATGTCATCGCCCCCGCAATTACCTAGTGCCCAGCCGCCCGTAGACCCGCTGGCGCCCCCGAAATTCCTGTCGCCGATGGCCATGTCGGTGCTGCTGGTGTGCGTGGCCTCCGCCGTGGGCTGGGCCATTGCGGCGCTGGTCGCCGGCCCGCTGTCGATCGGCGCCTTCCTGCAGGAACAGGTGGAAACCCGCGACGTGGCCTGGCTGTCACCGCCGCTGCAGTGGCTGACCACGCACGCGCTGGGCATCTGCATCGCCATGCTGCTCACCTGCCTGGTGGGCGTGGTGGCGTGCGTGGGCATGCTGCGCCGTGAACAATGGGCCCTGTGGTTGTTCATCGTCTTGCTGGTGGTGACCGCGCTGATGAACTTCGCTGCCGCGTGGGCGGTGGACGATGCCATCGCGCACTTTTCGCAGTATCTGACGCGGCACGGTGACACCCCCGACATGCGCCAGCTGCGCCACGACCTGCTGCTGCAGCGCATCGTCCTGAGCGGCATGCTGGTGCTCACTGCCGTGGCCTTTGCCGGCCTGCATGGCTGGTTGGCGGCACGCCTGCTGCGTGCCGACGTGCGCGCCTGGATGCGGCGCTGACCCCTGCCCCGGCCGGCGCCTGCGCCCGTGCCGACGCCCCCGATTTCCACCCAAGGATGCTGTTGTGACTTCTGTTGTTTCCGCGCGCCGCCGCTTCATCGGCTGGCGTGCCCTGGCCGTTCTCGTCCTGGCCGCCGCCAGTCTTCCCGCCGCTGCCCAGTCCATGGCCTGCGGCACCTACAAGCAGGACGATGGCAACGCCATCCTGACCCTGGAAAGCGAGGGCCACGGCTTCCTGACGTCGGCCCACTCGCCCACCGAGGAACTGCGCATCGCACGCAGCGAGGATGTGCTTGGCATGGTCAACCTGGCCACCGGGCGCATGGAGAACTGGACCTTCGGCGAGGGCGACCGCACCCTCACCGGCGGGTACCACGATTTCGTGCGCGAGAAGGCCGCGGCCTGCAAGCCGTTCTACGCGGTCGAAGAAGGCAGCTGCCGCGCCGATCCGGTGGGCTGCCTGGAGCACTACCTCAAGGCCGAGCCCGTGCAGCTGCGCCAGTGGTGCAGCGAAGACGTGCCGGTGGCCTGCAAGCGCTTGATCGAGGTCTACCAGGAGCAGGCCAACGCAGCCGCCCCGGAAGAGCCGCCGCCGTTCCCCATGCCGGCGCAGTGCGATGAAACCGGCAAGGGCCACGACCCGGCGGTCTGCATGCGCCTGCTTGAAACAATGGCAGGCGAAATCATGGGCATGGCGATCATGGGGCTGAGCCACGCGTCGCAGGCGGTGCTGCCGCCCGGGCAGCTGATCGAACTGGCGGGCCTGTGCCAGCGGCACCCGCGCGAGGAATTCTGCCAGAGCGTCGCCGAGGCACAGTGGAACGCCGGCCGGTTGCTGGAGGCCCGCGATGCCCTGCAGCACGCCTGCAGCACGCGCGCCGACGCCTATGCCTGCACACTGGTCGCCCCGCTGGTCGGGTTGTCGGCGGCGGCGCTGTCGCCGGTGCCCACCACCACCCTGCCCTGTGGCCGCTACGAGGCCGAGAACGGCATCCCCTCGGACCTGCAGTTCGGCGATGCCGGCGTGGTCCAGCTGAGCGGCTACGCCACCCGCCTGCGTGCCCGCGTGCAGGACGGGCGGATCCACCTGCGCCGCGACATCGGCGACGATGTCGTGCTGCAGACCACGCGCGACGGCAGCCTGGTGGGCATGGACGGCAACACCCGTTTTGCGCATTACACGCACCAACCCGGTGCCGCCGGTGGCTGCAGCGCACCACTGAGCTTCACCGAGATTCCGCAGCCGCTGGACTGCCCCACGCTGGACCGCGAGGGCGGTCCGGAGGCGTGCTGCAAGGCCGGTCAGCTGCTGGGCTGCAAGCTGGCCGCCAGCGCGCGTGCCCGTGACGAAGACTGGAAAAGCACGCTGCCTTACTACGCCGCGCTGTGCACCGCCGGCGTGCGCGATGGCTGCGTGGGCCTGGCCGAGGTCTATGTACATACCGGTGACGAAGCGGTACCGAACATGTTGACCGCCATCTGCGCCAAGGGCGGCGCCACCCACATCGCCTGCGACGTGGACGCCACCCGCGGTTGGCCGACGCTGCGCGCGAGGGTGCGTGCGATCGCCGAGGAGGCTGCACGCGGCGAGTGACGCCGCATCGGCAACGGGGGAAGCGACTTCCCGCGTTGCCAGCGCCGGCCGCATCGCTACCCTGCAGCCCGGTCTCCGGCCTGCGGTAAAGTAGCGCCATGAACGAATTCGAGCGCGTACGCAGCTACCTGACCGACCTGCAGGACCGAATCTGTGCGGCCATCGAGGCCGCCGACGGCCAGGCTCGGTTCTCCGAAGACCCATGGCAGCGCGCCGAGGGTGGCGGCGGCCGCACCCGCATCCTGCGCGATGGCGCGGTGTTCGAGCAGGCCGGCATCGGCTTCTCCGACGTGGCCGGCACCCGCCTGCCCCCGTCGGCGTCGGCCAATCGGCCGGAACTGGCCGGTGCCTCGTGGCGGGCCACCGGGGTATCGCTGGTGTTCCACCCGGCCAACCCGTACCTGCCCACCACCCATGCCAACGTGCGCTACTTCCGCGCCGAACGCGATGGCGTGGAAGTGGCGTCGTGGTTCGGTGGCGGCTTCGACCTGACCCCGTTCTATCCGTTCGATGAGGACGTGCAGCAGTGGCACCGCGTGGCGCACGACCTGTGTGCGCCATTCGGCGAAGGACGCTATGCCGATCACAAGCGCTGGTGCGACGAGTACTTCTTCCTGCGCCACCGCAATGAAACGCGCGGCGTGGGCGGGTTGTTCTTCGACGACCTGCACGGCGACTTCGAACGCGATTTCGCCTACCTGCGCGCGGTCGGCGATGGCTTCCTCGACGCCTACCTGCCGATCGTGGCACGTCGCAAGGACATGCCCTACGGCGAGCGTGAGCGCGAGTTCCAGCTGTACCGCCGTGGCCGCTACGTGGAGTTCAACCTGGTCTATGACCGCGGCACGCTGTTCGGCCTGCAGAGCGGCGGGCGCAGCGAGAGCATCCTGATGAGCCTGCCACCGCGGGTACGCTGGGAATACGGTTTCCAACCCGAAACCGGCAGCGACGAAGCCCGCCTGGCCGACTACCTGGTTCCGCGCGACTGGGTGTAACCGAACGCGCCACCATGCGCGGCATCGATTTCGCATGCCGCGCATGGTGGCACCGGCCGGCTAGAGCCACCCATGGGGTGGCATTACCCCTTCTTCGGCACGATGGTGATGTGGCCGTTGATTTCCAGCACCGCCAGCGCGACATCGTCGATCGACAGGCAGCCTTGTTGGCGTAGTGCCGCATCGAAATCAGACGAGGTGACCATTTCGCGCCGGAGCACCGAATCGAGCAGCTTGCCGTCGCGTGCAATCAGCACCGGCTCGCCTTCGACCAGGGTTTCCACGCGCCGGCTGCGCGTGCTCAACCACCCCACCCCGTAGTTGAGCAGGATCAGCGTGGCCGCCAGCAGCAGTCCGCCGGCCAGCGAGGTGTCCTTGCCCAGCAGCGCGTTCTGCACCGCATTGCCCAGCAGCACGATCAGCAGCACATCGAACGGGGTGATCTGGCCCAGCGCGCGTTTGCCCGACAACCGCACCATGCCCAGCACCAGCACGTACACCACCACCGCGCGCAGGATGAATTCCCACCACGGCATGGCCAATGCAAACAGATCGCTCATGCGGTTCTCCCCGGGTCCAGCCCACAGCATGGGCCGCGCGCAGGGCAAACGGCAATCGGCAGCGCGGGGTCTCTCGTGCGGCGGCCCGCGCGGGGTTTTCGGCGGCCCAAATAAAAAGCCCCGCCGACCAGGGGGAGGTCAGCGGGGCCGGGGAACGGGTGCTTGGGGAGGAGCCCCCGTTCCGAGATCTGCTCCAGGGGATGGGAGAGATCCACAACAGGCGTTGCGCCTGTCGAGGTCTATAAAAGCACCTCGAACATTGATAGTTCGTGAAGGGGCCCAATTAATGAAAGCTCTGTAGGGGAAACATTCATCCGACAGTCAGTTTTTCGAGACGCCATGAACCAATTCAGCTGTTTAAGCGTGATTTCCGTCTCAGTGCGCCTCGTCCCAGTTATCACCGACGCCAGCATCCACCACCAACGGAACCCGCAACTGCGCTGAAGACGACATCAGTTCCACCACCTTCAAACGCAAGGTGTCGAGAAACTCACTTTCGGTTTCAAACACCAGTTCATCGTGCACCTGCATGATCATCCGGGCCTGGTCGCCCTGGCCCTGCAGCCACCCGTCCACCTTCACCATCGCCCGCTTGATGATGTCGGCCGCGGTGCCCTGCATCGGGGCGTTGATCGCCGCGCGTTCAGCCCCGGCGCGCAGGCCCTGGTTGCGGGCGTGAATGTCGTTCAGGTAGAGCCGGCGGCCTTCCAGGGTTTCCACGTAGCCCTGGTCGCGGGCCTGCTGGCGCATGCGCTCCATGAAGTCGCGCACGCCCGGGTAGCGGCTGAAGTACAGCGCCACGTAATCCTGGGCCTGGCCACGGTCGATGCCCAGGTTGCGGGCCAGCCCGAACGCGCTCATGCCGTACATCAGGCCGAAGTTGATCGCCTTGGCCGCACGGCGCTCGTTCGGGGTGACCTCGTCCAGCGCGCGCCCGAACACCTCGGCCGCGGTGGCCCGGTGCACGTCCACGCCCTGTTCGAAGGCGCGCACCAGACCCGGGTCTTCGGACAGGTGGGCCATGATCCGCAGCTCGATCTGCGAGTAATCGCAGGCCAGGATCTTGCGCCCGGGCGGGGCCACGAACGCACGGCGGATACGGCGGCCGTCGTCGGTGCGGATCGGGATGTTCTGCAGGTTCGGGTCCGACGAGGACAGCCGGCCGGTGGCCGCGCCGGACTGGTGGTAGCTGGTGTGGACCCGGCCGGTGTCCGGGTTGACCATCTCCGGCAGCTTGTCGGTGTAGGTGCTGCGCAGCTTGGCCAGCCCGCGGTACTCCAGGATCACCCGCGGCAGCTCGTGCTGCTCGGCAATGGCCTCCAGCGCCTCTTCATTGGTGCTGGGCTGGCCCTTGGGGGTCTTCACCAGCGCCGGCAGCTTCAGCTCGTCGAACAGCACCGCCTGCAGCTGCTTGGGCGAATCCAGGTTGAAGGTGTGGCCGGCCAGCTCGGTGGCCTTCTGCTGGGCGGCCAGCATGCGCACGCTCAGGTCCTGGCTCTGGCGACGCAGTTCGGCCATGTCGATGTGCACGCCGTTGGCTTCGATCCGGGCCAGCACCGGCACCAGCGGCATTTCGATGTCGCGGTACACCCCGTCCAGCGACGGCACGGCCAGCAGCTGCGGCTGCAGCACGCGGTGCAGGCGCAGGGTGATGTCGGCATCTTCGGCGGCATAGCGGCCGGCTTCGTCCAGGCCCACCTGCGAGAACGGGATCTGCTTGGCGCCCTTGCCGGCCACGTCCTCGAACTTGATCGTGGTGTAGCCCAGGTAGCGCATCGCCAGCGAATCCATGTCGTGGCGGGTGGCGGTGGAATTGAGCACGAAGCTCTCCAGCATGGTGTCGTCGTGGTAGCCCTGCACGTCGATGCCATGCCGGCGCAGCACGTGCAGGTCGTACTTGCCGTGCTGGCCGAGCTTCTTCTTGTCGGGGTTTTCCAGCACCGGGCGCAGCGCGGCCAGCACCTGTTCGGCACCCAGCTGGGCCGGCGCGCCGGGGTAGTTGTGGCCGACCGGGATGTAGGCGGCCCTGCCCGGCTCGACCGCCAGGCTGATGCCCACCAGGTTGGCGCGCATCGCATCAAGCGCGTCGGTTTCGGTGTCGAAGGCGATCAGGTCGGCCGCCTCGGCGCGCTGCACCCAGGCATCCAGCTGTTCGGTGGTGAGCACGGTCTCGTACTCGCCAGGCGCCGACAGCGCCGGATCGACCTCAGCCGCCGTTTCCGCCGGCGCGCTGCGTGCGTACCCGGCGGCGGTGCCACGCAGGCTCACCGTGGCGTCGCTGGCGGCCACCGCCGCCGCGGCCGGGCCTCCCAGCTCCTTCAGCGCCTGGGTGAAGCCGTAGCGCAGGTACAGCTCGCCCAGGGTGGGTACGTCCGGGTCGCGCAGTGCCAGCGTGCGCGGGCTGGACTCCAGCGGCACGTCGGTGCGGATGGTGACCAGCTCGCGGTTGAGCGGCAGGCGCTCCAGCGCCGCGCGCAGGTTCTCGCCGATCTTGCCCTTCATGCCCGGTGCGGCGGCCATTACCCCGTCCAGGTTCTGGTACTCGGCCAGCCACTTGGCGGCGGTCTTGGGGCCGCACTTCTCCACGCCGGGCACGTTGTCCACGGTGTCGCCCATCAGCGCCAGCAGGTCGACGATCTGGTCGGCGCGCACGCCGAACTTGTCCATCACCGCCGCATCCGAATCCATCCGGCTGCCGGTCATGGTGTTGACCAGTTCGATGCCCGGGCGGACCAGCTGGGCGAAGTCCTTGTCGCCGGTGGAGATGGTCACCTGCAGGCCGTCCTGGTGGCCCTGCAGGGCCAGCGTGCCGATCACATCGTCGGCTTCCACGCCGGGAATGCGCAGGATGCTCAGGCCGAGCGCTTCGACGATGCGGCACATCGGCTCGATCTGCGGACGCAGGTCGTCGGGCATCGGCGGGCGGTTGGCCTTGTAGTCGGCATACAGGTCGTCGCGGAAGGTCTTGCCGGGCGCATCGACCACGAACGCCACGTAGGCCGGGCGCTCCTTCAAGGTGGCGCGCAGCATGTTGACCACACCGAACAGCGCGCCGGTGGGTTCACCGTGGGCGTTGGTCAGCGGCGGAAGCGCGTGGAACGCGCGGTACAGGTAACTGGACCCGTCAATCAGGACTAATCGGCTCATGCGACGATTCTACGCGCCCACCCGCGCCGACCCCAGACACGACGACGACGACGCGTGGGGCATAATCAGCTCTCCCTTGTGCAAGGACCCCGCCCATGAAAACCCTGTTGCTGGTAGGCCTGCTCGCGTTGGCCGGTTGCGCCACCACGGGCGGCGGCGGTATGCCCCCGGTCGATGTGAGCGGTGCCGATGTGTCCAGCAAGACCCTGGCCAACGGCGACACCCTGCAGGAGTACCGCGTGGCCGGTCAGCTGCGGATGGTGAAGGTGACCCCGGCGCAGGGGCCGGCGTATTACATGTACGACCGTAACGGCGATGGCCGCATGGACAGTGACAAGGACGGCGTGTCGCCGGTGTACTGGAAGCTCTACAGCTGGTGAGGCCACGCGTACCACCCGCCACGCGGCTGGAACGCCGCTTGCATCGACAGATCTTCCGGACTTTGCCCTGTTTCAGTAGATGAATACGCCCGAACGCCGCCAGCCGCCCGACTCTGCCCAGCTGCGGGCCGGGCTCACCGACCCGCAACGCCAGGCCGTGGACACGCTGGAGCATTTCGGCTGGCAGCTGCGCTTCGTGCGCCGCCCGCTGTTCCGCGACCCGATCCCGGTCCTGTTCGACCGCAGTGGCGAGCGTTACGTGGTGCTGCAGCCCGACGGCAGCCTGGATGAATCACAGACGCTGAAGCTGCGACCGTAGCGGTGAACGCCGGCCAGCGGCCGGTCCACCGCTGCGTGTAATGCCGGCCGCTGGCCGGCTCCTCGCACCCTCAACACACCCACGGTAGTGCCGGCCGCTGGCCGGCTCCTCGTAAAACCTGGCATGGTCGGGAGCCGGCCAGCGGCCGGCACTACCGGGACGCGGCTATGCGGCGCCGTCCGTCAACGGATCACCAGCACCGGCACGGTGCTGCGCGCCAACACCTCGGCGGTCTGGCTGCCCAGCAGCACGCGGGTGACGCCGCGGCGGCCATGCGAGGTCATCACGATCAGGTCGCTGTTGCGCTCGACGGCGGTGTCGATGATGCCGTCGGCCGCATAGCGGTCCAGCACGTGCACCACGTTGGCACGCAGGCCCTGCGCCTCGGCGGTGGCCTTGGCCGGGGCCAGCACCTTCTGCGCGGTCTCTTCGCGGTCGGCCTTGTACTCGGGGCTGTTCATGTACCCCACGCTCCAGCCCATCGCGTCGTACATGCCCACCGCCCACGGCTCGGACACGGTCACGATGTCGACCTCGGCATCCAGGTCCTTGGCCAGCTCCAGGCCTTTGAGCAGGCCCTTTTCAGACAGTTCCGAGCCGTCGGTGGCAATCAGGATTCGCTTGTACATGGCAGGGCTCCTTCCGGTGCAGTGTGGGACCACCATTGCACACCCGGCGTGGAGGCCGCGCCTTGAGCCGGATCAATCGCGCGGGGGCACCAAGCGTGCGGGGTTGCCCACCACCGTGGCACCGGCCGCCACGTCGCGGGTGACCACACTGCCTGCGCCCACCACCGCGTCGTCGCCAATGCTTACGCCCGGCAGCAGGATGGCGCCACCGCCGATCCACACATTGCGCCCGATCCGCACCGGTCGTGCCAGCTCCAATCCTTGGGCCCGCGCCTGCGGGTCCCGCGGGTGGTCGGCCGCGTAGATCTGCACCGCCGGGCCGATCTGGGTGCCATCGCCGATGTGCACCTCGGCCACGTCCAGGATCACGCAGTTGTAGTTGAGGAACACCCCGGTGCCCAGGTGGATGTGGCTGCCGTAGTCGCAATGGAACGGCGGGCGGATCACCGTGCCGTCGCCAACCGCGCCGAGGCGCTCGCGCAGCAGCGCACGGCGGACATCCGGCGCCTCGGCCAGGGCGGCGTTGTAGCGCACCATCCAGACCTTGGCCGCCGCCATCTCGGCCTGCAGCTGCGGGTCGCCCGGCCGGTAGGGGTAGCCAGACAGCATCTTGTCCTTCTCGCTCAGCGCCATGATCGTTCCTGCAATGCGGCTGCTGATGATGCCGGTTCGCCGCGATGCCGGTAAGCCCGCGGCACGCCCGGTTCAGCGCAGACGCAGCTGCCGGCGCGGCCCGCGCGTGGCGACCAGCGTCGCTAGCGCCAACCCGGCCGCAGTTCCCCAGAACGGCC
>LNAP01002137.1_pt1 | contig 20071 bp, 13 predicted proteins | sample 602601 | NCBI WGS metagenome assembly LNAP01 (sample SAMN02440304, study PRJNA202911) | soil metagenome | biome: Subtropical and temperate rainforests or woodlands; isolation source: soil samples (1 kg each in a 20% v/v slurry with milli Q water) were... ...
TTTCTGGTGCCGATGCGGGCGGTGGGGGAGTTGACGTTGGTTAAGGGGTTTAGTTATCCATAATTGGTCAGCAGGCCGCTGACCGATTCTGCATTACATTCATTGATGCTGCGTGCTTTCTTCCGGACATTAAAAAGCCGGCTTGTGGCCGGATTTTTAATATCATTAAGTTGTTGATTTATAATGGTTTATTTTTAATGAAAAATATTGTCCCCCCATTTGTCCCCCCATGCTGGCGAGGCGTGGTCTCGGGGGGGGGCTGCAGTGCCTCGTTCTCAATCAGGCTACTTCGGTTGCAGCGATTGGGGGAGGTATTGCGAGTACTTGCTGTGAAGCAATGCTACCCCTTCGTCTCTTGTGGCTGTGTAATCCAGCTTTTCACGAAAAGCCTCCAGTCGGGCACGTGAAGCGCCGAGTATTTCACTCCAAGTAGCCAGACCTATTTTTAGGTTCGGCTCGTCATGGAAGAAGCCGAAGGCTTTTCCCTGCTGACGAACTGATCGTGCCGCTTCCTCAGTCATTTCGTTCGATACGGCGAGAAATGTCCAGTGAGTGTTGTGCTTATCGAATCGCTCATCCGCAGCTACCGCCATCGCATAACCCTCAATCTGCGCTTTCACCTCAAGGTCAATCTTCTGTGATGGGCGCTTCAGCTCTACGACCAAGTACTCTCGGCGTGTCTTCGCATATGCAGGTACTTCCCGGCCTAGCAGCAAATCGATGACTGCCTGGGAGCCATCATCTCGGAGCACCGCTTTTGCCTTTCTTGCCTTTTTTTCGGACGGACGCAGTTTACCCAGGTGTTTGCGCAAGACAGTGTTCAGGTTCTCATCGCTACTGGTAAGCAGGTATTCCTCACCAAAGATCCAGGTTTCACTCTCCAGCATCCGGTGCAACTGCGTGCGCTCTTTAACCTCGCGTTTTGATTCCGCGTCGAACAGAAGCTCATGTAGCCCGGCAAGGAATTGCAGCCGATCCGTGACTAGCTTGCTTGCTTCGATAATGGCTGAAAGGGTGGTGTATTGAAGAAGATCGGCAAGCTCCGATTGCTTCTCTTTCGGAAGGTCCAAAACCTCCGTAAGAATGCGCTTCAAGGCTTCGGGGTTTTCGTCAAGAGCGGTCTTGATCATTCGGAGCGTGAATTGGCGATTCCGAATATGTCCCTCGCGAAAAGAATCCAGGTACTGATGTACGTTCAGGGCGCAGATGTCGAAGACTTCTCTTCGGGCTTGCTCTAGCTCGTCACCAGCATCTCCAGCGAAAGGATAGACGCCTTCATCTTTCCATTGCTGAACCAGCTCTGATGCGGTCTCTGCCTTTTTGCGACGAAAATGAGAGCGCATTGCAGTACGTGCGCTGTCGACAAGGCGACGTAGGTCGGCATTTAAGTCATCGAGCGCGAGCAAATTTTCATGATGCAGCTTCGCGATGTAGTCCGAGCGAAGGAACGCCGTGAAGTTAAATTCACTTCCCGGTCGAATACCTGCCTCAACCTCGTGAAGCGCAAAGCCATCTGTATCGCAGAGGCATATCCGTCTCTCTTTTTTTGAAAAACTCCATTCGACGATGTCTAATTTGGCCTGCACATCTGTTCCATCTATTGCTTGGAACGCTGGCAGCTCAACAGAAACGTGCGATTTCTGTACTGATTTCGGATCAATGCGCTCATCACGGAAAGTGATATTGGTAGCGGGGTAATTGCGCAGGTAGAGAGCGAAAATCTCTGCAAACTGCCTGGCTGCTGAGCCCTCTTGTGTCAGTACTCCTAGGGAGTCTTGAAGGTTCGAAATATGGACTTTCGTGCCACGATGACGGTCAGCTGGAGCCGGGTGAGCCTCTTTGATTTCGAAGTCTTGCAGCTTACTAGCCTGTCCTTTAATAGCATGCTGAAGCAGCCTGTTAGAACTCTCAAGAAACGCCGTATCCCAGGTTACGTCATGCCCGAGTGCGAAGGCTTTGAATCGGCCTTTGCCGTTCCTACCGTGCATTTTTTTTTGTGCGCCGGTAGTCGCTCTGTGATCTCGTTTCCAGGAGCCGCCTAGGTTGCCGAAAGCTCGCTCAGCCTCCTGCACAGTAATGCCGTTGCCGTTATCCAAAATCTCAATTTCTACCGGGTTACCTAGTTCATTGTCAGTGATTCGGATATGTACCTGATCCGCATCGGCGTCCAATGCATTCCAGATAAGTTCGGCGAGCGCGTTGACTGGCTTTCCGCGAGCGAGTGACTCCAGGTGATCCGGCTGCGCTTGAACATGAACGTATTTTGATCCGTTTCGCTGCTCCGCTGTCTCTTCGCTCATCGTGCTATCCATGTGGTTCTCTTGATCCAATTTACTTAGTTCAGCACACCAGCGATCACGTCATCGACGCTGCTGGCTCGGCCGAAGCGCAGGCTGGCCTCATTCTTCGCGAGCAAGTTGAAGTGAGCGGTTCCGCAGTCGATTTTCGCTTGCTCACCTGGGCGAAGGTCATCATCAAACAGACTGCCTTTGGTCTCCACTACAAAGTAGAGACGTTCGGCACCGTCTTGCTCAACCAGTATTGCCCAGTCGGGATTGTAGCTGCCTAGCGGCGTAGGAATGCGGAACCAGCCTGGCAGCTTTGCGTACACCTTCACTGCATCGTTATGTTCGAGCGCTTGAGCGAAGTCACGTTCGATAGCTGAGTCGTAGACCACGTGTTCATAGACTGATTTCTCGGTGTTGAGCAGCATGTTCTTCAGGTATCCCGTCAGTTCTTGCTGTTCGAAAAGCTCCTGAGCGTAAAAATTTTCACCGCCCAGTTTTACGTACTTGATGCCGACTACCAACGCCAAGCGCTTGCAGCGGTTGATAATCTCGCCGGCTAACTCAATGAACTGCTGGGGGTTGCGCTTGAAGTCGTCCAAACGCTTGCTCTCAGTGAGGATGCGCACCAGTGTGCGACGAGTAAGCTGCGTCCGATCCTGCAGGTCGGTCAGAATGTCCGGCAACTCGATGTCGCTTTCATCCAGGGTGACGGTGTAGGCACCTTTCTTCTCGTTGGCTTCCACACCCGACTTGCCGATGGCCAGATCCGCTTTGCGCCATTGCAGGCGAGGGCGGAACACAGTGGGAGCTTTCTGCAGGTTGTTGATGCAGTCAGCAATTAGCTGTTCGTTGTTGAAGTCAACGCGGTAGGTGGTCTGGTGTTTGATTCGATCCCAAAGGGCCTTGAACTCTTCACTCTGCAGCACGGCTTGGCGGGTCGGAACAGTGCGGCGCTCATCAGCGTTCTTGATCTCCAGGCGGCCGGAGACCTTCTTCAGTAGCTCAACTATTTGTGAGCGCTGAGCCTCGAACTCTGGTGGTAGTTGCAACACGCCTTCTTTGAGTGCCTGCTTCAGTGAGTCTTGCACTTGGCCTTTGGCGTTGACGTAATGCTGAGCTTTCAGGAAGTCCCAAAGCACCTTCGACTGTTCAAAACCAAGCGGCTTGGGCTCGCCATCTGCGTTGATGATGGCAACAGCCGCAAACTGGTGTTCTTCGACGATGCCGAAGCGGATGCCGGTGTCTTCTTCGATCTCTTTCTGCAGGTTTTCAGCGAAGGATTCGTAGTTTTCAGTCGCAATCACCGTGAGGGTGTTCACCTCGAAGCCGCGCACCCGTTCACCTTTTTGGTTGACGCATAGGCGCAGGCCGCGACCGATTGTTTGCCGGCGTTCGCGCTCCGTTTGAATATCGCGCAGCGTGCAGATCTGGAACACGTTGGGGTTGTCCCAACCTTCCTTGAGCGCCGAGTGGGAAAAGATGAATTTCAGAGGTGTGCTGAAGCTGAGCAGCTTTTCCTTTTCCTTCATTATCAGGTTGTAGGCGCGCTCAGCATTTTCTCGGTTGCCGGCGTTGTTCTCGGTGGTGTCAGACCAACCACCCTTTTTGTCGATGGAGAAGTAGCCGTTGTGAACTTCTTCAGCGCTGTGGTTGAGGTCGACCTCACTGAAAAGACTCTGATAGTCCGGGTGTTTGGCGAAACGTTTGTATTCCTCTTCGAAGATAGTCGCGTACACACCTTTCACCGGATTGCCGTCGGCATCGTATTGGCGATAGCGCTCGACCGAGTCGATGAAAAATAAAGACAGCACCTTGATGCCAATGGGGCGGAAGCGCTTTTCCTTGTCCAGGTGCTCCTTAATAGTACGGCGGATCATTTCTCGCTGAATGGCTAGTGGCTCTACGCCGCCATGAACTTCACCGATGCGTAGGTACTTCTCGCCGCCAGGGTAGCGTAGCTCTACGAATTCTTCGCCTTTGGCTGTGTTGATTTCACCGATGCGAATATCCTGATAAACCGAACGCTTGGTCGCCTGTTGCAGATCGTCACCGTCGTAGACCGTGACTTCTTGGGTGACGACGCTACCAGTGGCGGTGCCCACATCCAACTCGACTTTGGCGGAGATCGTGCCACGCTTGTTGTTCACCGCCACCAAGCGAACAAATGCCTTGTTGTGGGCGTCTTCCACGGTAGCTGAGGCAACCTCGATCTGCTTCACCAGGCGGCGCTCATAGGCGTCAACCGCATCTAGCCGGTAGATCATGTGGTGCTTGTCTACGTGTGTTGCGGAATAGCGCAGGGTGCATAGCGGGTTCATCGCATCCAGTGCGCTTTTACCAGCACCTTTGAGGCCGCCATCCACGCTCTGTGGTTCATCGACAATCAGAATCGGTCGGGTAGCCTTGATCAGGTCGATGGGCTTCTCGCCGCCGGTCTTCTCACTGTCCTTATAGAGGTTGTTGACGTCCTTCTTGTTGATCGCGCCTACGGTGACCACCATGATCTGGATGGTTGAGCTGGTCGCAAAGTTGCGGACTTCACCGAGCTTGTTTGAGTCGTAGAGGAAGTAGTCGTAGGGCACGCCCGCGTAAAGGCCTTTGAAGTGATCCTCGGTGATTTGCAGGGACTTGTAGACGCCCTCCTTGATTGCAACCGAAGGTACAACAATGACGAACTTGGTAAAGCCGTAGCGCTTATTAAGCTCAAAGATGCTACGCAGATAAACGTACGTCTTTCCCGTACCGGTCTCCATTTCGACGGTAAAGTCGCCTGAAACGAGCATGCCGGAGGGCGGTAGACCGCCGCGCAGCTGAATGTCGCTCAGATTACTGTGCAGTTCATCGTCGAGCAGCGTCAGGCGATTACCCACGCCCAGGTCGGATTCGGCGATGCCTAGCGCAAACTGCTGTGGGGCGGTGCCAGGAAATAGATCACTTTCTGCTGGGGCGGGAGCTTTCATCGTGACCGTAAATTCGGTTCGGCAAGCTTCCTGACCACGGAACAGATCGCAGACTGCTTCGATCGCCTGTAATTGGTAGTCGAGATCTGGCTCGAAGTGCAGTTTCATGTTTCATCCATATCCAAGTTCGCTCTTGCGTAAGGGCGAAGAGATCCTGTCAATCGGTTACTCCGATTCTTGCTGAGCGATGGCGTTAACGACCATCAGCGCGAACCGGTTCGGAGCATGCAGTATTGGTTCAGGTGCTCAGCGCGAAGGGCTCAATCCAGCCTTTGGTTGCCAGTACGTCAACGGCGATACCAATCTGACGCGGTGTGAATTGCCTCTTGCGAGCATTCCAGGCGTATGTGCGGGCGACAACCTCATCGACGCTGGCTACGGGCTCGCCTTGCTTGACGATCCAGTGCACCGTGGCGAGCAGCTCCAAGCCAAAAGGCGTTTCAAACCCCTCCACTAGCTCGCCGACTCGGTCAAATCTGGCACGAGTCTCAGCGTTCGCTTCCAGGAAGGCATTCGCCTCCTCGACTGCGCCAGGCACCAGCGTTAATGGTTTGTCGGGCGCATCTCCACCATCGGCATAGCCAGCAACCAAGTGCCCCTCAATCGTCCGCAGTACATGTCGCAGGTTCTCGGCGTAGGGGCCGTAAGCGGCTTGTACGTACTTCAGACGCAAGGGCTCTCCCGCCGCCTGCATGAAATACATCAACTTGTGCACCTCCAGCAGGCTGATCGTCGGATCAAGTAACCCTCGCACATAGCGACTCATCAGCTCGACAAGTGCAGCACGCCCGGCGGTCATGCTCGGCACTTCACGACTGTGGTGCATTGTGTCTGCTGCTGGTGCACCCTTAGGTTCGTAGATGCGAACACGTACGTCCGGCAGGTTAGCCATGGCCGCCTCGATACGTGGACGCACGTCAGCCCAATCGAGCCCGCCCAAACCGCTACCCAGCGGAGGGATTGCGATTGAGCGGATGCCACGGCTGCGTATTTCGGTCACCAGAGCGCTGAGGCCCGTATCTATGTCCTGAATGCGGCTCTTACCGCGCCAGTGACGCTTGGTAGGGAAGTTTATGATGTAACGCGGCAGCGTGAGCTGGTCTGTATCGAATACGAACATCCGACCGGGCTGTACCTCTTCGCGCTTGCAGGCAGCCTCATAGGCTTTGAAATTCTCTGGCCACATGTTTTTGAACTGCAACGCAATGCCACGGCCCATCACGCCGACACAGTTCACTGTGTTGATGATGGCTTCAGACTCATCCCGCAGAATGTCGCCGCTGGTAAATTCGATCATGACTGACTCTTCATTCAGTAATACCACTCAGGGCGTAGCTCGACTGTTGGTCTGTGCCCTTGTGCAGGCAACACATTAGCTACCTGCGTATAGATTTGCCTGGACTGCACCCCTATTCGCTCGATCAAGTGCCAGGGAAAGCTGTTTTCGAGAAGAAACTCGGCCTGCTTGCCTTCCTTGCACTGACGCCAGTCGCGTGCTTGCACGGCGTTCCAGTCAATCTCATTGAGCCGGGCCAAATCCGCTCTGTCTTCGAAATAGTATGCCCCGGCATTGGACAGCGTGAACGCCCAGCGCCTGGCCTGAGCGTTGGCCCACTGCACTGTGGCGTGCATGTCTGCTTCCAAATGTACGATCGGCCCTTGGCCACCCTTGTACGTTAGATCCTGGTTTTGACGGCAGATCAGGTACAACATCACCGAACGGGGGCAGAAATAGAACGGCACGCACTCACCCACATGCAAGGTCGGATGACTCGCCAGCTTCAGTTGGAGGCGGCGTTGCTTGATGTGGTTCATGCCAATGACCGTGCCTGGCAGCGCCTGATTCAACAGTACCGCATCAGACCACAAGCCTGCGCTTGCGATGATGGACGGCAAGCGATCCACGTGGCAGATATGGTAAATCTTGGGTTGTGCAGGCACGGCCATTTTATAGGCTCCGCACGTTCTTGATGCCAGCTTGGTTAAGGATGGCAGCTAAGTTGGTTTTGGCTATGTCATCAGCAAATGAGCTGTCGCGGAATACGCATGTGCTATCGCTGGCAGGGGCTTGTGCCTTGTGCCAAGCAATGACGCCTTGCGCCAGGTCTTCAACCTGATCGCGAGTGATGTGTTCTGCAAGGCAGGCCAGGAGCACTCCGCCGCCGATGCTGTGTACTGTCTTACCAGCGATGTGTTGTTGTTCAATCGGCACGCAGAGATCTAGGCCAAGCTTGAGTAGCAGTTCGTAAAGAATGTCGGATTCGCTCCGGCCTTCAATAACGTGATCCTCATGAGCTAGTAGGTCCGCTGCAACATCGGTTGACGATGGGTTCCAGGCGCGAATGTTGGAGTTGTCCAGTTTGAATGCCCGAAATCCTGTGTCACCAGAGAACATAGGGTTATCAGCTTTGATTTTTGCTCCCGAGCGCCGTAAACGCTCTTTGGTGATCTCTGCGATATTTTCAAAGGGACCTGACGATATTGGTTCTGGCAACTGCACCAGAATAAAACGCCTGTTTCCATCATCCGCAGTGTTCAGAGAGTAGGTCGCGTGTCCTGTAGTTCCGGACCCTGCGAAAAAGTCTAGGATGAGATCTCCAGATTTAGGCGATGTTGCAAGTTGTAAAACTCGTTCTATTAGTCGTATTGGCTTTGGTGTGTCAAATGACTCGCTTTCTGGGAAAAGAGATCTCAGCTCATTCTTTGATGTCCTATTGCTGCCAACATCTTCTTTTCTCCAAAGTGTGCGGGGAGTCAAGTCCGCCACTTCGGTCAAATACCGTTTTATACTAGGGCGAGCATCTCCCTTTGGGCCCCACCAGATTCTCCCATCTGCATCCAGTGCTCTAAGCTTTTCTTCAGATATACGCCAAAACCTACCAGGTGGAGGGGAAAAGGTTCTGCCTGTTGGACCTGCGATAGAGAACTTTCCTTTTGAGTAAGGTTTGTTCGCATAAGGGTCTCCCGGCAGCCACTCTCCTCGAGGATCATTGTCTGGGTTTGAGTAGATAGAGTTCGATGCTTCTGTGCGTGGCAATCTATCTGGAGTCCACTCAGGATTTTTCGAGAAAATAAGAATGTAATCATGGTCTTCAGAAAATTGACGGGCTGAGTTTCTCGGGGAATCGGCTTTCTCCCAGATGGCTGTTGCCGCAAAGTTTTCCTCACCGAAAATTTCGCTCACCATCGACCGCAGATGATGTATTTCATGATCATCTATTGAAATAAAAATTACCCCATCAGAGCTCAGCAGGCTTCGTGCCAATATGAGTCGTGGGTAAATCATATTTAACCAGTCAGTATGGTAGCGCCCAGAGCTTTCGTTGTTGGTGCTCACCTTGAGGCCAGAATCAAGCTGGCCTGTTATTTCTAGATAGTTCTTCAAGTTGTCCTGGAAGTTATCTGGGTACACAAAGTCTTGGCCGGTGTTATACGGCGGATCGATGTAGATCAGTTTGACCTTGCCGGCATAGCTCTTTTGCAGCAATTTGAGCACTTCGAGGTTATCACCCTCGATCATCAGGTTTTGCGTGCTGTCCCAGTCCACGCTCTCGTTGGCGCACGGCAACAGCGTACCGGTGCTGGGGGTAAGCGCCAGTTGGCGAGCTGCGCGTTTGCCGTGCCAGTTGAGGCCGTATTTTTCGTCCGCGTCTGTTGCGGTGGCGTCGCCGACCAGCTGCTTGAGCACATCCTGATTGATGGCCACGCCGTTGGGGCCTTCATTAAGCAGTTCAGGGAACAGGGCTTTGAGTTTGGCGATGTTTTCGGCCTTGAGGTCGGCGCTGTGCGCTTCCGGCGACTGGGCGTCGATTTTTTGCATGGTCATTCTGCTAATTCCCTCACGGTCTGCCTGCACGTACTTGTTCGCAGGCACGGTGTAATGCTGGCTGGCATGGTATTCCATTTCGGCATATTTTTGCGTGTACATGGGGCTCTGGCGGCTTATTCGCTGCGCCTACAGGCTTATAGCTTTGCTTGAGCCTCGCCGAGTGCTTGTTGTAACTGTTTCAGTTGCATGTTGAGCTCAACCTGACGGGCAATCTGCTGTGTCTTTTGGGCCTTGGCGCGCAGAGCGAGGATCTTGGCTTCCAGTTCGCTGCAGACCTGCAGCGCCACATGTCGTGTTGTTGCGTCGAGTTGGCATTTGGCGACGCGAAAACTGCCGGTGTGCTGCGCGGCCTGAAGGGTTTGCAGAGTATCAATCCAGCCTTGGTAAAAGGCTTCCAGGTTGCTGCGTGGCTGGTGGTCTATTCCCATTACATTGAGAAACGCCATGGTGAGCTGGGACGTTTGGGACAGGCTTTCAGTGAAGATCGTGCCATCCAGCACAATCTTGCCAGCTTCGTTCTGCGCCCAACGCTTGTGGCTGAGGGATAGTTGTATGGAGTCTTGCTGACTGATCAGCAGCAGTGCTGGGTGTGGGACTGCGCGGTGTAGCAGTTCGACTAGCCTGCCGGCGCGAGCATCGGGACGCAGGATCATGTGCAGCACGGCGACTTCCACGTACTCGCGCTGCGCGTCGCGGAAGTCGGGTATGCCGCAGTTGGCTGGCTTTAGCGCCGCAATCCAGTAGATCTCTTCAATACCGTCATTGATCTGCTGCCGGTCAGCTGCTGTCGGCATTAAGTTTTCGATCAGCAGCTTCTTGGATATGCGCTGATTGATCCGAGCATGCTCAGGCAATTGCAGCGCTGCAATGATGTCCTTGGAAGTCACGACTCACTCCTGGGGCAATACGACCATAAAGGCAATCACTTCAAAGTCGTTGATTCCTGCGAACTCCCCCTTCATCGCATGGCTGCCTTCTGGGTTGAATAGGCTCGCGACCGCCCGTTCTTCGCTCTTGCCGGCCACGGAAGATACAGCGGCGGCTAGCAGACTCTGAGCATGGCGCATATCCTCACCTTTCTTGGTGAGCTCGTCGAATCGGGCACCGGCGGTAGCGTCGGGCAGCTCGCGCCCTAACGCCAAGCGTTTGATTCGATCCAGAATGCGCTTGGCCTGAGTGAACGGCAGCAACACTACCTCATCTTCAGCGACATGGACGAGGTAGTGGGGCGCAAGTGGGTAGCCATCGCTAACCTTGTCTGCCGCCTCGCCTTCGGCGCGAAGACAAAAAATGATGCCCGGTGGGATGTCGACATCCCGCGTGGTGGTAATGGCACACGCCCCGAGCGGCATATTTTCCAAGAGGCCGGGATAGGCCTTGAGGAATTGTGCGAGGTCGATACGGAAGTCGGTGAGAGTCAGGTCAGTGATGGAGACACCGCTGGACAGGTCTTCTAGATCAATCACCGCATCTTGAAGCTTGAGTAGCTGCTTGCGACGGTACTCCAGGTCATTCATGGAGTTGCCGGACTGCTCTTCGATGAGGTTCTCCTCTCCGGTCGCGGAAATGTCGAGCAATACCATTCGGCCGCTGACGCGCTGTTCCAGGTTGATGTACTCCTCCAATTCCATGTTGGGCCAGAAGTTGACTAGCTGAATGCGCTCGTTGGGCGAGCCAATCCTGTCGATACGGCCAAAGCGTTGAATGATGCGCACTGGGTTCCAGTGGATGTCGTAATTGATAAGCCAGTCGCAATCCTGAAGGTTTTGGCCCTCGGAAATGCAGTCGGTGGCAATCAGCAAATCCAGCTCACCTTCTTCAGCCATATCGGCGGGGCGCTCTTTGGAGCGAGGCGAAAAGGCGGTGAGTATCGAGGCCAGATCCTTGCGCAGCCCTGGGATCGTGCTTTGATTGCGACCGGAACCGGTAACCAAGACAGCTTGAACACCGAGCGATTCATTGACCCATGGAGCCAGCTGTTCGTAGAGGTAGCGGGCGGTGTCCGCAAAGGCTGTGAAGATGATGACCTTACGGTTGTCGGGATTGATGGGGTTCTGGCATTTATCTGCGAGTATTTTGCGCAAGGCCGCCAGTTTGGCATCTCGGTGTGGCTGTACCTGTTGAGCAGCAGATAGCAGAGTTGCCAGGCGGTTACGGTCTTCGAGTAGGTCTTGCTTCCAGCGCACCAAGTCAACGTCAGCTAGCAAAACCTTGACCTTGCGCCCTACCAGCAGTGCTTCAAACGCTGGGTCATCTATATCGACATCCGCAATATCAATCTCTTCAATTTCATGGGCATGCTGCTGGATACGGTCCAGTGTGTGCTCGACATCGTTGAGCTGCCGTTCAAGGGTCAGGGCAAAAGACGATACCGCGCTTTCCATACGCTTTAGAACATTGATCCGCAGCAGGTGGATCAGGCTCTCTTCGCGATCGGCCTGGCGGAAGAAGCTCTCACCCCCGCGGATCTCAGTGCTGTATTTGGCATCGTAGGCCGCTTGCTTATGCTGCAAGACGTAACGCAGTGGAGCGTAGCTGGCGAGGTTGAGGCGGCGAATCTCTTGGTTGATTTCGCGAATGGCACGGAACTGCCCGTCTGCATCCACATCGGCTTTGATGTTGATAGGCGGTAGGCGATCTGGGAAACGGCCTGTTTCACTGGTGCCGTAATATTTTTCTATATGCCGGCGGGAGCGTGCGATGGTCAACAGATCGAGCAGCGTGAAGTAATCGAAACCGAGCATTTCGATCAGGCGCTCTGAGGTTTTTTCGCTCTCATCCAAATCCAGCCAGCGGTTGAACTGCAGCTGCGCTTTGCGTGTGGTCGATTCGATACTGCTGATGCCATGCTCAAACAACGCGTTATCGTCACCCTCAGTGACAAAGGCAATCTGATTGCGCAAGTCGGCCAGGCGGTTGTTAACCGGCGTCGCTGATAGCATCAGAACGCGGGTTTTTACGCCCTCGCGGATGATTCTGCGCATGAGTCGGTCGTAGCGCGTTTCCAGTCCCTGGCGCGGTGCTTTCTTGTTGCGGAAGTTGTGTGATTCGTCGATCACTACCAGGTCATAATTGCCCCAGTTGATGTGGGACAGATCGAGGTCACCGGAGAGTCCCGCATCACGTGAAAGGTCAGTGTGATTCAGCACGTCGTAGTTGAAGCGATCTGACGCCAGTACGTTACGCCGGTCATTTGCTTTGTAGATAGTCCAGTTATCTCTCAAGCGCTTCGGGCACAGCACCAGCACGCGGTCATTGCGCAGTTCGTGGTACTTGATCACTGCGAGCGCTTCGAAGGTTTTACCCAAACCTACGCTGTCAGCAATGATGCAGCCGCCGAAGCGATTGAGCTTGTCGATAGCGCCCACCACGCCGTCGCGTTGAAATTTGAAGAGCTTGTTCCAGACCACGGTGTTGCGAATTCCTGTGGCGGATTTCACTACACGCTCTTCATCCAACCCGTCGTCTTTCTCCTTAAACAGCTGATGAAGGATCAAGTTGTATAGTGTGGCTGGCGAGCGCTGCTCGGCAATATCGCGCAGCGTATCGAGTAGTTCGGTTTTGTCGCTGGGGCGGGAAATCAGTGTCTGCCATTGGTTATCAAACCAAGGTGCAAACATGGCTGCTTCCTCGGGTGACTCGCTGGCTTGGATAAGGCTCATTGGGTTGCCTGGCGTTAAGCCGAGGCCGTCTGTGGTCAGAGCGAAAGAGCCCATTACCACCTGATTAGGCCCGCCAGCTGCGTCTCGAAGTAAGCCGATGCCCTGGGGTATCACAGAGCTTGCGCGCTTCAACTCGACTTTGGCGTTTAGCCACTGGTAGCAGCGCTGGGCTAGGCTGCGTGTAATAAGCCGATTGCGTGCGGCACGATCCGCTTCTTCACCCAGCAGCGCCAGGCTCTCGCTGTCCGCCGGTAGGATCAACTGAACCTTCTTCAGCTTAGCGAGAGACTTGGTCAGCTCAGAAAAGGCGAACAAGGAGAGTGCTGGAGAGGCGCAGGCCAACTGGTGGTCCGGCTTCATCTGTTCGTGGAGCAAATCGATAACGCGATCTTGACCAGCGTTCTGAATCAACCTCATTGCGAGTTCCCTTGCGCAGTGATTCAAGTTTGCCAGTATCTTAAACGTGTTTTGAGGATTCACGCAGGATCAATGTGAATCGCTCCGGCTCGTATGAAATGGCATACCGGTACGGACCGCGCCGTCTGGTACTGATCTCAGCTAACTCCCATAGACACCAGGCTGGAAACTTTCCTGCTTAACGAGGGGATATGCATTCCATTGCCCTGTCTGACCGAGAAGGATCCTCCGGGGCGATGCTGCTTCTAGTGATATAGCTACTAGCTATTAACAATAATTATTTAGATGTAAAACAATCGAAAGCTATCGTCCTTATGGTCACGGAGCACCTGCTATTCAGACTAGGGATAGGCCATCGGTGTCGGTTTAAAAATACACACCACGTATCTGGTATGCCTCAACCATCCAGGTACACCACCATGACCAAGCGCCACACCTATACCCATCGTTCACAGTCCGCTACCGCAGTCCAGATCGAACGACTCGTGAAGGCTATCGAGCTGTATGACATACCCGCATTCCGAATCAGGGGTGAACACTCGACCTATGACAGATATGAGCGAACCAGGATCTCACGCTACTTCGATCACATTCAGCAGATGGTTGATGTGTTTGATGACCGCTGTGAGTATCGTTATAGCGAGCACCTGCAAGCGTTCAGGGAGGCCTGTCAGGACATCGGCCTCGAGCGTGATCCAAATGGCCCTGTCTGTCGGAATGAGAGGGGAACGGCTTGGCTCAGTCATCACCACAGCATGAACGAGCTGACTACACGGATCCGTCAGCTGACCCGAGAGCAGTGGTATCGGCGTAGGGATAAGGATCGTAGTGATCTGGCTAAGCAACAGGAGAGAGAAATCACCGAGTACGCAGATGGGGTGATGAGCTTCTATTCACGCACCACGATCATCAGGGTCGATCTGCATTACCGCACTGAAGCCCAGGCCAGGCTTCGAGTCGAGCAAGTGTTCGATGACTTGGATGCTCTGATTGCCAAGCACAGCCGTCATCCGACTTTCGAACACCTCATTGGCTACATCTGTGCAGTGGAGCAGGGGGATCGCAGTGATGGGAGTGGCTATCACATCCATGCCGCCTACTTCTTCAATGGCAACGTGGTGTGCCGGGATGTCTGGAAGGCGATTGAGATCGGCGAGCTGTGGGAGGAGATCACTCGTGGCCAGGGATATGCACACAGCTGCAACCATGACAAGGACCAATATGGCGAGGCGTGTGGCATCGGCCGGATCCAGAGGGGAAATCAGTTGATACGGCCTCATACGCACAAAGCGATGAAGTATCTGGTCAAGAATGGTCAGCACCTGCGCTTGAAGCCTGAGGGGGCTCGCTGCCTGCGTAAGGGCACGATGAGACGGTCAGGCTGCGGTGATTAAGGCTGCCGCGCTGGAGCTGAATCCTTAGCAAGCTGAAGAGCACCTAGCGCGTGGTGCAATCAAGCGCTGCCTAGGGCGGCTCATTTGGTCTGACTTTTCAGCCCTAGTGTCGCTTCCGCTCGGCGGATCACTCCGTGTAGCAGGCGCCGTTCAGTTTCGCTGCATGGCGTATCAGATAGTTGGTTTAGGTGTTCTTGAGCTTTGCGCAGAATTGCCTGCTCTGCTTGCTCTGTCTCCAGGGCGTGTCTATGCAGATCACGCAGCAGTTCTATGATCTCGCCCGGAGTAGCGCTGATCATGGGGGGCTCCTGATTGCTTGAGCGACGACCGCTCAGCGCCCAGCGCTGTGGTCCAGGGGCGTCAACGTCTCGGCAGCGAGGCGGTTCGTGAGATTTGTGCCCTGACTCAGCAACGCTGGCACGCGGCCGCCAACCACCCGGCTTGGGCAGGTTTACGCTTGCTCAGTGTCGACGGCCTCGTCTGGCGCACACCCGATACGCGGGAGAATCGCGAACGCTACGGCAGTGCCGGCAACCAGCATGGCGCACCAGCTTTCCCCAAGTGCGCATGGTGTGTCAGATGGAGTTGACCAGCCACCTGCTGGTCAGCCGTGAGATCACAGCTAGCGGATGCCGCTGCAGGGCCTGGATCCGAGATGGCTCTGGCAATTTACACCGCACCCGCATCGACGAGATTCTCGATAATGCCCAGTAACGCTCGGTGCACTACCTTGATTTCGCTTTCGGACAACCCGCGGATCGCCACCTCGTTGAGTTCTTCCGCGATGGGTATCAAGACGTCCTTCAGGTCGCGGCCTTTCGGCGTGAGGTAGATGTAGATCTTCTTTCGGTTGCCATCCTGAAAGCGCCGTTCAATCAGTCCCTGGGACTCCATGGCTTTCAGCGCGGTAAACGTGGTTGGCTCCATCAGCCCGACCTGATCGCTGAGCTCCCGTTGCGTAAGGCCTTCGGTGACCCATAGCACGCGGAGAAAGGCCCAGTGCCCGAAACTGACATCGTGTTCGGCCAGGCGCAACTGCAGGCTTTTGGTCAATACCCGCGCGGCGTCCCGGACCAAGTGGGCCAGTCGGTCGTCGGGAACCTCCTCTCTCCAGTGGCGTAGAACCTGCTGTGCCGTATGGTCGTTTTTCTGTCTCATCGGTTATCCATTTCAAAATCGTGGTGCCCGGCTGCTTGCGCAGCGGAGTCGAACAGGGTGTCTATCGTGCTGGCTCAGATGGACAGGCGCATCGACAGATCGATAGCTTTTACGTCCTTGGTCAAGGTACCGAGGGAAATGTAATCCACTCCGGTCTCGGCAATTTGCCGCAGATTACCTTCATTGATTCCCCCGGACGCTTCCAGTTTGGCCTTGCCGGCATTGATCGCCACCGCGCGGCGTATGTCCTCGGCGCTGAAATTGTCGAGCATGATCATCTCTGCTCCGGTCGCCAGTGCCAAGTGCAACTCGGCAAGCGTTTCCACCTCTACCTCGATAAGTCTGCCTGGCGCTAGCTGTCTGGCAAGATCGACGGCCTGAGCGATGCCGCCGCAGGCCGCGATATGGTTTTCCTTGATCAGGAACGCGTCGTAGAGGCCGAGGCGATGATTGTGGCATTGGCCACACAGGACGGCGTATTTCTCCGCCAGCCGCAGGCCCGGCAGGGTTTTGCGGGTATCGAGCAGTTTGACGCCAGTGTCGGCCACCTGGTCCTGAAAACGGCGGCAGCGAGTGGCTATGCCGGATAGCAACTGGAGGAAATTGAGCACGCTGCGCTCGGCGCTCAACAACGCCCTGGCGGGACCGGTGATGTGCAGCAATAGCTGATCGGGCTCGACGGATTCGCCATCGGCCACATGCCACTCGGCTACCAGCCTCGGATCGGCCTGTCGGCAGACCTCTTCGGCCCAGGCAGTGCCACAGATCACTGCTTTCTCACGGCTGATCACCCGCGCTTGGCCCATGCAGCCGTCCGCAATCAACTGCGCGGTGATGTCGCCGTGGCCGATGTCCTCGGCGAGCGCGGCCTGCGCGTTTGCCCGGATGGTGTCACCGAGCCGGTCGAGATGGATGTCGTACATAACGCTTTCCAGAAAGTTGAGAGGTATGCGGACCTCGGACGCGGATCGGGAAAACACCGGCCTTGGCTTGCGCTCGGAACCGGTTATCCGCTGCTGCATTTTTTCCCTGGCACCCCCTTGACAGTCCGCCGATGCATAGTATCTTAGATATCTAACTTAGATACATAAGTTTGTGCGCCAAGTCGATGCGCGCTCGCGCTCGGACATGATCCAAGCCACTCCAGGCGGTGGGGCTGTCCCGACGATGAGGCAGAGCATGCAGGAGCAAAGGCGGAGTAGTTTTTACGAGAGAATCAATATTAAAGATTCTTTCTCTAATAATGAGAAGTTCTCCGGCCAAGACTGGAAGTGATGGAGTTGTCGATGCGTGAGATCAAGCACTTTATCAATGGCGAATATGTGGCCTCGCGGAGCGGTCGCACCTTCGACGACATCAATCCTGCCAACGGTGCAGTGATTGCCAAGGTGCACGAAGGCGGCCAAGACGAGATCGAGGCCGCGGTGAGCGCTGCCCGTGCCGCCCTGGAAGGGGAGTGGGGGAGCATGCCGGTGGCCGAGCGCATGGCCCTGCTGCACAAGGTGGCCGACGGCATCAATGCCCGCTTCGACGAGTTCCTCGAGGCCGAGTGTCTGGACACCGGCAAGCCGAAATCGCTGGCCTCGCACATCGATATCCCGCGTGGCGCGGCCAACTTCAAAGTCTTCGCCGACCTGGTGAAGAACGTATCCACCGAAAGCTTCCAGATGGATACCCCGGACGGTACTGGCGCGCTCAACTACGCACTGCGCCGGCCGCGCGGGGTGATCGCGGTCATCGCTCCGTGGAACCTGCCGCTGCTACTGATGACCTGGAAGGTCGGTCCGGCCCTGGCCTGCGGCAACACCGTAGTGGTCAAGCCTTCCGAGGAAACGCCGCACACCGCCGCGCTGCTCGGCGAGGTGATGAACGCCGCCGGGATTCCCAAGGGTGTCTACAACGTGGTGCACGGCTTCGGCCCGGCTTCGGCCGGCGAGTACCTGACCCGTCATCCCGGTATCAATGGCATCACCTTTACCGGCGAGACGCGTACCGGCACGGCGATCATGAAGGTTGCCGCCGACGCCATGCTGCCGGTGTCCTTGGAGTTGGGCGGCAAGAATGCCGCGGTGGTATTCGCCGACGCCGACCTGGACAAGGCGATCGAAGGCACCCTGCGCTCGGCCTTCGCCAACTGCGGTCAGGTCTGCCTGGGCACCGAGCGGGTCTACGTCGAACGGCCGATTTTCGAGACCTTCGTCCAGCGCCTGAAGGAAGGCGCCGAACAACTGCGTATGGGCTGGTGGGAAGAATCGGGGGTGAGCTTCGGCCCGCTGATCAGCCACGAGCACCGCGAGAAGGTGCTGTCCTACTACCAGCAAGCCGTCGCCGCTGGCGCAACCGTGGTCACCGGCGGCGGTGTGCCGCAAATGCCGGCCGCCTTGGCCGAGGGCGCCTGGGTGCAGCCGACCATCTGGACCGGCCTGCCGGAAGACTGCGCGGTGGTCCGTGAGGAAATCTTCGGGCCCTGCTGCCATATCCGCCCGTTCGACAGCGAAGATGAAGTGGTCGGCCTGGTCAACGACACGCCCTACGGCCTGGCCGCGGCGTTGTGGACTGAGAACCTATCACGCGCGCATCGCCTCGCGCCGCGAATCGAGGTCGGCCTGTGCTGGATCAATAGTTGGTTCCTGCGCGATCTACGCACGCCATTCGGCGGCAGCAAGCAATCGGGTATCGGCCGCGAAGGCGGCGTACACGGGCTCGAGTTCTACAGCGAGCTTTCCAATATCTGCATCAAGTTGTAGCCGGCGCCGCCGCGCGGGCAATAGGGGAACTGGGATGGAAAAAAACAAGATTGACCAGTACGGCGACGAACTCTTCACGGCAATGCTCGAACGCCGCGCGGTGGTTCCGCTGACCGAGCGGGAGCCGAGCATCACCCTCGACGACGCCTACCACATCTCGCTGCGCATGCTCGAACGGCGTTTGGCGGCCGGCGAGAAAATCATCGGCAAAAAGATCGGCGTGACCAGTAAGACGGTGCAGAACATGCTCAACGTGCATCAGCCGGACTTCGGATACCTGACCGATGCCATGGTGTTCAACAGTGGCGAGGCGGTGCCGATCAGTCAGCTGCTGATGCAGCCCAAGGCCGAGGGCGAGATCGCCTTCATCCTCAAGAAGGACCTGATCGGCCCGGGCGTGACCAACGCCGACGTGCTGGCCGCCACCGAATGCGTGATGCCCTGTTTCGAGATCGTCGATTCGCGCATCCGCGACTGGAAAATCAAGATCCAGGACACCGTGGCGGACAACGCCTCTTGCGGGCTGTTCGTGCTCGGCGACCAGGCGGTTTCGCCACGCCAGGTCGACTTGGTCACCTGCGGCATGGTGGTGGAAAAGAACGGCCACATCATCAGCACCGGGGCTGGCGCCGCGGCGCTCGGTTCGCCGGTCAACTGCGTGGTTTGGTTGGCCAATACCCTCGGCCGTTTCGGCATCCCGCTGAAAGCGGGTGAGGTGATTCTCTCCGGTTCGCTGGTGCCGCTGGAGCCGGTCAAGGCAGGCGACGTGATGCGCGTCGATATCGGTGGCATCGGCAGCGCCTCTGTGCGTTTCACCTAATTGGAGGCTTACAGATGAATAAGAAACTCAAAGTCGCGATCATCGGTCCGGGCAATATCGGCACTGACCTGATGATCAAGGTGCAACGCAACGCCCGCTACCTGGAAATGGGCGTAATGGTAGGCATCGATCCGGCCTCCGACGGCCTCGCCCGTGCCCAACGCATGGGCGTGGCGACTACCCATCAAGGCGTCGAAGGGCTGATCAAGCTGGCGGAATTCGCCGACATCGACTTCGTCTTTGACGCCACCTCGGCCAGCGCCCATATGCAGAACGAGGCGCTGCTGCGCCAGGCCAAGCCGGGCATCCGCCTGATCGATCTGACCCCGGCGGCAATCGGCGCGTACTGCGTGCCGGTGGTGAATCTGGAAGAGCACCTCGGCAAGCTCAACGTCAACATGGTCACCTGCGGCGGCCAGGCGACCATCCCGATGGTCGCCGCGGTCTCCCGCGTGGCCAAAGTCCATTACGCCGAGATCGTCGCCTCGATCAGCAGCAAGTCGGCCGGTCCGGGCACCCGCGCCAATATAGACGAGTTCACCGAGACCACGAGCAAAGCCATCGAAGTGATCGGCGGTGCGGCCAAGGGCAAGGCGATCATCATCATGAACCCGGCTGAGCCGCCGCTGATCATGCGCGACACCGTGTATGTGCTGTCCGCCGCCGCCGATGAGGCCGCCGTCGCGGCCTCGGTGGAGGAAATGGTTCAGGCGGTGCAGGCCTACGTGCCCGGCTATCGCCTGAAGCAGCAGGTGCAGTTCGACGTGATCCCCGAGTCCGCGCCGCTGAACATCCC
>LNAP01002138.1_pt1 | contig 20067 bp, 23 predicted proteins | sample 602601 | NCBI WGS metagenome assembly LNAP01 (sample SAMN02440304, study PRJNA202911) | soil metagenome | biome: Subtropical and temperate rainforests or woodlands; isolation source: soil samples (1 kg each in a 20% v/v slurry with milli Q water) were... ...
GTCCATCGTTTCCAGTCCTGTGCGCTGCGCGATGAGCGGGCGTAGCCACGCGGGCTGCGGAAACCGGATGCGGGCGCCGCTGCCGGATGTGGCACCGGGGCTCAACCTGAGGCGGCGCTGTTCGACAGGATCTTCTGCATTGCCCAGCGGGCGTTCTTGCGGACTTCCGGATCCGGGTCATCCATGATCGGCGTAAGGAACTGTTGGCCGGCGGGGTCCGCAATCTCGCCCAGCGCCGCCGCGCCCTCCTTGCGCAGATTGGCCTGCTGATGCGCGATACAGGCGCCGATCGCCGGCACGGCGCGCGCGATCCGCATCCTGCCAAGGCTGCGTACCGCCTTCAGCCGCACCTGCCAGAATTCATCGGTCGTGGCCTTGATCAGCGCATCGGCGGCCTGCACGCCGTTGACGTTGCTGCCGAGGGTCTCGGCGGCAATCTCCCGCACCATCCAGTCGGCGTCCGTCAGCGCACGGGTGATGGATTCCGCGGCGGACTTCATGTGGGAAAACGCCAGCGCGCTGACCGCGGCGCGACGCACATGGGCATCGGCATCGGCCGTCGCCGCGGTCAGCGCCGGGATCGCCTCTTCCAGCTTGAGAAAACCGATGACCCCGATGGCCTGCACGCGCACGGATGCATCCACGTCCTGCAGCGCGTCGAGAGCCGGCTTCAGCGAGTCCTTGCGCCGCAACTCCTTCAAGGCGCGCAGCGCCGCCATGCGCACGAAAGCGTGGGCGTGGCCGACCAGCGGCAGGATCGCATCGGCGCTCGCCGGATCCTTCAGCTCGGCCATGGCATCGGCCGCGGCGTTTGCCACCGCCTGCTCCGGATCGACCACGACCTTCACCAAGGCGGCAGCGGCCTCGGGCCCGTCGAACTCGCCGAGCGCCAGCGCCACCTGCTGGCGAACGCCGGCGTCCGGATCTGCGGTCATGCGGTCGAGATGCTCCACGGCCGCCGGATCGCCGGAATGGCCGAGCGCGATGATGGCGACACGGCGCTCGCCGGGATCGGCGGCATTCAGGCGGTCGTCGACGTCGTCCAGGTCGTCATAGGATTCGAACGGATCTGCCATGCGTCACCTCAGCAAATAGGGAATGTTGACCTTGACGGCGCCGGTCGGGCAATCCGCCTCGCACGGCATGCAGTACCAGCATTCGTCATAGGCCATGAACGCCTTGCCGGTCATGTCGCTGATCCGCAGCACGTCGAGCGGACAGACGTCGACGCAGACCGTGCAGCCCTTGTCGGCGATGCACTTGGCATCGTCGACGACCACCGGAACGGATGTTTGATAACTTGCGAGAGGCATCGGTCGACTCCATCGTCAGTGCGGGATTGCGAAGGTCAGGCGCTGGCGCGGATGCGCTGCTTGTCATAGAGATCCTTCTCGTCGTCGGCGATCGGCACGATATAGGGTTCGACCGCGCGCTTCTCGCTGCTCATCCGGCCATCCTTCTTGCTCAGCAGGGTATGGCAGAACCAGTCCTCGTCGTTCTTCTCGGGATAATCGGTGCGCAGGTGGTAGAGGCCCCAACGGCTCTCGGTGCGATAGAGCGAGGCATGCGCTGCCATGTCGGCGCAGTCGACGATCGACTGGGTTTCCAGCGCGCGCAGCAACTCATGGGAGTTGCGCGCGATCATCCGCGTTTCCATGTCCTCGCGCACCTCACCGAGCCGCTTCTGGCCGATCTCGAACTTGCGGCTGACCTTTGGTGGCTGCAGATAGTCGTTGACCAGGCGGCGCGCCTTGTACTCGATCTGGTTCGGCGGAATGCCATCCTCGCGCTTCGTCGGCGCCATCACGCGATCGCGCTCCCTGGCGACATCGGCGGCGTCGAAATCGGCGAAGTCGACATTGTCGGCATAGTCCATCGCATGTTCGCCGGCCACCGAGCCGTTGGTAAAGGCGCCGAGCATGTAGTTGTGCGGTACGCTGGCCATGTCGCCGGCGGCGTAGAGGCCGGGCACGGTGGTGCGGGCGAATTCATCGACGAACACGCCCGACGCGCTGTGGCCGGAGCAGAAGCCGATTTCCGAGATGTGCATCTCGATCGGTTCCTGGCGATAGTCCGTGGTACGCCCTTCATGGAACAGACCACGCGTCGGCCGCTCCACCTTGTGCAGGGTGGTTTCGATCTCGCTGATGGTGTCTTCGTGCAGATGGTTGAGCTGCAGGAACACCGGCCCCTTGCCGGACTGCAGCTCGTTATAGAATTCCAGCATCATCTGGCCGGACCAGTAGTCGCATTCGATGAACCGCGCGCCCTCGTTGTTGGCCGTGAAGGCGCCGTAGGGACCGGCCACATAGGCGCAGGCCGGGCCGTTGTAGTCCTTGATCAGCGGATTGATCTGGAAGCATTCGAGGTTCGCGAGCGCCGCGCCCGCATGATAGGCCATGGCGTAGCCGTCGCCGGAATTCGCGGCGTTCTCGTAAGTGCCGAACATATAGCCCGAGGTCGGCAGGCCGAGCCGGCCGGCGGCGCCCATGCACAGGATCACCGCCTTGGCCTTGATCACCAGGATTTCCGCGGTGCGGGTGTTGACGCTGATGGCGCCGGCGATGCGACCGTCTTTCCCGGTCAGCAGCCGCGTCGCCATGTAACGGTTGGAGATCAGGATGCGCGCACGCCGCAACTGCCGGTACAGCGCCTTCTTGACGGTCTCGCCATTGGGCATCGGCAGCACATAGGTGCCGATGTGATGCACCTTCTTGACGGCATAGTCGCCGTTCTCGTTCTTCAGGAAGCGGATGCCGAAGCTGTCGAGCTCCTCGATGATCGAGTAGCATTTCTCGGCGTATTTGTAGACCGCCTTCTGGTCGACGATGCCGTCATTGGCGATGGTGATTTCCTTGGTGTATTGCTCGGGCGTGGCGTAGCCGGGGATCACCGCGTTGTTGAGACCGTCCATGCCCATGGAGATCGCGCCGGAGCGCTTGACGTTGGCCTTCTCCAGCAGCACCACGTTCGCCTTGGGATTTTTCAGCTTGGCCTTGAGCGCCGCCATCGGCCCGGCGGTGCCGCCGCCAATCACCAGAACATCGCAGGACACTTCGGAAAGACCGTCGATAATGTCGTCCATGGCCATCGCTGATTCCTCGTCTGGTTCCGCGCAGGTTCCATTCCAGCAGGGGAATGGCTCTGAGCATCGAGGATAGGCAGGCCAGCGGGACGCGATAGCAATTAGTTGTCAGCCGCCGCGAAACAACAACTTTGCGTCGCCGCGGTCGCCCGCGCGCAATTAATTGCTGGGCGAACACGGCTGCAGATGATGACATGTGTGCGGAGATCGATGCATGACCCAGACCGCGGCACCGTCCACCTTGGCAAGGATCATCGCGGCCCCGCGGGGCATTGCGGTCAGCGACGACCTGCGGTGTCTCGATCTCGCCTTCCCGGATGATGTCCGCGTCCGGATAAGCGCCGAGCGCCTGCGCAGCGCATGCAAATGCGCGCATTGCCTGCGCGCCCGCATCGATGGCGTGTTTCCCGAACAGTTCGCGGGCCTTGCGATCACCGAGGTGTCGCCGATCGGCGGTTACGCGCTCAACATCGCCTTCTCGGATGGTCACGCGCGCGGCATCTATCCATGGGCGCTGCTGCTGAGCCTCGGCCGGCGCGAACCGGGCGCCGCGCATGATTGAACTTGCAAGTCCCTGTTCGACAGCAAGAATCTTGTTCTTTCCCTGCTGAATAGAGACTGGCACGGGGCTTGCTGCGCACTTAGACTAATTCTGAAGTCTGGAGTGCGCCATGCAGCTTTTAGCAGCCACCACTGCGCCGTCCGGCGCGGCCGTCAAGCCGACGCGACCAGCATCGATCAGCGGACAATCCCTGTTGCTGACGGAAAGCGCACGTTCGCTGGGCGGCGCGCCGTCGCTGTTCGATGCGCTCTCGCTGCGTGAGCGCGAAACCGTGCTCAAGCACGGCCGTCGCAAGGTGCTGTACCGCGGGCAGACCCTGTTCAACCAGGGCGCGAAGCACGATGGTATCTATCTGATCGAGACGGGTCGCATCCGGGTGTTCTACACCGCGCCCTCGGCACGCGAGATCACCCTTGCCTACTGGCATCCCGGCAATTTCGTCGGCGGCCCGGAAGTGTTCGGCGCCGGCGTGCATCAGTGGTCCGGCGTCGCCACCAGCAACAGCAGCGTGGTGCAGCTCCCCGGCCATGAGTTGCGGGCGCTGGTGGTCGAGGTACCCAATCTCGCCATCGGCCTGATCGAGGGACTGACGTTCAAGGGCAAATGCTACTCGGCGCTGGCGCAGATGCTCGGCACCCGCTCGATCACCGAACGGCTGGCGCACCTGCTGCTGCATCTGGTCGAACTCTACGGTGTGGAAGATCCCGAAGGCATCCTGATCGGCTCGGCATTCACCCACGCCGATCTCGCCCACATGGTCGGCGCCACCCGCCAGTGGGTGACCATCAGCCTGAAGCGCATGCAGGACAAGGATATCGTCAGCTCGCGAAAGTCCCACATCATCGTGCGCCGTCCCGACCTGCTGCAGGAGATGAAGGGCCAGGGCGATTGACCCGATGCCTACGGATATGGCTTGGCACGGTGAGAATGCTCAAGGACTAAGCAACGGATCCAATCACGGCAACTAATCGACCGCCAACACGCGAGGACGTTTGCTCGATCGGCGAGATCGACAAAGGATACGGAAAACAAGGGGCAATACCCGAAGGCGTCTCAACCACCGAAAGGGTCTGCCATGATTCGCAATTTGGGATACCGTACATTTTACAGCGCCTGCGCCGGAGCGGCTCTGCTGATCGCCAGTCAGGCGCATGCGCAAACCACAGTGACGATCGGAATCGGCACCCAGGATACCACGACCAACACGGCAACCACCGGGGTGATCATCCGCCAGCTGAAGCTGATGGACAAGTATCTGCCGAAGGACGGCAAATACGCCAACATCAAGTTCGACTACGAATGGCAGAACTTCACCTCCGGCCCGCCGGTGACCAACGGCATGATGGCCAACAAGCTGCAGTTCGGCGCCATGGGCGACTATCCGCTGGTGGTGAACGGCTTCACCTTCGAGAGTAATCCGGAAAGCAAGAGCCGGCTGATCGCGGTGGCCGCCTATAGTCTCGACGGTTCGGGCAATGGCATGGTGGTCCACAAGGACTCGCCCTACTACGAATTGTCGGATCTCAAGGGCAAGCTGGTCAGCGTACCGTTCGGCTCGGCCGCGCATGGCATGGTGCTGAAGGCCATGCAGGACAAGGGCTGGCCGGCAGACTACTTCCAGCTGGTCAGCCAGAGCCCGGAGGTCGGCTCGACCAACCTGCAGGAAAAGAAGATCGACGCGCACGCCGACTTCGTGCCGTTCGCCGAACTGCTTCCGTTCCGCGGCTTCGCGCGAAAAATCTTCGATGGCGTCGAGACCAACCTGCCGACCTGGCATGGCGTCGTGGTGCGCACCGACTTCGCCGAAAAATATCCTGAAGTGGTGGTCGCCTATCTGAAGGCGGTGATCGCCGCCAATGCCTGGCTGCGCGCCGATCCCAAGCTCGCCGCCGAGAAGATCCAGGAATGGACCGGCATCAACAAGGAGGTGGTCTATATCTTCCTGGGCCCGGGCGGCAACATGACCACCGACCCGACCATCAAGCCGGCGCTGATCGACGCCGCGGCCACCGACGTCAAGGTGCTGCAGGCGTTGGGCCGGATGAAGGAATTCGACCCGAAGAAGTGGGTCGACGACAGCTACATCCGCAAGGCCTATGCCGAACTCAACATGGACTACGACGCCCAGCTGAAGAGCACGCAAAATTACGAAGTGAAGGGCGAGGACAGGTTCTGCAAGAAGCCGATCACCGATCCGCGCAAGGCCGGCGAGGTCTGGGTCGAGGGCGGCGCCATCGAGCCGTTCAGCAGCGCGGCCTGCACGCTCGGCGCCTACGCCGACATGAAGGCCAGGGGGCAGAAGATCAACGTCGCTTACGTGTTCGACACCGCCCGCGGCATCAAGCTGTTCGCCGACCAGGCCTTCTTCGCGGTCGGCGCGGACAAAAGCGATATCGCCCCCTTCCTGCTGAAGAAGGATGCCGAGGCCTATGCCGTCAAGATCAAGGGCAAGGTTCTCGGCTTCGACGACGCGCTCAAATCGGCAGTCAGTGGAGGTTGACGTGGAAAGCTCCGCGATTCGAAAAGAGCGGCAGGCCATGACGCTGCCCGATCCGGCCGCGTGGTCGCCACCACCGGCAGCGGCGCAGGGACGACCGCCAGCAGGAGCCGCGCTATATCTGAAGCGCTGGTTTCTCGTGAACCGCGGCGGCCTGCGAACCGCCCTGATCGGCACTATCTCACTGCTGTTGTTTCTGACGGCGTGGCATCTGCTCACCACCCACCGGGTCGTTTTTTTCGTTCGCTTTACCAACGTGCCGTCGCCCGCCGCGGTCTATGAAAGCCTGCAGCGCGCGATGCATGATTCGAAGTTCTTCATGCATGTGATCCTGAGCTGCCGGCGCATCCTGCTCGGCTTTTCGCTGGCGGCGATCGTCGCCGTTCCCCTCGGCCTGGTGATGGGGCGCTTCAAGCTGATCCACGAATTCGTGTTCCCTATCACGGAAGTGCTGCGCCCGATCCCGGCCATCGCCTGGGTGCCGATGGCGATCATGCTGTGGCCGACCAACGAGCAGAGCATCGTCTACATCACCTTCCTCGGCGCGTTCTTTCCAATCCTCGTCAACACGCTGCACGGCATGTCGCTGGTCGATCCGGTGCTGGTGCGGGCCTCGCAATGCCTCGGCGCACGCGAACTGTCGATTTTCCGTGAAGTGTACTTCCCGGCCTCGCTGCCGCACATCTTCACCGGCCTCACCGTCGGCATGGGTGTCGCATGGGTCTCGCTGATCGCCGCCGAGATGATCTCCGGCCAGTTCGGCATCGGCTACTTCACCTGGGAAGCCTATTCCCTGGTGCAATATGCTGACATCGCGCTGGGCATGATCTGCATCGGCGTCCTCGGCCTCGGATCGAGCGCACTGATCCGCGGGCTGGGCCGCGTTCTCATGCCATGGAACCGCAAATGATCGCATCATCCCCGCCGACCACCGGCCACGTCGAGGTCCGCAATTTCGGATTGAGCTATCCCACCCTCGACGGCCCCGTCGAAGCGGTCTGCGACGCATCGATCCACGTCAATCCCGGCGAGTTCGTCTCCATCGTCGGTCCGTCCGGCTGCGGCAAGTCGACCCTGCTCAATGCCGTCGCCGGCTTTCTCAAGCCAACCGCGGGCGAGGTCACGCTCGACGGCGAAGACATCGACGGCCCCAGCGCCGACCGCGGCATGGTGTTCCAGCAGTACTCGCTGTTTCCCTGGAAAACGGTGAAGGGCAATGTCGAGTTCGGCCTGAAGATGAAACACCTCGACAGATCGAGCCGCGACCGCGCCGCACGCACCTTGCTCGGCCTCGCCGGACTCACCGCGTTCGAGAACAAGTATCCGGACAGCCTGTCCGGCGGCATGAAGCAGCGCGTCGGCATCGTCCGCGCGCTGGCCACCGGGCCGAAGGTCCTGCTGCTCGACGAGCCGTTCGGCGCGCTCGACGCGCAGACCCGGGTGATCATGCAGCAGATCCTCACCAACATGTGGCAGCGGCTGAAGATCTCGGTGCTGTTCGTCACCCACGACATCGACGAGGCGATCTTCCTGTCGGACCGGGTTTATTGCATGACGGCGCGGCCCGGCACCATCAAGGCCGAGATCGCCATCCCGCTGGAGCGCCCGCGGCAGCAGTCGATGATGATGTCGTCGGAATTCCTCGCATTGCGCCGCGGGCTGATGTCGCTGATTCGCGAGGAAAGCATCAAGGCCATGGGCGGCGAACTCGACGACCTGGCGCTCGACGGCCTCAGCATCGACATGCACGGGCAGTCTCTTGCGTCGATCCTGTAAGCATTCGGGCGGCCGTCAGGCCGCCGGGCCGATCCGCACCTGGACATCCCGCGGCGGCGCCAGATAGGGCGACGAGGTGACGAGGATATCGGCACCGGCCTGCGCATAGGCCGCGGCGTTTCCGACGTTGATCCCGCCGGCGGCGGCGATCACCGGCCGCCGTTGCGCGGACGCCAGCCGTGCGACGAGCGCGGCGATCTGGGCGGGCAGGAACTTCTCGGCCTGAATGACGTCGAAGCCCGCATCGGCGCCGGCGACCGCTTCGTCAACAGTGGTGACTTCGATCACCAGCTTCTTTTCCGGTGCAGCACGCCGCAATCGATCGGCGAAGGATGCCAGCGCTTCGTCGCCGAGAAAGGCGCGATGTTCGGGAAACAGCAGAACCGTCTCGGACAGGCCGAGCCGGTGCATCACCGCGCCGCCCGCTTTCACCGCGGCGACGGCGTAGCGCTTCGTCCCCGGGATGGTCTTGCGCGTGCAGGCCACCGCGATCTGCGGCGCCACCGCGCTGGCGGCATCGACGATGCCGCGGGCTGCCGTCGCCACGCCGGACCAGATCTCGATCAGCGTCTGCGCCACCTTCCAGCCGCGCAGCAAAGCCGCGGCGGGGCCGTGCGCGATCAGGATCGGCGCGCCCGGCGACAGCACCGTGCCCGACGCTGCCAGCAGATCAACCTTGCCGCCGGCGATCTCGATGATTGCCGCGGCGTCCTCGGCCAGCGCCAGCACCATCGCATCGCGCGCCGTGAACTGCATGACGGCGCGAGCAGAACCGACCCCCAACGCATCGGTCGTCAGATCGCCATAGGGAACGTCGTCGAGCAGCAGGGACTCGAGATCGGCGCGGGACGCGATGGTCGGCATGGATGGTCCTGTCTCGTTGCTCTTCATTTCGTGGCCGGCCGCGCCTTCACCTCGGACATCAGCCATCGGACATCGCGCGGTCATGTTGGATTGATGACATCAATGTCGCCTTTTCCACCAACGTGGCGCTGGCCCGCCGCGGCAGCCCGGAGATTACAGGACTGTAGCCGCGAATAAGCAAGCACCGCACCATTCCCGACACGGCATGAGGCTTGCTGGCAATGCATGCGGGTCGCCTTCGCGCGGTTCGCGTCATCATCGTCGACGAGCGGGAGTTCATAATGCATTTCAGACAGACGTTCCGAGTCCTGACCGGCGTCGCGCTCGCTTTGCTGGCCTCCGGCCACGCCTATACCGCGCAGACCAACGTGGCCGTCGCCGCCAATTTCACCGACGCCGCCCGGGAGATCGCCGCGGCGTTCAAGCAGAAGACCGGTCACGATGCGGTTCTGAGCTTTGGCTCGGCGGGCCAGTTCTACAGCCAGATCACCCAGGGTGCGCCGTTTCAGGTCTTCCTGTCGGCAGACGAAGCGCGCCCGAAGAAGCTGATCGAGGACGGTCTCGCCATGTCGGACAGCCGCTTCACCTACGCCATCGGCAGGCTGGTGCTGTGGAGCAAGACGCCGAACCTTGTGAAAGGCGCGGAAACGCTGAAGGCCGCGAGCTTCGCCAAACTATCGATCTGCAACCCGGTGGCGGCGCCCTATGGGGCCGCAGCCGTACAGACCATGGAGTCGCTCAAGCTCCGCGAGGCGCTGCTGCCGAAAATCGTCGAGGGCGCAACCATCACCCAAGCCTATCAGTTCGTCGAGACCGGCAATGCCGAGCTGGGATTCGTGGCGCTGTCGCAGCTGACCGGCATCGAGACCGGTTCGCGCTGGGTGGTGCCGCAGGAGCTCTATGCGCCGATCCGCCAGGACGCGGTGCTGTTGAAGAGCGGCGCCGGCAACGAGGCCGCGACGGGTTTCATCGCCTTCCTCAGAGGACCCGAAGCGCGCGTCATTATCGAAAAATACGGCTACGTGCTCGATGGGCAGAGCTGAGTGGCGTGGCGGCACCCGCGGACCACGCTTGATTGCCTCGGAGTCACCGACAGATCAGGATCATGACCATGATGCCGGATTTCAACGAGATCGATCCAAATCGCCTGGCGGCGGTGCTCTATCGACCGGATGACGACGTGGATTCGCTGCTGGCCGATCTGGCCCGCGACCTGCTGCGCGACGGCGAGCGAATCGGCGGCGTCGTGCAACGCAACCTCAAGGACGAAGACGGTCACCTGACCGGCATGGGCATGGTCGACCTGATGACCGGACGCCAGATCTCGATCTGTCAACCGCTCGGCCGCGGCGCCACGTCATGCAAGCTCGATCCTGCGGGGCTGGCCGAAGCCGCGCAGGCCGTGACGCGCGCGATCGCGCAGGACGTCGCGCTGATCGTGATCAACAAGTTCTCGAAGCAGGAGGCGGCCGGCCAAGGGCTGCGAAGCGAGATCGCCGAGGCGATCATCGCAGGGATCCCGGTCCTGACCGCCGTTCCGGACCGCTGCTTCGATGCCTGGACCCGATTCACCGGCGACCGCGGCACGACATTACTGTGCCAGCGGCACGTCATCGCCGAATGGTGGCAGGAAACATCGTTCCGCATGGCTCGCATGCGTAACGACATGCATCGGCAAAGAGTCGACGAAGACCGTCTATTTTCCGATCATCACGTCTGACGACTTGATGACAGCCGATACGGCGTCGCCCACCTTGAGGGCGAGCTCGTCGACCGCCTCATTGGTAATCGACGAGAACACCATCAGGCCCGACGCAAGCTCGACCTTCACATGGGCGGTTGTCGTTCCCTTGGTCACTGCCACGACCTTGCCGGGAAGTACGTTGCGTGCGCTGAGCTTCATTTGATTGTCCTCGCTGCGTGTGAATTGCTCTTGATACGAAATATGTACCGACGAGGATCGTCTGTATATGACGCAAATCAACTCGCGCGGCACGCCATCGTCATCCGTGCCGCGATCGTCCAGGCGCCGGTCGATGGCACGTCGCTTGCAACGATTCCAGCATGGCTTTCGCCACAAAAATCCTCACGGAGTTCAGAGATGCTTGGAATTGGAGACACGCTGCCGCCGTTCGAGATCGTCGGCGTCAAGCCCGGCTTTCACAGCCAGGAAGAGAAAGGCCAGAGCGCCTTCGAGGCGCTGACCGAGGCGAGCTTCCCCGGCAAGTGGAAGGTGATCTTCTTCTATCCGAAGGATTTCACCTTCGTCTGCCCGACCGAAATCGCCGAGTTCGCGCGGCTCGGCAAGGACTTCGCCGATCGCGACGCCATCGTGCTCGGCGGATCGACCGACAACGAGTTCTGCAAGCTGGCCTGGCGCCGCGAGCACAAGGATCTGCATCACCTGTCGATCTGGCAGTTCGCCGACACCCGGGGATCGCTGGTCGACGGCCTCGGCGTGCGGTCGCCGGACGGCGTCGCCTATCGCTACACTTTCATCGTCGATCCCGACAATGTCATTCAGCACGTCTACGCCACCAACCTGAACGTCGGCCGCAACCCCAAGGACACGCTGCGCGTGCTCGATGCGCTGCAGACCGATGAATTGTGCGCCTGCAACCGCGAAGCCGGCGGCGAAACCCTGAAGGTGGCATGAGTTCGATGTCGATCGACGCGCTGAAGGACCGCATTCCGGATTTCGCCAAGGACGTCAGGCTCAACCTGACGTCGATGGCCTCGGACGAAACGCTGAGCCCCCAGGCCAAATACGGCCTGTTCCTGGCCTGCGCGATCACCACCCGCAATCCGGTGGTGCTGGCGGCGATGGAATCGGTGGCAGCCGGCCATCTGTCGCCGGCGGCGATGGCCGCGGCAAAATCGGCCGCGGCGGTGATGGCGATGAACAACATCTACTACCGCTTCGTGCATCTGGCGTCGAACAAGGACTACGCCACCATGCCGGCGCGGCTGCGCATGAACGTCATCGCCAGTCCCGGCGTCGACAAGGCCGACTTCGAGCTGTGGTCGCTGGCTGTATCGGCGATCAACGGCTGCGGCGCCTGCATCGACGCCCACGAAAAGGCGCTGCATGAGGCCGGCGTCGCCTCGGCGACGATCCAGACCGCCGTACGCTTCGCGGCCATTATCCAGTCGGTGGCGGTGGCCATCGAAGCCGCCGGCGCCGGCGAACTCGCGGTCGCCGCAGAGTAAATTCAGGCGGAAGTTCTGAAGTCGAAAATCCCGTGATGTCTTGCATCGCGGGATTTTCTGTTTGGGCCGGCATTTGTGCCGCCCCGCGGGGCCGCAAATGCTTCAGCCGAACTTGAACAGCACGCCGTAGCCGCCGCGCGGATAGCTCCATTCGATGTCGCCGCTCGGCTCGCCGATCACCCGGCAGGTGCCGCATTCGACGCAGCCGTCGACGGTGACCTCCACCTGGCCCTTGTCGTTGAGTTCGTAACAGCGCGCCGGACAGGCCTTGAGCAGCGCCATCAGCGGCTTCGACGGAACGGTATGCGGCTTCACCTTGATGTGGGCGCGGCCGGCATCGACCAGGTAGCGGTTGTAAAACAGCTTGTCCTCGACGCGCACAGCGAGTTCGGTGGTCATGCTAAATCTCCATCGCCAGGGGCCATTGATTGATACGCTGTGCCTTGCGCTTCATCGCCAGGCTCGCGCCAGGCGGAACGCATCGCCGAACAGTCCGGTCCACGACCGCGCCTTGACGAAGGAGCGCAGCATCGACTTTTCCTTGTCCATCTTCGGCGTGCCGTCGACGCGCACGAAATTCTGCATCGCCTTGGACACCAGCTGCGGATAGGTCAGGAAGAAGTTCTGCGACTGGATATGCATCAACGCCGGCATATCCTTATATTTCTTCATATCCTTGATGACGAAGGAGTCATCGAGCATCTTCTTGTAGAGTGACAGGTTGTCCGCCGTCATCGGATCGCGCCGCGACTTGACCTGAAAGATCGCTTCCGCGGCAAGCCGGCCGGAGGTCATGGCGAGGTTCGAGCCCTCGCGGTGGATGGCGTTGTTGAGCTGGGCGGCGTCACCGACCACGACCCACCCCTCGCCGTAAAGCTGCGGGATTGCCTTGTAGCCGCCCTCGGGAATCAGATGGGCGGAATATTCCTTCACTTCCGATCCTTCGATCAGCGGCGCCACCGACGGGTGCTGCTTGAAGCGCTCGAGCAGGCCATAGGGCGTCTCGCCGGTTTTCTCGAAATCCGCCACCAGGCAGCCGATGCCGAGCGAGACGCATTCCTTGTTGGCATAGATGAAGCCCATGCCGGTCATGCCGCGCGAGATGGTGCCGGCGGCTTCGATCACCGTGCCTTCGTCGCCCTTGAGATTGAAGCGCGCTTCGATGGTCTCCCGCGGCAGGAAGTGCATTTCCTTGACCGCCAGCGCGACATTGTCGGGCTTCGGCCGGTCGCGCAGGCCGGCACGGGTGCCGAGCAGCCCGTTGACGCCTTCGGCCAGCACCACCACGTCGGCATGCACCTCGCCGCCGTGCCGGTCGGTGCGCACGCCGATCACCTTGCCATAGGCGTCGCGCGCCAGTTCGGTCACGGTGGTCTCGCACAGCACCGTGGCGCCGGCCTCGCGCACCTTGGAGGAGAACCACTTGTCGAACTGCGCGCGGATGATGGTGTAGCGGTTCGGCTTCTCCTCGTTGAAGTCGTCGGAGCGATAGTGCAGCCCGACATGGGCGCGGTCGTCCATCATCCAGAAGCGCTGCTCCACCAGATGGCGCTCGAGCGGCGCATCCTCGCGGAAATCCGGGATCAGCTTCTCCAGCATGTCGGCATAGAGGATCGCGCCCTGGACATTCTTCGATCCGGAATACTCGCCGCGCTCAAGCTGCAGCACCTTGAGGCCGCGCTGCGCCAGGGTCAGCGCGGCGGCATTGCCGGCCATTCCGGCCCCGACGACGATGGCATCGAATCGCTCTTCGATCATGGCACGCTCCTCTAACTGGCGATCCTGTCGCGCGAATGCGGCGACAGGCGTGCGCGAAATGCTTCGGTCAGCGCCGGCAGCAGCCGGATGGCGTCGGTGACGATCCCGACATGTGCGAAGTCGAAGATCGGGGCGTTCCTGTCGGTGTTGATGGCGACGATGAGATCGGCGCCCTCGACGCCCACCCGATGCTGGATGGCGCCGGAAATGCCGGCGGCGATGTAGAGCTTCGGCCGGATGGTCTTGCCGGTCTGCCCGATCTGGCGGTCGGACGGGACCCAGCCCTTCTGCACCAGCGGCCGCGAGCAGCCATAATCGGCGCCGAGCACCGTGGCGAGCTGGCGCACCAGCTGGAAATTTTCCGGCGACCCGAGCCCCAGCCCGCCGGCGACCACGACATCGGCATAAGCGAGGTTCGACTTGGCGGAGTCGCGGTCCGGCAGGAACGACAGCACCTTGGTGACAATGTCGTCCTCCACCAGACCGAGCGGATGGGTGACGATGCGACCGATGGGCCGCTCGACCCGGTCCGGCATCACCATCACGCGCGGGCGCACCGTGGCCATCTGCGGCCGGTAGTTCAGCGTATAGATGGTGCACATCAGCGAGCCGCCGAAGGTCGGGCGCGTCGCCGCCAGCGAACCGTCGGTGTCGACATCAAGCGCCGTGCAGTCGGCGGTCAGCCCGGTCAGCAGCGTGGTCGCCACCGAGCCGGCGAGATCGCGACCGAGCGTGGTCGCGCCGAGCAGCAGGATCTCGGGCTGGTAGGTGTTGACCACGTCGGTCAGCGCCTTGGTGTAGGATTCGTTGCGATAATCGGCGAGCAGGTTGTCGGCGACCACATAAGTGAGATCGGCACCGTAGCAGAAGGCCTCGGCGGCGGCGTGCCGGGTGGCCTCGCCTTCCGGCCCGATCACCACCGCGGCGAGATCGACCTTGAGCTTGTCGGCCAGCACCCGGCCGGCGCCCATCAGCTCCCACGACACCGGATGAACCTGCCCGCGCTCCTGCTCGATGAACACCCAGACGTGCTTGTAGGCCTTGAAATGTTCCGGCAGCTCCTTCTTGGTGGAGGCACGGCCTGCGGCGGCGGGGGCTTTGGTCGGTTCACTCATCGGCGTTGCTTCCGTTTCGGTCCGTTAAAATCCGCGCGCCAGCGCGACAAGATCCGCTTCCAGCTTCGGCTGCCGCTTGAACAGTTCGGCGATCAGCGCATCCGCCGGCGGCTCGCTGCCGAACTCGATCATGAAGGCCTTTTCGGCGCGCGGCGGCGGCGCGAACACCTTCTTGACGATGGTCGGCGATCCCCGCAGTCCGCATTTTGCGATGTCTTCCACACCGGCATCCTGCGCGCTCCATTTGACGATGGCGGCGCGGGCGGCGCGCAGCGCGTCGACCATGGCGCCGCGGCGAATTTCGTTGGTCGCTTCCAGCATGGTGATCAGGCACGGCAGCTTCGTGCGCAGCATCTGCACGCCCCCCTCGGAGCGGCGCTCGACCTCGACCGTGCCCGCCGCCAGATCGAGCGCGCCGATCTTGGCGACATAGGTGAGCTGCAGCATGCCGAGGCGCTTGGCGATGCCGGGGCCGACCTGGGCGGTATCGCCATCGATGGTCTGCTTGCCGGTGAAGACGATGTCTGCCGGGCCATAGGTCTCACCGATCTTGCGTAGCGCGGTCGCCAGCGCGTAGGTCGTCGCCAGCGTGTCGGCACCGGCAAAGAACCGATCGGTCAGCAGCACGGCGCGATCGGCGCCGTAAGTGAGCGCCTTGCGCAGACTGTCCTCGGCCGACGGCGGTCCCATGGTAAGGACGGTGACCTCGCCGCCGTGCTTGTCGCGAAGCGCGAGCGCGGCTTCGAGTGCAAACAGGTCGTAGGGATTGATGATCGTCGGCACGCCCTGGCGCATGATCGTATTGGTCACGGGATGGACGCGGATCTGCGCCGAGTCCGGGACCTGCTTGATGCAGACGACGATATGCATGCGATGACTCCGAACCTGCGGATGGCTTGCATGGATAATAGCAAGTGTCATACCAACCGCCGTCGCCATCGAATATCAGCGGCGGGACAATGGCTTAGATCGACGAGCCGATCGTTGACTATTCGTGTCGCAGACTTCGCCGGCGTGTCGGTCCGACACGCGTCGCAAACGCGACAGTAAGACGATGGAGCAAGATCGGGACAGTGCGAGGCACAGCTGCGCGTGCCGGTGGGTTGCACCGACCCTCGGCGCCTGCCGCGCGGGCGGCACGCGGATTCACTTCAGCGTGGTGAGCGGCACGAATGTCCGTGGTTTCGGAGCCGCCACCGCGTCCTTCAGCACCTTGAACACGCGCTGGTCCAGCGGCGACGACGCCAGGAAGTCCGCATAGGCCTGTTCCAGCACGGCCTTGCAGCGCTCCTTGACCACCTCGTCGGACAATCCCGTGAAATCCTCGCTGACGAGGTATTGTCCCATCCGCCGCAGGATATGCAGGCGGACCACATTGACGTGCTTTTCGTCATAGTCGACCCCGAGCAGAGTGAAGAATTCTTCTGCCGAGGCGAGGGTATTCAACTGGGCAAGAATGCCGGCGGGCGCGGTCATGATGGTCTCCTTCAGGTGCAATCGGCGGTGCCGGTGCAGAGGGCGGATGCATCCTTGTCGTCGCGTGCAGGCCCGCTGCCATCGCGCAACCGCTTCTGGACATGGGCGAGCCGCGCCTCGAGGAACTCGATCCGGTCGAGCATCACCGAGATCGCTTCACCGACCGGATCGGGCATCAGGTGATGGTCGAGATCGATATGGCCGACGACGCGGCGATGCGTCAGTTCCGGCCGCACCACGCGCGCGGGAATGCCGACCACGGTGACGTCGGGCGGCGTGCTCTCGATTACCACCGAATTGGCGCCAACCCTCGTGCCGCGGCCGATGATGATGGGTCCGAGAATCTTGGCACCGGCGCCGACCACCACGCCGTCTTCCAAAGTGGGATGGCGCTTGCCCGGCGACCACGAGGTGCCGCCCAGCGTCACGCCATGATACAGCGTCACGTCGTTGCCGATCTCGGCCGTTTCGCCGATCACCACGCCGGCGCCGTGATCGATGAAGAAGCGCTTGCCGATGCGCGCGCCAGGATGGATGTCGACATTGCTGACAAAGCGGCCGAACCACGACAGCAGCCGCGCCATGAATCGCCAGTCGGCGTACCACAGGCGATGCGCGATGCGATGCCAGATCAGCGCGTGGATGCCGGGATAGGTCAGCAGGGTTTCCAGCTCGCTGCGGGCCGCCGGATCGCGCAGGCGCACGCAGCCGATGTCATCCCTGATCAGCCGCAGCAGCGACGGTTTTCGCGGCGGTGCTGCGGCAATCTGATCGGCGGTCGGGACGTTGACGATATCGGACATGGCCACCTCACGCGCAATTGGGAAGCGATCGATCGCAGACAGCGCGCCAGATCGCAGCGACGGTCTCGCGTTCGACCGGCCCCTTGTTGGCAACGGCGTGGGAGCGGACGCGGGCGAGAATGTCCCGGGATTCATCCGCGCTTGCCGACAGCCGCAGCTCGGACAGCAAAGCGACAATGGCCGACAGGCCGGAATGCTTGCCGATCACGATTCGATTGGTCCGGCCAAACAGCACCGGATCGAGCGACTGATAGGTGCGCTGGTCCTTGAGCAGGCCATCGACATGGATGCCGGATTCGTGGGTGAAGACATGCTCGCCGACGATCGCCTTGTTGAGGGGGATGGTGCGTGCCGCCGCTGCCGCCACCACGGCGGCGACGTTGCCGAGCTCCGACAGCACGATACCGGTCTTCCGCCCATAGAGCTGGTGCAGCGCCACCGCGACCTCCTCGAGCGGCGCGTTGCCGGCACGCTCGCCAAGCCCGATCACCGTCACCGACCCATGGGTGGCGCCGGCCTTGATGGCCGCAAGCGTGTTGGCGGTGGCGAGGCCGAGGTCATCGTGGCCATGAAATTCCAGTTCGAGGTCGGTGGTCGCGCGCAAGGCAGCCATCAGCCTGAAACTGGCATCGGGATCGAGAACGCTGAGCGTATCGGCGATGCGAAACCGCCGGGCGCCGGCTGCCTTTGCCGTGGCGATGATCTCGACCAGAAATTCGACGTCGGCGCGCGACGAGTCCTCGCCGCCGACCGCAACGGCCAGGCCCTTGTCGCGGGCATAGCCGACCACGCGCCTGACCATCTCGAACGCGTTCTGGCGCTTGCCGCCGAGCTTGGCGGCGATCTGGACATCGGAGACCGGCACCGACACGTTGACCATCGAGACGCCGGCGGCGATGGCTGCGTCGACGTCTTCGGTCCGCATCCGGCACCAGGCGATGGTGGTCAGCGGCAGGTCCGCTTCGACAATGGCCCGGATCGCCGCGATTTCCTCGCGCCCCATCGCCGGTGTCCCGGCCTCGATCTCCGGAACGCCGGCGCGCGCCAGCGCCCGGGCGATCGCAACCTTCTCCCGGGTCGTGAAGGCGACCCCGGGTGCCTGTTCGCCGTCGCGCAGCGTCGTATCGTTGAGGATCACCGGCGGCAGCGCCGCGACCGTGGTCGGGGAAACGGACGATGGCGGTTCGATCGGTCGGGAATCGTCAGGCATGGGCACCACTCGGAGATCTCAGCCATTGCAGAGCAACCCCCGTGCCAGCCCTCGAATCGACACTCAAGCAATTGCAAAACCGGGCATTTTCGGAATCCGGCGTTTTGTCGGACTCACGACAGCGTCGCAACTGCGACGCATCGGCCGGTGTAGAAAGCGAGGTTTGCTGAAGGACGTCGGTCGCGGCAATCGTCAGCCGGCGGCGGTCTGCTTGCGTCGCAGATGGACGATGACATCGACGCGCGCGACTTCGTAACCCGGCAGCGGCGGCGGCAGGCTGTCCAGCAAAACACCCGGCGCCGGGACGTCGAACAGCCGCTGTTCGTGCTCGACGAAGAAATGCTGATGGGTCGTGGGATTGGTATCGAAGAATGATTTCGATCCGTCGACACCGATCTGGCGCAACAGGCCGGCATCGGTGAACTGATGCAGGGTGTTGTACACGGTCGCCAGCGAGATGTGGATGTTCGCCTCGGCAGCCTCGGCATGCAGCATTTCCGCGGTCAGATGGCGGCCGCCCTTGGCGAACAGCAACCATCCCAGCACCAGGCGCTGGCGCGTCGGCCGCAGACCAGCCCGGCGCAGCAGCTCTTCACAATCGCGGCGAAGCGGATTTTCGCCCCGCACCCCGAACACCAGTTCGGACGGCACGTCCGCTTCCCCGTTTGCAGCAACCGCCGGCAACTCCGGAGCAACATCTGCCCATGACATCAGTGACACGCGCTTTACTCCAGAACACCAGGTTGTGAAAAAGTCGCCGCGGAGATCTCCGCGGCCTGCAAAGAGATCTCGCGACGTCGATCCGCCATCCGGCTCTCGCCGCTCTCGTCGCCGAAGCAGACATCGAAATCGTTGCAGTTGGTGCAGACCGGCGTCGTGCACATGACGAAGCCGTCATCCTCGCAAAGCATGCGGTAGAAGAAGCGCTTCCACCGCATGTTCCGGGTATTGCGCACGGCGATCGGGCCGAAATGCCGGGTGAGAAGCCGGGTGAGTTCGGTGCGATCGCGCAGACCGAGATCTTCCCAGAGATGATTGGGCTCCATCGACCGCCTTGCGACCATCGATGCCAGCCAGCGGCCGGGCTCGCCGCTTGAGCGCTGCGCCAGCAGCAGATCGCGCACCATGGCGATCTCGTCATCTTCATCGGATGAATCGGCTTGCCGGCACCAGACGGCAGAAATGCCGGGTGCCGACGGAAACCATTGCGCCAGCACCATGGCGAGTTCGTCCGCCGACAGTCCCACGCGGCTCGCGACAGCCCCCTCCTCCGACGAAGCCACGGCGAGGATCGAGGCGAACACATGCCGATCGAAACCGTCATCATCCGCGATATCGGCATCGGCCGGGTCGAGGCCCGTCAGCATGCGGTAGGTCATGGCCGCAATTTGCGAGCGACGGTCGTCCTGCCGGCCAGGCGACACCGGCGAAGGCAGGGTGCCCGATCCCGGATCGACGAATGGCTCAAGCGATGCGGCGGTCAACACATGGCGCTCCAGAGACGCTTGTCGTGTTTCGCAATGTCGCGCGGTGCCATCGGTGCCGCGTGGCTGATCGTTTGCGTTTGATCCCTTGGGTGCCGTGTCCGGCCCCTGTCGCGAGGGGCCGGACGTGGCAGTGAGTGACCTCAGGCCGACATGGCCGCCAGTTCGGCTGCGGTCTTGCCGACGACGCTTTCGTCCACGGGCTTCATGATGCCGTGCTCCATCAG